>Ga0065711_1027976_pt1 | contig 44507 bp, 26 predicted proteins | sample Hoacrofraction12_FD_59098 | JGI IMG/M metagenome (GOLD analysis project Ga0065711, IMG submission 59098) | Hoatzin crop microbial communities from Cojedes, Venezuela - Epithelial fraction 12 v2 (version 2) | ecosystem: Host-associated > Birds > Digestive system > Esophagus > Crop | place... | reverse complement strand
GGAGACTCCACAACCTCCCTGGGCAGCCTGTTCCAGTGCTCCGTCACCCTCAGAGGGAAGAAGTTCTTCCTCATGTTCAGACGGAACTTCCTGTGCCTCAGTTTGTGCCCAATGCCCCTTGTCCTGTCACTGGGCACCACTGAAAAGAGTCTGGCCCCATCCTCCTGACACCCACCCTTAAGATATTTATAGGCATTTACAAGGTCCCTTCGTAGCCTTTTCTTCAGGCTAAACAAGCCGAGTTCCCTCAGCCTTTCCTCGTAGGAGAGATGCTCCAGTCCCCTCATCATCCTCTTAGCCCTCCACAGGACTCTCTCCAGTAGCTCCTCATCCTTCGTGAACTGGGGAGCCCAGAACTGGACACAGTACTCCAGACGGGGCCTCGCTAGGGCAGAGTAGAGGGGAAGGAGAACCTCCCTTGACCTACTGGCCACACTCTTTCTAATGCACCCCAGGATCCCATTGGCCTTCTTGGCAGCCAGGGCACAGTGCTGGCTCATGGTTAACCTGTCGTCCACCAGGACACCCAGGTCCCTCTCCACAGAGCTGCACTCCAGCAGGTCAGCCCGAAGCCTGTACTGATGCATGGGGTTGTTCCTACCCACGTACAGGACCCTGCACTTGCCCTTGTTGAACTTCATCAGGTTTCTCTCTGCCCAGCTTTCCAGCTTGCCCTCCTCAACAAAAGATCTGCATGATTATAAAACTGTGACAGCAGACAAAAAGCCCTGACTGAGGGAGAGAAGCATAGAGGGCAGCCACACATTATCACATTTAATCCCTGGTAGTTTTGCTTTGGTGAGAATTTGTGGCTATCAAATAGGGTTAAAAACTGCCACAGGCTGTTTGTGGAGTGCAGAGGGGTGATCATTTCGGTTAAGGCTGGCATCGTTCCCCCACTCAGGACCATCCTGTAACGCCTCATGAAGGACACAATAGTAGCTCCAGTGTGGATTAGCTGCAACCCCTCTGTTAACCTGTGTTATCCCACCGAGATGATACTGCAATAAATAATCAAGCACATCAGTGCATAAACATGCTGCCTGCACTCTCCCCAGGTCTTATTCCAGCCGAGCGAGCATTGTGTATTCCACACCAGGCTAATCATGGGGAGGAAATTTGCTGCAGACTGGAATCTCATCAAAGCAAACAACAGCAATCTCAATGAATTGCACCGACCCAAGTGTCTGCTTTAATCACTCACTCATGTGTTTCCTTTAGTAAAATAAAAGAAAACACAACACATGTAAACTTGATCGCTCTTAAATGAACAGTTTAATCCTGGCACGGCTGTTGCTTGTCTACAGAAGGAAAGGGATTGTCTTTACAGACAGCCTTCCAGATGCTGCGGCACTGAAGTGCCTGTTGCATGGTAGAGGGTAAAAAGATAATAAGGAAGGGAGGGCAGTGATGCTAGGTAAAAATCTGCTGCAAGAGAGATAAAAAAACCCCATACTGTAAGTAGGATGGACTGGACAAGTGCTTTAGAAATCAGGGAGCGTGTTACTGCTGCCGCAGCAGGCAAGCTCAATGGCTGATAGCAATTGCAGGCCTGGGTAATGTTGAGGGGTCACCAACCTTTCCTTCTGGAAGGAGCAATTAAGACTGCTATGGAAAGAGATATTTAGAGACAAGAGAAGCTGCTGCCTGAGGCAATCTGCCAGACGTGAATTAGCTCCTCAGGCCAAAGATAGGCTGCATCAAATGTACTTCTTCAGGCTAGCTAGACTTTGAAACCTGCTCCTTCTACCGCTGGGGTGAGTAGGAAGATTTCTGCTGAAACAGAACTAACATTTTTTGCCCCATGGTGCTTTGGTTGTTTTACATGCACTTATGGTGGTGTTATACTGCAGCTCATTTCAGGAATAAATGCACAAATCCTTTCCATCGCTCTCTCCTCTCCACGCAGCAGAAATCCAGAACATCTCCATTTTAAGCAAGTGAAAGCTGGACTTTTTCTTTCAACAGTCCTTAATAGCCCCATAGATTATTTCATTTGGTATTTTGTCTCACTTAACCATCCTTCCTCACATTCCAGAACCCTGAAAATTATTTGGTTTGATTCAGGATTGTGTTAATGGATTTACCCCAGGGCACTAGCATTGACTCCAGTGGTATAATGCCTGATTTATGTCCTGTGTGAGATCAGAACCAGGCATGCCACCTCTAACCCTAAATAATTTTCTCGCTTTCATATTGTAATATTGATCTGTCCATTTCAAAGCAGTCCAGACATTCATCTTGTTATCAGATTCTCACAGGGAGCACAAGGCTATGTTCAGTCAATGATTTCTCAATAAATGCTCTATTTTTAAACAAAAAAACCCCAAAGCAGACAAACAAAAATAGTTAATCCTTAGATTTGACTACAAAACAAAGCTGTTAATAAACTGTAAAATAGAGTGAAGCAATGGGGATAGATTTCCCTATATTCATGTTGTTTTTAATTAGTGATTTACCCTGGGATAAAGCCCCTGAACTCAGCAGAGCTTGCTGCAAAACAAGATGCTACTGAGAAATAAAGAGGCCTGACTTCCCACCGTGAAGCTTTCGGTGCAGATGAGCATGTGTGTCCCTTGGCCACTCGTATTAAGGAACGAGGAATGTGGATTTAGGGAGAGTGGGTGGTATGTTGGTCCATCTAAAGGAATACTTTCTGTTTAAAGCCTGGAGCCCTCAGGATCCTCCTAGTGCCAAAGATCATTAGTCCAGGGCTCAGCTACTCAAGCATCGTAGAAACTCTCTCCAAGTAGCTGAAGCAGCCTGGTGTCGGTGCTGAGAGTCGAGTTATAGGCAGCTGGCTGGAAGGAAGGAGCCAAATGGGGCATGCAGAGACACATGACACAACGCAGCCAGAGAGATTTGTCATTGACTTCAGGGGGACTGAGATTTCTCCTCTCCCCTGATGCTCAGCATCACTTGTGCTGCTGGACAATTTGCACTGAAACATGGGAATGCATCACCCCCTACCCAACCGTATCATGGCTGATGCCGCAATGCCTTGTACACGGCGGGTTTAAATTGCTGGTAGCTTCTCTCTCCCCTCCACTTCTGGATTTTCTTGTGTATTTGATCATGCATTATTTAATCTCAGCTACACACCATTCAATTTTTTAAATGTTAATCCTTGCCGGTCTAGTGGTCCTTGTAACAGGTGGTGAATTTGTTTGTTTATTGCCAAAGCTTTGGGAGAAAGTGGAAGTACTGGTAGTAATATTTGCGAGGAAATATGGTTTTAGCAGGGTGGGACAGAGAGGCTACATTTACAGTAGTAAACCAAACAGTGCCCAGGAGCACTCTAGGATATAAAAATATTGTTGGCTATCCTGTTAAAGTGTTAGAGACTTCCCAGGCACACTGCTGGCCTATGCCAACTCACGCTAGCCTATGGGACTGCTGGTCATGGCTTTGGGGACTGGATGGTTTCACAAACCATTCCCCAGATGCAGTTTGCATCAGGCTGCCTTGCTCTGGATGCAGGCAGAGCATTAGGCAGCTGCAGGCTTCTCCATGGCATTTGCCATAGGGATATTCCCAGGCAACCCTGATTTTCAAGTATAGCTGTAACTAGTGACCCCCTTCACTCTCCTGGTCACCTTGTCTCCCTTTTGTTTGGACCACTGTAGGAAAGCACCATAGAATGGTTTGAGTTTGAAGGGACCTCAGAGATCATCTAGTTCTAACCCCAGCAGGGACACCTTCTGCTAGACCAGGTTGCTCAAAGTCCCATCCAAACTGGCTTCGAATGCTTCCAGAGAGGGGGCATCCACAGCTTCTCCGGGCAGCCTGTTCCAGTGCCTCACCACCCTCATAGTAAAGAATTTCTTTCTCATATCTGATATAAATCTACTCGTTTTCAGTCTAAAGCCATTACCCTTTGTCCTATTACTACATGCCCTTGTAAAGAGTCCCTCTCTAGCTTTCCTGAAAGCCCCCTTCAGATATTGGAAGGCTGCTATAAGGCCTTCCTAGAACCTTCTCTCTTCAAGGCTGCACAACCCCAACTCTCTCAGCCTTTCCTCATAGGAGAGGTGTTCCATCCCTCTGATCATTTTTGTGGTCTCCTCTGGACCCGCTCCAACCATGTTTGTGGAAAGTCTTATTCCAGCCCTGAAAAAAAGAGCAGCTTCACTTTCCAACACAGCACTCACCTCTGAGAGCATGGCTTGCTGTAGTCAAGTCATGCACTGACACTGGGCTTGCCTGGGCTCAGATGCCATGAGAGTTGACCTGAACACCAGCAGCAGAGAAGAGTTAATACCAGGTTCAACAGAAACAACAAGAACAGCCCAGGAAACTGGCATGTATTATGTATTAACCCCTTATGCTGGGGATGAGGTGTCGATACTAGAACAAGGTACTGCAGGATCTTCATTAAGATCCTGACCTCACAGACACTAAATCCCATCCAAAAGGCAGCATCTTCCATTACGTAGCCCCTTTACGATATCAGGTAACACTGTGGTGCATCCAGGGAAGGAATGCATCAGGCAGTAATGGACTGTGTGATCCTTCAGCCATAAGCAATGCAATAGGCTGGGAAGAGTGTTAAGAAGCAAATCTTAACTACGCTAAGAGGTTGTTTTTGCACACCAAGACACTGCTGCTTGCTTCTTCTCGGCCACCCCATGCTTGTCCCTCCTGAATTGCCAGTCCTGCTCCACCCATGTCACTGTTGAGATGTGTGACCTCACGACACCGTACTGGTAGTATCTACACAGCGGACAGAAGCGCAAACCTAACACTGGCCTGCTGGCCCCGTGCAGAGCTCCCAGCATAGAGAGACATAGCTGTTCACAGGCATTCATCAGGTATTTTTTCTCAGGAACACAAGTCCATTAGAGCAGTAAAAAACAGATGAAGAAAGCAAGCCAGATTTTATAAATAACTTAAGAAAATTGATCACATTTGAGTGGTCTAAATTTCATCAAAGTTCCTGTGCTACTCACAGGGGAGAGTTAGGTACCTCTGAAGACCTTTAAGAAATTATTCTGTGGGCTTAAAAATGGTATGGAGCGAGACCATAGTCAGAGCCAGCCAACATGAGACACTAACCACAGGGAAACGCGTACCATTTAAGCCATCTACCTATGGCCAAGTGATGCCGTAAAGCATCTCCTAGCCACTGATTCTCACCCCCTCCCAGAGCTCTCAGCTTCACCCCAAGCTCTGAGATGGCCTCTGAGATGGCCAAGGCAGTCAAAGCAAGTCATTTAGCAAGGGGTGCAACACATCCCCTTCTCAAGCTAAAAGGCTGAAAGAACAGAGAGCCCTTCCTTGCACTGGCCCCTGTGTGTCAACACGCATGTCTCATCAAGGCATCAGCAAATCTCGGAGGCAAAGGCTGCCCGAAATGCAGGGACTGTCATTTCCATTGCCTCAGTCTGAGTGAGACCGATTTCATGCCGCATTACCTTTTTACACACTGCAGATGTAATTCTAAATACCTCTGCCATTCACTTTGTGCTACGTGCTACACACGTGTTGGGAAGTAGGTTATCTTGCTGGCAGTCTTGAGAATCCTGTGGTTACAACAATGCTCCCATTTGAGTAGCACCTAGTGAATAGGGTACAATATACGATCAAACAGCCTTAGCAATTCCTTTTCATTAGTGGGAGTAAATGCTTGGCAATGCATCAATCTTCTTCTCCCTCTCTTCTTCCTCTAGGGGTGCCAAGTCATTTTAAAGACACATTAAATTGCCAGAAGACTCCCAAACAAAGCCAGTCAGCCTGCTGCTCGTTTGGATAAAGTTAATTACAGCGAAGATTAAAATCTGCGGTGCTTGATTGGTGGTGTTGAGACTTACAGAATCACATTGTCCTCGGGGAGCTGCTTGCCAGCTCTCCCACCTCCCTCCTTCTGTGCGTGTGCCTTTTCTTTGTTGTTCCTCGCAATTGTGTTGTCACCTTCCCCTCGGGGTACCTGTTAAGCCCCCCAGAACTGGGGACTGAGCTGCCCGGGGTGTGACGTGCTGCTGCCTGGTGCTGCTGGCAGGGCCTGGCTGGCTGAGAGAGGCGTGAGGTGCTCAGCCTCCATCAGCACTGGCACTGCATCTAGTCCCAGCTGCTGCCGTGGATCAGGGCAGGGTGATTTTCCAAGCAGAGAACGTCCTGGGACTGAGGGTGGTGCGTGGAAGGGGAAGGAAGGGCAGCCTGCGCAGCCAGCTAGTGCTGCTTATGGGGTTCCCCTGGGTGGGTGGCTTCTGGCCAGTCCCATGACCGCCCTTGTAGTGTGGTGTTGCTACAGCCTTTAGGGTGGTACTTCTCTTTTTAGTTTATTATGATACCTAACAAACACCTGCATTTCCACAGCCAAGGTTTCAGTTCATAAGAACAATATCAATAACAAAAATAATGAGTAATAAGAAGGATTTGTGATGCCAAAGAACGCTAACGTCTGTCACGCAGGCTAGCAGTCTGTGCTCTCTCACTGGGTTTTTGGCACCCGCCTTGCAGGTGGAACTGAACCATTTTAGGAAAATGCTTGGAGAAGAGGAGAGAGAAGCAGCTTGCTCTGTGTTGATGTGGCGTCCTCAGCCCTTTCCTGGACTGCTGAGGCCAATGTGCTCAGCATCAGGGTGCTTTTGGAGATGGCTGGTGTGCGAGGTGTCACAATGGTGAAGGCAATACAGTGCTGCAGAGAGATGAAGGCCCCTACATTAGTGTCTCATGTTGGACCGTAGTAATGTCCAGATAGACCACAAACAGTAAATTTCCTCTGTTTCAAAAGAATAATAATTCAATACCTTCATAAAAGATCAGAGAAAGATGAATGTTTATCAAGTGGAGAATACTACAACACAGTCACAAATGCATTTTAGTTTAGTTGGGCAAAAGAGGATTAACGAATGGTTTAATGGTTTTGACTGAACAGCAAGTATATTTGATTTTTAAAAAAATACATAAAAATTTCAAAATATCTGGACCAAAGTCTTCTGGAAGATGAATAACTGGGCATGTCCCTTGAAACCCTGGCCAGGGCTGGCTGGTGTAGGAGCATATGGGATTTGGCATCCCATCTATGGAGTGCAGGATACTGGACATATGGAGACAATATGGACTGGTATCCTGGCACATATGTAACATATCTGCTGGTTTTACATATTCTGGCAAAGCTAATTTAAAGTATACTCTTGACTGAATTTAGCTATTGTCCAGAAGTGCCGTTCTCCTTGTTTAAGGATATTGTATTGAGCATCCACGTACTGATTAGCTGCCTGCAAGCTCTTTATCTGTGCCTTTCCCTCAGCCAGATTTAAACTCTGACTCTTATGAGGTGCCTCCATGCCATGAAGACAAAGTTTGTGCCTCAGTGTGTATGTTTACTAGAGTGGGGCTGCTCAGGGGCCAGGCAGTAAGGAGGGGAGAAGGAGGAAACAATACAAAATGCAGAATCAATTTCATGCTGCCTAAAGCCATGCTTGTTCTTTGATGGATAAGAACACATCAGGGGATACAGAGTATTTATTTGGCGTGTATTTCCAGCCAGTAGATAAAGGAAGAGCTGCTCAGAATCACTGTGTTGCAGGTTCTCAAAGGGAAAAGCAATGTCTAAAGCGCAGGGAGAGAGAGCAACGTAAGATTTCTTTAACGGGGCCTTAAAGAAACCAGCATGAAAGCAAGTACTTAGACTAAAAGTAGTTTCCTCTGCCAACTGGTTTGCTCTTTTCTCCTTGAAATTCCATTCAGAGACTTAAAAGTTGCTGCTGATATTTCACAGGACATCTCCACTCCCCTTCTCTCCCGCCCTGGCCCTCCCTTGTGCATTAGGACATGTAAGCATTAAACTGTCACAAAAAAATAGCACCTTGAGCAGTTTCCAGGCACTGGAGGTGCTGTATCCTGACATAGTGACTTTAAGCTGTGTGCACTGGAGGGAGGAAACAACGAGGCCGTGACGAAAAGCGTTGGAACAGGGGGTGATTGCTGACTCAGAAACGAGTTTGTGCATGCAGTCTTAGAGGTGACAGCCAGAAACACTACATGGACTTGGCTGAGTGGTCACACCAGGCCTGCTGTTGAGGAAGGTTTTGTTGCTGTGTCTGTCTGTCTGTCCTCATTCTTGGTACTTGGCTTCAAGCAACTAATTCTATAGAGACTCATACACTGCTTTAACTGAAAGTCTTCCGAGAGTAAAGCAATCTAATGAGCCTTTGCCCTGGCTGCTTTTCTGCTTCTCTCAGAAAACGTCTTACTGTGTTCACACCCTGAGTGGACCAAAAACCAAGCAGTTCTCCACTTCACCAAGCCTCTCCGAGAGGCAGCGTGTCCGCTGAGGCCAGCGTCCTGGCTAGCACAGTTACCTGGCTCCTGCTTTGCTGGAGGTGACCCAGCGTTTGTCCGCAGAAGCGATGTAGACTGTCCCTCATCTTCTCCAGGTAGAATAGCCCACACAGGCAGCAACACGTTGGGCTTTTTGGTAAGCCTGGAGTCCTGGGTACCTACAGCTTCCCCTTCATTTCAGGTGAGGCCTTAGGGGCTTTAAAATCATGCTGGGCTGGTAAAACAGGAGACTCAAAAGGAGCTGTTCCCTAGCCAATGAAGCTAACTTGTAAATGGGGGCCTTTCACTCTTTGCTTCCTCTCTCCCCATGCTAGAAGTGAAGATGATGATAATAAAATATGAACATCAAACCTTGTTTTGTGGAGTTCTTTGATCCACAGATGGAAGGTTATATAAATGCAAAGCGCTATCATTATTTATAAGGAACACACAGTCTACAGCTCCTTGCAATCTGGCGCGGTGGAAATAAACAGGAAGGCACAAATTTAGCATGATGACTTCACTGCCGGATCTAATAAGATGCAAAGACAGGCTGGGAAGATATGAGTTTGTTTGAACACATGATGCTATTTTGCCAGTAATTGACAAATACAGGAATAATTATAAAAAAATTAATGATAAAAGAATCTGATGTGCTGGATTCACAGGTAATGAAAGCTGATCTGACTCCTCTTAGTGCAGCAATCTCTGGGAGTTTGCATCAGTTTAATTCCCCTTATTATCAAAGCCTTACTTCCAAAGATGTGTGTATTTTAGAAGCTGACTGCTTTCCTTCCAGTTATAAATTAATGTAGCTGAAATGACTCCCTTAAACCAGTGCTGCCTTACAGCATTGGGTATTTTGTGCAGTTGTGATGGGAATGCATTTTAAACTGATAGCAGGCTGACAGCTTCAGAAACTGAAACCCAGGAGTTATGCCTAAGAGGAACAGGTGGGAAGACAGCTGGTCCTCTTCTGCTAAAAATGAAAGAGCAAATTCCCTCGCTTCTGCCTGGCTTTAGGGAGCAGCTCTCCCCCTCCTGTCTCACTGGTGCCACGGAATCCCTCTTTTCCCTGTTTTGACCTTTTTTTTTGCTCCCAGTGAGTAGGTGCAATATGGGAAGGGGAATACAAGCTCTCTGGCAATGTGGCTCAGCTCTTCCCGGGGGAGTTCCCGAGCTGATGGAGGAGGGGAGCTCACCAAAGGCTTGCTCACCTCTTGGTCACCCTGGGACTCAGATGCTGCTGAGATTTCTCATACCTGGGGATTGGTAACTCGGTGCAGACACTGAAGGGTGAAGGCTGTGGGCCCTTTGCTGTTTTTGCCTTGAATACTGCTAGACTCCTGCCACGCGACGAGGAAGATGCTGCTCCCCGTGGTTCTCTGGAGCCCACCTCTCCCCCTGCTCACCACTCTGAACAGAACCGCTCCCAGCAGTGCAACCCAGAGCTCTCAAATCTCCTGCCCCAGGGAGGCACTGGCTGAGGGCTCCCTCTCCCTGCACAGCTCTTTCTAAGCCCCAAAATCAGATTAAAACATAACCCTGTTTGCTCAGTGCTGCTTGGGGGGTGGGGAGCTGCATGGGCAGGGTTTGGAGCTGCAAGTGGTTTCTGGTGGCCGCTGTGAGTTGACCTTGTTATGGGGCTGTCTTACAGCACGATCACGCCAAGCCCGTTCGGATCTGGCACTGCCCGGTGAGGCGAGGCGAAACAGTGGCAGGCACGCTCACGGCGCGGCAGCATTTCGGCATCTGGCTCCAGCCCCCCGCAGAGCCCGCTCGGGGATTTCGGGCAGCAGCTCAAAGTACAGGGGCTGAGGGACGATGCAGCATGGGTTTTCAAGGCACAGCGTTGCTTAGGATTGGGAGGCAGGTGAAGGGCCCGGGCTAAGCGAGACCTGCTTAGGCTTACTGATTACATAGGCAGGCAAGATGGCCATTTTTGTTATTTCAAAATCTTGTTCCCTCGTGCTGAGCTGTGTGCTCCCTCTGGATGTTAGGCAAAGCCCTGCTGTCTGCAGGCTTTTCTGAGCGGCTGCATTTCTCTCTGCCAGTGTTGGGATTCGCTCATGCTAAGCTCCAAGGGGCCAGGCTGCCGGTGATGCCCACTGCCGCCTCTCTGGGGTCTCTGGCTGGAGGTCAGGCTGGGAGGAGGAGATGCCCTCCTCCCGTCCCATCCCCTCCTCCAAATGGAGGTGTAGGAACGTGTTTTCATGCCGGGCTCCCACAGGTGGGAGAAAGAGTCAGAAGTTCAGCAAAACTGGTAACTTTGCCTGCTGTTATCAACACAGGGAACGTTAAGATGGGAGATGTGTCCAGAGATGGACTGAACATCAGATTTGCTCCAGGACTGACATAGATACAGAATGAGGTGTATTCAAGACTCTGAGGAGTACTTGATCTCAGGTGTTGAAGGACTTCTGACCAGTCCCGTGTATCTGCTGGGTGTATACCATGGCCAGTCATGTAGGGGATACGAAGTGGTATGCTTGATTAATGCTTTTGGACTATGCTTGAGCTGGATGGACACTATACATTTTGTGAAGAGATGCTCTTGTCTTTTATGGAGGTATCTGTTCTCTGGGTTTTGTGTTGTGCTCTGGAGGAATGAATCAGCCACATATCCTGAGAAGAGATACTTTGCCAGGTGCTTTGATGCACAGTGTTATGGGGATATATTATGCGGGAAAAACCCTTATATGATCTTTTGATGCTCATTCTTTTTCCCTCTGTGCCCTTTGTTCAGTGAACAAGTACTAATACTTTTCCTGAGTATGGGACTAGCTGCTAGTATTCCTCAGAGTCTCTTGTACATTATGTGCTTTGTACTGTACATACGCTGTATTTCCTGTGAAGGTGCTCTTGCTCCTTATAGCCCTTTGGATAGACGGATAGATCCAATAATTTCAGTGAAACATGAGCTCTTGCCTCTTACGGCCCCCTGGATGGCTCCCAAAGTCATGCCTGTTCACAGACATTGCTCTGGTTAACTCCTCTGCTTCCCTTGGCAGTGAATGGTGCCACAGTGCTCGGGCTGGGAGAGGACATTGCCAGCTACAGCAGCCTAGAGGTGTCTCTGTCTGCAGCGGGACAGGTCTGCCAAAAGGTCCTCCTGCATCCAGAGCTGGATGTCTGCAGTGGCAGAAACGAGAGTAGGGTGCTGGGTGCCTGCTATAGGTGAGGGATAACTCAGCCTCTACCTATTATATATCGGCTCAGGTATCCTTAATCCCTGGTTTCCAGCTCAATGTTCTCAAACAACCATGTGTTTTTTTGAAAGGAGAGAGGATATATAACTCAATGGGCAAAATTGCAAATATCACTGCTGTTCTGGGAGAGCTGTGATGTGACTGGAAATCATGTACGAAATGAGTATCACAGCCCTCTCCTGCTGTTATGTTTTTGTTTGCTGTTCAGCTGGACTGAGATCTGGGAGCATCGTCAAGCAGAGGTGGGCGGAGATGTCACAGAAGTGACTTCCACACCCCACTGGGCCTCAGCTTGTGGAGAAGCACCTGTGCGAAGTGGTACCCAGCATGCATTTGCCTGCTTGCTCTTGCCAACAAGCAGCAAGCTGAAATGAGCAGTATCTGCAGTCTGAGTCACTGCTCATTGCCAGTAAGCAGGCCCAGCAATAGAGAGGATTGGGAAAAAATGCAATACGTCTCCATGTCCTCTGGCATATACAGCAGCTGAATATGCAGCAGGGTAAGCAAATCCATGGAACAGCTTCTGTGTTGTTGTTCTTAACACCTGGGCAAACTATATTATCATATGCTAAGTGCAGGTTCGTAGACACATGGCATCAGCTGTAGCACCTTGGACCAGGGCTAGCTAACACTGGATGCCACATGCTCCTCCTGAAACATGTTCTGCGCAGTTTTACCTGGAGTCCAAGAGTCCCAACAAGCCATTTCTGCAGTGATAACTGGAAGGTTGCTAGTACTAGCACAGTCAGAAGAGGGATGCATTTTACCGCTGCTACATTACGTTGCTGTCTTCGCCACACAAGCTGAATCCCCATTCTGGTGAAGCCAGTGGCTTTACTGGAATTTTCCATAGAATCAGTTCAGAGGAAGAATGACCCTCGTTTGCTGTTGGAAGGTCGCATCCTTGTTTAGAGGCAGCATGGGCAGGGAAGCATGGAAGCCTGCCCATACCCGATGGGGTTTACAGCAGCACATCTGTGTCAGGCAGGACCAGTGATTGCCTTCTCTGGCTTTGTGGACATCTCTGGTGGAGATTCTCAGTCTGGGGCATTCTCAGCCTACTACTACTAATGAAAGCCTCTTGGTCAAGCAGTGATACCCCTTACCCTCCCCACAAGCATTCCTCTCCACCCCCCAGGTGCCTCTTTGTTGACTACATCCTTTAAACCTTTTTCGGTTATCTGCTAATCTCCTCGCAGTCACCGTTGAGCCAAGCTAAACATATGCTCCTTTATTTTTCCCTTGTAAATCAACTCCTCTGCCCCTTTCATCATGTTTTACTGCTCTCCTCTGAACTCTGTTCACTTTGGGTACACGTTTCTGGCTGTTAAATGCTAAAAGTAGAACATAACCCCTCAGCTCTGGGTGTTGCCTGGCTGGAAAGGGCTATTACCTCCTGCAGCACCTCAGGGAGAGGAAGAAAGTGACCTATTGCTGCAGGAGCTGTAAACTGCTGCTCCTCAGCTCCGGCTGTTGCAAACCAGGCAGAGAACTTCTTTCCCCAGAGCTAGCTGGTGCTCTCATCCAAAAAGGTCTCCTTCTACCAGCTGAGACAGGCTGCCACTGACAGAGCAAAACTGCCTTGCCCACTGGTGCCGCACAAGGTTTTCACCACAGCTTGTCCCAGCACTAGTGCTTAGCCCTGTCCCGCTGCCAGCGCTGGCGAGGGAGGCTGGAGGAGGAGAGGACGAGCCCGCATTTGCTAGCAGTGACTTCTTGCCTTTGCGACAGCCACGGCCCGGCTGCGGAGGCAAAGTTCCTCTGGCTTTTTGTCATGTCGTATTTCATGGTCTGCTTGTATATGAATTTTTTTACCTGTCTCTGCCAAGCCTCCTTCAGTTTCATTTCTTTCTGTTTTTTTCTCCCTCCCTTTGCATATCTGTTGCAGATCTCTTTTCTTTCCCCCCATTCCACATTTCCCTGGCATTTTTCATCTGAGGGGGAACTCATGTCTTCTTCATTCCAGACCACAGTCTCTCCAGGTCTGCTGGTCTTCTCTCTCCTACATTTCTGCTACTTGCAGCAGCCGTGACTTGAGGACCTAAAGGGCAAAACCATAAATAAATAAGGGGGAATCCCCAGGACAGCAGTAGGACACAGCCAAAGTCATGAAGCTAAAAGGTTGGCTTTGCTGTATACCGAGCAGCATTAGCAGTATTAGCACAGTGCACATCCCTGGTTCCTGAGGTACCATCACGGTCTGTTGATGGTGTAATTGTAATGATCTCTCTTTCTGCGGGGCTGCTCAACTGTAGCTTGTCTGCTTAAGCTCTGTGAAATGTTTTTCTTCATAAAATAAATGTTCCTAGTTAAAGGCTGTTGTGAGAGGACATAGAAAGTCTACAAGGTCAGGCCTACAGCTGCACAGTTTGAATCATATCTTTTGGAAAATCCAGCCGCAAAAATTGGAGGTGCTGGGCAGCTGTTTAAAAACTTAGTTTTCTGACTAATTGCATCTGCTGCTGGTGTTTTGGCAGCTTTCAAAACAAGACGGCATTTGCAAATATCCACGTCTCTTAATCCAAAAGCTTTATGGATGGCGGTATCTCAAGGAAATATTCCCTGCAGGTTACGGTTGCAAATGTTTGCTCATTTGTGAAACTCACGGCTCTGATAAAAAGTGGTGGGCAGGTGGGGCGCTTTCAAGTCTCTCTTCCCAGCAATTTGAAATGACTCATTTTGTAGTCCAAATGTTTGTCCCTGGGCCTCCAGCTGCATTCCTGCTAACACCAGCAACCAACCCCACCTTGTGCTGCGGTGTGGTGAGTGTGCCTGGATGCACTGCGCTGCCGGGGAGAGGGGACACGTCGGCCGCTGCTGCAACCGGGATGTCTCCAAGCCAGCTCCATGGTCAACAGGGGGACGAAGCAAAAGATGTACAGTGCCTAAAAACAGTGGTAGAATTACAAAAACAGGAGGAGCTGCTTATTGACGGTCACTGCAGCTGTCGTACATAGGACTGAGCTGCACAGACCAGAATATTGTTGAAATGAGGTGAGGTGGTTTATCTGCCAACTCGTGTCCTCTTGCAGGACTCCCAGTCCCTTGGCAGGCCCTCTCTGTCAATGTAAATGCCCACATGTGCACCGGCATGCGCACAGGCAAAATTACACACGTGCAAAATGATGAGCCATATATGCTCGCGTGTGAGGCAGGCTGACTAACCAGCTTGTTCGTGGAAAGCAGAGGTCTCTGTCCCTCTGTTTCCGTGACACAGCAAAGAGGTGTCTGAAATACTTGGGTGACCTGATACTCTTCTGAGACCTCACGGATTCATGTCACGTAAATTGCTTACCTCAGTGAGTGACAGACCGCAGGGCAGGCTTTGTGGGAAGATAGATCTGGGCTGCAGAGCCTGTGCCCGATGACATTTGCTACAGCTGCTGGTGCTCTGAGTTTTCTGTGCATTTGTAAAAAGGTGAAATGAGACTTTATAATTTAATCAAAGCAATTATTAGTGTTTAATTACTAGTGCTTTAGAAAGAGTTGAGACAGGAACATTGTGTGTTTTGCAGGTATACACTAATTATTTGCTACTGATTTGCAATGCTGGCTGTGGATATGTTTGCTGTTGTCCCAGGTATCCTTCAAAGACAGCATCAAAGATGGGACCCAGCCATCAAAGCACTAGCACATCCTTAAAATGGCCTCGAGGATTCTCCCATTTCTCTGATAATGCTTTTGCATATTACATCATGTGTTGTACCCACAGTACTATTAGCAGAATGGTGCTGAAGGGCTGAATTTGTTTCTCTTTTCAGCAAATCAGAGCTACCTTAAGAATGTCAGAGTTAAACCTAAGTTAATGCTGTGTTGCTGCCCCCCCCGCCCCCCTCCAGAACCCTGTTGCCACTGAATTTCCAGACAAAGATGACGAAAAAGGGGAGGGAAAAAAGAGAAGAATGAGAGAAAAGGAAACGTAGCTCATAGGAAACGTAGCTCATATTTACTGTGTCACAGTTCAGATCACTGCACTTGGAAAAATAAATCTACCTCCTACAAAAATGTGCAATCCCTTGCAAAATGAGGGGTGAAGGGGTGGGGGTTGTGTGGCTCCAGATTCCTGGGTTGGTTTAAGAGATTTCTCTTTCACAGCAGTGCTTTGCACAGGTTGGTAACAGGTTAGGCATGTCCTTTCCTTTCAGAACTGGAGCTGTCTAGGGAAGACTGAATGGAATAACTGATTTTTTTATCAGATGCAATAATTGAGGAATAATGGAAAAGGAGAGCCTGGAGGAAGAAGGGCCTGGAAATTGTGGTAATACAAAGAGGAGGAATCCCTTGGGACCAGATCATATCAACTGAAGTGGAAGAAATATGTAGGCTTTTCTATCCTTCTGGCCTCTTGTAATAGCAAAATGAAGAGGAGAGCAGGAAGTACAAAGGGAAGAATAAAGCCAGCTTCTGCTTTCATTCACTCCACTTCCAGATTAACCCTCTGCTGTCTTGTGTAACTGAGAGTCAAATGGGATGTCCTTCCTGTCTCCCTCTAATTTATGTGCCGGAAAACTGTCATGGTTCTGCAATAAAAATAGCTCAGCAGGTGGAAGGATGATGGTGAAGAGGCAGGCTTCGAGGTTTTGGAGTTTGGAAGAGGCCATTTGCAGCATGGCTGACAAGAATAATAAACTCATGCGTCCTTCAGAGAAGCATTTGTAGAAAATATGGATGGTCTGCATCAAGCAAAAAACCCACAAGCCTAGAGAAATGTCTGCAAATAGTCAAGAAAACTTAGCAAAAGCAACTGACAATTTCCCTATTCTCTACTCCCTACAAAATATTTTTCTAGTGATCTATGCACCTTTCAATATCCCAGGTCACAAAGATGCACTGCCTTCCCTTGGGGAAACCTGTTACACAAACTAACACAGTATCATTGCCTGGTAAAGTTTTCTGAAACTTTATGAATTAATTTATTTCTTTATCCCTTGTTATGTTTCTCTTCCTTCCTGTAATTTTGCTGTCCTTCCTTTATATATGCCTACTTGTCAGCAATTATCCTACTCATTTTTAGTTACTGCTTAGTGAACTAATACAAACTTTGCTCTTTCCACCTTTCCTCATAATTAGATGTCTCTATTCTGGTAATCAATATATAGTGCTCTGCCAATAGCTTTTGAGTATTGAAGTGCCCAGAACTGAAAACAATAGTTTTGGTGTGGCATTTGTAGAGAAAGAAGAACAGGGCTTGCTGCTGCATAATGTATTCAGTGCTTCTGTGCATGGACAAGGGTGTTTCATTGCCTTGCCGAAGTCATATGCATTTTGCCCTCTGTTGTGACCCTTAGTCATCCTACAGTGTTGCAGCTCTCTCTTTCCCATTAAGCACTTGTGGTTTGGGTTATTTTCCTTCTCCCTCCCTGATGTCCTCAGTTACATTTTTTTGCCAAGCTTTGGGTAATCTCTTTCTGTTGCTTCAATTTCTCCAGCTCCCAGTTTGTTATTTCTCCTCTTTGGCTGCCTTTGAAAGCAGGCTCTCACATCCTCTCTGCTCATTCCTCCAAATTGTTCCAGATCTTTAATGAAGATATTAATGAAACCAGAATAAACAATGGAACAACAAGAGGCTCGCTGCAACAGCCCTCCTGATGGTCCCCTTACTGGTCATATACCACCAGGCATGGCCCGCAGGCAGCATGCATACTCTGTCATGTCCACATCTACGCCCTCCTGAATTTGTTTTGCCACCGTAAGAAATCAGAAGTTGCTCTACAAAATGCCCTACTTACTGGGTGGACAGAACTGCATCTGGTGCATTTCCTTTCTCCGTCATCACAATTTTAACAAGTGTGTCAGGAAAGCAAGCCAGTGTGCCCTGATGTGCTTAATCATTTCCCATCACTCCTAACCCACAGTGCTCCTCTGTATTCCTCTCTTGGCAGCCCATCTGCTTTGCGTGTGCTCCTCAGCTTTGCTTCACAGCAGTTATCTCCAAAACCTTTCCCAATTCCCCACGAACCAATATACATCCTCAACTTGTGGTGTACACAGCCCTTCCAGGTTCCCCTCCAACCTCACTGCAGTTTACAGGACCAGAGCCTCAGCTGCTACAAATTGTCATAACGAAGCAGAAATCAATTGAGCTATGTGATTTGTTCACCAGCTGGGCATCTGGCTTGGGTTTTATGAAAGGCCATTTGCCTGGACTGCAGATAGGGTACTAAACATCCCTAGGGCCACAGTGAGCTTAGGGTATGAAGGAGAAAAAAAAAAGATATTTCAGAGCAAGCCAGCTCTAGCCTCCAAAGGAATGGGAGGAGAGCCAGACAAGACAGAAAACCATCAGCAGGGAATTCTGTACTCTGTAAATGCAACTAGTGTCCTCTCTGCTCCTTATTCTGATGGTCCACCTAGTTCCTACACAAGCTCTTTGTCTTAGTATTGGGTCATCTCCCATTCCCTTGTGTTGCAGCACTGTCTCTGCTCAGGCAGCAAGACTCTTACTGTGCAAGGTGCTGCACATGCACAAGAAGACCAGAAACTTATCCTAGAAATCTGCGCACCACCTGCCACAGGTGGAAGCAGGCTGGGAGCAGGCTGCTACTATCAAAGAAGAGCATGGGCAGCTTGATAGGCTGTGACCATGGCCCCTAGATGCTGGGAGACTTGATGCTGTGGGCTGCTCCTTCCTCTGCCTGCTTCCCTCCCTTCCTCAGGTTTCATCTTTTTAGGTTGCCCCTTTTCTTTTAGTGAATCTGCTCCTGAAAACAAGAAATCCACTGGGATTTATTGCTCCGAATGATACAGTAAAAATAATACTGCGATGCCGATCTGACATTTGCTGCAACTGGCTTGCTCCCTGCCTCTGTGTGTGTGTTCCTCCTGCTTAGCCCTGCCCTTCACCTGCCTGCTCTGCTGGGATCTGTAGGCAGAAGTGGTACCTACCGAGGCTCTGGGTGAACCATGTGCAGCAGGAATTGTCTGCTACTTTGGATTTGTGCAGCACTGACCAAGAGAACAACTCACTTAACTGGCTCATAGGTGCTGCTGAAATACATATAAATCGTAATTAAAGAAGCCTTAAAAAGAATAAGCAAGTGACAAAAGAGTCAGCATATTTTAGCGCCTCTGGAAGACAAGGCTGCATGGCAATGGCATCATCCATCATTTGTCACTGCCTTTAATCAAGGTGTTTTCAAAGGGCTGACCAGACTTTATTTATTCTTACAAGTTTAGTTACTACAAAGGAATTTGATAATAAGCATGCCTTGTGTCTGTGGCTATCACTTCGTGTTTTCCTTTTTTGGGGAGGAAAATGGGAAGCAGGAAAAGACACCAAAGGGAAAAACACTCTACAAAGACGTCAGGGCTGCTTGGTGCATAACCTAGCTGCTGCCTGTGAAATCCCATGGCCACTCTCCTAGAGATCCAGAAATAGTTCATCTTGTCCTAACTGAGCCACGATAACTCACTGCATGCCTTCCCTTAGCTTGGGACGAAGTGCCTTTGCCGAGCCCTCACACATGGAGGTGTGAGCAGAGCTTGGTGCTCTCTGGCTTGCCACCAGCCCTGTGGGCCGTCGGGCAGCTGCTGGTGACCCTGAGCAGAAACTCTCACCCTGGAAAGGGGCCTTTGCTGCTCACGTCTAAGAAATAGTTTGTACTTGAGATGGAGAAAAGCTGAGGCTTCTAGCAATCATTAGGAAAGCACTGAGGCATATAAGCTGTTGGGTTGTTGGTCATTTGGGCTGTCCCCAAGAGGTATTTCTGTGGATGGGAGGGTGAGAAATGTGCCTTACACAACATATGTAAATGGCAACCAATTTTTCTCTCTTTTTTTTTTTTCTCCCGAGTGCAAAAGGCCTATAAAACAATTAGAGCTTAAAATTGGACTCCTGGCAGAGAACGAGAGAGGGAGTTTATGCCTTGTTAAGTGTAATCAGTCTGGTGATAAGGGGACAATTTCAGCTGTGTGAGATATAATTACATCATAAACTCCACATTACAAACAGGGCAAGCAGAGGTGAAAAGGTAAAGAGGGAATAAACGATAAAGCCCTTTGGGGGACGTGGCAGTGGAGACTTTTCTGGACTCCATTTCCCAGAGAAACTTTTCCAGCTGGAATGGGAGCTGTGAGTGTGCAGAACATGCACGCTTGCACCTCGGGGCCAGCATGTGCCCTCATTCCCCTGGGAGACTGGACAGGGTGCCTGGCCATGGCCACACCTGAGGTTTCACGTCTACCAGCTGGAGTGGGATGTTACTTTGGGCATGTTAAATATTAATCATGTTTCAGAAAACAGACAAACATTTCTTTGTGGCCTGAAGCTGGAGGAGAGTATCTGCAGCCATGCTGCCAGCTGAATATAGGATGACAGCCAGCTGGAAAGAAAATGGAGGCAGAAATAACCCTCTCAAGTTGTTGTGGCACACCTAAGGCTGAGGACACACAGCCCGTCTGCAGGGACAGGGGCTGCAACATAACTCAGCACCAGGCTGCAGAGGACATGGCTGCCTGACCAGGTGTGGGCATGGTGGTCTGGAGCCCACTGCACACAGGTCCTAAATCTCAAACAGGGCCCTCAAGAGGTCACACCAAAGGGGTGGTGGTGCAGAGCTAAGCACCAGCTTGTCCCTCTCCCAGGCTACCTGTGGGAGCAGCGGCAAACGGTCTCCTCCCTCCATGCAGGACACTTCACCAGGCATAGCGAAGGGGGCAGGCATGTGCATGGTGCTGGCTTGCCCTGGCGACCAGCTCTGGCTGGCCCTGTCTGGGGACACATCTCAGAAATGCTGCTCAGAGCAAGTGTGGTTGCTTGGGTCTTACTGGGAAAAATGAGAAACAAATAGCTGGGAGGGCTAACATTTGCTACTTTAGGTAAATATTTTTAGATACTATGTAAATATTGACAATAGATATTGAAATGAGGGAAACCGAGGAATGAGAGGGAAGCAGCGCACTGGGGGGGACATGGGTTTACTTGTTTGAAAACAGTTTTGGAAAACCAAGAATTCTCGGTTCAGAGGTTTGAACTATGGACAAGAGATTAAAGTAATCATGGGAAATTCTTGTTTTATGGTTTTCGCTCTCAAAAATAGATGGACATTTTTTGAACCAGTTGTATCAGAAACTCTGGTCCCCATTTTTGGTTTTGTCACTAAAGACCTGCATTATAGACTAGAGAACTGTGTCTGGTTCTGGGATCAAGAGTTCTAGTCTTTTCTTGTCACTGACATGCTGCATGGTATTAGATAAATCACTTAACCTTTCTGTGACATACTTCCCCATCTGTAAAATGAGGTTGATAATCATATTTGCTTACTTCACAAAAGTGTTAGAAGAATGAATTATCACTGTTTTTATAACCATTTATATCTCTCTGTGGGGCAAAGACTGCTTTTTCTTTTCTGTGCTCATGCAACAGCACAGGAGTCCTGCTCTGTAATGGAGGTTCTTTAGTGCTATTATGATATAGAAAGATAAAAATTAAATACAGGTTTTGACAATGCAGCAAACAGGGTTTGCAAGTATAGCAAATACAGTGGGTGAGATTAAAAGAGCAGGGACTCTTTTTTTTTTGGTGCTAAAGAAATGATCAATTAAGTGTAGTGATAACATCCTAGAAATATAACCCTACCTTAAAGTGGGCAGTGTAATCCTCCTCTGGCAACCACTCTTCTGTAAAGGACAGAGAAAAATGATTAATGTTTATACAGCTCCATGAATAGACTATTATTATTACTTAGAGTGCTTGGAGGCTTTGGACAAGATCAAGTTGCATTAAGAGCTTTACAGGCCTGAAGCTGGAGATAGTCGTCACCCTGAAGAGCTTGAGGTTAAAAGAGAGAAAGCATGAACTTGAGTTTAAAAGTGACAGAGCATGAACTTGAGGTTAAAATGACAGAGCATGTCAAGGGAAGTAGAGACGCATATGTTCAAGGACACCCAACAGGTCACTGACAGAGATGGGGATTCCCAGGCTCGTGTTATGTGCTGTTCTTGTACTGCACTCCTTCATTCATGCAGGCTTGGTGTTTTTACTAGGAACAGGCATGAAAACACAGAGTGGCCAGTCTGGAGACCTAGTGACCATGCAGGCAACTACAGAAGGAGGGAATCAGGGAAGCTTGAACTGTTTCATGGAGTGGGAACCATTGCTGGCAATAGTCAACGCAACCTTGGGTAGTGCTTGATGCTGCTCTCGGGACCGATTCAGTCATGAGTAAGGAGCTCAGCACTCACTGACATATTAGATTTAAAAAGGCTAATTAGTCCCTGGTGCAAGAACTACAAGGAAAGACCTGAGCTGCAAGTAGCTTAACACAGTTTCACAGAATGGTGATGAAGCAGCCTGGATTGACCCCTGCTGTGAATCATTACTGCCACAGCTGTGGCATCATATAGGACTGAAATACTCTGTGTAAAGTCTGGGGATTACATCATTAGGCACCTGCTTGAGGCATCCTCCTTATGACTAGCTTAGTCCTTCATACTCATGCATGTCTTTTTGGTCCAGCACAGAGGGAGGAATCAAGGTCTCTGGTTTACGGACAGAGAACTGCAGCAGGGGTAGATTGAGGCTGTGCCTATGCTTTGGGATCCAGAAGTGGTTCCCAGCTCCTGGCTTTAGTGTGGGGTGAGACCCTAAATGTATACATAGCCTCCCCTCTACAACTGGTTCCCAGTGGTGGGGAGCCCTGGGCTAGAGAGGAGCCCTGCTGTGCTACGGTATGACTCCTGACCTGGCACCCACAGGGCCATGGCTCTAAGGAAGCAGGCCTACATCCAGATCTGAATATCACCTTAGTGGCTTCCCAAAAGACATATCAGCAACACCCATCTGCGCCAAGAGGAGAACTCACGCAGAATTGCTGCTCTAGTCACCTTGTCACGCTCACTCAACTTAAAGAGGACAGTTTTTGTCATTTTATTGAAACAGCACGGCCACAAGTTGCAGGAGTTTTAGGGACCCTTCTCAGTCTGGCTTTCCAGAGCGTTTAAGAAAGATTCATACCCTGGAGGATGGGCTCCCTGCCTGCCCTGCCAAAGTCAGCAGCGATGGTAGGAAAGTGTTGGAGACGGACAGCTGGGCTTTTGAGGAGAAACTCAAACCAGACAGGACCACATGGAGCACTGGGCAAGACTTGTCCAGTCTGAATGTGATCATGTCTGGACTGTGAACCATAGCAAGACCAGTAGGAAGATCCTTGGTGTGTGTTTGACAGACAGCCAAAGCCCGATAGGCCAGCCATGCAGGAATACGCTATGTACCATCAGCATTTCATCGCTAGAGAAATGAAAGCAGAGGGCAGGCTTAGAGGGTGGTAACCAGCACCTTTAGCGTGGGATGCACAGTCTGTGAAGGAGAGCAGGCAGTCCTCCGCATCACAGCTGCCTCCTGCTCTGCTTCAGCCCCAGGCACAGCGCTGGGGCAGCCTGTGGGATCTGCTCATCGCCAGGTTCACTGTTGAGGACCTGGTGACTTCAGGAGGATATGGCCTCAGTGAAAGCGTGATGGACCCTGTCCCTGCCTCTCACCATCAGCAGCAGGGTGTGGGGGTGGAAGCGAAGCGTGAGACTGTGAGGGGGAGAAGTGGAGAAGGCAGGCAGCGATCGTGCAGGTTGTCTGCAGTGCTGCCTGACCCTGAGGTGGGATCCAGCTGCCAGATGAGGAAAAGCAGCACTGCAGGACCACACGGGTTGTCCAGTCATGCCACCCATGTACAATGTACATGTCTGCAGAAAATTTAGAGGGAAACATTTTCAGCTGCATGCTTGCAAAAAAAACCACAAACCCAAAGCCAGTGGAAGCGTACTGTATTTTTCTCACCAATAGTCCTTGCCCAGCCTGGAGACATCTCAGCCTGGCGATGTGATGATGGCCCTGGGAAAACACTTGCATCAGGAGTGGAGACCCCCGCTGCTTATGCTCCTTGTACTGTCCTTTTCCACAGGGGAAGAACCAAAGAAATCTGTTTAAAAAAACAAAAAAAATCTGACAGCAGCTGGAGAAGAGCCCAAGAAGTTGAAATCTGCCATCAGCGTGGGAAAGGAACAAAGCGAGAAATTATGGCACGCAGTCCTGACACAGCTTTCTCTTGGCAGGAGATGAGTGCCTGTGCATCTCAGATAACTTCCCTGAGAAAGTAAGCGCTATCTGAGCTCAGCAGAGAAGAGCAAGGAGCTTGGAAACAAAGGCCCCATCCTTCTGCTGACCCTTGAGGGAAAACTGATGTCCTCACTGCCCAGACTGGCACATCTGGCCAACTTGCCTCCCCACGCTTTCCAAACCTCCCCAGTGGTGGATGGGGAGTTGTCTCTCCACCCTGATGTCTTCGATGAAACCACTGGCTGGAGGAGGCAATGCTCCAGGAGCAGAACTGAATCTGGCAGCGATGCCATTGCTTTGCTTCCTGCACTGCTATCTGATGATGAAAAATCATGGGCCGGTACAATCAATCCTGGCTGGACATGTAGGCCTATAGTTGGCTTTTCCTGATTTCGAAGTACTTAGTCACATTATCTGAGCATACTTGGTGCTCACCTGACATGTGTGCCCAGGCCTTTCTCATCCCAGCCCAAGGAAAATGTTGACATACTGCTTTGACTGTAACTGTTGAAAGGAGTCTGCCTTTGGGCTGAAACAAAACCTAGGAAATCCGTAAAAAAACCTCCAAGCAGCATCAGAAAAGTGACAAGAGACTGAAGCAAGGGCTTTATAATGGAGTGACTCTTCCAATCAATTGGTGTAAGTTAATTAATTAATTGCTGCAATTGCAATGACATTCCCTCTGGCTGGGTAATCAGGAAATCAGCCACCTGAGGCTCTTAGGGAGTTAATTGCCTTAAACTTTGTTAAAGCAGAGTGATAATACCATTTAAAAAATGCCATCAATGCACATTTCTTGCCTTTTGGGATCTTGCAAACCAATTCTTCATTTTGCAGAGCAAAACCTTTAGAGTTTTACTTGGAACAACAGAGTAATAGAGACAGATGAGGTGGAGAAACAGGGAGCAAACTGTAAAATACAAGTTCTGTATCATGTGAAACAGGAGCTGTGCTGGTGAACTTGAAATACCCTCTAAACTTTCCGTGTCCATCTGGACTCCTGTCTTTTCTTAAGTGTTTTTTGTCCAGCGGCCAGAGGGGAATGGAGTTTCCCTACTCTTTTGGAGTCCCTCTTCTCTTTTAAGCCTCATATGGAAACCCATTTCTTTTCTTCAACCTGATTTTATCTTGAAGTATTGGCAGAAATGAGAGAACTACTTTGGGAACAGCAGAAACCCTTGTCCCTCCTCTTTCACAGCTGCTTATTTCTCAGGCTGAAGTTGAGCTTCTCTGTGCTTCAGACCTCCCTCCCAAGTGAGCTCTTTGAGACCTTTGGAGGAGAGATTGTCCTCTTCGGACAGTGGAAGTGGGTATTTTTGGCTAGAGCCCCTGCAGGCATCTTGTTTAAGGAGGCAAAGCAGAGGCTTTTAAAAGATGTCAAGCTGTCCTGAGGCAAAGCTAGCCCCGTCCCAGCAGTGGCAAGATCACTGTCAGATGAGCAAAAGCTAAACCCGTTGTGCGCCTGGCTGGCTGCCTCTCAGGCTGTCCATCACTAGTGCTTTCCCTGCGCACTCTGCTTGCTTGGCTGCGGCTGCAACACCGCAGTTTGCTCCAGGCAGCTGCCTGCGTTTCTCCTGCCTGGGGCTCCTATCTGTACCCTGCAAGGTTTTGACTCTCTGCCAGGTGACTCTCTCCATGGTGGGGAAAGAAAATTCCTGCTTGGAATTCAGCACTCTGAGGGCTCCTTCACCTTTTCTTGATATTTCTAACTGGAAACAATGCACAAAAAATGAGCTGGAATAAAGAAGCCAAAGGAATGAAACACTGAGGGACAGTGACTGCATATAGAAGAAACAGGCATTAAGGACCTGATGATATCAATGACCATCGTTTTTATCATAGTTCTTTTACAATGGTTATTTCTTTTTTTTCTCTCAAAGCCCTAGCCCTTAGAGTCCTGCTATTATAGCACATAATAGCAGGGTTTGTTAAAAATGAAAAGAGTCTAGCCCTTCAGATGATGGAGGAAAGCTTGAAACTGTTAGCCCTACAGCCTCAGAAAAGAGAACAAAAGTCAAAAGAGACTCCTGTTTTAAATGATACTTTTAAACATTCCAGAGGTTTTATAGGGCCGGATTCATAATTTTCTTATTGCTTGAGGCTGGCAAAACTGGTATTTCCTTCCTTTACCAGGAGAAAGTGTTCCTGGTCTCGGAGGGCCTTTAGGGAAGGTGACTAGGGGTTCGGTGTCTCAGATCTCCCTGCTGCAGCCCTGACATGGGCTCCCAGCGAGGGACACCACGGGTTCTCAGATGCAAACCGCCATTCGTCCCTTCTATCTTATCTATCAGTCACTTCGTGTGTGAGCGCACATACATATTATTAAATACAAACACAAACCCCAGGCACACATTTTTATCCTTAAGTAATAAAATCTAATGGAAGAATTTACAGTCATGGGTTATAAAGCAATAATAGTTGTAAAATCATTTAGCAGGGTTCAAATACAGGTAAAAGGAGAAGTTCAGAAGTTCAGCATCGAAATACATTTCCTGGCAGTTTCCTGTGACAAACAGAAAATCCCCTGTTGACATGGTACCAGTAACAAAAGCCCAGAACTGTTCTCAGCTGCTCCACTTGTATTTTCGAGTTCGTGGCTTGTTCAGTTTTATTATTTTTTAAGTACACTTCCTACAGGTCAGGTTAATCAGAGAGGCAGTAGTGAGGACTCGCTGAAAAGGTCACTGCATGACTGAAAAGGTCACTGCACAGACAATAAGAATCCAAATTTCTGTACGTTGCCTCTCCAGCCCCTTCAAGAGGGAATCAAATTTCTACTTGAAATATAACACACAGATGGAGACCACTGGCATTACCTGGACGGAGATGGGTGGTGCAAGCAAGCCTGGGTATTAGTTTTACTGGCATTTAGCACCCCTCCAAGTAGACTTAGATGATGTTATCATTAAAATGCTTATGTGAATATTGCTTATACTAAAGTTTCTGCCATTTCTAGCAAGTAGTAACTTCTAGCAACTACTGCTTACTACCTGTAGCTGTTCCAAGTTGGGCAATGACTGTGCTATATGTCTTCACCATGCCAAAGCAAAAAATACCTGCTCTGTCCTTAAGAGATTGAGCTTGTCTTCCTGTGCCTCTGCTGCTTATTGGTTTAAGGAGCAGAAAAATGAAAGCAAATTAAATCTAGGCCTCAGAAGTAGAATGAAGCACATCAGAGGGTTGATTCTAAACTCTATGTCCCTCTCTCTGTGTGGTGCCAGCCCAAACCACTGGGAGAGGAACCATGCAGGAACCCCGCAGACGTTGTTAGCTCTGCTTCTGCTGTGGCATTACTTAACATCCCACCTGAACTTTGCCCTAATGATGGAGGCAGATAATAAGTTATAAGGTTGCTCACTGGATAAGACGATAACTTTGCCCTATGCTTCATTTCGTAATTATTTTTTAAACAAGAAATGATTACAAGGTGTGAGAGGTACTAATAAACAGCGTACTTTCTCTCAATAAGAAAGGACTCGATTTTTTCAGGGAGCATTTCTCAGCAGGCTAGCAGAGAGGAAACAGCTAAAATACGTGCAACTCAAGAACTTTAGCATGTCTTGGTCCTTGACACTTTTAAACTTAATTAATCTTGGCAATCTAAACTACTTACAGAGAATCAAGGCTGTGCTCCCAAACAAGCCCCAGTTACTGGCATATCTGAAGAAATATTGCCACTTCCTCAAGACCAATCAAACACTCATGTTTTTCCTGAGAATTGAAGAGGTTCCCTGTCATAACAGTGTGCATAAACTTATCTAAATGGCTATGCTGTTATTGAAACAGGCTGCCATCTTGTTGTTTTGATATCTCCACACCCTGGGACGCCTGCTGTGCTGAAGCAGGCAGCCAAACAGCTAATCCCCCAGCAAACATCCAATTAGTCCTTCTGCGCTTACAAATGCATGATCCTTTCCTGTGTTCTCCTCTACCCTAACATGGTGGTGGTGAACGAGCTGCCCTGAGCAGCTTTCTGATGGGCTGCTGGGGGGACTTAGAGGACCCCACGGCCAGGTGGTGGCTCAGAAAGGTGTTGAAACCTTTCACTGGTGGAAGTGAGGGTGGCATCGCTGTTCCAGTCGGGGGAGGCTTGGAGCAGGCAAGGGGTTTCTCATGTGGCCAAGCTGTCCTTTTTGGGTTTGTTGGGAAAAAGCATCAGAGAAAGCTTTAGTTCTGGAGGCGGTTAACACATTGACAGCTTTACTTTCTTTTGCCTGCTTCACTCTCTCTGCCTTTCCTCTTTCTTTCTTAATGCTCTGTGCTGTTTCTTTCCTCCTTTAGTCTTAACTCCTGGTGTGAGCTGTTTTTTCTCTGCTCAGCCCTTTCCTCAAGGACAGGTCACAGAAAGTAAGCACAGGGTCACTGGCTGAAGAAAAAGGGCATCTCTGTGGATTGCCCTCACGCTGCAGCTGACAGAAACCTCTTTTGAGAGTTTATGCAGTCTTGCATGCAGAGAAACAGTTCTAGACACAGAGTAAGCTTGCAACGCCAGTTCTTTGGAAGGCAGGGGAGTCAGCCTTTTGGCTGCCTGGAGGGGCTCCGTGTCTCCCTTTCTGTGCTGTCTTCTGTTACACGTCAGTGCTCCTCGCTGCAGCACCTCCGAGCCTTGTTTTAAGAGGATCATCAACCGAGAAACACACACCCCAAGAATCACTGCCTGCCCGTGATGGGAGGTCAATGGGTTGGGCTTTGGATGCAGCAGGGTAAATCTAGAGGAGACAGTTGCCTGGGAAATGGTCCTGAGCCCAGTTTTCAGGGGCAGAGACGAACTGAACCATTCTGGTGCTGACAGAACTGTGCCCTTGCAGAGCAACAAAGGATCTGGCTCTGTGTTCTTCAGGGAGCTGATTAAACCCATAACCACTTGCTTCCTGACATTATTTATCTACCTGGGGTTTTGCCCTCTTTTTCTCATCTATGCCTTTTACCCTCCTTCAGTAGAATCTTCCAGGTGGTTATAAGAATTCTCAGTGCAGCAGGATGCCCTGAGACTGTACCCTGGGAGAAGAAGATGAACAAAGCCATCCACAATTTACATCCCCTCTGGGATCTTCAAGTAGTCTCTTTTCCCTGGTGGAACAGCTCCACACTCTGAGCACCTCTGCATGAGGCAACCAGGACAAAACAGCTCCTGCAGCTTCATAAACAGCCAAGAAGCACCACACACATGATAGCTCATGCACTCAGGGCAAATGTTTATAGAACAAATTTAGCACTGACTCAAGCAGATTAACAATTGGTTGCAGCATTTTATCCACACCCTCTCTGTCCCCCAGGACATCATGAGCCAGCGAGCGAGCTGTTGACAGCACAAGAGATCAGACCTTACCAACTCAGCAGTAGCTCTTATCACTGTGGACGTCAGAACCTGCGGGTGGAGATCTACGGTGCGTACCGGTGCTATGGACGTTGTTGTAAGGGTTTGTGGGGGCTTTAATTTCTAGCCTGGCAGATGTCAGATACAGGGGGACAACACACTGGCAGGGAGAAAACAAGTAAGCTTTATGGGTGGGAGAGCAGATAACTAATCCCCTAGTCTGCGAGGCTCTTTGCGGTGGATTCCCAAGGAAGCAATTTGTGAGGGTCAGTTTAGCTTATGAAAAATATCTCCCCCTGCAATTAGAAGACACTCTGTATGATGTGGCTTAGAGCAATGGAGCCCACGTCTTTGCAAGACCTGTTGAGAGAGAATGAAGCTGTATCTAATATGCAAGGTTAAGTGCCAGCCACAGCACCTTCAGTGGCCCTGGTGTCCCGATACTTTAAAAATACCAAGTAAATGAATGCAAATAGCATTACACTTATAGAAAATGCTAAGAATGCACTGTACAGTGCTGCTTCTTAGGGAATTGAAAAAATTACCCCTTTTGTCATTAAGCAAGATAAGAAAACTTTTCTTATTGTATAGATGCAGAAGTTGGAAAAGTTGGTCAGCTGTTCAGGCTATATTCTTTGCTCTGGGAAGGGCACAATAAGTGCGGTAATGTTTCTCACTTATCCATTAAATGGTAAGGTAGTGGTTCCCAGTGAGACACTTGAGGGTTAAATGTTTTCATGGGCCACCTTATTTTTCCTTATTTAGCCCCATGTTTAGTTTCAGACCCTCCAACACCCTGACTGTTATACAACTTTCCTGGAATAATGTCTTGGAACTCCAGAGCTGTTAGAAGCATTCATACGTTTGTAAATGAGTTAAGCCTAATTTCTGCTAAATGACTTGACAGTCTAGGACAGATAGCAGGAAGGTCCCTCTGCTCCCATCCCATGTGTACAGTGCAGGTCCAGGGGTCATGTAGCAGGTGGCTTATAAAAAAAAAAACCGCAAAGGCCACTAGACTGCGTGTTCGGTCAGTTACCTGTTGCCAGTCTGTGGAGCTGACTGGTCTTCTTGAGCTTTTTCATAGGTTGGTGCTGCTCAGTGGGTTTGCGAGGCGCTTACCTTCAGGAGCAGGGCACAGACACCAGGCGCTTTCTCCAGCTTAGCTGCACTCCCCAGGCTCTGTGGAAATCCACAGTATTTGTATTTTGCAACCTTTATTTCCTGATACCCTGGCACTACCAAGCAGCTTTGAGTGCAGCTCCATGCAGAGTGTTTGCAGGTCATTGCTAAATTGCACTTCCTAATTAGTACCTGTTCTGCCGGCTGGGCTGAGAGGGAGCTGGGATCCACTTGAGCTGGTCCCAGGCAGTAAAGCCTGTGCAATGAGCAATGTGGTGAAATGCACTCCCTGTTCCACATTTTCTCACCTAATGGGCAGAGCAGGGTATTGCTGTCAGCTACAGGAGCCTCCTGGGGAAGCCATGGGGCGACTAGCTGTCCAGGTCCATGCTCTGACCCGTATATCTACCCTTTTCACTATAGGGAAATGGTAAAAAATTGCAGCAGTGAAGCCAGGCTTTCAGGTAGGGTCACAGCTTGTAAGTGATGCTGCTCAGGGAATGTGAAAGCAAGGATGGGTGGGGTGCATATCACACATAACACTGTTCCTGGCAGTGCTCAGGGTGTGGGGCTTTGCACCAAACTTCCCCAAAGACTGCCAGTCCTCTATAAGTGTTCTGCCTCACCAGCTGAGATATTTAGGAACAGCACCTGTCCAGAGGTAGGCTCACTGTGGGCCAGGCTGTGTTTGACGTGTTTCTTGGTATATGAGGAGACACAGGTATGTTGCATGCAATTTCTGCTTCCACTGAGGGGCAAATACCAGACTGAATGGCCTTTCAGATGGCAGGAAACTCAAGATGTGGGGCAACACATGGTAAAATATTTATTTTTGTAAAGGAAAATTCCAGCACTCAGAAGACCATGGTTTTGTTTTGTTTCTCCATGGCATTTTTGACTGGCATGTGAGCATTGCCACTGTGGTGGGCAATGCAACCATTGCTTAACGCAAGTGTTAGAGTTATCAAGTTTTTGGTTGAATTTTGTCACAAAGGGAAAAGAAGAAATATGTAAAGAGTAAGATAAAACTTCAGTCTGTAAGAGGATAAATGGCACAATGCTTAGATTAAACCATATTACCAAAGCAGCGTTGATTCTTCGTGGAAGAACTGAATGTAGTTGCAGAGCTCAGCAATAGGAAGGCAGCTGTGGTGCCTGCCGTTAATGAACACATTCCTGCTGTCACCAGCCCAGGCACTGCCTTTACACTACCCAACTAATAAGGGAGAACAAGGTTGCTTTGAGTTTTTAGTATAGTTCCTACCTAATGTGTTGCTTCCATTTGAGTTTGGCTTTGAGCGTCAGGTATTTTTCTAGCCTCAGAAGAAAACTCCGGGGCTTTGAAACCATTCCTGCCTGGGGAAAAGAAGCCATTAGCGGAGTCTTGTGCAGGAGCTAGCATTCACACAGGGTGGTGGCATTCTGCTCGTTGTGATGCTGCCATATGTGACAAGATAAATCATTTTAATCACAGAGCTAGAGGAGAACGTTGCTTTCTCCCCTCAGATTTCCAGATGACCCAGGTGTAACAACGAAAGAAATAATCCCTTGAAAGGACTTGTAGCTGCTTCAGCAGCAAGACTTAATACACCATAGGATGGAAATATGTGGGAAGCATCTGTCAATGTGTCGGCGTTTTAAAACAAGGAGAAGAAAAAAAATAAAAAACAACCAACAAAGAAACGCCCAAGTGGACAAAATCGAGTCTGGCTGAGAAAGACCAACCAGAAAGGACATTGCTTTGCTTTTGCTTAGATTTGTCAAGCCATAAACTTGCTTTCTTGTCCCCTTGTTCTGCGCTAACTCCTCAGTGCTCCTGGGAGGCTCTGCCTGAAATGTCAGAGGTCATTTTGCAGCAGGGCAGTTCCAGGAGGCTTTGCAGGAAACCCTGAAAGCACCCCAGTAGGTTTCAGGTACTTTGATTATTTTCCTAGACGAGGCGGCTCTCTGGGGAGAACAGCCGAGCTGAAGCAGTGCCGTGTAGGCAGGCACAGAGCGGTGGGTGGCAGTCGGCAGCCGATGCACCACGCACCTCTGGGGAGCCCAGGCACTTGGCAAAAGCTGTCCCTCATTTTCAGGGATCCTTGCCGACATAGCGGTGCTGGAGTGAGATCACTGGGAAGGGAACCCAACATCCAAATTGTGTAAAACGCTTCTAACTTTCTGTAGGTGGTTGACTTTCCTGGCGAACAGGGACTGTCTTTCCATAGGAAAGAGCTGGTGGGGGGAAACTCTTCCCAACAGGCCCACCACTCCCTCTCCCAGCCTGGAACTTGGCTCTCTGGTGAAAGGCTTCCTTGAACAGGGTGATGATGTCCCATGAAAGTGAATACAAACCTGTTCAACATAAGTTCATAAACTGGAGTACAGCCAGTTACTTCTCCTTGGAACACGTGGAGTAACTTGCAACCCTGTAATATCTGTATGCCAGCTACTCATCTCTTGGGCATGGTGGCTGCTGGAGAAACTCTCCTTTTCCTAAGCTTATCTAGTTAATTTTTCTGAATCTTCACCTGTGAGCAGGATGCAAGTGACCAGCATGGGGGCTGAGAAGCAAGATCCTTTGGGATCAGCCAAGGAAAAAAGGGCTTTGGTTTGTGTTCAGAAGTCAGTGTGGTGTGGACACCACCAGAAGGATTTCTGCTTGTCTTGTATTTAGACAGCTGAACTCATCTTTGTTGACAGAGAAACTCTGAGGCCTGCCTGACCTTCCCAGAGTTTATTCAAGTCGATCTTTATTGGCACAGGTATCTCAAAATTGATGGCTAGTGCAGGGACAAATTTTATTCAGTTCAGGTACAGGCAAGAGAGGAGTAAGACAGGGTGTATGAGTGACACAGGCAGGCGCAGGCAGTGTCCAGGGAGCCGTCCGTGGGCCACCTGAGCCAAGGGGAAGATGCCTTTGCTCTGGTGCAGCTCCTGGGCAAGCGTGCCTAAGTGGCTTGCAGCCTGAACCTGGCTGCTGTCTCGCCAGCTTGTTGCTCTGCCTTGGCCAAAACTAAACATACCTTGACTGTCGCGCCAGCTTACTGTGAGGTGACTTTTAGCACAACCAGTGCCCCAGGCTCCATGCTGCCTAAAAATGTTGGCGTGCCATTTGGTTATTTTGGAGCTGGAGGAGCAGGTCCTATCCCTGAGAGATGTAATCTATTATTTGATTTATTTAGCAGCTGCACTCCTGCTTTTGATTTTTTTACACTGGGAACTTGTAGTGAGTTTAATGAGTTAAAATCAGATTTTCAAGGGTGGTTCTTCACTGCCAGCAGAAGAGAAAAAAAATTCATCAAGAGTCTCTTGTCTACTGCTAGAAAATACTTTCCATCACTCTAGGGAACTGTGCCTGCTGGAGACTGTGAGTGATTCTGGAAGCAGCAGGCAGGCAAATCACTTATTAGCTATATTTTGCAGCCCAGTATGTTTGTACAGTAAATACATATTTTGCATAAAGTCAATGGCTGATGCTGTGCTTTTTATCATGGACTGCTATTTTTTACAGCTGCTCTTTTAAGTGTCAGCACTGAGCATTTGTTGGTGTCATCATCTGCACTTTACATTGCTGTGTGCGGCGATATAACTGTTCCAAAGCTTTGTACTGTGACAGGGGTGTCACAGTTATTTGGGAGAGATGGAACCACACTTTGAACGTTTTTCACTCTTTGCATGGCCACATTTATGGCGTTTGTAAAATTCTGTGCGGTTTTATGGCGTTTGTAAAATAGCATCATTTTATGGCAGTTGGGAAGTGCTGTGATTTCAATGAAAAATGGACTACACTGGTTTCAGTAGGAGGGTTTTCCAATGCCACTGAAGAATAAAAAACACACCCAAACTTTCTGAGCATAGCAGAAAACTCTTTTGAGGACAGCAGCAATTAAAATGTTTTCTGCCTTTGGCATCTAAGTGATTATTCTTTTTGTGGTAAACAGTATTTGCTGCTTTGCATGATGTGTATGAGAAAAGAGTGCAGCAAGAAAACTTCTGTAGTTAAGAATTTTAATAAAGCAGAACCTCAAGGAAATTATAGTTTCATATTCACACACATATGTGAAGGAGTAATCATGTTCAAAGGCTGCCAAGTCCCTTACGTCAATAATGGTAAAATTTAGCTCTGTGCAAAGGGCCAGAGAAGGGGCTTTGGGGCTTGCCTCTGCTTAGTATCCTCCACGTTAATTTGTCCCTATTTGCAGGATGTTAATGCTCCTCTTTGTCAGAATTAAACAGGAGTGTCATTAAATACTGCAGTCATTTTTATTCTTTGCAGCTGTGTAACCTTCAATAAATATGGACGACTCCCCCCACCTCACCTTCCCTTCTTGCAGCCATAATTGGAGAAAAATCTGGAGAGGGGATGGAGGTGAGGTTTGTTAGAGCTGCTAATTAGCTGATGCCATCACATCAGAATTACAATCTAATTCCTTGGAGGACTCCAGAGCCTCGTCTCCCCAGCTCTGAGGCGCATACCGAATTTACCCTCAGAAAACAGGGGCAGGCGATTAGTGCTGACACCCTCCAGTTCCCTCACTGAACAGTCTGGTACAGGGTGGTTGGTTTAAGAGCCTCGTTCAAGGTAGTGGGGTTTTTTTTGTGTTTTTTTTTTTTTTTATTAAAAGGATTCCTAGACTAATTCAACTGAATGTGAAATGTGATGAGGGAAATTTCCTCTCCAGAGCTTCTCATTTTGGGAGGAAGGGAAAAACAACAGCAGCTCTGCTGACGATAATATTCAATTAGAGTTGAACTACCATTGATTGTTTTGATTTCATTTGTGTTTATCTTTTAATTAAGCTATCGCCATCTGATTTTTAACTTTTTTAAAAAGTTTTTTTTTATTCTATCTCGTTATGTGTGATTCAGGAGCAGGTGTTCTGGGAACCTGAATGAAAAGGTATAGTGCTGCATCCCTTATTTAGCATGCTGGCCGGTGAAGACAGCCTTCTAAGCAGATAGGTATTGTTAAGGTATATATGTCACATTGAGGACACTATCCAGACCATGCCTGATTTAGGCACTGCAGAGCCAGAGTTTCGTGGCCATATCTGGGCTGCCTGAATTAGGTAGTCTCCCTATGGACTCTATGGAGAGATTTAGGCATGCTTGAATTCCAAAAGCCCCCACCACTTAAATATGGTACATAACCTGTCTCACAGGTGGGAGCAGCCAGCATCGCCAAGGGTATCTGCTGCCACCAGCACTGAGGGTATGATCTTTGCCACCACTGCAATTCCCAGGAAAAAAGCCACAGTTGCACCTCAGACCTATTGGTTACAGCTTTTATTCACCAGGACATGCACCCTAAGTTTTCTCTGTTCTGGAGGAAGACGGGATGCACAGCTCTGGTATGGGGGAAGGGGGTAATCCCTTTTCAGACTAGGTCCCGGTGCAGGCAGGAATGCAGACTGTGGTGCCAGAGGGAGAGCAAACACCAAAAAGCCCAACCAAGACTTAGTGGTCAGGGCAGTCTTCTGGGAGAAGCATGACCAGAGTTTGTCTCCCTGATAAGCATCCTCCCCAAGGAAAATGAAGGCACAGGATTAATTTTGTTTCTAGTAAATACACACTGAGTGAGAACCAGTTCTTGCGTAACAGTGCAATAAAACATTTCCTGGTCTAGTGCTGTGTGCTGCAACACATCCTACAAGAGCTGAGAAGACTTGGCTTCCCAGAAGAGGAGGAACTAATTTTCATAGCTCCTTCAGCACTGTTGTTCATTGTAACATGAGCAGAGATTTAACTTTATTAAATCAGCATTTCTAAGGTAGCTGAGCTAAACACAGAAAATACGAGACGCCACAGTGCGCTGTTGTTTTCATAAGGACAGCAGCTTTAATATTGGAAAGCAATAAATTGCCTGGAATGATATTAAGTCCTGGAACGCTGTGCTAATGCTGGTCTGCACTTGAGTAACTCCCAGTGCAACATCAATGGGCCTCTGGCTGTACTTCTGTTCAGTAAGTAGGTGTTAGGGTTTTTTTTTTTCCAGCATACACCTATCTCTGGTTCTGCCAAAGATGATGGATATTTTCGTGTTGACCTGTTGGTAACAACAGGGACTGAACCAGAATCCCACAGCCAGACTTGCCACCCGTCTTGGAGCAATCCTTAGCACCCAGTTACAAGGAGCTGAACAGCTGATTTTTGTATGGTATAGATCAGAAGGCAGTGACTGCTACATAGCACCCTACTTGTTCCGTGACTGGTCATAGGAAATTACTTGTTTTATGTGTAGTTTGTGGGTTTCAAGAATCAACGAAGGCTCATGACACCTGGGGACTATTTTGCATATTTGGGGGTTGAAAATTCATCTGCTTTTTGCATAAGACAGCTTTCATCCCCCTCAGAGTTTAGTCAGTCCTCAGAGTCTGGGTGAAAAGTGGGTGGACTGTGACTACCCAGGGCGGCAGGTGCTTGTGCAGGGTGAGGGGACATTCTGATTTTTTGTTCTGTAACAGGCATAGGGAGGAGGCTGTGACTGAAGGCTTTGCACAGAGGAGGAAAAGGATAGTCCCGGCCGTGGAAGGTTCTGGTAGCTGGGGAGATATCACAACTAGAGGCTGATGCCAAGGACAGAGAGGCTGCCATTGAGAAATGACAGCATGTCAGGTTGTTTGCATGAGCTGGAAGAATGCACAGGAATAATCTGATGCACATAACACAACATGGAACAGCACATGTGGAAAACATCCAGTGCTGATCATCTGAGCCATCTCTGGTACTGGGCTGGGTGTTCATTTAGGGTTTGATCCAGTGTGGCTGGTTTTGTGTTCTTTTGATCCTAGTTTCTATAAAATAAGCAGTTTTATCAGTGTAATCTATCTTTTGGCCCAGTAGACTCTAACAGTTTCATTCAAGAAATGCACACATACATATACACCCACATTTAAAATCACACATACACTCATCAGATATATCGATCTATATATTATTCTATTGCTGCCTTTTATTATAACATAATTAGATAATAAAATACCTCCTAGTCTGGTGAAGTTTTTTCCATCAGTCAATGAGAGTTTATAGCTCTCTGCTCTGCATGGCACAAAGGATTCTTACCCTCCTCACTCTTCACCCCTCTCCAGTGATGCATCGCACAACATCACAGGCAAAAGGTGAGTGTAGAAAAAGATATCAAGGTAGCTAAATCAGGCACTGAAAAGAGTAGGAAACCCCAAGAGGGTGGAGTGAATCCTCAGCTCTGCCCCCTTTTGTGCTTGCATTGTGGCAGAGTCCTTAATTAAATGATTGCACAAAGCTTTTTTTCCCTGCAGGATCGGATTTCATTGAATGCACAGGATGGAAGGACTCACCGAAAGAAAGACCATAGGTAGGACTCGTTTTATTCTCTTTACTCTTAATTGTGAGCTTTCAGGCCTTAGCTGCTGCCTGCTCTGGTGCTAGAAGTGTTCCCAGCCCATCGGGCTCTCTGCAGTGCTCCACCTCGGGGGTGTCCGAGCCCCACAAACTCGTGTCTTGCAAGGGCAATGCAATCCGTATAGTGCAGACAGGAACTGGGGCACAGGCTGCCACAGGCTGGGAGTGCTCCTGACCTTGGCATGCCACCGTCAGATCCTGGGGATCCTATTTTCGCAAGGAAGCAGTGACAAATAGTGCCATGGTGTGATCCAGCCAAGCCACGTATGTGGAAAAAGAGCCTTGCATAAGTGAAACCTGCAGTTCAAGCCAGTAGCTGAGCATCCCATAGGAACAGGTAGGACCAAATCGTCCCCTCAACCTGCCTCAGATCAGCTCTCTGTCCCTGTGCAGTCTGCTGCTATGCACTCATCATGGCTCTATGAACACACTGGCATCACCTCCAGTCGCACCTTCCTGGCTCCCCAGCAGAGTCTCCTTGCCCAGCCAACCTCTTCTGCCTATGCCAGTCCTTGTCCTGTTTTCCCTCTCCAGCTACAAGCCCCCCCTGCCATCCCACCTCCCCTGGGTGTTGGCTCCAGCTATTAGGCTCAGGGAGTTCGCTCCACTGTCCTGATCCTGCGACTGAGGCAGTGGGGTGTTCAGAAACCAGGTGAAACAGGCTCTAGTGGCTATCGTGAGAGTCTGGGCCATGTGTTGTTCACAGCTAGACAAGAACTGGGCTTGTGGGGGAAGTTGTGCTGAGCCATCAGAATAAGCATTGCTAGGGAGCATCAACTCCACAAGGAATGTAGTTGCTATAATCTGAAGGACAGAGAATAAACCTGTGCAAACCGGTACTTTTCAAAGACTGATACTTTGACCAGACAACAGTAGCTGGTGACAATGACAGCAAAGATCATGATTAACAGAAAGGGCCACCTCCATGCCAGATTTCAAGCTCTTGCTCCAAGTGCAGTTCTCAAAAGGGTACCAGAATTTTGTCACCATGAGCAAAAGAGTGCACTTTCCCCAGCCTCAAGGACTGAATTGCTTAGATTTAATACATCAGTCTCAGGCAGAGAGATAACACAGAAAAATTTTGACTTTTGAAAGTTAAAATTTGGTAAAATTCAAAGTGTCTGAGAGCAGAGGAATTGCACTGAGGAGTGCTGTAAAATGCCATGAACAAAAGATTGCCCAGATACCTGCGACACAGGCTGAGATTTAATACCCCTTCATGGGGAACTGCTTTTCCTTATCTGTAAGAAGGATAACCCTGGGAATCATATGGTGGACCCTGAACACCAGACACTTCTCTACTCCTCCTCCAGGCGAACGGAGCAAGCCTTTCCTGAGTAGCTCCCTACACCAGCAACAAATTCATGGCAGTGAGGAGGTGCTTCAGAGTGCCTGGTGTCCCTAAAAGAGTGCACAGCTACTCCTGCCTGAGAAACCCTGGCAGCATTGTATGGGACAGCCCTAAGTTCAGAGCAGCAAAAAGAGATTAGCCGAGGGACAAAAGCAAAAGCAGCAGTAGCGTTTGTTCTGTTAATGCATGGGGGAGATAAAAGAATGGAGAAGGGGAATAGCAAGGCTTCAGAGAGTGCAAAACTAGTGGCAGGCAAGGTTAATATTGCTGAGAGACCTAAAAGTTTTCCTAACTTCAGCAGACACAAACAAAGCAAAGGGTACTGTCCCAGAGTCAGGAAGAGGCTTCCCGCTGAGAAAGAAAGGCAAGTGTTAAATTGGCTTTTCCTGTTGTTGCGGAGCAGATGAAACAGCTCTTTTCTGCTATTGGAGGCGTTCAAAACCATTAAAAGCTGACAAGGCCCGGGGTCTGTAAAGCTGTGAATAGCAGCATCTGTATTTAATTGAAGATGATGAAGGATTTGGTGAATTTCTGTCCTATAAGCTCGACATCAGCCGTGCGACAAAGATGAGGAACATGATGGCAAAGAACGTGACTATGAGAGTTCTGAAATGCAGAAAAATGGGCAGCTGCTATGAGTCCCTGGCATGTGGTTGCTGGCTGGTACTCTTTAATTCTTTAACAGGCTGCAGATTGTTCAGGTGGCCAACACGTACCACTTGACGTGCTGGTCCCCGAACGCGTCGCAGCGTCCATGCAAGCTACCCCAGGAGAGGACATCTTCTCCCTGATGTGCCTACAAATACAGCTGTCTGAATAACGAATCATTGCTACTTTGAAACACAGATATATTTTTTTTTTTTATTTGAGCTGACTAAAAATAAAACTGTTTGGGTTTCTTTTTAAAGCATTTAATCTAAAACCCCCTTGTGGCTTTGATACCAGGTTCATTTCTGATGAAACTCCGGAGTCCTTTCAGAAGCTCCAGCTCTGAAGAGCTGGAATGAAAGGCATTTTCCCTTCCCACCCTCTCCATTCTGCTGGGCTTCGGGAGGTCAGAGCATGAGGTTTTATTGCTAGCCACTTGAAAACAAAATCAGTCTGTGCAGGTATCTTTGGATAGACACTGTAAATTATGGATTTCAGCAAAAGCATGAACATGTCATGGAAATGGGGTAAAAACTGGCCCAGGAACAGAGCAGGTTTGCATGAAGACACAAGAAAAGAGTAAGTGTTGCAAGAGGCCTTCTTGGAAGAGCCAAGATCTCCTGGTTGGATAAAAGCCCACCTGAATTATTTCACTGACCATTGTATTTTGAATTTAGCCCTTATTTACACTGAGTCTTTTTGGTTGATCGCCTTGACATGCACAAATTTGGGCTCATTTGCCCCCTGATCTAGAAGTGATAGCATTTTCTCATAGCACAAAAGTACACCAAACTACCAAGGAGCAAAAAGGGAGCAGAGCAAGAAAACAGAAGTAGGCAGTTAGGCGAGACCTGTAGTCCAGGCTGAGGGGAGACGTGAGATGACAGAGGAAGGACGCTCTGCAGTTGCTCAGCAAAGTCAGGTCAGAGCACAGAGCAGGAAAAGGACAGAGAGCTTGGTCAATAAGCATGAAGAACCAGATGTTTCGCTGCTTTAAATTATGGCTTTTTTTGACCCAAGCTCCAGTGCGTACCTGTTTGGAATTGCAAAGCAGGCAGCACCCTCTCTGCATGCTCTGTTTGTGTCTGTGATCAGAACGCCTGGTAATCATAGGAAAAAAAGAAAAAAGACACCTTTAAAAGTAAACAACCCCCTTCAAACTCTAGCTCTCTTTTCTAGCTGCCCCACAAAACAACAGAAGCAATGATAACAGAAAAGCTTTCTAGAGGCCTCTGCGCTCTCTTACTGTGGTACAGTTAAAAGCCATCCAGTCTGGAAACTCCAGGTAAGAGTAAAAAATACCCCCAAAATGAGCTTTTGATTAGAAGAGCTATCATTGCACATGTGTCTTCTTGCTCTGCCCACTGGTGTGCATTTCAGTCTGGTATGCAGCATGTTTTCCGCATTAAATTGTCTAAGTAGGAGTCAGGTAGCCTCATCAACCATTTTTCCTGTGGGGTCCTTTTCAAGCCCAGATTTCCTCCTGTACAGTCATGCCCTCTTCCCGTTCAGCAGCACAAGCCCTCCTCTCCCAGGGAGCTGACACATGGGCAAAGCTGGTCCTAACCCTGCCAACTTGCCATGCTCCCCATCCCCTTCTCCCTGATGCGTATTTACTACCCCCTTTGGACTTTGTCCCAGTCTCCACCCTCTTGATTGGTGCTAATTTATGTCAGTTCTCGGACCTTGGTCGTCCATCTAATTGTTTTTAATCCAGTTGAGAATTTTGCCCTCAATATCTATGTCTCAGGGGGATTTACAAAGAAAGATTAAGGACACCAGATAGCTAGATGAGCTAAAGAACAAGCCAGGGCAGTCTGAGGGCTCAGAGTTGTCTCCGGTGTGCAAACATCATCAGCAGGATTGTGTCTTCCTCGTGCCAAAGAGGACTAATATCCCTGAAATCGGTGGTCTGGCTCACTGAGAAAAGCCAGTGTGAAAACGGAGATCAGGGCCATAAGCTGGGGAGAGGAATTGTTCAGGTTACAAGGAGTTTTATGAAGGATTAAAGGATGAAACTGTCATATGGAAAATGTGAGCATAGTGTCACGGAGAGCTGTGAGACCACAAAGGGCTCTCCCCCAAGGGGGCTGTAAGACCTATTGTTTGAGTCACTTGAAATCAGGTGAGGCAATACCTGTAAATATCTATCATAAATAATGGCCCTTCATTTTTGTCATGGACTAGGACGTGACGGCGCCCTCCTGTCACTTGTTTCCGAGATGCTGTTAGGTTAAAGTGACCTGATCTGGTGGACTGCGGCAATGGCCTTCCAGGATGTCCATCGACGGGGAGCATGTAGCTCCATGCTGTCATCTCTCATTGCCATTGCCTTGGAGAAGTGATTGAGATCCACGGAGGGAACAAAATGTTATTGTGACCGGACTTGAGCCCAAGCTCTCTGCCAGGCCCTTTGGACAGAGATGACAACCATACATTTTTGTTTGAGAAGAGGGATGAGTCTGCTGAGAAGTGGTCAGGGTGTTTCTGGGTGGCACAAGTGTAGCACACATGCTGGGTGGTCAGATGGACCAGTTCACTCCAAGGCAGCACAGCCAAAGCCATGCACCGGTGGTGAGAAATCTGACTCCTTTCCCCAGCTCACTGGTGCTCTTTTCCCCCAGCATCTCCCTGTTCAAAACATAGATCAAAATGTCTGCTTTGTGAAGGGTTTCCTAAATTTCAGAGGAAAATCTCTCTGTCAGTGTTAACAAAAGTTTGGGGATTATTGCAGGGAATACCACAGACTATTACTCTGAAGTTAGGATGAAACTGCAGAGGCTTTTCTGTATGCAGGTCTTGTTAGTGTGTGGTCAGCTTCCGCAGATGGCTTATTCCTCTAGCAACACTTTGGCAGTTTTAAAATATATTTATGCCCAAAGCAATCCTATATGCCTGAAGGGCTGTGGAGTTTAGGGTGTCCCAAAGACTGGGTGTGCCCAACTTGGCATTTTCTGGAAATATCAGAGTATAAAACAATGCAAAAAGCATCCTGGGGACCAGCACAGCTGTGAAACAAGTGAACTTTCTTACTTCTTGCTTTGAAGATGGGTAGGGGGTGCAGAGGAAGGGAAAGATGCCACTATTAGATGAGATGGGATGAAAGCTGGAAGACTAGGAGGTGTTGGGGGTTTAACAAGATGCCAGTGCCAGAAATTGCCCCACTCTGTGCTAATTTGTTCTGGCTGCACTTCAATAAAATTACAAAATTGGTGAAAACCAAGGTAATGGTATTAATTGTCTCTGGGATTTGACCAGCTGCATATGGAAGGAGATACTGCACATATCCTGAAACCTAGATTTGCTGTTCAGTGGGAAATTCTGAAACTTCATAAATAAACAAGAAAGCCCAAGCAAAAAAGTTCTACATCAAAATAAACCATCCAAATATTGAACCTGCTAGCAAAAAAGGAATTCTAAAGCTTTGATTTTTCAAGAAGTTGAAGTTTGCTCAGCAGCTCTACTTCTCACCTCTCTGCTCCAAAACAGGGCTTTTAGAGCACCTCAAAGGCATCAAGCAGAGATTCCAGATTCTGGGCAGGCATCGTGATGCATAGGAATCCTGGCCATGGGGTTATCAGGCAGACATGTGGAGTGGACAGAAAGTAAACAATAGGCCCTGCAAGCTGCTTGGTTTCTATTAAGAGACTTGTGAAATTCAAACACTCCATATACTGACCAAGAAAAATTGTCATATTATGATCATTCCAGAACCTCCTCCCTGCTACAGAAATGTTCCCCCAGGATAAGCTGTCCCAATGCAGGTGCTGGTTTGCAGCCCTGGTCTATTTATGCAAAGAGTGATGCTCACTTAGCTTTATTAATTGCAATGCCAGTGTCTATATTCAAGCTAATCATTGCAAAGGGACGATTCACATCCAGGAAACTGCACTAATGCATGGACTTCACCTAACCTAGACACCCTAGTGTGGTCACTTTTTCTTCCTTAAACTGAACCCAGGGTGCTTAATTCAGGTGTATGTGGCTGCAATGCAGTCACCTAAAGTTGCATGAGGTGAGCACCACAGCTAATTCCTGTTGATTTTAATCAGTTAGGTGCTTAAACCCCTTTGTTGGGGCTGAAGTTTAGTCCTGTATCTGACTGGACTGTCCTTCAGATGACAGATAAGATGCCAGGGATGAAGAGATTGTAGAGTAATGATCCAAGCAGGTGTGGGAAAAAGGTCTTGGGTAAGACCTCTAAGAGGCAGGACACAGTATATCTGACTTCTGCTGAATAGTTGTGGCCTGGAGAAATAAAACCCAAACAGGGGAGGATTTATCTTTTCCCTTGCAACAGTCAGCTACTCCCTAGCTTGCAGGTCTCCCAAACCTGAAGTACTCGGAAAGCTGGTATCAGCAAGACAACAAGAAAGCTATTGGCTCACTGTGATCCACTACTAACAATTGGCAGCTAGAAGAGGGCTGAAGACCTGGCAATGCAGTCTGGCCAGAGGGATTTCTGAAGTAAGCAACGTGTTCAGAGTCATTAACCTACCTGCACTCTCATGTGCACAAGACAGCATCCCCAACAAGCCTTTGGGTCACGATCTGCTTTGCTTTTAGATTGTGTCACAAATAGCCACCTTTACAAGTGATGTGTCTGGGAGGGAGACCATGTTTTAATGTCTTTGCACAGTAGCCTCCCCTGTCAGCGTGCAATATGCGCTGTGGCTGCAAGACAGAAGATGGTGTAATCCTTTAAATAGTGCTTTCTAACGGTGCGTCCCATGAAAGTTGGTGGAGGCATTAGCGGTGGCAGGATTGGACCCTGAATAAGCATAGAAAAAAAGCACCATATGTTGGAAGGAGATGAATATTATGTAAATAATAAGGCATGCAGACATTTTGTAAGTTGGCAGGCGGATCTCATTATTGATCTACAATTAAACCAAACTGTGGGGTCATACGATCCTATTATGTCTAGCAGATTAAACTCAGTTAGGCTGTCTCTTTTTGTTATTGTTTCTGATGGAGTTTTAAAGCTTTCTTAATTCAGGTCAAAAAATGAGAGGCTTCCTCATAAGCATTTTAATTAACCAGCTGAAGAATTCTCTTGCCCCCAGAGACTCTCGGTACCAAATCCAGAGCTCAGCACTGCTACCCCTCTCAGACTGTCATATTTCAGCTAGAATTGTGTTTGTGCCCCTTTATTGAAGTCAAAAACACAGACTGTAAATC
>Ga0065711_1001680_pt1 | contig 44510 bp, 25 predicted proteins | sample Hoacrofraction12_FD_59098 | JGI IMG/M metagenome (GOLD analysis project Ga0065711, IMG submission 59098) | Hoatzin crop microbial communities from Cojedes, Venezuela - Epithelial fraction 12 v2 (version 2) | ecosystem: Host-associated > Birds > Digestive system > Esophagus > Crop | place... | reverse complement strand
CGGCTGTGCCCCCCCCCGGCCCGGGGCAGCGGGCTGCCGGGAGGACGGGGCGCGGGCGGGGGGCAAAAACCCGCTCACCGGCGCTGCTGGAGGTACCGAGGCCGCGGGCAGTGCAGAGAAGACCCTGTTTCCACCCTTCTGGTTCGGTTTTGGGTTTGGTTTTTTTTTTTTCCCCCAGCTTCATACCCTGAACGCTTTATTTTTCACCGCTGGCAATTCGCCTTTCTCACACTTCAAGAAAAAAAACGGCTAAAGACGAGCTCACCTCGTCTCCCAGCATCAGCTCCCCAGCCCTGCTGCCGAGGCCGAAGTCGGAGGCTGCCCCATCAGCTGGGCGTCCTGCACGCACCCCAAGCCAGAGGAAGAAGGCGGCTGCCCCATCTGTGTGGGGTTGCCTTCGCAGGGCGAAACACAGATCTTCATCTCCAGAAGCCACCTTCACGCAGCAGCAAGGACGCGGGCCTCCTGCGTGCTCTAACTTACCCACAGAAAGAAGCCATTACACCGTCCCCTGCTTCCCCCTCGCTTTCCCAAGGGCGAGATCTCAGGGACAGCAGCGTTTTCACATCCCTTGACGAGAGGTGACAATACTAGCTCCAGATATATTCCTTGCTATTAAAACTACCGAATAGGCCACACCGATGGGAGTTTCACTTAGGAGAATGCCTTTCTGAAGACGGTAATAAAGGCTTCTCATTAAGCCAGGACAATTAATGTGGACTGTAGTATTGTCAACAGGCAGGGAGAAAGAATATAAATCTGCCAGTTTTTAAAGAATATCCTGCATTCAGTGCACTTAGGTTAAGCTGAAACATTGCTTCTTTCTTTTTAAATCTTGCATTAAAATTGCAAAAGCAAAGCTGTAAAGGTGACTGATTGCTGGAGACTCCTTTTTCCAGTGCTGCCCCAAGTCAGGCAACATGGTGCAACTAATTTTAACAGAGGCTTTAATGCTTTTTACAAACCTCAGAGCTGAATGTTTGAATTTCTATTTGCCAGTGCCAGCGTGAGTAAAACAACGTCCAGACTGTTGCTGATGGAATATTATGGAGGACAACTAGGAAAGCCTTGACAAAATTTAAGGCAGCAGGAGGTGTATTTCCATGTGAGTCATTCAACATATTTTCCATACCCTGTATAAGTAGAAATATCAGATCATAATGCAGTAAGCATTGTCCACCTCTCTGCCACTGTACTACTTCTGCCCAAGCTCCCAAAGGCAAGCCAGGCTTACTCTGAAGGCTTATCACCAACCAAGGATTATGTTTTCCAGGTATAGAAAGACAACACAGCAGCTCATACCTCTCCTTGGAGTTTTCTACACACTGCCTACGTGCTTTTTAATATAAATCATTTAAGCGCAAGTGCGCACGGGACTGTCTCTTGAATTGCCGTGCCCCAAGCGAGCGGATGGAAAGGACGCAGGGCAGGTGTCTCCACAGCCGTGCGGGGCAATTTGGGCGAGGCGTAGCTGCTGCCCGAGTGTGTAAGTCCTGACCTGCGTGGGTGATGCTGAGGCAGACCCCACCACTGTCCTTCCCGAGCAGGGCAGCTGGCGCTCGCTGAGCAGGAGCCTGGCGAGGACAAGCACTCTCCATGGCTGAAGCACATCGCTTGGCCTTCTCCAGAAACACTGCTGGAAGAAGGAGAAAAGAAAAACAAAACAAAACGCTGTTAATCGTGACCTTGTTCTGCTTCTCACTTATTTTCCACATCATCATTTGTGGTCCTTCCCATGTTTCGCACACGTCCATGTTCATAGGGATCTTCAAAACCTATTTACCCCCAGGGATTTCCCTTCAGCACAAAACATCCCTCTAAGAAGTGTTTCTTAGAGCAACGTTACAGTGTTCTCTCCTCCCACAGCACTAATCATCCCGTGATCACCCATACATAAAACCATACGGGAATGAACTATTTATGGCTTTGTCCAATCTCCAAACTAACCAACTGGACATAATGCCGTCTTTAATCCTCATTAGGACAGCTTGGTGCAGTGGCCCGGGGAGACGTGCCGTGCCATCTGCCGGCTGCCTGCACCGGGCGTGCTGAGATGCTGCCTTCCCTCTTGCCTGCAGCCCTCATCCCAGTGTTTCTGGGAAGTGTGTCTGTAACAGCACACTAATTTATTATTTCCCTTATTTATTCCCCAGACGGAAGTTGCCAGAATTTTGCTTGCCAGCTGCCTAAAGCTTTGCAAGGGAACATAAAGCCACCTTGGATACTTTCAGCTTGCCTGCAGATCTACAAATATTGTCAGCCCTTCGTTTTTGCACAAAGTGCGTGAGCAGGTGCTGTAATAATGAGATCAGTTAGCATCTCTGCTGGATATTTTCTGCATCCCACGTGATGCCTGTTGCGCAACACCACTTGTACCCAGAAGAAGCACCTAAGCTGCTTTTTTTCCCCCAGCACTTTACCTTTTACTGACCTCTTTGGAGAGCCTCAGGAGCGTAGCTCAGCATTATCAGTGACGGCCTCCATCGTGATCCCACCGCAGAGTTAATAAGAGGTGTATTTTCAGGAAAAGCTCCAGTTCCCTCCTTGGTAAGGCTGGGATCTACTAAAAGGCACACATTTCTCACCAGGAAGAGCAAGCAGCTAACACCATGGATTGGTGCTCGCAGTAAGGGAGGAGGAGTCAGCACAGGTGAAGGACGCCTTTACCCCCACAGCTAATAGGTTCCACATCTCACCTGAGGCCATCGGGTCACAGAGAGCATTGCTCAAATGAGAAGACATGTTCAGGGACCTCTTCAAGCAAGCCTCACTTTTGCCTCAGCAACCCAGGCAATTTCATGGTGGGGATCAATTCCCAGTGCTTTGTAGCCTGTTTCTGTGGAGCAAGTTTAGGGGTTTCTTTGTTTTGTTTTTTCTTTACATGCAGCATTTAACTGCTCTTTGGCCTGTCAGCAGCAGGAGGCAAACAAATGCAGGACCAGTAAAGTCACCAGAACATGTCAGTTCACTATTTTGTCCTACACATCTGTCTACTATACCAGAATCCCCTCCAAAATTGCCACACATAGCTCCACATCTCATGGATTTGGGACATAGAAGGACTACAAAAAGTCTCCTTACTTCTGTTCCCATCTGTCTGGCTTAGGTTTATTGTTTTTCTACCTCTCCCTTTAACAGTCACCTTTGAAAATTAACAAAATATTCTCTGGTCAGCAATTAACAGCATGTTCCTGCCACAAACAGGCCTAGGGTGTAAAGGCTTACATCAAAACCTGTGGAAGCATACTTCACTTGCAGAAAATGAGCAGAGCTCCTGCACATTGGAATTACAACATCTAGCCTGTCACAGAACACTCGTATCTCAGCTTCCCCCAAGACTGTCACACAAAAAAAAGACCCCAAAACAAAAAGACCCCAAAGCACCTGGATAAACCAGTGCTTCCCTAACATGAAATAGCATTTGTTGGCAAGACAATTATTCCCCTTAAATGATTTCACAGGGGAAACAGACAGCAGTACCTTTCAGATGCTCCTGATAGACAAAATAAGGCCCCGGACTCCCCGAAACCTGTCCCAGACACAAGTGCAGGTCTTACCTGAGACAGTGTTTGTTAAACTTTTAAGCAAAATTAATCAGTCATCCCTCCTTTACAGCCTGAACTGGAACTGGCCGCTCACAGTCAGCTCCCAATAAGTATGTCAGTGTGGGGCTAAATGCGTTTTCCCACCAGAAGGCATGGAAGTAATTGAAACATTTTGAAAGTTTACCTTCAAACTGAAGACAACATTAAATCCTACCTGTACCTCATTCTGCAGCTCACACAGATAAAGTATGGACCAGAAATAAGAGAGTAAAAAGGAGGAGCAGGCAGCGACAGCTGCACAAATCCCATCCTCAACCCACCTTCAGGAGGTCACTCCATCCCATCCCATCTCCCCATCAGTCCCACACAGCCCGTTTCATTCCCTTCGCTTCACACATCCTTTGCAACCCCTCAAAGCCAGCACTACCAGTACAGAAAGACCACAGCATCGCAACAGAGGAAAACACCTTCACACGGAGGCCAGGCGAGGAAAGGGCCCTCTTCTACGTTTAGAGCTGGCACCTTCTCAAAAGCAGCCTCTGAAAAAAACCCAAATGCCACCCCACTCCCAGATTTCTTAAAAATAAAACCCACAATATCCTTTACAAATTTTTTATTGGATTCAGTATTGCTACTTGCAGCTCTCGGAAACAGAGAAAAAAAAGTATCATTGAAGCTTCCTGCTTTTCTTAACTCCGGCGCGAATGCCAGACGGCTCCCCAGCATATCTTTGCAACTCCCTCCGAACTTCACGGACCTGGCCCTTGCGGCGAATCTTGGCTCGCCGAAACTTCTCCCGATGCTTGACCCTGGGGTTGCGATCGATCTTCTTCCGCCTGGGCGTGAGGCCTTTGTTCTTGATCATCTGATAGGTCACACCTCTCTTTTTATTTGGATCCTCTCCTTCCAACTCTGCTTCTTCTTCGAGTATGTCTTGGTCTTTAGTTCTCTTCCTCTTGAGCTTCAACTTCTCCTCCATCATCTTGTAGTATTTTAGGGCAGCCTCTTCATCCATATCCGACTCATCTGATGGTTCATCAGCAGTAGCCCGGCCATTGGCAAGCGCAGGAGGACGTTTTGGTTTGTTTTTCTTAACATCCAGAGGGAGAAACATCGCAAACAACTTCTCCTTCCGTAATTTATCTTCCTTCTTATCATAGTAGTTTTTCAAAAGCACACGAACTTGCGAGGATAACTTTTGATCTATAACAGCTAGGTCATTGATTATGTTTCTGTAAGCAACCAGCCGTTCGATAATGGGGTGACTATGAACCGACATCCTCTTGGACTTCAAAACCAAATAGAAGCTGATGTTGGCACAGTAGTTCAAGTAGAGGTGGTACTTGGTCTGCAGATAGCGACTGCCTTTCCCTTGAGGGATAGTGCCATTTTTGACCATTTGCAGCAGCGGGTGCAGTTCGTCCTTGAGCTCCATTAGCTTGACTTCAAAGTCCTCAATCAGCTGCAGGAGCTCTGGGGACTCTTGCTTCAATAGCTTCAGCTGCTGCTTCTTGGAAAGGGCCTGCAAATCCTTGTCAATCTTCTGCCCCTTGCTATCGTGGGTTTTCTGCTGCTCAGCCACATAGTCCTGGATCACATCCAGCCCGTAATCATCCTCCCCCAAGTCCTGCACCAACCGCCTCTGGATGACTTGAGCCTCCTGCTCCTCTTCCTCCTCCTCAGCATCGACTTCTCGATGGCTGCGCTTGCCCTTGGCCTGGGCATCGCTGCCGTAGTCTGTGTCGTAGTAGAGCTGCTTGCGTTGGCCCCAGGAGAGCTCGTGGGGGAGCTTGGTGTCCTGGCGGTGGTCCTCCAAGTCGCTTTCCATGGACAGATCTCCATCTTCATCTTCATCCCCAACCTCATTTTCCTCCTCCTCCTCACCTGCTCCATCCTCCTCCTCATCTGCTCCATCCTCCTCCTCACCTGCTCCATCCTCTTCTGCACTGTGGTCCACATAAAGACCCGGCCCCTGTACCTCCTCCTCCTCCTCTTCTTCCTCACCGTCTCCATCCTCCTCCTCCTCGCTGTCCTCCTCGGGCAGCTGCAGCCCCAGCACTTCCTCCTCCTCCTCCTCCTCGCTGTCCCCGGCCTCCTCCCCGCTCTCCAGGGCCGCCATCACCTCCCGGAACTGCGCCTCGTGGAAGTCCTCCACCTCCTCCGCCAGCCCCTCGGGGCCCACCCGGCTGCCAGCCGCCTCCTCCCCGCCATCCTCATCCTCCTCGGCGGGGACGGCCGGCGGCCGCAAGACGGTGCCGCGCCGGGTCCTCATGGCTCCGCTCCGGCGCTTCCGCTTCCGCCTCCTGCGCCCCTTCCGCTCTCCACGACTTCCCCTTGCAGCCCCGCCCGGGGGCCGGGACAGGATCCGGCGGGGTTGGCGGGCGGAGCCGGCTGGGGCCGCAGAGCCTGATGGCGGCCAGCGGAGCCGCTGCTGCGTCGTTTGGGTGTCGGGAGGGCGGCGGAGCGTGCCTCTGCCGTGAGGCTGCTGGTGGAGGGACAGGGACCCGCACGGAGCTGCGCGGCGCGGGCAGCCGCTGAGCAGGGGGGGTTTTCCCGATCGGGGCAGGTATCTGCCGCGTAGAAAGAACAGAGGGCCTTTGTTCCTCCTTCAGGGATTTTTCCTCACCTAAAAGCACGGACACGTACAAACGCCGTCTGCACAGTAATCTTACAACGGCGAGAGGGAAGAAAACTGATCGCAAGCGCACCTGACATCTGTCCCCTTGCTAAGCGAAACTGCTGGGTACTCGGTTCCCTACAGCCAGACCAAAGTTTCAGAGAGAAAAAAGAGCTGTTTGCAAGCCTCCCTGCATGCATCTGAGCTGTGCGTTGACTGTCCTGAGTCCTTCCCCTCCCAAACCGTCTCGCAGGGACGCAGGGACCTCCGGGCAGGAGCTGGGCCCGTCCCCAGGGGCTGGCAGGCAAAGGCAGGCGGCGAGGCTGGGCAGCTCCCGCTTCCCCGTCCCCTCTGCTCCCTGGCTCCCGGCTTGGTCCGAGCACAGAAACCCAGAGCCCGAGAAATGCAGCAGCCACACGTCCCAGCAAGGGGAGTTCTGTGTCGGACAGGGGCAGGTGTGTTTTTCTCACCACAGGACAGGTGCAGTTTTAGTTATAAATACTCCGGTCCACCTTCTTGTGGAAAAAGCCACGTCAAGAGAGTATCAAAGTTAGCCGAAACAAAGGGTGCACAACTTAACTCCCTTTTTGGCGATTCATCTGGATTCTGGTAGATCTGATGGCAGGCCCACCTCACTAAAGAGCCTTTTTTCTGACATGCTCAGCTTTTCCACATAGTCACCTCTGGGTCAAACTTTTCTGTATTTGCTCTTGCGGCAAAGATTTGTTTCGCTTCAGACCAAGACACTTTTTCCAAATCTGTCAGTGCCAAGCTTCAGTTGCCATCTCCCCTGGATACAGGCCTATATGGGAAGAACAACAAGAATGACTTGGTTTTGGTAAATGAGACCTAGCGTTCACTTAATTTGTTAGCCACACATCGGTGGAAATTCTCACTTTGTACTAGCTGGCCACTAAAATACAGCCATCTCTGCTGGTCAGACTTTGTGATCTTGCTGCTTCATCCTACCAGTTTTTGTGTGAAGTCCATCCAGAGAAGTCCACAGCCAATTTCTGTGTGGTTAAAATTCCAGGTAGCTTTTGCTGGCGTGACTTACAGACACCCAGGCCTTCAATGTGACCCTGACGGTTTCCATCCAGCTGCCATCACAGTGTAGCGCCCTCATTTTTTTAAAGTCTGCCCTTTCAAAATTCAGAGCCTTGAGAACAGACCAACTTCCCCATGGACTCTCATGGATTTAGATGGACTTGACATGTTGTCTCTCAATCCAAGGTTGATTTCTAAGTGCAGAAAAAAATAGCGTCTACAGACATTTGAACTTCCTTCAGGACTGGCTGAAAACATCACCCACTTCTGGTGAAGCTGGAGATGTCCTTGAATGTGAGTTATTTTATCCCGTTATCACGAACTGCTCAAGCTGAACCACACTGCTCTGCTGTAGCATCAGTGGAATCACTGCTACCAATACGATAACCGGTGACCACTGCAGATCTGTTTTGATCCACCATTTTCTCTGCTTCTGAGTGATAAGGAGAAAAGAAAGCCATAGGACAGACTGCTAGTGGATGGTGTGTCGGCTGGAGATACCCTGTGCCCTGGTACGGCTGTCCTCCTCTCCACTCCTCACCCAGCCTAGCAAGGACATGCAAAGGCACAGCTATTTTGCCTCATCTCATCCAGGCACCCGCCCAGCTTCTTACCTAGGAAATCCTAGTTCAGCACGTCCAGGGCCAGCTGGAGGCACAGGACAAGGGCAAGGAGACTGAGGCAACAAGGCTGGTTCCCATTTCTTTTCAAATGCTCAAATATTCCTCTGCTAGCCTCTGCCTCGCAGTGAGGTTGTGAGTCTAGTTCCTCAGCCCAGAAGTTAAGCCTGGGGTGATGGTTTGCAAGCCCTTTGCCAGACTGCCAGTGCCTGCTTCCCCAGATAATTTTATGATAGTTCAACATGTCACACAGTCAAAAGGGGATAGTCCATAAAAGTAACAGTCCATAAAACAAATCTTCCTCTAAAGAGCCTGCGATCTAGATAGAAATCCTCAGAGACATACAGGTGGCTGAATGGGACTGAAAATAGCTCTCGCGTTACCATATACAGACTGAAGGGACTGTATGCAGATGTGTAGATTTAGCAACTGAAATTCAGATATGCTGAGCACTGGCAGTCAGGGAAAACACCTAAATCAACAGAACCACATAGAATGTCGTTCTGCTCAGTCTGTCCCTTTGGGTTTGAAAATACTCGTGGGTGCCTCTGCTTGGATTTTACCAGTGCCGTAATTTTATCAGTGCAGTTTAGCAAAATAGACCAGCCTCTTTCACATGTGCTTTATTCTGCTGTCTGAATCCCCCCTTCTTGTATAGTTTGAAAAAATCCCCTATTTTGTTACAAAAATAGTGAATGAAACAAATAGTGCTTTAGATAGACACCCCTAACAGCCCATGGTTTTTAACCTTCTGCAAAAGATGAGGCACAGGGAACATATTGCTGCTGCTTCAGAAGAGAGCTCCACATAAAACTGTTGGCAATACTTTCTGGGGAGAGATAAAGGGGACGAAACCATATTTTGTCCTCCTAAAGATGGAGCCCTAGTGAGAAAACGAAGTTTGTAAAGAAGAATTACGGCATAACCTGATGCCCTGCTAGGAGCTGGGCTCGCACCCATCATTCACCTCGTGGGGAAACCTTGCATGTCAGCACTGCTGATGCAACACAAAAGCTCATTGCATCATGCAACTGCCGCATGAGACATCTGCACTAGGAGAAAAAGCTCAGGGCACAGATTCCGGGCTCTTTGAGCAGCTCTAGTGTTAGGCACCCAGCCGGCAAGGTCTGAAGAAACCGAAGGCAGCCTGTAAGGTGCCAGGTTGCCCTTTTGGGAGCTGGGGTGCCTGGCAGCATTGCCCGATGACTTTAGCCTCTTGAGAGCCTGGCAGGAGCAACCAACCCTATGGAGCCAAGGTGGCACAGGCTGTGTGAAAAGCATGTATCTGGTCACAGGGCTGCTGCGTAAGGAAAAGCTGGAGAAGACAGGGAGATTTACCACGTGCTGCTAGTATTAATTGAGAGAAACATGCATTGCAGGTAGCAGAAATTCAGGATACACTGATGCAATAACCCTGGCTAAGAATGGGCCTGCCAGCATCGTACTTTGCTCTGCCTCCCCTTTTGTCCCCTGATGCAGGTGTTTGGAGGCCCTTGCTAAAAAGTGCTATTAAGATTGGGCTTCTCCTAAAAAGTGGCCTTTTCTGTGTAAGATACATACACATGCTACAGAGACGGCTCTGGTCTTTGCAGATTACATAACAATGTTTATTTTTCAGTTACACAAGTGATCCCAAATCTGGGATGAAAAAACCCCTAGGTCCTCTCCAGTGCTCCACTCCTTCAGGAAAAGTCTGCTTGCCCAATACCTCAGAGGGTTTGCCTGGGACCTGACTCAGAGCCTTTCATATACCACAAATCCCATGGAGTCCCTTCTCCGTTCATAAGGAAAGAGTTCAGCTTTGCCACAGACCTGCTGTTGCTTTACACCTCTTTTACCCCTCCCTTCTCTCATCTTGCCTGCTTTGACTAAAAGGTCTTTGGGGGCAGGTCAAGCCCTCAACATATGTTTGCAGGCAATCTGGTGCAAACAGGATTCTGATCCGGAAGCCTGAAGTGTTTTTATAACATGAGTCAAGTGATCTTTAAGTCCAGTTTCTCAAAAGTAGGAGCCACAGCTGTGACCCTTTGGCTAACGGGACACTTTCTTGCCTTACACTCCTCGCCCCAAGGTGGGACAGTGCCACTGGCCCTGATGGTAAGATGTCCCCCAAGGACCAGGGTGGTTTTGCACTCCCTTGCACTCAGCAGCTTCATTGCTTGTTGGTGATGAACAGAACAAAACTGCACAGTAATAGTGCAACCCCCTGCCCCCCTTCACCATTGAAAGCTGGAGGCCTTTGTGCATTAAACGTGCCTGGTTTCAGTCCCCAGCCACATTTTCCACAGTGTCAGTGGTAGCCGGCTGGGCCATTTATTTTAGGAAACAAATAGCTGTATCGTTTGCACACGCCCTTATAGGCAGACACAGGCTTGCCACTTGCATTCTTCAAAAGAAGGGGAGGCAAGATGAAGAGCTCTTTGTTGCTGTGCGTGGCCTTGGCCGTCTCCTTGGGGTTCGTCCTTGTGGCAGGTAGGTGAGAAATGAAGAGCATGGAAAAGTGTGCTTAAGGTATCAGTGACAGGTTTTTCGTAATCGGCTGTTAATAATTCTAACTGTCAAAAATCAAACCTCAAAGCCTGCTCAAGTAGTCATGCTTCAGTGGTGCTTAGACACCTCAGTGTCTTTCTGCACCATAGAGCTGTGTGTTTTTAATTGCTGCCTTGAGGCTAATAAACTGATGACTAGCTGCAAATTGAAGACTTTATGATTAGTGATTTTTGATCAGGTTTCTGAAGCAACAAACCGCAAATATGCACGCTTGCTTTTCTGCAGTGCTAGGAAGCTTGCAAGACTCTTACCTGCTAGATTTAAAGGGTTCTGAAACCTTCCTGGTAATCCTGTCATATGGCTACAGCCAACTTATTTCGATTAAACTGTAGTTTGTTGAGTAACTCCACTGAATTTCTTGAAGACTTTTGATTTAGACCGAGATCAGACTGCCATCCCAGCACACCCCTCAGTGTGGTTCGCAGGTAATAGGTACAGACTATACTAATGCCAGATGACAGTCTAAAGTCATCCTGGTTCGCATGGTGGATCTGGTCTGCAGGATTAAATCCGTGCTGAAGGATAACCATGCCAACAGCATGGACAAGAGCATCCCTGCATTTCCTCCAACTCTTGGGAAACGGGGTCTTCTTGCCTACCCGGGGAGGTCCATGGAAAGCACTGCTTCCTATGAAAAGTGCCCAGCTGTATAATCCACTAGCTGAAAAGGCAGAAGACATTGAGAAATACTGTGTCAGCTCAACACAGAGCCCAGTCTGGTTTTCCCCATCCATACACATGGCTTGAGATACATATATGTACATATGTAAACAGCTTAGAGGGAAAGTAAAATCTGGGTTACATGCAGCTACAGGAGTGCTGTTTGTACTCTCTATGTTGAAAGTAATGTATTTTTTATTTAATTAAGCCTTATCCTACTTTATTAAAGTAACCACTTGCACCTGCAGCATAGCTTGAACAGGTATTTTTGGAATGCATTTGCTTTACAGCTGGATTTTGTTGGGCTTCACAGCGTATTACAGGACAACCCAATATTGGACGGTGAGAAATTTTGTCAAAATAATCTCTATGTGAGTGTTTAGGAGGGAGGGAACACCACGTTGCAGTAAATCATGGACCAGAATATCCAACCTGCAGACATGTAAAGGGCATTAGGAAATTTTCTGTTTAACTACTTTCTCCCCAAAGGGACTTTACTAGGTGATACATGGAAGTATTGCTGATAAAACTATTTTTTTGAGCTTTATAATTGTATTTTTAAAAAGTATATGGAGTACTTGTAACTTTTATGGTTACTGAGGCCAAGAGTATTACACAAGGAAATATATCAGACTGTATTTTTAGAGTACAGTCAAAAAAACCCTGCATATTCATAAAAGAGTATGTTAATATAGTTTTAGAAGATGAATTAAAGCCTGCTCCCAAAGTTTTTGGGGTGAATACCAAAGCCAATACGATCCGACTTGAATATTGGCTTTGGACTAAGGGCTTAGAAAGAATTGCACTCACCATTATGTAGAATACAGTGACAGACACCAGAGGAAAGCCTATGTGAAGAACAAGAAGCCTTAGACTTTCTATAAGACGAAAGAAAGGCCAAGACTCAAGGAGGCAGAGACTAAAGAGGCTTTTCTAGTAAACTTCTGCTTCAGAAGGAAACATTCGTGTTGAGTGACGAGCTGACAGAGAAGCAGCATGCAGAGCAACAGAGATTGGAATAAGGGGTACAAAGAGACAAGCACAATTAAACTCCAAATAATGACCATCTCCAGGTGTCAGATATGGTTATGTGTTTCTGCCTTAGCAGGGCACACTGCAGTCGAAGTATGACTGGACTTACACTCTACGTGCATGTTTTGCAGTGGCATTTGTACAGCTGGCCAGCGTGCTGGATGCTATACAGAGAAATGCTAAAAGCCAGCCCTTACTCTAAAGGGCTCGATGGACATATGCTGCAGAAGGATAAAGAAAACCAGGACAGCTGTAGAAAGGGCAACGTCTACATGCCTGTAGTGGCTTGCTCCACTGCCCAAAGCAACGGAGCAAAGTAATTTCCTCCTTGATAGAGAAAATCCACAGTGAATCTTCTTCAGAAGTTATTCTGCTGCCAGTTGTCACAGAAATAGCATTTGTAACCAGCGGGTGAATTGTAGGGTCACTCTGAGGCATGATTTGACAGTTTTGGTGCCTTTTTCACAGTTATGGGGCCTGTAAGGATCTCAGAAAGCAACCCAGTGGAATGGAAGCAGAATAAACCATCATATTGTAGGGGCAGGAAGGAAGCTCTAAGAAACCTTAGGTAGAAAACCTGGAAGGCTATTACATTGTATAGACTAGGCATGTGGGGGCTCTGCCAATCAATACTGCAGAGGATCTGTCCTTGTTTGGTCTTGCAGACAGGTTCACGTGACAGTTAAGCTGCTGACAATATGGGCTAACAATCAGAAAACTTGCAGTCCAACTCTGAGTCCATGTGCTGCTCCTCGATCCCAGCTTTGCTGTTGCTCCCACAGGCTTTGAGCACTATCCCTTTCACCCTACAGCCACAGGGTCTGCTGTTCATAAAACCCAGCAGCTTCGGACAGGGAGATTAAGAAAAAAACAGCCATAAGCTTATGCAATATGTGTGTCTGCTTCCTTACTGATCCATGCTTTGATAACTCAAAGAAAAGCAGCTGTTAGGACCAAATCTTTGAAGTCAAAGTGACTCTGAAATCCTCCATAGACACGATGAACACAGATGTTTTCAGCCTGTTTCTTCTCCATGGTTAAACAAAGGGACAAGCAGAGTAGGCAAGTCCCCAGAACTGAGGTCCATCTGAGCCCAATATAAATGATCCCCATCTTAGGAAAATCACTGGTTTTGGTACTTCTAAGCAGGCTGAAGATGCTGCAGGAACAGCGATGCTGCAAAGTGATGGCTATGAACTTGGATTTTAGCAGCATTTAGAAATAGAGAGGCATGTAAAGACAACCAGTTATGAAGGTTATGACTGCATGCATATAAAAGCAAGGCTGGCTTGCTATGAGTGAGGAGACCAGAGGTTCAGGGTTGGGGAAAACCAGCTAGCAAAGAACAAGCTATTTCAAATCCATCTGCTTGCACAGTAAGAAGGCATCACATGCCACCATGAACATTCAAAAAACCTCTGGGTGATAGATGGGATGTTTGACCCTGTTTTGACTGAGTTTCATGTTGAATAGCATGATAAAAGTGCAGGAGACATACCCAAGCTGGTTCTTCTCTATTTGAGTAAGAAAATCAGGTCTGGAGTTTTCCCTGCAAACCACAAACATTGTGAGGGCTGCTTGCCTTGCACTGCCAGGTCAGTGGGCTACCCTTTTGCTGGCTTCTGTAGTTCTTTTTGGCATCTGTTCACTTGGGGACCTGAAGGACAACATACCACTCAAGGAAAACTGACACACCTGCCACGCTGGCAAGGTCAGAGACATTTATTTGGAGGCCAGACCCAAACTAGGGTTTGGACTGCTAGAATAGTTCTGGTGCATGACAGAGGAATTGGGTAACCTCCCCTGATGGGGCAAAAGCAGCACTGCAGCTGCCAGGTATAGCTCAAGGCTTGCAAAAGGATTTGCTTCCTGTTTCATGAGAAACCTCTGTGTGTTTGCCTCTCACCAGCCAGACACAGTGTCCAGGTTCATAATTTTCTCCTTCCCAGTCCCATCACCCCACGTACAGAAGTGTACTGTAGACTGAGTAGGGAAGACAGCTGAACTCATCTGTGCCAAGAGGCTCATTAGTACCTGTTGAAACCCGGACTTTCATCAATCAAGATTTCCCAGTTGTACATTTCTGGCATTCTCATCACTTGGCTTTCTGCTGGAGCAGAGCAGGTTTCAAGGTTTTTCTTCCTGACCCTGAGATTGCATATCCTGTGCTTGCAGGTTATTCATGGGACTCAGAGGACAAGGAGCATGTGCTGGTCAATAACAAGTGTCAGTGTGTAACAGTGACCTCAAAGTTCGTCCCCTCCAAAGAAAATCCTGATGAAGAAATCCTGGAGAGAAACATACGCATCCTGTAAGTGGCAGACAATATCACATGGAGATGGTGAGCAGGAGATGAAGTGTTACGGGAGTTCCCTTTTCTTCACATTGTTTCCAATGTCCTGGCATTGATCAAGTGCACTGTTTTTCCCATGGGCTTTCTATGACATCCTGGAATATTTCCTTTTGCTTTGTGTTTTTTCTAACTCACATGAACCTATCTGGCATTTGACCCTTCAGATACAAGAAGCATCTCCATGTTCTAAGTGGTGCAGTAGTAACTTTACAAAATAGGCTAGGGAAGTAGAGTGTAACATGTCTACAGCTGATCTAATTTGGAACCAAATTGGGCCCGTGACACTGGACTCGTTTACCAACCTGATAGCAAGCCTGCTATTTTTGTAGGCTGAGAAAACTAGTTAATGCCTAAACTATCAGAAAAAGTTAATTGTGTAAGGCAGATCTCAGTTCGAGAGGAGGTTTTTGTCCTTTTTATTCACACATACCTTACAGAAGTGTGTGCCCCTTGGAAACATGGACGAAGTTCAGGCACAGAGCTGCAGGTGTCCTGGTAGAGCTCACAACAGGACAAGCACTAATTAAACATCTCTATGCCCTGCAAGTGTTAGGCATCTGTCAGCTTAGAGATTAAAAAAAAAAGGTTTATCAGCACAGTCACCTTGAAAGTGGCACTGCTGCAGTCCTCTCAGCGAGGCTTGTTGCCTTTGAGGGCACAGAAAGGCTGAAATCTGCTGGTCCTGGTCTTTGCTATGGAGAAGGGTCAGAACAGAAATAACCTGAAGAACAAGATGAGAGTTGAGAATTGTTCACAGCATAGTCCCCTGTTTAACAAGCAGTTTTCATGAGAGTGAGTCTCTTCCCTCCTTTGCAGAGTCCCCCTGAAGGCTCGAGAGAACATCTCTGACCCCACATCCCCACTCAGAACCACTTTTGTCTACCGCATGACTGATCTGTAAGTAATTTTATGTACTAAATTCATTTTACTGTTTACTAAGTTCATTTGCTAAGAGTTAAACTCCCCCGCAGCATTGCCCACAGCAGCTCAAAAACATGCTTGAAGGCCGGTAGAGAAGGTGAGGCAGGGTCACAGGAACATTTTCCCCATGGAGCCTAGATTTCATATTCTGTTGCAAGCCAAGAAATTGTTATCTCCATGCTTAATTCACACAAGGTTTCATACTTACAGAGAATGTTTCATCTGACCCCAATCATCTTCAGTGTCTTAAATGTCAGCAGATTACACGTTGCCCACTTAACCCTCCCTTTTAAGTACCAGTTTTTGCAAATAGCAGTTTGATAACACTAAAAGCATCTGGCTGGGAGTTCCCATGCAAAGCCTTGAAAGGCCACAGTACTCTTCTAGCTACATCTGCAGGTCAGCAAGGAAGATTTGGGTTTCATCAGGGGCATTTTTTCATCACAACTCAACACTTACTGTGTTATCCATCTCTTCCAGCTGCAAAAAATGCGATCCCGTAGAAATTGAGCTGGGCGGTGAGACATACCAGGCCCAGCAAAGCACCTCCTGCAGCGAATTTGAAACCTGCTATACCTACAACCGGGACAAGTGCTACACCACAACCTTCCCATACCTCTACCATGGGGAGACGAAAAATGTTAAAGCAGTTCTGACGCCGGCATCCTGCTACGCCGATTAGCTCAATCCACTGCTGTACTAATAATGCCTTGTCACACTCAGTGTTCCTAGCAAAAATACATGTATAGCACCTGTAGTAACTGGATGACAGTGTCCAAGATATCAGCTCCCAGAGTAATGCTAACTTGCCTCTTCATATTGTTTTCAACATCAGACTAGTGCCATCTCCCAAGAGCAGCTACTGGTTGTCATAGTCTCTGTTCTCATATGCCCAGCACACATCTTCAATGCCGCCATTATTATACTTCTCAGACATTATCACCACATAGACCGGATCCTCAGCAGATATAAATCAATAATTCCCTTGAAGTCAAGGGAACTACACCAATTTATAACACTGGGGAACCTATCTTTCTGACAGTCTTCCATTGGTCTTCATCTGAGCAAGGCTCCCACGGACATCAGCAGGAATGTCCATGTACTTCCCTTCCTGCGCAATCTAAAGTAAACCTTTGTACAACCTTTATAAAAGACTCTTTAATTACATTAGCAGAATTTGCGCCATTATTAGAAGGCTGTTGTACAGTTGTGTTTGAGAGAAAAGATGAGGGATGAGACCAAGAATTCAGATTTCAAAGTTACTTTAAAACAGGGCATTCTAGACTCTCCTAGCACTTTGACAGTTGCAAGCTTCTAGTTTCACGTACATTTAGAGAAGATCAAAAGATGCCACTACCCTGAAGTGCTTTGCAAAGTTGCCAGGACCTCAGCTGTGCCAGGAATAGTAAACTCTTCTAGAACTTTTTAGGTATTTCACCTTCCACATGTATGTACTGATATTGCAGCCTTCTTCCAACCCTGCTCCCAGTTCAATTGATAAAAATCAAGTTGGCTCTTTCTTGTTCCTCACTTTGCATTTAAAGCTTCAAGAAATTCTATGAAGGTGACTCAATTGCTAGGGCAGGACCCTAGCTATGGATTCATTCCTCCTTTCACACCAGTAGACTTTTCCTTCATACAAGAAACCCTCACCAAATGAAGGAGCTGATTCTGTATTGCACCTCAGATTTAAATGCATTATACTTGCTGTTGCCCATAGAGACATCATGTATATGAGTGCATAAGGTGTCCAGCATTACATTTAGGATGGCTGGTATGTTCCTCACTGTTGTCAGAAGTTGATTGTAAAGCCTTAGGCTGTTCTGAAAAGTTCTTATCTGGCTTCACACATAATTGGAATAGTAAACCAGCAGAAATGTTATTCCCATAATTGTAGCTTTGTTAGTGAAACATTAAATAAACTTTTTTCTGCAGCAGTCTATGTGTTATATTCCGGTTCAGTAAGAACTTTTAAGCATATTCTTTCCTCCTTCACAGTGACGTAAGAAGCTCTCCCTAAATAACTACTGATACCTACAGACAAAGCCTCCTGAAATACTGGGATAGAAATGTTATGATGCACTTGCAGAAACTATGACAGATTGAGGCTGAACTGGTTTATGATTCAAGGCCCTGTGAGTCAGTGCAGGATCGGAGTTTAAAAATTCAAACATCACCTAAGTCACTCTTGAAATTGCAATCTGCAGATCAGATTTTTACCTCACTGCTGAAAAAAGTGCCTTTAAGACAGGTATGTCTAGTGCTCGTCATTCATGTGCAAGGTGTCTGTCCTAAAGGAAAAACGGTCTTGTGGGGGCCAAATTTTGAAGATCAAAAGACTAAAGAGACTGAGACAAATTATTCCAATGTTACATCAGAGTTATGGAAAATGAACTCATTTTTTTCCCTCCTTCATGCAAAAAGATAGCCAATTCAAAGAAAGGCAAAATGCAAAGGGAGGCAAAGAGACTCCTGCCACGTACTAACACAGCTATAGGTATTTCAGTGGTTAGGTACTCAAAGCTAGTAGGTCATGGTGAGGCTGCATTTCATGTCCTAACACAGCTTTTCAGGTTACAGCCACAGGAACCTGTCAGTCCTTGGGGCCCTGCCTCTACTCTGGAAATGTGCGCCTAAACATGAGGTTTCCACATTTGCCTGTACATCCTGTTGTAGAGACAACAGGAGATTCTCCCGTTTACTCACAACAGGACTTGGAATCACCCTGCAGCACATCTTGGGAGTCCAGCAATGCCAGCCAGCACAACAGTCTGCTCATGAGAGGCATTCATGGAAAAGGAAATCAAAGCGCAGAACCTCATCCAAGCAGCTGTGAACAAGTACCTGCTTAGATGATCTTGGGCAGAGCAAACAGCCACTGGGAAACAACAAAAAGTGTTCAAACTCCCCGTGTGCTATTCAGCTTTATAATAAAGCAGAATTCATTCCCCCCATCTTTTCTGAGAGAGAAGCCTAAACTGATAGCCCTGCCCACCCCTTGGTACTGGGTTGTGTTAGCTAGGTTTTAAATAACTCAAAGCAACACAGCAAATTAAATCAGGCTCTGAATCCTTACCTGAAAGATCAGGACAGTAAAATAGGAGCAAGTGAGGTCTGCTTATGCCTGAGAGCATACTGGGGAGAGTCTGGGACCTTCTAGCCAGGGGAAGAGGTGCTGATGGACGAGAAGTTTGCCTTGCTGGGGGTTGTCTTAGATTAGATGTGCTGAAAAACATGTCCTGCTTTGAAAGATCATGTTTCTCAGACTGTGCGGCCACTACTTTGAAGTGGGAGGTTTTGGCACGTCCCGATGTTGGGGATAAAAATGCCTCCCTTGGTGTGAACTCTGTTTCGTTAAGTGACTATGGCATGACAAGGCTTCTCAATTGGGTTTGCAATACTTTCCTACCAGCTGCATCATTTTCTTCACAGGTAAGGTTGGTTCTTTAGCTGAATTTAATGTTTTTTGAATAGTTTGTCTTAGTGCATGTAAGATAAATTTATTTTGTCTCAGAGTTGTAGGAATACATTTCTATTTTATCTTCTCACAGACTACCTCTAGACTTCTCAGGTGTGTCCTTACTTAAATACTGTTCTGTTGCTTATGCAGCATTGAGTTAGAGGGATTTCTCACTAGCTTTTTTTTGAAGTCCTTTTTAAAGCATGGAAATTTATCCTCATAATCCTATTTCTAGTTTGACCAAAAAGTTTAATCAGCAGCAGAAAATACAGCCCATATCAAAGCTGAGCAAAACAAATCCTACAGCTCAAAGACATTGCTTTACAGTAGGGAATTCAGCAAAGCAAGCAGGTTATGACCATAACCAACCAGGCAAAGCTGCAGGTTAACTCAAAGGGCTATGGTACAGCTCAGTTGCTATGCTGTAAAGGCTTCAGCTGTCTTTATTAGATATTATTTGTGCAGTAATAGACAACAGGCTATGATTTTTAGTGGCCTCGCTATATTAAGCCTGCTTTTGTCAGCACAGGGCTTGTCCATAGTGGGATCTTTCTGCAGAAGAGTAGTGCTTTGTACACTCAAGTGGAAGGTTTCATTTTTTCAGTAGGTGTATAGATTGCAGCCTGTTATGCCTTAGAGAATTCAGAGATCACTCACATTCTCTAAAGCAGTAAGCACAATGTGGATGGTTAAAAAACAGTAAATTGTTTGTGGACCAGGATGTTTGGCTAAGCCAGATTGTTACAGTACAAGACATCATCAGCGCCTTCTAGCCAAGCCCAAGCACTGCTAAGCTAGCCAGGTGGTTTGTACCTGGAAGTTGGTAGTCCAAATCCAATCTTCAACTATCTGGCCATTTCAGAAGTAGCTCAAAACTATCCTTATGTTTATTGTAATGTAAGAACAGTCTTTTAGGAGCAGCTTGGCTACTAGCTTCTATTAATTTTTAGGGAATTTAGAAATCTGAATTCATTCATGATCATGAAAGAACCTTCTCTTATTTTGTTGTATGTCTTTAAACACTTTCTTGCAAGCTTTGGATGTCTCCTCTGGAGCCCTACTATCGTTTCCCCCAGCCAGCATTTTCAGAAGGAACTGAAATAAAATATGAAACACAAACATGATTAACAGCCTCAAATGACAGCAATAGAGTGATTGAACAAAAAGGTAAAAGTATGCCACAAGAAGGGGACAAAAATCTAGTGCACGTATTGCTCAGTTGCAGCGATTGCTTATGATGTGAGATCAAACTCAGTCAGGTCCCTGCTTGGGCATTCAGATGTTGAAACCTGTTTTGCACCCACAGTTAACACGTAGCCCTGGCTTCTGCACACACTGATGGCACCTAAGAATGTCAGCCATGTAAAAGCTATGCGAGTCCCAAGTGTACATCAAAACCTGTTCACTTGTTCCCAGGATGGTACTTTGTACTGGTCCTTGACACTAAGGCTGAACAGGGGGACCCCAGCACCACTTTCAAGACCCCCTGCTCAGCTGAGTCCCAGCTGCCTTCTGAAGCCCCACATTTGCAATTGTGCCAGCTTCTGCCCTCCAAAAGCTCCAACTCATAGAAGAGAAAAACTGGAAGTCCCCGATCTATGTGGTTTTACAACCAGGACCTTGGGACAACACAGCAATAGCCACAAGCACATCAACATGGGGACACAGACAACACCCTCAGCAGATTCTATGACTCACCTGAGGCTTTCTGTAGCCCTTTCTTTCCAGGAATTCCTTAAAAGTCTGTGTGCTGTAGAGCTGTGTGACTTCCATCTCCTGAATTAATTTCCACAGTAGATTAAAATAAAATATTAAAATTTCATTTTTATGTACGGGTTCTACATGCCAAAAGAAACCATGCAGTATATATCTGTCCAGCTCTTACAAACACTTATCAACCAATAAATACTTTAACTACTAACAGCTCTAACTAGTTCAGATTTCATTTTTTCTTTTCAAATAAATGAGGTTGCTTCAAGAATGTGAAATTATTTTTTGCAAATTATAACATCCTGTAATCTGATGTCCTGTGATACACAAAGTCGTTTCCCCCAGCATCTTTGGTAAGGAAGGCAGGAAGAGGTATTCTTCATTATCCAAGTAAGCACATCTACCCTTGATAATCTCAGTCTATTCCCAGGAGGAGCTGGACCAAATGAGGTGGATTATCATTCAGCTGCAAACTTTGCCTTTATCTTTAGGCAGCGTTAACAGAACAGTAACCTTTGCCTTCGTGTTCTTCTCAGCTTAGCTGTTCCCAAGCATCCTCTCTGCAAAACTTACTCCTTTGTCTTACAGATGGTGTTTCTTCATAAAACAGGAGTGACACTTCTCATTCAGCTCACTCAGCACATTCAGCTTTCTGTCATATGCAGCTCCTCAGTTTTATCTTTGGAAGGACTGCCCTCTAGAGCATGGACAGTGTCTTCCCCTTTTATTCTGTAGTAAGTGTGATGATAGACTAGTTTTTTTCTATAAAGAGGAAACTAAACCTACTTGTAAGTAAACCCAGCAATTGAAGAACCTGCCTGCTCTGCAAACTCCTCCTAATAACACCTTGTACCACAGCTGAATCCAGCACCTTTGTCAAGGTAAGTATTGCAGTAAAACAAAACCGAGATAAAAACACCCTAAAACATTGAGGTGCCAATTGCATATGAATGCATTTTGGCCACATATGATACCAAGAGCATTAAAGGAACTAGATTTACAACAGTTACTTCAACCAAGTCTTGACTTGTGCTTATTTGCCTTCTAGAGCTGTTGTCCACATGAAGGTGCCATGCAGCCACAGTCTAATGCAAGTGAATGAGCCTGTTGGAACCATGGTTATCTCAGCTTGGATAACATATTTGTTCCTTGTCTATTTGTGGCTGTCAGGCACAATACAGTGCCCAGAGACATTCCCATCAGAAAATAATCTCTTACAGCTATGTCATGAAAGAATGATACAACTTTTTTTTTACATTCGCAGTACCTTTTCAGACCTGTCCTTCACATTTCCAAGGTAATTGATTGTTACCTCTGGAGCTTTTAATGGTTCGCTTACTTTCTGTCTTCTCCACGTTTTGGGATCCAGATACCATGCTCCATATCTGATCTTCTCCCTTTTTGTTTGGGAAGGGACCTGCAAAAACCACCACTGCAGTGTTCTTTCATCAGGTTGGCATTTGTCCCTCATGCCACAGGCAGTACAGACTCTGTCGCAGAGCCTGAATACCATCTCTGAAGGCTCTGCCAGGCTCTGCCCACAACAATATAAAGGTGATAGCTGATGAGAATGTCTGACTAACAGTCTTTTTCCTGCAAAGGCAAACAGTATTAAAAGCTACTTCTGGGAATCACTACCCTCAAGTCATCTGACCATCTTTTTTTTTTTTAAATGTTTTTTGTGAGACCCTGGGAAGGAAGTCTGTGACGTTCATATATTGGGAGTCAGAGGCTGAATAAATGTTTTTCTGTTTCAAAATTTAATTTCTGAACATGGAAAAAACCTAGTTACAGGGTTGGAGAAATGCAGACTTTCAGTTAAGCCAGAACTGGCCCAATTTCACCCTCTTACCTAAAATCCTCCAGCAAATATTTTCCCTAAAATCCTCCTCCAGTTTTGACCTCAGCTATATATAGTCTTTGATTATGTATTCAATCATTAAACAAAGACACAGCAAGAAAAGCAGGTAAGGGGAAAAGTAGGGACTGGAAGGTCATTGCCCTGTGCTTCAGCTTCTTTTAGTTGTTGACACCTCCACTAGTGTCCCGGCTCTCCTACATCAGTGCCACAAATACACTCAGGACTGAGGACTTCATGAAGCTCCAGCTGTAACATCTAACAAACCATATCTTGAGATGGGTCAGACATGATGTCCTTCACCTAATCCAAAGCTCGCACAATATTCAACCATATTTTTCTGTTGATTTCACTAGCTTTGGGTACAAGGAAAACTGAGAATCCTCTACAGTTTGACCAGCACAAAGACTTCATGGTTGAGCCCTAATACTCTCTGGTGTCATTCACCCATTTTACTGCTCTACTGCATGTAAAAATTAACCATTATTGAATGTTTAATTTTTCAACTGCATTCTGAATCCTTAAGATGCAATTAGAGAGAAATATCAAATGCTCCCTGGAAGAAACAGGCTCTTCTCATCTCCAGTGGGCATCCTCTCCCACAAACCATCCAAAACAATTAGACATTTGCAAACATAAATGTGGGCTTTTACCTTAACCTGGCAGGGCAGGGTCCTTAGGTGATGAGAATTCGTGACAGCTAACGGGAGAGATGAAATCTTCTGGCCCTTTGCCTGCTCTGCTTGCACATTGTTGAATTTCAGAGCATGGTAGGGTGAAGGGACAGTGGCCTCCCTTTCACTGCTGGTGTTGAGCAAGGTTATGAGGGCATCTTCATCAATATTGCAGTTCCCCCCTCCCTGGAACAACAATCCCAGGACAGTCTCAGAGTGGGGAAGAAAGCAACATCTCATTTCTTGCATAATTTCCTCCAGCCTTCCAATCTATAGTACTACTAAGTTCAGCCTCACAGTTTCAGCTGATCTACAGGTATGCTTGAATTAGCATCATCACAGTGATGAGGCAAGCGCAAAGTCAGATTGGAACCAACACACGAATTGGTGTATTAATTTCGGATAAAAGGGGACTGCTCCAAGGTAAGGTACTTCAATAATTTGGACATGGATGCCTTCCCTGGAAAAAAAAACCCAAAACTTTCTAAAGCAAACTTACTTAGCAGTATTTCTGTATAATGATACTTATTCCTTGCTTTACGTTTTAGTGGGCTGAGCCCTATTAGTCACAACAGGACATGAGAGCCAAGAGTCAAAGAAGTCATCTTGGTTTTGACCTTGGCTCTCACATTCACACATTTTCACTTCTTCAGTCTAAAGATATTTAGCCCAACTGAAGTAATTAGGTTTCTAGAATCAAAGAGAGCAGGTGGTGGCGGTTTTGTTTTACTTACCAAAGACATAACCCAGTCACAAAAATGCTTGATTTCTCGCTTTACATGTTCTTCAGAGGGAAGAAAGTCAGTCAGCCTTGCCTCCTTTTGTCTTGCTGCAGCCTTCTTGGAATGTTGTGTACGTGGGGTTTTGCCTTGAGACTCCTTGCCACTGCAGGTATTAACACAATACAATCTGAAACACCCTTTGATTAGCTGCAGCGATAGCTGTCACCACACAGTCTGTGTTAGACAACAGCCTAAAGCTGGATCCTGTGTTTGCACATATGCCTTTGGATCACCAGTGGTGCAGTTTACCACCCACATGGCATGATTTTTGCAAGGAATAGTTGAGCAATTTGAACCAGGTGTGAAGACCACCTTCACATACAGAAGAAAGAGCTGCACCTGCTATATCGAACAGCACAGTCCCAAGGTTTGTGTGCAAGGCTTGAAATAACCTGCCACCTTCAAAACAGAAAACCCTAAAACATTGAAACTCAGAGCTGTATGTGTCCATCACTATGCCTTTCTGTCATTATTAAAAGTGCTTAGGGAAGAATAAAGTGACACCGCTTATTTTGCCGTAGCTAATTCAGCCTGTAAAACTAACCACCAGTGAGGCTGCGTCGTCGTGTTTTTGTATCACTCAGAACTAATCCTGACTATTCTCTGAACAGGTGGTGGGATATCTATTAATTTATCAGTATCATTTAGGAAGGCAAAGGAACCTATCTTGTAATGAAAATGTCTTCCATGACAGTTTGATGTAAATTTTATTTAAGTGCTTAAATTCCTTTTTCCACTCATCACAGAGAAGGGGGCATTCAGAGCCATTTGTGTTGCTGTCTGCATCTTGTCTTGTACTCACTGCACTCGTGTCTTGGAAGCTGTTACTTTGCTTTGCGTGTCCTCCACATGAGCCAGCACCTCCTGAAGGGGTTGGTTCTCCTGTTCATAGTCACTGTAGCCAGCCTTGCTCTTCAAAATCATTTGACGATCCAAGACACCAGCATCCTCTCTCAAGTGCTGCAAGTCAAGCAAAAAGATAGTCTGTGCTCAAAATTAACCTCATTGGAAGAAGTTTGCTTGGGGGCTGTCTGAAGGACTGCCCAACATGCAAGCCTCCTCAGGTCTACTAGCAGTTAAGGCAGTGCATAGCCCAGGAGCCTCAACTCATAGACCTTTTTCAAAAATCTTTAAAGCATTAACTGCAACTCAGGCTGCTTGCTAGATCTGTGAATCATGCTGAAATTCTAGTCTCTGCCATCTTCTATGGCAATCTGCTATACCACATATGAAGTTTTCCTTCAGCTACTTTGAAGTTTCCTTCCTTTCAGTACAATCCCTCATTTCATAATCCCATCACCCCAGTAACAGCAGCTTGGGATCAGGGAAAGCTATGCTATTGCCTGGTCTCAGAACAGAGACCCAATTCCCTTTTCTGAATACTAAGGCTTCTCGCAACAAACCAATCCATCATTTTATTGCATCCAAGCCCTAGGTGAGTATCCTTAGACAGGGCTAAACAATGCTGGCTAAGGTGCTTCACCCAGGGGTCCCCATCTTCTATAGCATGAAGCCTGTCTCTCCCAAAAGTCTGCCAGCTCTCCCCTGTTCCTATTGAGAGGTACCAGAAGCAAAAAGCTTAATTTTGCCCTGTATTTGGTCACTGTCCTCCATCTGCAACGTCCAAATAAGAACCTTCTGGAAGTTCCCAGCCGCACAAAAGACAAGGACCTGCTAGCTTTTGCTTGCATGAAGCAGAGGAAGTTGAAAAACTGGAGACTCGGAAAAGAGCAATGATTCTGTAAACAGGCTGAGAAATACAGGTAATGCGATATACTCTGCTACCTTGGGCATATCCCTAATTTACCCATTCTGTTTAGATTTCCTTCCTGCTCTAGTCTATTTTAGTCTATATAATGTCTATTTGCATCAACGCCTGTTGATAGCTTAGCAGATAACGCATTTTCTGTATTCTGTTGATGGCAGGCACTAGATTCCTCAGTTAGCCCATTCGTAATACTGTTCCACAATTAACTTGCTGACAATTTCAACCTACCATCTAAGTTTAAGTTACCTTTAATATTATTTACCTTGTTTATTGTTTGGAAAGAAAGACAAGCTGCTGGGTTTTTTTTTTTTTTATTGACAATAGTAGCTGCATGCTAGGTTAGCTTCCTGTTCCAACTCTGCAAATAAACAGTGTTTAACCAGGATTACAAAATCATTACCTTTGGGTAGATACTTTTTTCCAAGCGTGGGTAGAGCACTAAGGGATGCTGGTTCAGACAGCACTCTATCTGTGCAACGTAATCTCTCCTGGCTTGCTGCAGCAGGCTGAGCTTGGAAAGAGTGACCTGCGTTTTGGCACACTTCATTTTCTTCTACGAAGCTGTGGATTAAGATTTCGGTGTGCTGTTTTGAAGGGTAATTGAGACAGGCTGCTTTCTACCATACACAATCATGTTATCCGATGAAGGAGGAAAGACATCTCTGAAGTCATCTAGATCTTTTTTCAGGAATATTCAGTGCTGACCATTAAGGGAGTCCGAGAACCTCAGTCTGCTTTCTCGAAAGTGCTTAGAAAACATTTTCTCCCTTCTGTAAGCAAATTACATTAAGCAGAGCTCTTAAAGGCTGTATTCTAATGAAAAGTCTGGAGTACATTTAGAGTGCAAGTGGATATTCAGCTCCAAGCATGTTTACCCACACTGGTCAGCAGTTTGCTTCTAATCAGCTTTTGAGAAAAGCTTATAAAACACTGACTTAATTCATATGAAAGACACTCACCAAAACCCGGCATTTCCAGCTCACATAAATACTGGCATTCCAAAAGTTTGTTTTTAAGTAAAAATTTGATAATGTTATAGAGCTTCTGTTTCAAGACTTATTTATTTTACACACGTATATTGCTTCAATGCCAAAAATATTTTAAAGCTTCAAGATTGCCAGCATTCCTCACAAATGCCTCATTTCAGTTGACCACAACTTTTCCAGCTTTCAGCCACTCCACATTTCATTTGTGGCCTACATAATTAGTTTAATGTTTCAAGCAAAACAGCTTTGGCAGTTTCAGAGAATGACTTAAGAGTTGACAGCTGAGCCAACCTCCATTTTCCAAACCTTGCAGATAGTGTCCAACCTGCTGCTTCCAAGATCTTTGATCTGTAGGGATTAAATCTGGGACAAGAAAGTAGTGACTTAATACTGCCTTCACCAGAAAAATATTGTCTATACTGTGGGAAGGCAAAGACTCTGCTACAAAGTTAATGGTGAAAAACAAGACAGGTATCACTAAACCCCAGCCGTCCTGCATTTTGCACATACAATGTATTGATGGAGAAAAGCATGCGTTGATCCTACTTTAGGCTTTAGTATTTCATGATAAATATATTCTCACCCTAGTTTTCTCTGTTGCACTTATTCATTGGATGCTAGCAGGGCATTTCTTTTTTCTGCAAAGTCATTCAGCAGCTGGGAAGTCTGTCTATTTACAGGAAGGGCTGAAATGCAGCTACGAAGCCATGCACAAGCTAGTTTAGATTCCTCTCTAGTGATATGAAGCCAGCTCCAGAGATTTTCAGCTGCACAGCACAGGTGGGTAGTTCTTGACAGATGCTCCAGGTCCAAGTGCTAAGCAGAGCCTCCAAACCCTGCTACAGAATATGCCTCCACAGCAGCAGCCAGGCCTAGGAAGGGCAGTGCATGTGTTGCCTTTTCCTCTGTGTACATTTATGTCAAAGTAGCACCACCCCAGACACTGCAGAGATATCTCATCAGGATTTTATCTGTTTGCATACAAACATGAGCTAATACTCAGTCCTAATGGCCGCTACAGCCCTGACAATTGCATGGTCCTTGCTGCATCTCCTGAGGCACATACAAAGGTCCTGAATACACAGCACAAGTTCCTGCATACCCAGGTAAACTCTATGGCTCCTCGTCTGCAAGACTGTTACATCCCCACTCTTCTCATTTTTAAATGACTTTACAGTCACAAATACCTTTTACTCGGCAGACCCCCACTTCTTAATATCTCCTCCAGAGCCTGGATCAGCTGCCTGACTTGAGACACAAAGACCAAACAAACTCAAAAAGTCTCCTGTTGCTTAAGCCCAGCCTGCCCATGTTCTAATGTGCTGTTACTCACACTTGGCTTGTTCTCACATCCACAGAATTCACTTCTACCTCGATTTTGTGGTTTAAGCTGTACATGGTACTACCAGGTCAGACTGCTCACTGTGCTTCTGTAGTCTTTTTTACCTCTATTGCCTTAAATGATGAAATGGCAACTGACAGATATTTTAAATTGCTACTATCAGTGCCTTAGCAATACAGTCTTTGCTTGCTAAAGCAAAACAAAAATGAATAGCCCAAGAAGTTTGCTTTAGAGATGATCAGTGTACTTGCAATATCAAATATTACAATGTCAGTACTTGCAATATCACACATTTTATGCAGAGTTACTCAGGAATTGCTTAATCCAGAGGAAAAATATGTTCTAAGAAGATATTATTAAGAACTGTAAACAGATAAGTACATACCTGATATTTTACAGCTCTGACTGTGAAGATANCTCAGAGGAAAAATATCTTATTCTGCATTAACTGATGTACAGAAAGTTACCTCCATGGCACTCTGCAAGAAAATTTCCAGTAAATCTGAAAAATCTGCAAGAAAATCTGCAGAAGCTAACACTTCGGCAGTGTTGCTTCATACAAGGAAGGCACTAGTTTTAAGCCCCTACTGGCATAATACACTAGGCATGTTTACAGTTGCTTGTTGTGGAAACCAGAATCACAACTCATTATCTGCCTAGAGGAAAGGCTTTCTTCACACGCAGAAACATGTAGAGAACCCCTGGGGACNGTAGAGAGAAATATCGGAATTAAAGCAGAATTTTATTTTGCCACAACATACATCCTTATCTTTTCAACATCAGCACTTGTTTTTGACTGAACAATCAAAGTCTTTGTTGCTGCTGAAAGACAGTGCAATACACTGTTCCATGTGCCTTTACTAAGTACTCTAACATTGCTCTCCAAGAAAAATAAGAAGCAAACATGGGTCAGGTCTGGTATTACCTCAACTTCTTGTGGGTTTGAACGGTGACACACACTGGTAGATGAATACAAAAGGAATGAGTTGGGACAATTAGAGTACACTGGAGTAGCTCTCCTTAGCAGCTTGTGGAATACATTCTGCTAACTCCTCATCCTATTCTCATTGCACTGGCTAAGTGTATTGGATAACTTGTGGACACACTGGAAGCTCAAATGAAATAGTTTACACAGGTGGTATCCCAAAACCTGTAGACACTGGGTTGATACGCCTTCTGGCATCAAAAGGTGTTTGTGCACCACGATGTGTAATCCCTGCCACAGTATTGCTTTCTTCCATGCTTTCCTGGACAATAAGAAAACAGTGTTAAAATGAAACTGAGCAGCACTTCATGGCAGCTCAGTGCAGCCTTAGGGTGTTACTTCTTCAGTTGTACTGGGAAAGAGTGACCAGTTACCAGAGGAAAGGGAGTGGTTTCAAAACAGTCTGCTTTAAGCTGAGCTCTGATCTACACCTCAAATACTGAAGCACTAGCACACTGAGGTGGAACATTTTGCTAGTCTCTGGCAGCATGGCAGGCAGCTCTGCCTTGGGCTGTAACCCAGGGAAGGCAAAGCCCAAGTGTAACTAGAATTACTGTTCCCCAAAGTTGCAAGGGTGGAGGGAATAGAAACATACAAGTCTAAAAAGCAAGTCTGTGAGAAAGGGTGAATCGTTAACACTTAGATAATCAAGTGATCAGTCTGGCCTTGAGAAAATGCACAAGAAGAAAGACTAAACACAGCTGAGATTGTTTGGCACATTATGTATATATACACACACATACATAGAGTTAATATATGTATTTACTGAGTAGGCGAAAGAAATGACTCAGTTCTCACTAGTGAAATCCCAGCATGCCAGGTCCTACTCAAAATACGTATTTCATATACCGATATATAGCTATCTATAAATATTTAGTTAGATAAATATTTCTATTGCATACTCAGTTACTACTGGATTATTTCGTGCAGAGCAGGACAGTTACCCTGGAACAGACAGGAGGAGAGTTACCTTAAAGGATACCAGAACCTCATGGCTCAGAGACTGGGGTCTCACTTCATTTGCCTACACATGGCAATCTCATGCTCACAAAGAAGCTCGTAGAGCCAGCAGACACATAACAGGGACCAGGAGAGATCTGTGCCACACTGCCCTGGCTGCTATAAGCCAGGTGGGATATCCAGAGATATCTAAGCTTGTCTAACAAATAATCCCCAATTATTAGTTGCTGTCCTTTGATTCAGGACAGGACATTTTTGCTTTATGGAAAGTTTACAGAGGTATGAGAACAGTGACAAACTTAACTCTTCCAAGCAGCAGAAAAACCCAGTATTGGGGCTTCTAGCACCGAAGCCTACTCTCAGTGATGGTTTACAATCTGACCCAAAAAAACCAAGTGAGAACACATCCACAATTAACTGAGGAGCATAAATCTTACAAGAGATCTCTACATTTTCATCCAGAAAACGGTTACTCTAAGCCAGGTTACTTCAAAGTTAGAATAATTAAGTTGTTTTGCTGACTGCAGCTTTTCAGGACTGCAGCTCTGTTGTCCCTGTCAGGCCATCCAGCACAGCCATTCAGTTTTTGGCTGTGAGGTGTCTTTCCTGTCATGGGCACAAGCCAACTGCAGATTCCAGCTAGGAACTGTCATCAGGACTCTCTCATACTAGTCTTCCTTAGAAGGGATCAACCTTTAAGGTAAGATTGTACCAGTTCTGGCTCATATTCACAGACAAAACTGATCAACCTCACAGCTGGTGCTGCCACTCCCAGGGAAGCTGTTGCAGATGTTCAAGGGAGTGGGACTTCCTCACATACAGTGGAGATCTGCCTACAAAACCGCTTGCTGTAGAGTGAAGCTTTCTTTTATTAATCAAGTGCACTGAGGTCTATCAAGGTACCTGATGGAAAACAATGGTCTGGAGGTGGATTTTTTAAAATTATTTTTGAAATACAGCCAGGTGGTTGTCTTGACTCTTACTTCTCACCTACAGCTCAGATTTGCAGTGAAGACAGATCCATGTATTTCCAGGGACTGTCACATTAGAGCAGATGACTAAAAACTCTGAAAACCATGTTTCTACAACATCTGTCAAGACAAAACTAGCAAGAGGAAGGCTGTACCAAAGCAAACCAGCCAAACATGCCTGCAAGTATACATTTACTTAATGTGTGCTTCCCCTCAAAGGAACACAAAGTTGTTTTCCTTTTTGCCATTTCTTTGCCTGTCCTGTTAAGACTTTCATTTCTGCACAGTGCACAAATACAAGGAAATGCCTTGGAAACTCTGGTGTATCTTAATAGAAAAGGCCAATAAGCCCTTCCCCTTTCTTTGGTGAAAGAACACACCCCACCTTGTACACAGGGTGGCAACACTGGTACAGATTTGTTCCAGCTGCAATAATGATGTCAACCTTTCCAAAGGATGCTGCAGGAGATCTGGTACGTTAGTTATCAGTACCACACTTATTAGAAAGCTTGAAATATGCAGACAGGGAATCAAATGCAGTCAAACTGAACTGATGTAAGTAAATAGTCAAAGCAATTTACAACACACAGAACTGATAGGCAATGTCTTGCTCCTGATAGAACCAAGGTGTTTATTTGCTTTTTCTTCTGATAGCATGACCACTGAAAAATTCTGGAAAAGGTGCCTGCGTAACATATCTAAAGGGTTGAGTATCATAGAGGTAGGTAACAAGAATTCCTTTCATGCTTTTACAGCCAGAAAAGGCAAGTGTGCAATACAACTTCAAAGGATTGTAAACTCCAGGTTAAAAAAGCATTTCTTTGCCCCTCAGAACCTCCAGATCCTTGTAATTGTTAAGAGACCCATAAGTGTATCAAAACCCTGAATGACAACTGAAACCTTGAAACAAGACAGTTCTAGACAATAAGATTTTGTTTTCATTAAGCACAGGTAGGGCCTGAATACACTGGGTTCAAATCTTTAAATTGTTGAACCTCAAGCTCACCTCAAAACCTGAAAACTAAGTCTAATGGTAAATATAAGCAGGTTTCTCCTCCTGAATCTGAATTACAACATGTGCTCTTACTACCCCTCGTTCTAACAAATCATGCTAACTCACACTATATTTTTAGGTTAGATGGAATTAGACATCAGATTATTTTTGTAGTGAAGTATTATCTCTTGTCACCAGCTTCCAGACCAGAGCATAGATTTTAATCAAGTGTATAGAGTCAGTAAATAGAGAGTGCAATCCAAAAAGAGACTCTAAAGTGGTTTCTATTAGACACAACACACCTGGGGATTCTCTTATCCATCAAGCCGAGAGCAGAGCTTAGGAATAATATAGAGCACAGGTTTAAGATAGCTATCACTCCTGGTCACTAATAGCTTTTTTTAAAACAAGAAAAATTAAATCACAATACACCTCAGGTGTCTGTCTGCATGGCTAGCTTGCCAGTCACAGTTAGGAGTCTTTGGCTTTTACCATATGCAATGCTTCTCACACCAAGCAAACACTTTAAAAGGGGCAGCTCTGATTTAATTGGGAGGGCTGGGGGGGATGTTTACCATGGTTTGCTGTGCTCTTACCACCCCACAAGTGTTTCTCAAGCTGAATTCTCAGCCTTTTCAACAGAGCAAGGCTATATTCAATGGCCTCCTTGTAGAGAAGGCTGTTAGTCAGCACTGGTCCTGTGTAAAACAGCTTTTATATCTGGTGAACATTTGTGATCTCCAGAAAGTATATATGGAAAAGTGTTTTCCCACATATTGGGGCAAGCTTGGATACCCTGGGGCTGCAATGGAACAAAAAATCTGTTTTACTCATTAACCAATTAATGAATCTAAATTAACATCATGGATCCAAGACTGAGCAAAACTGCTAAGACATTACCAGACATAGCACTCAGGATGGAGGCTTCACAAGCTTTTCCAACCCTTGCTGCAACACCGAAGGTACTTTCTTTACAGCTCTGACATTTCTATCACACAGCAAGGGCTTGCTGGAGAGGTGGGGAAAACCATTGAAAACAGAAAGGATATGCACTTGCTTGTCTACAACTTAGAAACCTGCAACTTCAGCACTATCTACACTGGCATTGGCTAGTTTGTCAATGTTTTTGGGTTTGTAAATCAAAGACTTAAAATTCAGCTATGACACAGTCTGAGAAGGAAGAGTTCAGAATTGCCTTCCATTTCTACTCTGTAATCCTCATCAGACATTAAAAGATATTAATCCAAAGACAATACTTTTGGGGTATTTAAGCAGCCTTTAGAGAACCAGCTTGTCATTTTGAAGAAGTCTTTGCTATTTGGTTACTATTCAGGACATATTGGTTTTGAACTTTAAAAACTGATTTGCAAAAGATATGCTCCCTCCAGGTGATTCAGTACAGTGATACATTTGTGCTGCAAGCAATGGAACACCACTGCACACAAAACTAAGACCAAAAATCCTTTAGTGCCACATAGATTGCTTTATATCAGCAAAATCAACTGGGATTGTTATCCTCCCACTATAGCTGCAAATGACTGAGCATTTATCAAGGCTGTTACTCTAACATCACCCTACTTTCTTGAACAAGACAACACAGTGACTAGGTCTCAGTCTGCAAATAATTTATGAGTCTGTAACATAATCCAGAAATAAATATTTGTGTTGGGCTTTGAGACTTGCTTCTTTTTCTTAAAAAAAAAAAAAGAGCACTGACCCTCCTCTGAATTACAAAAATGCAAGAATTAAGTCCAGGAAGACATATTTCCTGCAATCACTGAAGGCCAGGAATTTACACGGAAGTTAAATGAGATGTGAGCCATCAAATACACTATATTAAGTAAAAGCTCCCAGCCATTCTGAAAACTCTACTCAAACTCTACAGCTCTTGGCAGGATAGAAGAAGATGGAGGCTGACTGTAGCAAGGTAAGCTGTATTTTTCTTCTTTTCTGGTTAGTGCAGCCCAGTACAGAAGTACTTTTCTCAAAGCCATCTAAGGGCTCACAGGCTGTGCTCCTTGCAAAAGGAGCCATACAGCTTAAGAGCTGTTCGAAGCAAAAGCACCAGAACAAGTGTTCATTACAAAACTAACTACTGACCTAGTTAAGCTGGCAAGATAGAGAAAAATCTAGGTCTGGGCAAAACAGAACCAATAGCAACTTATCTCCAAATTCCTAGCCTAAAATCACATGAAATTTTATTCCATCCATGAACCCCAAATGCTGCTTAATTCATTAAAAAAAATTAGTAGTTTGCAGAGATACATCTTAGTGCTCTAATAGTGAGAGAAGTAACACATTTCCTTCTTTGTTTTACTTTCTAATAGAATCAATTTCTAGATTTACCATGAGAACAGGAAACACTGAAATTGAAGCAAATTTTTTTGGGGTAGGTGAGATAATTAACCCATATATCAGCTATGCACAGAAAACCTGTTGAAAAAAGTTATAATAGAAAGAGTTTTTACAATAAGCTTTTTCAATATTTTTCCACATTTAAAAAGAGTTAAAAAGTAATGAGGAAAGAAAATCCAAGCCTGTTCTCTACAATCCTAACAACAGTTACACTATTGGTTAAAAGCTTTATGTAAAAATAAAAGTGTTTTTAAAAAATAGCTCTTCACCTTGTATTAAATATGAACAACAAAAAAACTTTAGCTCATAATCCTTAGAAAGAAAAGCTAAGGCTTAATAAATATAAATTCAGCTCAGAAAATAACCCAAAATTAAGAAAATATTTTAATATTTCACTCTCTAATACTATCAAGTGGTTCTTTCAGCAGAACTCCCTATCTATCATGTTAATTAAACAATCCTACTCACAAACAAATATATGATATATACTATAGCTTCCTTCCAAAAAAGCCACAAAAAACAAAATTTGCATTTGCTTCCTCACAGTAAAGGATTAGTTTTACTGAGAAATCCCCCACCCCCATAAGAAGTAGGGCTTTCACCTGTGAATTTAAGCATTCCTGGCTTGATTAGCTCATGGAAATCAGACCAATGAGTGTGCAGGAGGGAAAGCACTTGTGATATAAATGCTCAAAGTAGGCACACTGCTATATAACTGCTTTCTTTTTCTTTGAAGTAACCAAGAAAATAGAAGGAAAGATTTTGGTTGTGCTTCAGTATGAATAGACTTCTTAAATTTATGCTGATTAAAAGTCAAGGTAAGTATATAGAATGCATTTTGGATGTTCTCTATCATTATAGAATAGCTAAAGAGAATGAAATTTTAAATCTTATAGTAATTTAACTTTATTTAATGAAAATTCTTATGAAAGGGATATAGAGTTATTTTTCATTGAAGGCCCTCTAAGAAGATTTTTGTTATTTCTTAGATGCTTAAAAATAAATGTTTCTTAATATGAAAAGTACTTAGGCATAAATAATAACTTTTTAAGCAAGCTACTTTTTCATTACAGTAGGTCTATATATAGGTTCAGCTAAAAATTTATAGGTTTCTCTAGCCCTATACAGGAGTCATTACCTTTATAGAAACAAAAGCTATTATGCTGTTTCTACAGATACATTGGAAAAGACCTAATAGTTTCTTGTGTGAATGTTTTAATATGATGTGAATAAAGACAGTTTCTTGTATGGTTGCTTCTAACAACATGATTGCTCCTTAATTTGCTGCAAGTGTTATGTGTTAGTGACTTATTGCTGTGTTAAAGTAGTCTAGTCTTAAATTTACCTGCTTTTCTGGTTGTTAAAGAGAAGGTCTGTAGTTCTATTCTGTTTTACAAAACCTTGAGCCATGATGAGGTATGAGTTAAGGTTGCTGATATGAGAATTTACCAGTAAAAGTGCAGGATCAAGGGAGTTATTTGTCTGTTTATTTCAGTGCTATACTGAAGTCTTCAATGAAGATGCCTGAAAGCAGAAGCCAAGCATGCCAAGATGCTAACAATGAGGCTAATTTATAAATAGTAAGATGAGTATATGAAATAATAAGCTATCTTTTTGGATAGCAGAAATCTTCCTCTTCTAGCTTGCTTCTATTCTGCTAAGATGATAATACCCCACATACAGGTTCTGCTCTTATCTTTGCGGTCATTTCAGATTCAAACAGAGGCAAGAACCAAATTCTTGGCAGCTGTGCAAGCACGTAAGTGTTGATGTACTCTTTATGCTCTAACAACCACAATTGAGATATAGCATAACCTACTGTCTTGGCTTAGACTGTCCCTTTTGAAATCAGCTCCATCAAAGTGTTTGGGAAGAAGTGCAGGTGACAGAGAACAGATTATTTTCCCATGTCTTCTAGAGGATTAAGCTCCTTATTCCTCAGGTTCTGGATGTTGCCAGGCAGGGACCTCAACAGGGACCTCTGCTCATGGCAGCAGTAAGCAGTCATGAAAAGGAAGGTATTCATGGAGGGCTTATCTGGCAACTTGATAGTCAAGCTCCTATTGACTGCTACCAGTGGCAGCACCTGACCCTTCAGGCTTAGGCTGTGCTCTAGCAAGTGACTGTACTTGATGTAAGTGAAAACATGTGAATTCCTCTGTAAATAGACACTGAAAATAAAGGATTAAATTTCTGTTATGTGTTTTTTGCCTGAGGACTTTGAGTGACTAGAAGAGATGTTAGACTACCATTACAGGTCTACAGTGTCCCTGCCAGCAGCAAGTGAGCACATATTTCCCCATCAGCTCTACACAGCTTTCTGACCAAATTTTGAGCCTGTACTTTATTTTCAGTACCAAGACTCTCCTGGTACCTGCAACATCAGTGGTGCTGTAAGGCCCCAGATCAAAGTGAATGATTGTCTCAAACACCTGTCTTGAGAAACAGGAGGAAGTGGGGGCATTTGTTAGAATGGGTGCATGCTTAGTGTGGTCACTCTGGAGCAAAAAGTTACTGAAGGTGACTACTAGTAAGGGGTGGCCCATTGCTAGAAAAACCTGAGACAGTTATTTCTGCCTGTGGCTTATGCTGAACCAGACTAGAAACGCACCCCATGCAAGACCTTCCCATTCACCTGCATGATGGAAAAGGGCTCTGGGACATTTGGCAAGTAGACTACATTGGCCCCTTCGGGCGATCAGAAGGTAAGCAACATGGGCTACTGCGGGTAGAAGTGGTCCTGGGGCTAGTACAAGCTGAAGCTGTGGCACAAGCAGCTGGAGAGAATACAATCAGAGGATTAAAAATATGGTTTAGCTTTCTGCCCAAACCAAAGTCAATACAGTTGGATAATGGCAGCCGCTTCACTGTCAGGGTAGTCCAGGAGTAGGTGAAGGAGGAGCAGATCTGGTGGATATTCTGTGCCCACTACTATCTGCAAGCCAATGGATAGTAGAAAGAACAAAAGGCCTCCTTAAAGAGTTCTTAAGGCCCCAGACCCCAGCATGGCCAGACTGACTCTGGGATGCTGTGACCAATGATCAGTTAGGGGTAACAGGGGTCCATGACTTGCCACCTTTTGCTCCACAGCACTATCTCTTATTCCTAAGGACCAAGGGCCAGATAACCCCAGAAACCCTTCATACTATCCAGGTCAGCCAGTACCGGTAGACCTACTGACAGTCCCACTGGTATTAAAGACTCCCATAAACATCTATGCATGGGTAACAACAGATGCTCATGGCAAACAGCACAGAATTAATAGCCAGTGGACAAGCCCCTCCTATTGAAACTGGTCTGATAGGACCTAGTTCCTCTTTTCTCTTGCAGGGAGAAGAATTTAGTCTAAAGAAACCTTGTCATGAGCAAAGAGTTTATGCTGTTAAGTTTATCAATAGTTTGTGTTGTTTTTAGTCCTACAATCTTTTTGATATGCATATTTTACTATTGTTTTTGCTATTTTGACTCTGACCTTTTAGGTGTGATAAAGTCATTGACTGTAGCACAGGTCCAGGGGATCCCCTGAAACATGGCTCTTGAATGGAGTGAGAAGTCTGAGAAGGGACGTGTATATGTTGGGGGGGGGTATCTCTCCCATGGATTAAAGAATAAAGACCCCATTTGTAATAAAACCTACAATACCAATGGAGCCATGTATTGTGGAGTTCTCTACACCCACTACCCTATTAAAAGCCTGCCTTTATCAATGAAACCTGTTATTTATCTTTTAGGTTATACTGATACTTGGACTTGCCAGACTAGTATTTATCCTGCACTATTTGGATTGGCTTGGGGATTCACACTGAAACTTAATACAACATGCAGGATTGCGATATGCAGTACTGTTACCCTCACTCTGCACAAACAGAACATTTAGTTTTGGCAAATCCCATATATGATTCAAAAGATCTTTTGAGGCTTCAACCTATAATAAGGCATCAACAGAATCTCGAAGACCTAGCCTGGCAAGTCCATGTATTATCCAATTGGACCAGATATGCATTTGCAGAATTGAATTCATAGTTACAAAAAAGTGTATAAATGACTTTACAAACTGTTTAGCTCTATATATGATGTTACTTAAAGAACTTAAAGAACATGGAGTTTGTGGAATGTTAAATCTGACTAATGGAGAGTGCTATATTAATATATACAATGCCACCACTTTGAAGAAGCCTGTGTGAAAGAAATATCTGATCAGACAGAAGAATTGTTCCAATCCATGCAACTGAGTGACTGGTTTGATAATGGGACTCTGGGTTTCTGGCTGCAGTCCATACTAGAACCTCGGGACTCATGGGATGGGGAGCTTGGCTAATGAAAATAGAAATAACATTAGTTACTAGTTTTATACTTTTAAAGATAGGTATAGCTATTATGTGATTACCTGTGCCATCTCTTCCTTTTCCTCTATGTTTTCTTTGTATGCTATGTCAGAATCACCACCCTAGAAGATGATCTTTCAGAAGACAGCGTGAAGATGTCTGTTTGATCCTTGGAGTGGTGTAAGGCCCCAGATCAGTGAACAATTGTCTGACATTTGTCTTGAGAAACAGACATGCTCACATTAAACTCCTAAATCAGGCAAGGAAGTTAGGTGCTTGTGTGAGGCTACAACCAGTCCTGAAGAGGGGGGCATGAGACCACCAAGACACCCCCTCATGTATACTCACTGACTCATTTCGGACAGGAAGCGTAACAGTCTGATTAATGGTTATTGAATAGTAGTCAGTGTTCCATATGCGGAATATCCCATGGTTACAGACCTGCTCAGCTGAGGGTACTGAATCACTCCCTGTCAGAAGAACAGACACCTGGTATCTTTAACCAAGGCTATGCTGGAGCAACTGGACCTTGAGAAGGACAGTTAATCAGAATGTTTTCTATATGCTGCAATCATGGCAACAGAACTGAGAATTCATGTATCCTTAGTTGAACTACCCTCGTAATACTAAAAATCACACCCTATAAGCTAGAGACCCTGGCCCAACCAAAGAGCATTACTCACTGAGCATGCCCAGTGAATTTTAGGAACACTACATCTTTAAACAGATGAGACATGCAAGCACCAGTAGGGAATAAGTGATGAAGTGTAACTAAAAGTACTGATAACCGTTGCTTGAAATGTGTGTTTACTGCATATCAGCTGAAGAGTGCTTGATTCGTGGGAAGCTATGGAGCACCCAGGCTTGTGCAACTCTGAAATCAAGGTCCTTGGTGCCTGCCCGCCACTGGAGGACCCTGACAACCAGCAGAGCCTGTTGCTGGATCCAAAGGTGGTGATATCTTTTTCCTATTTTTCCTTCTGTTTTCCTCTCTATCTCTGACTTTCTAGGCACATAAGGGTAATGTTGTTGTAAGTTTGTCAGTCTGCTATATTGTGTAGTTTGTTGTAAGTTTTGCCAAATCAATATCCATTCTAATCACAGTTATCATCTTTTGTAATCTCACTGAATTCCAAGTGAAGCTTTGTTTGTAGCTGAGCCTCTTGGCTTATTGTCATGACTCCTGGGTACTGCACAGAGAATTTCAAAGCTCACCTTCCCCTTACTCAGAGTGGGACAGGACAGGTGCCTAACAGCTGGAGTGTCTCAGCAAGTGCTCTGCATGGATGTGCTTCCTACACAGAAACCCAACTGTTTCAAGGGTCTCAGGAAAGCTAGAACTAACCTGACTCAGTAGCTTCAGGTTGCCCTGGCAACCTGTTAGCAAATACATGCTTAGGTGTCTTTTCATTATGATGGTAAGAAGACCACAGCTAGCCATAGCCTTTTAGTGAGTAAAATCTTGGCTCACTTAAAGTGAGAAATAATATGAATAATTTTGGATCCCTAAAAATGCCATGTTTAAGCCTTGATTTTATTTTGATACTCAATATCTGGCTGTATATAAGATGAATTATTGGGTAGAAGTTATTTACTAATTTAAGTAAACTACACTATATAAAATAATGTCTTTGTTCTATGGTGTAAATAAGCAGCTACTTAAAGGAAATATAATAAGCCATCCAATTTAAGAGCATTCTATTGCTTTGTTTTAAAAGTAAACTAATAAAATACACTGAACTAGATTTTTTTGTCCTTGTTGAGGCTTCATGTTTAATGCTGACTGCTTCTATACACTCAATTGACAGTTATTGTGAAATCTTTTCCCTGAAAACAGGAGGGGGAGGAAGCTTCTAAGAAGCTTTAGACACTGTCCCACTACTCAAGCCAGAGTCTTTCCTCCTGTACCACAAGGGCCTCAGGAAAATAACCTGCAGCTATCAACTAGATGGTGGGCAGCTGGGCAGGGAAGAGTGTGAGTGCGAGCTATTGGTATTCAACTGCTCTGTCAGGGCAAGAGTGGCTGAGTGTTGTCCATGTATTATGTGTCAGGCAGATGAAGGGGAAAAGGTGAGGTCTGGGGCAGACAAGCACACCTGGTAACACAAATGAATTGTTAGCTCTTTCTCCTTTTGCTCTGTTTGATTAAATGAATCAGGGTGTGTAGCTCCCATCAGCTGTCCTGAGCTGTAACAATGGTTGAGCACTGTTCATACAGAAGAATAGTCATCATTGCTCTATTTAACCTGGGACTGACTTGACTCACATCTGGTCCACTGGAGCTAGCCCATGTGTTAACCCCTTTCCCATCTTTTCCTAGGGAATATGCTGCTTGTAGAAAAACAGCCTGATCTCTTGTGTATTGCTGCATGCTTCTGCCAAGCCCTTCCCCTGTAACTACCACAAGTGTCTACTCTCAGCTCCTGTTGTGCATGTCTAGCCTTAAGATGGGGAAAGCAAGAATGTTTCATCTTCAGGGAAAAGATTTTTCTATACCTCACCTATTGCTTCAGGCTGTCTGTACAACCAGGTTTGTCAATGCCCTCATCACTTACTGCACCAGGGTGAAAGGGGTCTAACCCCTCCTGATGGGAAGGAGGATCAGCGTGCAAGTTTCCCTGTGTGTTTGAAACAAGCCAAACCCCATACTGCACTGGAGGCTGTGCAGCAATGATCTGTTGGCAGCCTCTGTCTATTTTTTCCTATCAAGAGGGTTCATGTAAGAGTATAGTCACCTACTCCTATCCTGAGGTTAAGCAAGAGCACCTCTGTTTTGTTTCTCCTGTGACAGAGATATGGCTATTAAAACTGTTCTTGCCTTGAATCTAGGCATGTATTTCAGTAGGTTAACTGGAGCTTGGTGCAAAGTGTTCTGTATCAACAACTTTATTTCTACTAGAAGTGTGATTGGTAAGTTTTGCAATGATCAAGAAGCCTGCTCCTGAATAACTTAGCACTGCTTAGCATTGGGAATAGTAATACTGGTGTCAGGTACCATTTTATTCATATTCTTGTCATGCACATGACATATTTTCAGTTTTATTTAGCCTACTGTCTGTAAAGTGGGGTAAGTGTATCCCTACAAAAGCCTTTAAAAACCAGCTTTTTTTAGAGAGCTAGCAATGCTTTCTGCTTTCATGGCAGTCCTGTGCCAGTTTTGTTCGGCCACTGCTTGAAGAGCAGGGGCAGTGACTCTTCCCAGTGGCTGGATGAATCTCTTCCCCTGGTGCCGAGTTTCAGCATCCATGCAGAGACAGGAACGACTCTCACACATTGATGCAATGCACAGTCGATTCAATTTATTGCTCTGCTTGAGTGGTTATATACATTTTTCATATCTGCACACGCGATCACGCTTGTTTGGATAGGCTACAGACATAAATCACGCGCTGTTCACGCACCCCACATTCCCTTATGATTGATAACTATGCACTAACGCCAATAGCAACAGACCGCCTCCACGTCCTTGAACACATCTTGTTTTTGCTAACCCACATCATGTGCACTGTCAGCACTTTCTCAATTGTTATTCTTAGCTGTCCTTTCCAGCGGCCTGTTCAGTTATGCCGTTTTACTTAAACAGCCTAGTCGTGCTTATTCTCAAGCTACACCGACCCCAACACCCTGGCAGTTCACTGCCTCAGTATGGCTCACTTCACCATGTGCAAAACACTCTCTGATTTGCAAAGGCACTACTGCTCCTATGGATGAGTGTGCTCCTGTCTTGGAGCTTTAAACTTTAGGTGAATTGTTAGCAGTGAGCATGGACCATATGTGCATGTGTTTAGTACTTAAACACAATTTGATTGTTAATTTCAGTATATTTCAACACCGGATGAAAGCAAGTACTCAAACCTACAGGAGAAGAGCTGACTAAACAGTTCTTGTTTCTATTTGCCCTTCTTCCTCTGGCAGTGATTATCTGGGAATTGACTTGGAATATTGCCTTACAGCTAATTTCTTCCCTGAGTCCCTCTGCACAGCTCTGCTCACTGCCTGAGCAGGCAATGTAAATTGGTCCCTTCCTAAGCAGCATGGGAGGTGAAACTTCAGCCTGTTTGGCTTTTTTAATGACAAGTGAGCAACTTCATGGAAAAGGGAATCCATGAAGTCAGCTGTCTACTAGGATTTATTCTCAGACTGTGAAGTTCCTGCTCTGCTGGGCTGGTGGGACGTTAACCCAGACAAATAACTATGGAGTGGGGGAAAAAGCTTAGAGCAGAAATATATGCTGGGGAAACATCTCCATAGCTGTTTTTACTTGATGACTCTGTGAGGTGTTCAAGAACACTATAGAAAAACCAAGGCTGGTTTGTACTTTCTTACGATGCTTTAAAGGGCTGTAAAGTTTGGTCCAAGAAAGACACATACATAAAGAATTGACACTTTACTGGGTCTAAAGCTGTGGTTTCATGTAACAATTCCTAGGGCAAAAAATCAGGTTAATGAGGTGCTTACCTCCTCACCCCCATTTATTGCCCGTTATTAGTTTCTGCCCCCCATATATAGCTTGATTGCTTGGCCAGTCTGTGAGTGTAAATAGCAGCAATTGCTTAGTCTAGTATAAAAAAGCCGTGGATATCCAGTCCCTACCACTGTTTTGTTCTGCAGATCTCCTCTTTGTCTTAGAGTTGCTAATGTGGACGTAGTTTTTGTATCTCCTTTAGAAGAGGATTGGTTTCCAATGCATTTGTGCCAGTATAGCTATGATGGTAGCTGTGATGGTACAGGGTCTGTAAAATAGAGCAGCCTTCAGCAAGAAAAACCTATCCTAAAACATAATCTAGAGGCATTGCTGCTGTGAAAAGAAGCTGCTTATCACACATTACAGGTCAAGCAGCGAGCCATGTAATGGGTCCTTCAGTACTATCATCAGCCATATCAGAACCTATCTTCTGTTTGCTATTTTCTTAGTGAAAAAATGGTTGAAGGCAGCTTGGAAAGCTCAGGTCATATTCATAATAAAACACAGAGAAGCCAATGGACAGTTTATGCTTAAATGAACACAATGTATTTCTCACTGCTTGGTGGCCAGGTAATGGCAGTTCCAGCCAATTCTGAAAGCAGTCTGATTTCTGTTAAGATTGATCCTGCTGAAGTAGTCTAATAAATGAGATAGTTATCAGAATGTTTTATGGGGTTCCAATTTGTTATATTTTCTCTTCCCTGTACTACAGGGAACAATAGCTTTCTAAATGGGTCATTTTGAAAGTGCTCTCTGTGATAGCAATAGGACATTATAGATTGCCTTCAGTGAGTTTGGTTGCTTTGGGCGCTCAATTCAGAGAAAAAGCACATTTCTTAGCCTTATATCTGATTTGTAACATTCCAGATAGGGGCAGGACCTGTGTGTACTACCAAGTGCTAGGAGCAGTTCCTTTAAGGAGATCGTTTTTAGATTTGCTTATAGATTGAAGAGTTACTTATAGCAACATAAGATCTGACAATAGCAAGCCATTTCTCTTGTTGTCATTAGGAACTTTGGAGGAATTAATCACTATTAATTATATTACATAAAGCATGTGCATTGTATTGAAAGAGATGGGAGTAACGAAGACCAACATGGATTTCATATTTTAACTTCTCCTGTTGCTTAATGTTTCACATGTCATTTAACTCTGTATGCTTCCAGGGATTGAGGAAAACTAATAAGGGCCTACAAATGCTGGCTTGATTTTTGTAGATACAATTTTTTCTTTTCGTTTCAAAAAAGCAGGTTTAATTGTTTGAAAGAAGAGCATATCAGTGAAAAGATCATTTTTCTGTTCTTTATTACTAACTTTTATTGCTTGCACATCAAAGTGATTTCTGGGTACAGGCTAATGGCTGTCATCTCTGAGGGTGACGGAGCACTGGAACAGGCTACCCAGGGAGGTTGAATATCTGGAGATATTCAAGACCCGCCTGGACGCGGTCCTGTGCAGCCTGCTGTAGGTGACCCTGCTTCGGCAGGGGGGTTGGACTAGATGACCCACAGAGGTCCCTTCCAACCCCT
>Ga0065711_1027975_pt1 | contig 44527 bp, 26 predicted proteins | sample Hoacrofraction12_FD_59098 | JGI IMG/M metagenome (GOLD analysis project Ga0065711, IMG submission 59098) | Hoatzin crop microbial communities from Cojedes, Venezuela - Epithelial fraction 12 v2 (version 2) | ecosystem: Host-associated > Birds > Digestive system > Esophagus > Crop | place... | reverse complement strand
CTCGTGGGTGCATTCCATCGGGGCCCATGGATTTGTGGACATCCAGATCACTTAAGCGATCCCTCACACAGTCCTCCTCGACCAAGGGAAAGTCGTCCTCTTTGTAGGCTTCTTCTCTCAAGCTCAAGAAGTGGGCCTGTGTGAACCTCATGAGGTTCAACACATCCAAGTGCAAGGTCCTGCACCTGGGTTGGGGCAACCCCGGCTATCAATACAGGCTGGAGGGTGAAGGGATTGAGAGCAGCTGTGCTAAGGATTTGGGGGTACTGGTGGATGAAAAGCTTGACATGAGCCACCAATGTGCGCTCGCAGCCCAGAAAGCCAGCCATATCCTGGGCTGCATCAAGAGAAGTGTGGCCAGAAGGTTGAGGGAGGTGATTCTGCCCTTCTACTCTGCGACCCCACCTAGAGTCCTGCATCCAGCTCTGGAGCCCTCAGCACAAGAAGGACATGGAGCTGTTGAAGCGGGTCCAGAGGAGGGCCACAAAGATGATCCGAGGGCTGGAGCACCTCTCCTATGAGGAAAGGCTGAAAGAGTTGGGGCTGTTCAGCCTGGAGCACAGAAGGCTGCAGGGGGACCTTATAGCCACCTTCCAGTACCTGAAGGGGATCTATAGGAAAGATGGGGAAAATATTTTCATCAGGGTCTGTTGCAATAGCACAAGGAGTAATGGCTTTAAACTAAAGGAGGGTAGATTTAGACTAGACATAAGGAAGAAAGCTGAGGGTGGTGATACACAGGAACAGATTGCCCAGAGAGGTAGAGGAGGCCCCACACCTAGAAACATTCCAGGTCAGGTTGGATGGGACTCTGAGCAACCTGGTCTAGTTGAAGATACCCCTGTTCACTGCAGGGAGATTGGGCTAGACGACCTCTGAAGGTCCCTTCCGACCCAGAGCATTCTATGATTCTATAAACTGAAAATCTTCACTTGCTCCAGAAAAATAAATGGTACGCTGCAGTTCAGCTCTCCCAACACGCTGGAAATAACCACAACAATGGTAAACCTTGTCTACAGAGCTTTTGAAGATCTGGGTCACAGACATCTCTCCCTCTCTAATCGTTCAGCAGTCTGACCACTACGCTTATGGCTATGAATTCCACCAGCTGTCTAGATGCTGATGTGCTTTAGTATTGTCAGGATTAAGACCAAAGATACAGCTTTGTCCTCATCTCTGAAAGGCAGGTACCCAAAAAATGAAAGTTGTAGGTACCTTGCCCAATGAAGTCTTAAATAAGCAGCCTGGAAGAAAAGAGACCAGAGCTCTAAGAGTGAAAAGGATTAGTACCCTGCAGCATGCAAGGATACATGACAAGTTACTATATTTAGGACAAAGGATGTGTTAAGCATGTGTTTCAGATACCTAATACACAGCAACAATCTATTTTAGGGAAAAATTCTGTAGTTATTTTCTACACTTAGAACCCAGTCCAAGTGCACTAAATATAAAGAAAAAACGTTCAAGAACTTTGGAGGGCTTTGGATCAGGCTTTTACAGGACAGCAAACATCAAGAAACAGGCCACATTGTGTTTTAGCTGTGCCCAGTACCGAGGACTGCTTCCTTTTTTAAGACATTTTTTAGTATAATGAGGTCATAGAGAGCAGCCTGGGAATTTATTTGCCCCTTTTCTAAAACCAGACAGTCTCCTATATAATCTAAATGACACTTGCAGAGTCTGTAATGGCTTTCATACTTGGTTATAAATCAGTCACTGCTGAGATGCCAGGAAGTTTATACAGAACTCTACAGCATTGCAAAGCCTTGAGGTGTGTTGATGTGTAGAACAAACAAGAGCACAGTTGCAGTATTCCTTCCTGAATCAAAGCAGTGTTTGATTTTCACATCTTGACCTACCTTAACTTCTCCACCAAGAGAGGAGGAATGGGAAATGCATAATTAAAATCTTCTGCCTTTACTATCACTGAAAACTGAGGGGGAAAGCCATTGAACGTCTCTCTTCGTATGCCATCTGTATTTTTGTCAAGCTCCCTCATATCTGCAAAGCAACAATGTTCAGAAAAGTCCCAAGCCAACATCTCAGAAACATTTTACCTAAAGTTGCAATGGCTAATTGTGTTATAAGTCTGAAAAAGTTCTTCCCACATCAATCAAGATTTCATGCCAGGTTTATGTAACCCTTATAGTATGTTCCCTCCACATACGGCTGTCTGTCTGGTAACTGTATTAAATCAAGAAAGGGGAAGATAGGTTTTGTTGTGGTGTACCTCATTTTGTTGTTTTAGCCCTGCCATATGCTCAGTTCAAGGAAATATGGTGTTCCTTCATTGCAGTTGTACAAAGCGGAAATTTTAGGTTATTTACCTTTGAAGACTTTACAGACTAAATTAAAAATTTTTTTTCTCCATTTTGACATAAATGCACACCCACATGTGAGAAAGTATATCCCACAGCAAGATACATTTATAGAAAAGCTAGCTATACATATTGTGCTGCACCAACAATGATATCAGTAGAAACTAAAAAAATGAAGTTCACAGCTATGTTTTGCCCGTGTCCAATTATTGTCTGAGTTGGGCAGAATGACAGTTTATAGCACTTGTTAAAACCATACTCTGCTTGATGTCAAAGAGAATTGTCTTACGCAACAAGAATACATTTTAAGAAAATCTTGACAGAGTTATTTAGGAACAAAAAAAATTGTACGCCTCTTGCATCCTTCTTCACCCTGAAAACAAAAACCTGTAGTTGCTTATGATAATAGTTCCTAAAACAGAAATTAAATATTAGCTCAGAATAAATTGGACCTGAAATGAAACAGCTACACTTGCAGCAAACAGCTTAGATCTCAGCCTTGCTCCTTAAGGTTTCGGGTTTTGCTAGGCAACTGTATGTGTACCTTTTAAATTTTAAAGGCATTGCATCTATTGTCTGTGGGAAGTAAAAATAAATGTTTCACATCACTTGGCTACCTGGGAGAGGCTTTATGCTGAGAAATTAGCTATGTATCTGTGGTCGGTTTATAGTAGCAAGGGAAAATGTAGAGAGAATTAAGTTGGACATTTTCAGCAAAGGGAAAACTACAGACAAAAGAGATTGGACAACCCAGTGTAAATTAAGATTGACAGTTAATATAGTATATGGCATAACAGTCTGCAGCACTTCTAGCCCAGGGTTAGTGAAACCTTTCTACTAGGTATGAAAAATAACACTTTGTAATTGCAATTAATGTAAGTAAAATGTGCACATATCACTTTGCAGAAGTGGGTAAAATTCTGAAGAGTTCTTATCAGAGATTGTTCTCAGTGTGATTCTGGTTATGAAGTGTCGGTTTACTAAACTAACTACATGAAGAATATGTTTGACCAGGAATTCCATAGTTTCTTCCCTGAACTTGACATTAGCTCTGAAAGGTTTCACCTGATTAAAAAAGAGTATGCAAATTAGGACATGATTATATTACAAGACCTTGCACTCATTGTGTATATGTTTTCATCAGGCAGGAAAGGGAGCAAGTCACTAAAGCCACGTTGTCGCATGAGAGCCAGGACATAGTCTGACACAAGTAATGCAACAGATCATCTGAATTGCAAAGAGTTCATGTTTTAATCTCTAAATTACACACATATTGATAGTGATAGGATTAGATCTTCTTTCCAAAGATGTTGGTGGTGTTTTTTTTCTTGTTACTAGTATTAATATTAATATAAATATTAGTGGAGTGTTTGCAAGTTCTTGTTCAGGACTAGGGCTTTGTTATGTCAGATGCTACAAACACGCACACAGAGATGGTGGTCTCTCACTGAAAGACCTTTCTAATCAGATTTCTTCAACTCTTTGTTCATAATGACATTATTTTTCTTATGAGTCAGCCTGTTCCTCAAGCCAGAATTTGATTTTTAGGAGGTCAGAGCTGAACCATTATCGGAAGATGTGTCAGTAATAGTCTTCCTCATGCTAATGCTGGTGAATACCTATTTAAGACCAGATATATCACTCCAAAATGTCCATTAATGAGAATCTTTTCTTCAGACCAGGTTAATGCCAGAAATTGCTTAATGCTGGCTTATATTTAATATTTTTCCTAAGTGTATTTCTTACTTGTTTCAGTAGGAGAGTTATTAACTGAACTCCAGCATTAGTTTTCATCACTCTTTCCCTGATTTTACTCTACCTGTAGGAATAAGCCACTTAAATGTTAGAACAATACTACTACTACTACTACTAGAACTACAATTTTGGTTAGTAAGTTTGTTTAAAAGTAAAACCAAAGTGCAACTGTCCCTAGGAAAGTAAATGTTGCAGCTTTTTCCCAGAATAAACAGAGAACCTGAGACAGCAAATTTTATGCTCTTTTGATCAAAAAAAAGTACATTTCTTTCCATTCTGTTGCAACAAGCATGAATATTCTCACTCACCTGTAGTAGCAAGTGCAGGAGTGCAGAAGCTGGTACTTACAGCTGGAATACCTGAATGCCTGAAGATGTTGCTCTCAAAAACAGTTTCTTTTCCCAGATAGTCATGAGATAATGGAGCAGATTCAATCCTGACACTCATTTCTGACTAACTCCCAGCATAATTAGAAAGCTTAGATTAAAGTCTTTCACTTCTAAAATGAAATATCTGCAGGACCAAGCCTCAATAATTATGAAGTGGGAGGAATCAGGCATAGCATGTGGAAAATGCAAATGCTACAGAAAGTGGCCTGCAGGTAGCTGAATTATTTTGGAATGCCTGTTTTATTAATGGCTGTGGCTGGCAGGAGGCTGCAGGCACCCAGGCCTGTCAGAAGTGTTTTCTGAGTTTCCTGGGACCAGTCAGGTAAGTAAACAGGAGGAGGAACCTCGAGAAAAGGTTGAGCTAGAAAATATACAGGAAGGCAGTATGTATCTGCACCCTCTCAGGCACCCTTCAGATGGGAGTCCACAGGAGGCAGCTGCCTTCAAAGCCTTGCAAACCATTTAGAATCAGTTCTCACTGGATCCCTGCTTCTCTTCTCTTTGTGTACTTTCACTGCTTTCAGCTGTAAAAGTAAATGGCTTCAAATAATGGCCTGGAATTGGCTAAAGTTCTAGAAAAAAATACTGGCAAAATCATACTGCTCTAATTAGTACTGGGCAAATGTTTAAAGACAGAAGCTTAAATACGGAAATCCTCTGTTTGTAGTCAAGCATTACAAAATCCACTTAGTATGGTGGTTGTGGTAAGGCAATCCAGTGTCGAAGACAGAAATGAAAGCTGAAATTTGATACACAAACTAATTAGCCAACATGGGAGTAATACATTTCAAAGTTTCATAGACTTTTGTAATGAATAAGGGCTTAGACACTCCTTGTTCTATTGCACGAACAGCACAAGTGCAAGCGGTGTTTCAGAAATCACAGTAGCATTTAGTTACTTCAGATTCTTGTTGTCAAAATTTCAAAAGGAACTAATTCTGCACTAACGAGCAAGCAACCTGAAAGGTTTCTCATTTGTAAATTAGGTTTAGTTTAATCTGCAAGAGTTCAAAGAAACCAGCTATAACTACTGAGGATGTAATGTAGTTAATGTCAGTTTAAGAGTTTCAATAATAAAAGCATCTGCTTACCTTCAGATCTAGATTTTGGGAAACATCACAGCAGCAGCTCCCCACAACCATAAGACAAAGTCTCAGGGACAAAATTTGCCTTCTCAGGCCATGTTAAATGAAGAACTAACACGAAACACTTACTCTAAGTGCAGACTGTGTGTCTGTAATGCTCAAGAGCCCTCCTAAAGGACTGAAGATGGTCCCATTGTGTTATATGCTTTGCAAATGCATAAAAATGACCATCCTTGCCCCATGACAACCACAACAACAGGGTTCAAGTATGGGGAAAGTATATACAACATATGAGACAATATTATTTTCCACTGAAGACAGTGATTTCAGTACACCAACAATCAAACCCCTGTCAAGAGTGGTTTAGAGGCATCATGGCAGAGAAGAGCATAGGGAGGGTTTTGTGGTGATTCTGTGGATCTTTGCTTCTCAGGCAGGATAGTCAACCATGATAATAACATGGCAAGAGAAACCTGTCTTGCAGAGCACTTTAAACATGGAGGGTAAGGTGGCAATGTGCAGGTCTAACCATCCCAATACTAAAAGAGAACTGCAGTGTCCCACTCTGTTGAAGAAGATTTTTATAATCTTTACTGAGACCAACTTCAGCAAGATGTGGAAGCCAAATGGAGACGCTTCAGGACCAGGACAGTAGCATATAGGACAGCCAAGGAGCTGATACATGAACAGGAGAAGGGCAGAAGGAGCTTGAGGAGGAAGAGGATTCACTGGTCAGGTTTATGTAGGTTTGAATCATGAGCAAAATTTGTCAAAAGAAATAACCTCAAATAGTAAAGGGGAGCTGAAAATTACTTGTGCAAGTGAAGAAGAGCCAAGAAAAGGAAAGCAGCCAAGAAATCTGTGTATATCAGAAAGTGAGAGAAGAAAGCTGTAGGAGGGGAAATCAACAAGACAATTAGACAAGGGGAAGGACAAATACTCTGTCAGCTTTCTTTTTGAGGAAAGCCATAAGTCCCATGGAGCAAGAGAAGTGGAGTGAGAAGAGAAGGATGTAAAATAAGTGAGGCAAAGATAGTAGGAAACCAGCAGACTACTACTAGAAAAAGATGCCCGATACTGGGACTGCCCTCAGCCACCCCTCAGCCTGCCCTGCTCGCTGGCTGGGGTCAGTCAGGCAGGGCATCACCAGCCAGGGACCATCCCACTACCTCCTGCCCACCTGACCTGGTCATCAGACACCCTCATTTTTGCCACTCTGTCAAAGGTGAGAAGGACTTAGTAGTTTCCCGAATTTTGTTCTCCTTCAAACTTCTCTGAAGTTTGAACTCTCTCCAGAGAGAAAAGCTGTGACTCTGAATCTCCCACCCACTGCCCTGTGTAGCAGGTTTACCCTCGTGATCCTCCTGACATCCACGAGGCTGGGGAACCCTGAGGTCAAAGAAGGAAGGAGTTACCAACTCCGTAATTTGGAGTTGGGTGTCTCATTGCCATCAACTTCTGGCTTTAGTGCTCTACATCCCTTAAAATAGCACTGCTTAAGGTGCCAGATATCACCTAGAACAGCAGCATGAATTAGTTCAAGTACAGCAAATAATATCCCACTCCCTGGGGGGACTGTATCTTAGTCATCAGGCAAAGTCTTATGCCACTAGTTATGAAAAATACAGCTGATTAATCATTATCAAATAATTTAATTTGAACTTCAAAGTTAATATGTGTGGCTTTAAATGTGCCCTTATATCAGAAATCAGGATCAGAGTATATGTTAATTTAAAAGAATAGGGAAAAGGGCAATAAAGTATGTCTGGAAGCATGTTACATAGTTTGGAAGTAGAACAAACTAACTTATGGGGCAGTGTATTACCTTGTTACTCCCAGGATCGCTATCATAGCAAACAGCACATTTATCATGGAATGAGACATTTTGTTGGGAGTGAGACAAATTCCAGCACTCTTCCTTTAGCAAAAATGTAGTGCCCTCCACTACCCCTTGAGTAATCACTCCTTAGTCAAAGAACTACAAATAAAAACAACAGTTACACAGGAGTAAGCTGAGATGAATTTATAGTCTACCCATTGCAATTCTGAGGTGGGACTATATGAAGAATATGAATCTGGAACAGGATTACCGAAGTGATTTCAACTATTGGCAGTCCCTGAAGTACAGGTATTTCAAGTACGTTTTGCCCAGAAAATTTTTTAAATATAAACCCAATCCAATTCACACCGGGTATTTTTCTTAAACAGTTCTTAAAGGATCCAATTGTTAAATTTCTAAGTGTCTCCTGTGAAGTACTGAGCACTGTCAGTTTTCATGGTCATCAATCATTTCTTCCAGCACAGAAATTCAGAACACTTTCCTCTCTAAGGACCATTATGGTCAGTGAGGAGCAGGAGATTCGTGAAGAGAGAGACAAATGCATGCAGAACTGCTACTGCTGATCTGGGTAACCAGGTACAGGAAATAGGAATCCAACTACTAAAGCAGTCTTTGTTAAGAAACCTGCCGTAGTACCCCTTTCTTAGACCGTCAGTGTCACAATTTTCTGAAAATATACTGATTTCATTTGACAGTCCTAACCCTGCGACTGCTGCATAAAAAGTTTAACCACACTATCTGTGAGAGCCTCCGAGGCTTCCACAGTGACCTGAGGGCTTCAGTGCTTCCATTTGTAGTGTATGAATAATGCACGTAGCTTTAACATCTCAGAAATCTTATTAGCCGTCCTGTAATGGGGCTTCTTATTATCAGCACCAAAATTTCTGTGAGGTTTTATGTGTGATAAAAGTAACAAGGCAGTGTGAAACACGTACTTCCCTGCTAAAACCAGTAATCACTCAAATTTTGGCAAGTGAACTCTGTAAATATAGTGGGAAAAGAATCTCCCTGCCAGCTTAAGAGAATGCCTATCTTAATAGCTTTGCATTTGCAAAAAATGGCCATCATCCTTAATTTTGTCCCTTCTAAGTGGGCTTTCACTCATGTATTCGTTTTTCAGTTCATATGATGACTATAGCATGTCTAGTGCTGGGTATGAGTTGCTAGTTACCAGCTATTTGAGAAGCAAAGCCAAAAATTGGTTACCACCATTGGTGTCTCCAGAGGAAGGAATGAGTCTTCAAAACTCTGACCTACAGTTAGACTGTATTTACATAGAAATATATCACTAAGATACCCAGTCTATTTTTACTTACTGCCCTAAAATGGCAGTCGAATGTGGGCAAATTGGGAAGTTGGAGAGAGGAGTACTGGGTTCTGCTTTCTGCTGTGACACCGATTCCCACCAGACATGCCTGGCGCCATATTCAGCCATTACTTCTGCAAAGCAGGTGTTTGCCCCCTCACACATATACTTATTATTCTGTACCTGGGTAGGCATTATGGCCATGATAATATTTTTTTTAGTTGGACTGTGGTTTCATGAAGATTAGTTAAATTTACATTTTAAGTTCAGTGGTCTCAATCTGTGGATAAAATGTATTCTAGGAGAACAAAACGTTGTTTAAATTTCAGTCAGTGGAATCCACACATTTAGACATGCTCAGCTAAGTACTTTTAGTCCTTATCAGCTCTATCAGTGAATAAACAGTCTTTACTGTAGACAGTATCAGGACACAAAAGAATGGAAAATACTGTGAGGAAATAATTTTAATCCAGAAAAGAAGATATGAACAAATCCTTTCGTCATCTATGTGATCTGTTGATAAAAGGTCATCCTGTAGAAACCACGGTTTGAGCACTGGCATCTGCTTCAGTACAGCTTATCTTCATTGAAGTCAGTGAGGCTTCTCATGAGTGGACCACAGAATCTATTAAACTCCCTTGAAAGCAGCTGGGGACTGCTCTTTGGAGCATTCAGAGCATCAGCTGATGGTATTCTTGGAACAGAGAAGATTCATTCAACCTTTGGTTGATAAATTATACCTTTGTGGAAAAAAATTATCACCCTTTAGGATACATTTTCATATTGACATTTGGTTGTATTTGTTTAAGCAGTTTCCCTTCTATTTTTCAAAATAATACATAGAATCAAAAAAGTTGCTTCTTGTTATATATTTGTCATTGATGTGAGTTCTAGTATGGCATTAGGAAACACAGAACATTGCACTGAGATGAGTAAAGGCCTTGATTTGTTTTTAACATGCTGTTTATCCATTTGTTATATAATTTTGAATTACTATCAGTGTAGTATCATCCCATTACTCAGCAAGGGAGCTGTGGGGAACATATGAACAGATTACTGAATTCTTCTATGGCTTTTCCAATATCTAGCGCAATTAATCACAAAAATACTTACTGCAACAGACAAGCAAATAGATTTATGTCGGTTGGCACAGGGAGAAACTAGAGAAAACATTTCTCTAGTAATACATTAAAGTACACATTTATTAACGCAAGCCTTTGAAGAATTGACACTGTATATATACAGTGGTGTTCTAAAAACTGATCTCTGCGTGAGACCAGTGGCAGAGGGTCATGATGGGAATTTTGTTTATATAAGGTTCGGACAACTCCAGTTTTGATCTGGTTTAGTCTCTGTTGATTAAAGTAGAAAATTGTTTGTGTTTCAACTCTTTGCATGCGAAGTATGACCAAAATTTTGCTATGTATTGCTTTACTAAGTATGTCACATCACCACTAGACTCAGCCAAGGCAAGGTTTGCTTTCAGGCAGTATTGAGAAGAGCATCATTTGTAGCAAGCTTAGAAATGTTTATGCACATGCTTAATTTTCTTCCATGAGTGGCCCCACTGAAGCCAATGAAGCTATTCTCATCAGCAAAGTTAAACTTGTGCAGAAATGTAGGTGATAATAGGGATCCAACCTGCAGTTCGATCCTGACAAGAACTAAAAGGGGTTGAGTTTAGGACTCAGGCATCAAAAGGTACCATGCTTTCTAAACAGAAATAGTTTTTGAATTATATTTCTGACTTTCAGTTCAAAAATGTACTTGCAACAATACTGATTACTGCCCTCCTTTTCTCTATATCTCCTCAAGAAAAACATTTAGCAAGACTGTTACAAAGACAAATGACGTGATTTTCAAAAACACAGAGGAGAAAGGGAAAGGAGTGTTCTCTCCATCATACAAGAGGGAAACAGAATTTCTAAAGGATTCTCTGTGCTGGTGGATGAAATGGTTAAAGCTTGGTTTTGCAAGGACAGAGACTTCCCCTGGTTTTGGAGGGAGGAAAAGATGCTTAGGCCTTCACAATCCTAGGATATTTGTGACTTGTCCCTGTGGAAGCTGAAAAAAGAAGTAAGAGTAGATTTTTGTGTCGAATTTCTTGTCCTCTGACTCCACACCTACTACAAACCACTGCCGTGCATGCATGCCTCGGTGTAGGATCCTATCCATTTATTACATAGCTAAGAAAATGTGAGGCACTTGAGGGATAAATTGCAAGCCTCAAGGCATGTTTAGAGATTTTAAATTAGCAAAACCAAGTTTAAATACAGCTCCAGATATGGAGCACACAGCTGGCTCATCATGTTAACTTGCATCGGAGCAACTCTGTTGAAATAAAGGAGGTAAGACCAGCACATTTAAGAAGACAATCAGAAATGATCTGCCGCCCCCTTCTCGCATGCCCAACTCCCAAATTAGATCAATGCTTGTGTTAGTGAAAACCATTTATGTAGAAGCAGTCTGTTTAAATTCATAATAACGTGTAGATATTCATCAAAATATTCAGGATAGATACTCTGTTCTCTTGAAAAAATCTGATCTTCATTTGTGCCATAAAATATTTTATTAGTTGGAAATTTTGGTGGGAGAAGGGGTACCTGTGATGACAACTAAATTTAAGAACTTAGAAGATTTTTAGTACAGGAAGAAGCCAGTCTTATTTTTCTCCAAAGAATCCAGCATTTTGAATAGAACTAAATTTAAAAATTGATGGGCAGGAGAAAGATACAAATCAGGGACCTACAGCCTTTCCTAAGTGTTTACTTATTCATCGGTGAGCTTCCAATTTAATGAAGAATGATGTTCTTGAGTTCATCTTGTTCACATGGAACTACAGAAAAGTAGAACCGGAAGGGATTTTTAGAGACAGTGGCACCTGTCTCCCTGCTCTGTAGTACTAACAGGTATGCTAACATCATCCATGACAAAAAATTAGTATCCTTTTCTTGAAACTGCCATCTGCTGAAAATCTTCAAGCAGTATCCCTTGGATACAGAGGCAGGGAGGAGAAGGAAGTGGGAGATTCATGAAAAGATGTCAACAAGGCCACAAAACAGTGAGTAGCAGCTCTTTTTCACCTGGAAGTGAGAACGGGTTGTGACCGCTAGCAGTGGCTGTTCCTGGGAAGCAGAGAGCTGACAACTGACATTAAGCACAGGCATGCAGCAGTTCTTCCTGGGGAGGAATGAACATTTTCAACGCAGGGAGTCACATTGGAGCAAATGATCCAGAAGGATCTCACACTTCCAAAATGCTGGAGAAACACTGTCTTTGGATATCTACTTTCTATTCTAATTGCTAGACATTCTTTTCCTCTTAATTGTAAAATAAGTCTTACTTGCTACAGTTTAAACCTATTACTTTTTACTCCATCCATATCTCCACTCTTTCCTGATGAGCATTCTCACTGCCGGGTTCATTTTAATCGGTCTTCATGTCTCTGGAACCGTTAATATGCAGTATAGCCTTATACCCAGTTTTTCACATAGTTTTCTATTAGTTTCAGCGAGAACAAATTTTCTTAGCTGGGTTGTACGAGCATGTAATGAAACAATTTCAAAACATACAAGGCGTCTACTACTTTCCTCCCACTCACAAAGCATATTATCTTGTCCTAGCAGGAAGTTACAACAGTCTGATGTGATTTGTTCTTGAAAAAACTTTTTCCTCATTATCTGCTAATTCTCACCCATGCTTTGCTTATTTACTCCAGAATTTTCCAGAGATAGATGTTTGCTTGACCAGAGCCAAAACCCTGGCTCCCCTTGTTCTTGTTTTTTAAAGATGGCTATATCTAGACTTTCCCATCCTTTCACAAGCTTAGCCATCATCCACAGTTATTCAGGTCATCACTCTCTGTCCTGAAACAGCCTCGCTCCGTTCTCAAGCTAGTGTAACTCATCTGAGAACTGCTAAACAATTTGAAAATATCTTAAAGAAACTAACCTGAGCACCTAAAATTTTCATCCAAAATCTAGCCTGAATTTGTACTCTTTTTTACTCTCGTATTATATATAGAAGTTGACTGTTTATGGTTAGTCTTTCAAAAAGATATTAACCACTTCAGACTTCTTTCTTTCATCCATTAATATCACTTGTTCATTGTTTAATAGCTGGCAAATATTTAGTTTTCCTCTTAAGACTTAACATACTTTTAAAATCAAACACTTTTAGCTTTTCTTCGCTTTTCTCCTTGTGTATCATTTCATGCCCTTCCATTTTTATTTTGTATGCTACAATTATTTATCTTTTAAATACATCCTTCAAATCTGATGATGTCTCTGCTTCATCTACACTTTCTCCTTTTTTCTGTGAGGCCATTGCAGAGTTGTCAGTATAGTTAGCTTAGTCTTCTTGTACCTTTCCATTGCTCCTCTCATGGGGACAGTTAGAGTTCTGGTGTTCTCACCTTCTGGCACAGCCAGTTTCCCAGAATCTGGTCTATCTAGCAGCTTCATTCAAAATAAAAACACAAGCTGAAAGTGGTCATAGGTACTTTGATATTTCAACACTTTTCTGTCCTTTTTTCACTTTACACATCTGAGACCACACCCAGATGTGGAGGAAAACCAAGGCTAGTATACTTCTGATTCTGGATGGGGAAATGTTCTTTAATTGTACTCATGAACGAGGAGAAACATTTTATTTCTTTTCAGTTTTATAAAAAAAAGGTAAGCATGGAAACATTTTCAACATTAAAAAAGGATAAAATACATTGTGAATATTTACCTAAAACCATTGAAGCTATTTATTTTGCTCAGCGCTGGAGAAAAGTTTATAGCATCTCAAACCAAACTGGCTACTGGTGTCAATAGCAATGCTTTACGTAAATAAGAGATAAGAGCTCATTTTATTAAACATGTTATCTCTTACAAGTCCTGTTAAATTTTAAACTTTTCATGTGTAAGGAAGGTGCATGAAAAACTGATCCTCAAGAAGAAATCGAAGGAAAACTGAATTTCATGCTAGTTCAATGGTAATAGTAGAAGTTCTTCATACAGATCTAGCACTTTCAGGCAATTTCTGTGTTTCAGAAAAACATGTTAATGTACAAGATTTGATATTCACTTTTTATTCACGGAGAAACTGAGAGACTGAATGACACCACAAGTGTTAGAGTGGTGACTGAAGCACAAAGACTATTTTATTCATAGAATACCTAAATTCTTTGATGGTAGTGCTAACAAGATCTAATTTTTTTTTTAATTTTTGACAAATTTTTTTTTCACAGACTCTTGAGAAAGTAACGTTTTACTTTGGCTAAAACTATAAAACCTTGGAATAGGTTCAACCTTTGAATGTTCATAAAGCTCCATTTTTGTAGTGGATTGTAAAAATTATCCTAGCACCAGCTGATGTACTCTGATGCAGTATGAAAACTGTTGATGGTTAGTTTTGCTCAGAGCACTGTGGATATGTGCAATATACACTTTTACAAGACTAGAAACAAACAAACAAACAAACAAAAAGGAAGAAGTTTCTAAATATTCCTAAATAGTCTTGAGTATATCTATTTACGTTCCAGTGTGGCATGCATTACTCTGGGATGTGTGGTATATGGTTTTCTCTTTTCTCTCAATAGCAAAAAAAAACCCAAAATAAAAGAATATCCTTCTTGGACCACCATCAAGGAGTAGGAGGAAGAACTTCAGAAATATAGAGCTATTTTTCTTCAGAGATGCTCAGCTACATTACATTGGGTCATAATTAAATCAGCAGAGAGTGATATCTCTGGAACACCCGTTGTAAGTCAGACTGGTATTAATCATCTCCAAGGTGATCCCAGTTACTATGGGAACTATGATATTTGTTTGTGTTCTTAGCACTGGCTGGTCGCCCAAGTTTAGCAGCCTCCTTATAGTAATCCAGCAGATTAGAAATGTTAAGTTGCCCTCATGAATTTTTGATTACTGCTGTCAGTATGAATCTGTCCTTTACAGAAATAATTACTAATTAATAAATCCTACTCCGTGTTCAGATGGGAAAGGTTGTCTATGCTAAACCTGCCCTTTCATAACCAAGCTGTTTAAACCCTTTGCATTTTGTCAAGCAAAGAAAGCATAATTTTTTCACTCACTAAGTTCTTCTTTTAAAAATGTGTAAACTTCTAGCCATTTCTTTTTTCCTGTGACTTTTAGAGTTATTTACTGAAAAAAGATGGAACATCCTGAATGGGGGCTTGACTCAGACAGATTGTTCCCTCTTGTTTAATTAATTTCTGTTCTCCAGCTGCTCCAGAGGATTTATCTGCTAAATGAAAGAGTGTCTGAAGGTAGACGTGAGCTCTTGGAGCAGCTCTAGCACCGTTGTCCTCTCCCAGAGCCAAGTGAGACCCGGCTCTGCCCTCACTACCCACCTAGGGGAACCTCGGGCTGTCCTGCACCCCTGACAGGTCTCCACCACCCTGGGTGCCCCAGCAGCAGGAGTCCCCAGCAGCACTCTAGGTGGTCCTGCTGACTCCAGAGGGAGTTCATCGTGCCTCAAACACATAGAAAGTGCCTGAGATTCATTAGATCCCATCAAACTCGATGCAGAACCACAAAAGACTTGAGCTGACTATCCCAGGAATGGGAAGGCAAGGGAGAAAAAGAAGAGAAACATCCTAAAATTCCCAGTAACCCCCGAAAAGAATTTATCATTCTGGAAAAAATCTTGTGATCCTTCACTCTGTGCTAAAAAAGACATCACACAAAAAACGATGAATTATTGAAAATGTAGTTGGAGGATGGGAAGGGAAAATAGGCTACTAGCTAGAGAGCATTTCATTTTCCTGCTTCAGTGGGTATCTTTCCTATCTTTCCCCTGTGTAGATGCCATGCTTTTCTTCCCTTTTCATTTTGACACGAGGGAAGCAGACAGCCCTTATAAAGTCACTTCCACTTGAATCATGCAGAAAATCTGATCTTACTTCACTATGAAGCAATATAAGCTCTCAAAGACACCTTTAATGCAACGGAGAGATATGGAGGTATCACAGTACCTAGTGTTCATATACTTCTTTTTTTCTACAAAGACATACTTAACCTGAAGAAGTCACAACCGCCCTGCACCTTTTTTCTCTTCTTTCTTTTTTTCCTTTAAAAGTCCTGTTTCAGCACCCATATCCAACCTTACTCCAGCCTTCCATTTGATCTGAGCCAAGAACAGAAGTTCAGGGGGCTCACTATGAAGATTTTTGCAGGAATGGGGCTCCAGTGTCAATACTGGAGAGTAGTCCAGACCTCTAATAGGGTGGAAAAAAAAGCGAGAGATCATCAGACAGGAACTAAGGAGGAGAAGCTAGGAGGCAGAGTCTGGGCTGCTCTAGAGGAGAGTGCTTCTAGGCAAAGTGAAATTTTCATCTGAACTCTGTGTTTGATGTTTTATTTTACCCAAACAAGGTCATTGGCAGCATTAATTTGTGCTGAAGAATTCGCATCTCCATTTTAAACAGTGCTATCTTCCAAAATGTTATATGAACACCAGATGTCAGAATGCTGAGGAAGAATTAGTAAAGTGTTTTGAGCCAACTGAAAGAAAATTTTGAAGTTTGACCATCTGAAAATTGTCCTAGCAGCTTAATTAATCTGAACAACCTGTATTAATCTGAATAAAAACATCTAGAGGAATCCCAGAAATCTGGTGTTAGAAACTGTGGGTTATTTTATTACACTAGAAACTCTGCAAAGTATGACTCTATTCCACTCTACACGTCGAATACAACAGTGTAGTAACCTTATTACAACAGTTTGATAGAACATAATTGAAATGGGTATATTGAATAAGAACAAAGATGAGGAATTTCATATAAAAATTAGACTCAAAAATGAATCTAGAAAAATATTCTTGTGAAAACTGGATAACGTTTTAATCATTATTCTGTAGAAACAGAATTTTCATCCAGAACAAACTTTTCAAGTTCTTAACAAAGGATAAATTTGTCCAAGCATCAGATATTGAAAATCTAGCCCAAAACATTTTTCCATTTGCCACACCTTTCTGAATATTTTAATGCTAAAAATATGTGAAGTGACTGTCACTGCAAATGTTTACATCAGCTTTCTAGCATCACAGAAAAAACAAAATCATTTAAAATTTCAGAGACACGGGGAAAATAAGTGGTGAATTAAGCGAGAAAAATATTTGCAACTGAAACATTTACATGACTTGAAAAGCCAATAAATACTATCAGAGTTCTGACAATATTGTTTCTTTGTATATCACAGAGAACTGAAATAAATTATCATCAAAAGCCTAGACCTACCACCAGAAGTAGACAATGTTACAGAGTTTCTAAGTACATGATTTACACTTGTCCAGCCATCTCTGCCACATATTATGGAGGTTGTTATTTACTCTTATGAAATACTAATCAGAAAGATTATTCTATATTGTCATTCACAATTGTAATCTTCATTTTTTCTCTTTCCATTAAAATAAACTTTTATCAACACAAGATTTATTTGATTTGCCTTGTTCCTTGGAGAGGGAGCTCTTCAAAGACGAGAAAAACAATAGCCACACAGGCAGGCACCTAATCCAAGGTTCCTGACCTTGTCCAATCACTACTTTAATGTTCTGACATGCTGCACCTCACTTTAAATATAGTAAATTAAAACTTTTGACATTCTTAAATTGAAAACACAAGGCATCCTTATAGTCATGATTCACTGAACTTTGTGCTACCAACAGCTCAGTGCTTAATTGTACATACCAAAGAAATGCCAAAGGTTTGTATCAATGTGTTCTCAACATCAGTATTTCAGCCCAGCTGTAGCTACTTTAAATTTAGATACAGTACAAGAGTCAGACATGTAGATATGATCAAGATAGAATTAATTAAGATCCTTAGTCACACTGAGCATGCCATAAATCAAAGCAGAAGTTCAAAAGAAAAACAAACTCGTTTTCAAGTTTGTCTGAGCGGATGTCACACAATAGGATTTTGGAATTTGGGTTATTCTCTGCTCAGCCTACCGTATTTCATGCATGTGTTCAGTAAAATACTCACAGAGATTCAAAACTCAATTAAGAGGATATCCTTCCTCATAAAAAATGAAAGAGCATATTAGATGAATAACGATGAGACTGAAATTAGCTCTTGTTCCTTAGAGGAGCACCAGCTCTGTCTAGTTTAGAGGTAGTCATAGTTAAGGTGGTCCTGGTGTCACAACTGTTTTTTTTAAGCTGATGTTGTCCACACGGTATGACTACACTCTGCACATCACTCATGCAAGGCATCCTCATGAAAAGCACCCTTTTCCTGGGACTTCTTCGGCGAAAGAAGCTGCTGTGGAGGGGATGATAGTTAAGCTGCTTAATCCTTTCATAATGAATTTAGTAATTGTGAAATGTATCAGATGAAAGGGTGTTCTCAGCTGTCTACCCACATCACAGGTATGGCCTAACTTCCCCACAGGGATCTGGCAGTGTGCCTTGCTTCTGAGAAAAAGCATCTTTAAAGATAACAGGGCAGTTCAGCCTTTGCATCCAGCCACACTTTCTTTCCTCTGCCATCTTACAAAGGTAGTCAACTTGCTGGCCTGCCCCTCACATGGGAGACATGCAGCTTACAGTAACGTTTGAACTGCAAAACTAGGACTGCGTCATAACTACAAAATGTAGTTCAGACATTTGAAATCTGTTCTGGTGGCTAATGCAGTGATACCAGGAAAATATTTGTAAGACCTAGGTTTTGGTTGCATAAATGCATAAAAGTTTGGCTGTTATTGTTCTTCATAAATGCCAATATCTCCACATACAGAAAAACTCTTTTGTATAAATAAGATTGTTCAGTATTTGCTTTTCATTGCTCTTTGTTTGAAAAGCTTCTGTGATGTATGCAGACAACAAAGGAAATATTGTTAAATGTAGGGCTGCAGTTTCCAACGGTGTCTCAGCAGTTAACTGTTCAGCTGACACTGGAATTAGCAAACACTTTCATGAGCAAACTCATCCACTAGCTTGGATGAGCATTCAAATGTCTCAGCTATTGTATAACAACGAGTGACATAAAGAAAAATCAGGTTGCAAAAACCCCTTTGGGACAAAACACAAAGGTACAAACAGAATTTAATTGGGACTAGCCTCTTTTGGACTAGTAGTGACTAACCAGGTGAACATCTGCCTGCCATAAGTAAGTTTGAGTATTTCTCTGAGTATGTCTCTTCCAAATCAATATTTTACAATAAAACCATATTTTCTGAAACAGCTAACATACCTCATCACAGGAAGAAGATTTTAAAGATAAAAGATGAAAACTTTGGAAAAGAAAGTGGAATATTATTTAAATCCTAATCAGGAAGCCGGTAGTAAGCGTTTGTATGCATACAGGGCTTTTGGTGGGAGAGGAAGGAGGAGTTATGCTTTAGCATAGCCTTTCATGACAGAAAATTAACATAAGATTTGTTTTTCCTATTGCATTTTTATCACCCCAGAACTGGAAAGATAAATGGATATGTCATTTCTGCTCTGTAAATGGAACTGTGCTGAAAAAGTACAAAATAGAAAATTAACCCTACATAAGAAACCATGCTAGAAATAAAAATAAAAACATTAAATGCTCTGCATGTGCAGTAAGACAGCTCAGATATCCGCCTTTCATCCCGATTTCTTTGCTCCACGGGAACGCATCATTCATTGTTCTCAGCAAAGACCAGCCTTACAGTAAAATGAATGTCAATTTGATGAAGCAGAAAAATTAAACTGAAGACAGCCTGGTGAATACAACTGCCTGCTTCACCTGACACGAGGTGCTCGCCCTAGGACGTGCCTAACAGGGCTCCAGCTCTTCATGCCACTGCTTCGACAGCAATGCCTGCACTCTCTGTAACGAGGTGAAGCTGCAGATTTCAATCTGTGAAGCACTTCTGCAGGTGAACAGGTCGTGTTTTAACATCAGCAAGTTTAAAGATTTATTTGACCTTAGGCAAAGTATAAGGTTGTATCTATCATCTCCCTCATCCTTGCCTTTTGGAAGAAGAGGACTGGGCATAATTTCTCATGAAAGTCTTGTACAAGGCTTATATTCCAGGACTAATTTTTACAACAGCAGCATGCTGATGTTTGAGTAAAGAACTCTCAGAATTGGTCAAATAAAGTAAAATTATCACAATTCATTTTATTATTGAATTTAGTGTATTGCTTTAAGGCAAAAATATTGGTATTATATATATTGACTTATAGCTTATGGTTGTGTCCTAATAATCAATCATATATAGCTTGCTTAATTTTGTACATTTTTTTAGTAAAGCTGTAACCAATGTAGCAATGGAGAACGCAATGTCATAACTGAAGAAATCTGCTTCCACCATCACTGTAGCAGTGCAGGTCACTAAATCCTAGTAAAAAAAAGTAGAGTTATGACCTAATACAGTATGTCACTACACTTACAGATGGATAAAGCCAATGTGATATTACTGCTAGGTGGACAGAACTCTTGCCGCAGTGCTATCCTCAATGGTTAGACTATCACATATCCTCTGACTTCTAATAAGTTTTAAATTCCCACACTGCCTAATTAGGAAAAGTAACTCCTCAAGGTTCTCTTCCCTACCAGCAGAGAGAAACAGGCTCCTCCAGAAGGTTATTGGGGTTTTAGATATGCTGGATCACCTACTGTAGAGATTCTTTCATTTATTTATTTATTTATTAAATGTAAAGAAGGCATTAGGCAACTCAATCTCACTTTCAAGTTTATTTCAAGTATGGCTGATAGGTGTATATAGGTTTACACAGAAGGGAAAGGAAAAGGTTTCAAGATCCTTTGGATAACTAAGAAGTTGCAACATTTTCGTGTGACAGTAGGTGTTAACTAACTTCTGTAGCTATCGGCCGGAGCTGATTCGAGAGGAAATGACAAACTTGTGAATGTTTGTCAAGAAAAGCAACGGTCAAATCTGTCTTTTCTAGCCCCTGTGGATCATTTGCAAAATGATGGGCAGAATTACTGGTCAGTTGGGATCCAAGTCTTATTTTCATTATAATATAATTTATCCTCACATTTCAGCACTCTTATAACAGAGCTATGTTCAGGGACATGACAATAAATAAGTCAGACTGAATGCTACTAATAAGGGAATGTTTTCAGAGTGATAACAATGCAGTAATGGCACAGATCATCCGGAGAAATGAATAACGTAATGGTTCACTTTTTCTTTTAATTGCTTTTCCTTTTACTGAAAGATTGAGGCTCTGCTTTCCATCCAAATCTTTTCACAAGTAATTAGTGGGTGCAAACTTCTGTCAGAAGTGGATATTTTCCATAGTCCTCAAATCAAAGAAGGCAACAGAACATTAGGTCTGGCATTTCTAATTACAACTCTAATTATATAAAACCTTTTTGCCCAAAACAGCAAGAAACCATTCCTACTGCTTAATGGGAGTAGAGCTATCACCAGTCAACATTCTGCTACAGTATTCATCCATGTAAAAGTCAATTGCTGCATACTACCCACCGCCAACTGTTACCCACATGTAGCTTGAGTGGCAAGATCCATCTAGCAATGTACGATCCTTCCAGCTTTCTCTAAAATTTTGCCTCAGCATGGTGCTTTTCTTTTTTCAATAAGTACGTTATCAACAGCAAACTAATATCAGAAGCAACGGGGTATCACTGCTGCAAGCCAGCGAGTTCCAGTGTTCTTCGAACTGTCACCCATGTGTTTTATATCACTTTGTTACTACTTCTGCGTTTTACAGCCTGCAAGGCCCCTGGCAGCTGATACTGCTCACAGCTAAATACTACACGGTATTACTCACCAATACAAATTCTTTCACACATAAGAAAGGAAGAGGAATGGAACAAAACTAAACCCATACCCAGAAAACAAAGCTAGGATGCCCAAAGATGGAACAGCTTGTGCCGCATGGGCAGGAGGGGGAGCAGGGGAGGTATCTCATGATGCACTCTTCTCCACATTGTATTTCGTCTCCTCTAACTACTGGAAGAAATATATAATCCTTAAAGGACAGAAAGACATTGGCACACGCCGTCACTACCAGGGTTTCCTCCACTTCTTTTATTAATTTGTTTTGGGTTCTTGGTTTTTTTAAATCAGATGTAAAATATTTGTGAGTTCATATGAGCAGAAGACAGAAAGAGAAGGCAAATGTTTCCCAGCAAAACCAGCTTTCTGTCTTTGGGAAATGCAAACCAGCTGGCCAGGAAAGAAACATATCTTCCCAGCACAGTAGGTTCCGTAGTAGCTAGCAATGGTGGGGACAATTTTATGCACAATGTTTGGATGTGTGTGAACTGCATCAAGCTCATGCTACCTCTGACGTGACCATAAAGAGATAAGACCACCCTCTTGCCTAGGAGGTTGCACCAGCCTGTAATATTTGTCAGGTATAGACCAAACAAATCCTTGCAAAGGGCAGAAGTATTGTTAATGCTGTCTTTACTGTAAACAGGCACCTCAGATAAAGAGTCAGAGGAAATCTTCCCACTTGCTCATACAGAGCTTATGCTCTTATTCTGGAGCACAGTTTAAACAGCAAAATTTGACCAAGAGCTAATTTTTTTAAGGTACTTAGGTGCCTGTCTCCCATTGCTGCCTTAAAAAAACCTACAGTGAACAGTATAAATTTGGCTTCACCCATATAAAGGCAATTTTGATTCTTGAGCTTATATGACATCAGATCTGTGGGCACATTGCCAGTGGTATGTCTGTAATTTCCAGCTGTATTCCCAGAGGCTCAGTACTGTAGAAAGGCTTCTGATAAAAAATGCTGATAAAATGGAAAAGATTCCATTGCAGTTGTGCTGTAGAACTTCCACGTCAAACATTCTTCCATGGACTAAGAACAGATCTTCAGCCTCTGCTGGGAATTACAAAAGTATAGCCTCAAGTCTTTGTCTTGCCAGCATAAATCTTTGTGTCTTACCCACTACAATCCTCATGTTCACAGATGTTGCAGAAGAAGCGGTGCAAAATGTTCCTTCATCTGAGAAAACATAGAGCGGCATAATACATTTTTTCCTGTTGATTGGGATTGGTTAGGATGCTCTAGATGCTGCCTAGTCATAGTTAGGAAAATTGGCAAATAGGGTCAGCAGTTAGATAGCAGATCAGTGCATGCATCCAGCTAAGCTACAAGGTCATTCATGAAGGAGCACATGCAAACACCGAAGAGCAGTAGTGAGAGGGAGTCTTCAAGAAAGGAACCCAGCAGCTCCCTTCCCAACAGACTGAAAGGCAATTCATCACTGGGAGGGATGATCAAAATGCCATCAGCCAGCTAATCACGTCATTCCTTACCCAGATCTCACATATGACCTTTTAAAGAGGCTTCTGCCCTGACTGACAGGCTGAAGTTGGTTTCTCCCCGTTTTAGGATCTCACCAGAATTCCTCTCTTGCCTTAGTCATGCGAACTAGATGTCAAAGGCATGCATATGCTTAATAGAAAACAATTGTCTCTTTTAGCTGGTTAAAGCATTCTTGCTCTTTACTTTTTAATATTCCATTTATAAAAAAAATAATAATTATGCTTCGCCTCCATTCTTATGACTTTTACTTCTCCTCCCTGCAGAAGAATCAGCCCCGGGTAGGTGACTGCTTGCAGGGAACACCACCCTGGAGGGGTTTGCCTCTGGGTCGTGCAAGAGCACATGAGCCCTGCAGCGGTCTGTCATGCAGGAAAGCAGCCCTCATTCTGTTCCTCACTGTTGGATTTGTTTGCTGTTACCCCCGCAAAAGATGACAGTAGACTCCTTCTGGAAATGGTGCTTTCTTGCATTCTGTATTCGCAGGGGAAATCAAAATACAAATTCACTTCTCCCGTAAGTTATGCTTCTTATATAAGAACCATTCTTTCCAATGTTGGTTGCCCCAAGAGTCAGCACATACGTAATTGTCTCTGCCCCAGGGTCTCTCAACTATTTTTACCGTCTACGTGATGTCTCTGTGTGGTGTTGTTTTCCCTGTCCACGGGGGGCTGGAGGCTCTGCCACAGCCTGCAAGGCGGGATGGCACTCTGTGTGGGTAAGAAGGTATATTTAGCCATCAAGCAGCAGTTGTTTGGGAGCCACTCTGTCTGTCAAGGGCGAAGGAGGGCCAGATTTCGGGGAAGTGTAGACAGAAATGGCAGTGAATGCATCTATTTAGGGGCGCTTACTCCACTCACATCAGCCTCCAGCCGCCAGCACCAGCTAGGCAGACATTTGACTTGTGAGCTAGGACAGAGGCAGAACAGAGCCCCTCGCTTCCTCAGGACATGGCCCCTTTGAGGCTGGCGTGCTTGTGTAGATCTGGCATACGCATCAAGAATGCATTACGGCAGCCTGCAAGGGTCACACACGTCTGGTCCCAGGAAGAACTTACCCCACAAAATGTTATAGGTCTATGAGTCCATAGGGTCCCTGCAGGTTCCTGCATACCAGGTAGCGTTAAACCAAACACTGAGCCACCTCATTTGAAAATCTGGTGAGCCAAGGGTCTGTAGATACTGAAATGTTTCTGCTGAACTTTGGAGTCATGCAGACAGACCTGCACCTGGGAGGCGAATGCTCTTCCCTTTTCTTAGCTCATAAGTCAAATGATCCCTTTCCATATTGCTTTGTTTCAAAAACAAGTTCAACAAATAAGGGATCAAGAAATCAAAGAAAGAGAATGAGAAAACCTTACACATCTAGGAAACTCTCAGCTTTCACCTTCTTCTGTTCACCAGCTCTGTGTTTTGATCTGGCACTCACTAAATTAAATGGCTCTTAGTACAGGTCTACTTTCCTGCCAAATCCTGTCATCAGTCACTTCAGCGTAAAGAACCAGATCATTCTGAAATCCAATCCTGAAATAAATATAGCGTCATGAGAAACATCACTTTTTTTCCTATCTCTACACAGAAGCACAGAAACTACATTTTGAAATGAGATATCTCTTTTTTTCTGCTCTCTCTTCGACGTTCTCTTGTAAGGACACCAAAGGAAAAAAAAAGCAAGAACTGGGGGAAAAAGCTATTACAGCAGGAATCTCTCCACATACACCTGCAGTTGTGTGGTTAATTCAGGGGGTGTAGACTTGTCCATCCAGTTAAACATTATGAATCCCATTTGTCAGCTCCATGTGCAGCCACAGGACAGAGGTTCAGACTCGCTGCTGGGACACCTATAACCTTTCCCAGTCTGATGAACATGTGTGTTTTCTTTGGGTGCACACAGCTCTACACGGAGTTCCCTGCTGCTGCAAGGATCTAACCTCCCGAAGAAGACCTCTTACAGCTAGCCCTAATTCTCTCCAGGCCCAGGTCTTCAAAACTGAGCTAAGTTTAAAAAAATCAAGAGCCGCTCTCTAAGAATTTTCAGATATTTTACAAATCTATTCTTAAATTTACAAATTAAGCTTTTTCCATAATTTTCTGACTTCTGAATATGCAGAATATGCTCAAGCTACATTTCCAGGAGTTTTTGCGAGATGGAGGGTAAAGAATGGAGGGGCTGTCTAGGGTTTGTTTTGCCCTCCAGTGTGAACATAAACTGCCACAAATTGCAAAACAATTAGTGTCCAAATATTGCAAGATATACAATCTAACCATGACAACTGGCAATGTGGTAAGAAAAGTTACAGCAGTTATTTGGCTCCTACTGCTTTTCAGGACCCTTTCCAGTGGCCCCCAACTCCCCCACTTCCCAAAACAGGTAATTTCCAGCTCTCTACTGGGTCACTGTCTTTGGCAGAGTCCCTTTAGCACTGTTCTGGGCCAGTATGTACCTCTTCTGTGGAGAGCCACTCCTCTGACAGCTTTCTTGCTTGCTCAGCAACCTGTCCAGTTTATTGTCACCAGACTCCCACCCAGTTCATAATGTAGGGCAGTCGAGACCTCAGGCACTTCTGCTATCTTGAGGCTTGAAATCGTCTGCTGACACTGAGTTTTTTCAGGCTAAGCTGCTATGAAAACCCATTGTAGCTTTGGTGATTCCCCAGACTTGCTGCCCGAGTGGAGGAACCGCAGATCTGCAACTCGGGTTTGGATGCAGGACCGAAACAACAGCACGCAGAGCCTCAGCCCTCTTGAGTTCAGGAAGCTTTAGACAAACTGAGACCTGAGTGGTTTCCTCTGCGCAAGACTTTGAGGCAAACCAGACCCTGCTTATTTGCAAAAATATACCTATCAAGCAGTCTTTCCTTAAATAATTTTTCTTGGTGTCCAAAGGGTAGATGCAGTTGTAGCTGATGTTTGTCACTGAGCTTCTGGGATACAAGGGTCAGGAGGAGGTCTGCCTTCCCTTCCTTTTTTTCTCAGCTGCCAGTTTTCTCTCTTGAGGGATGCCATCTACCTTTAAGCAAAAAAAAAAGGACATTTTCTCCAGTCGGTCAATCTGTTCATCTTTCTGTTACTTCTAATCCTTTCTGGCAATTTTCCCTCCATTTTCCTTGGCACTCTCCTCACACAAGAAGCTTCTCACTCCTCGGCTCGCTGCCACAGCACTTTGTGGCCAGCTCTGTTTGTCACCTGCTATGGCATTTATAGAAAAATGTGTATTGAACCAAGCAGGTGCATTGGCCGAAGTGAAGACAAGGATGTGAGAGACCAGAGGAGTGAGCTCCTGGGCTGCTTCAAAAAGAGAAAGAAAAGCAAAAAAACATGAAGTATCCCTTTATTTAGCAGCTTTGTGTGGAACTAAAATTAGAAATTCACCCCTGTTTTCTTCTAAACGAAGCATTTTCACAGAAACTTCTACATTTCAGTTACTCCATTTTGAGATTTTATATTTTTTTCCTCATATTTTCACTCTTATTCTTCTCTTCTTATTTTCTTCTTTTCGACAAGGGATAGAGGGAGAAGAAACACGTTGCATGTAGTGGCAGCAAGGATGATTCCACCAAACAGGAAACCCGTTACTGAAGGAACCAGCTTCCCTCTGTCTCCTGATGCAGGAACATTCAAAGCAGTGGTCACACTCCCAACAGTCTGGTAAATTTTCCTTTTTTTCTGTTTGATCTTTGTTATATTTATCATTAAGACTTAATGATGACATTGAGGTAAGAGTGTCGCCCCTGCTCTGCACTCCCAGCACTCTCCACGGAAGAGAGAAGGCTCTTCTGTGGCCACCTTCCTCATGACTGTTACTAAGTTTTGGGTTGAGTTTTACTTTCAGGAAATCAGTCAGTGCCAGGCAGGTAACTGCAAGGAACCTAAAACTAAGCAAACCACTTTCCATCTCACACACAACATTTAAACCAAGCAAAACTAAAACAAGAGAAAATTAACTGAAGAGACTTTTTAAGCCCAAATTTTAGCAAAACCCTGTTGTGTGCACATAAGGTTTCTTTTTGTGAATGCTTTAGAAATATTCCCAATAATATCAGTTCTTTGTTTTATGAGTGTTCACAGTAATACAGCTCTGTGAACCCACCAGAAACTGTTGGGTTTAACTTTCCAGAGGTGGTATGAAGCCACATTTCTTCCTTTGCTCCTTTCTCTCAGAGCAAAATGGACTTGTATTTGGGATTCTACAAAAAGATCTTTAATAGGGACTATTGTGTTTTCCAGCATGCAATGTCTTTGGTGGCACCTTTGAGCTAAGCAAGCCTGTAGCCTGAAGCTTCTGATCTCACTGCTGTAAGGTGCAGGCTACAAAGAATAAGCAGGGACCCCAGCAACAGAGGTAGAATCATGCAGAAAACAAATTAACTTAGCCTTTCCTTGCAATGGAAAGGCTGCAGGAAAGAAACAGTTTGCAGGGGTGTGAAGAAAATGGCAAATGTTAGAAACAGAATGAAAACTCCAATATCTGCATAAAGGAATGCTGGAATGTGACGTGCAAGGTATAATAGAAAGTAATGTTAGCAAACAAGGACATAAAATCTTCTTTTTTCACTCCTTGTCTTGAGTCTGTATGTGGGTGAAATGAGGAAACTTTTAACAGGAAAACATTTAACTGAGAAAAGAGAGTGAAGTGGACGTACAGTGTTCACTGTAAGGAGAAGCATGTCAGGCACACTGCTCTGGCTGATTTTTATGCCATGACCCTGATTTTGCTGCATTCCCTTCGGTACTCAGTAAATCCTTTTTTCTAATGAGCAACTATGGATGCCGCTGTTCCCACTGAAAACAGACACAGTTTGAAAAGGATGGACAAATTCAGGAGAAAAAGTCAGTTAATTTAAGAGTAGAAATCGGAATGGCAAGTGGCTGAAACAGTAAGGATTTAGACAGTCTGCTGGGCAAAATGATTCCTTATCATTTTCTTATCTGTTAAAGCCAACATTCACTGTGCCAGGAAACACAGAGTGGTGACAGGGCTGAGAGAAAAGGTAACATAAACCTCAATTCCTATGAATTAGAAATTCAATTTTTGTTACTATAACTAGTTAAATCTCTGCCATATCCAACCACATACATGCTGTGGATGTTCATATACTTTTCAATATGTTATTTGTGTTCCTTGGAGAAAGCAAATGTTGTTTTCGTTTTAGATAACGTTACAGCAGTTATATATGTCCTTTGTCAGTATTACTTGTGTAGGAGAAAAAACAGATGGTTCCTTCGTACTGAAAAAGGCAAATACTACATTCTGAGCTTTAGGATGATGCCCACAGGCTCAAGCAACAAAAGAATCCTGAAGGAAATTATTGCAAATTGAACTATGCCGATTCAATGAGAGAGACAAGCCTAAGTGGAAACTTGAAGACAATTTTGGGGTCTGGATCCTGCTAGTCCTGCTGCTGATTGCCTTTTCTGATACTGTTCAGTTTTTCCCATGTTATTAGCTACAAGTCCAGAAACTGACATTTTCATCAGTACTACTAGCCACTAAAAGTAATTTTAAAATAGCTGAATCCTTTGTAGTATCCGCTGCTGGGTTTGCAGGAGATATGGCTGACTACATGAAGACCCGTACCCAGTACTGATGCAAATCTTATTATCCATAAAAACTGCTATTGAATAGAAGCTTCTTACATCTTGGCAAAGTTTCCAAGGTACCTAATGTTCCTAAGATAATTAAATGTTATTACCCCTTACAGTTAAGCAGCATATATGAAATAATTAAGGGGTCTTCAATCTGTTTCTTATCATACTGACATTATCACTAACTTTAGTTATCAAGTTTTTTCCTACTATTAGAGAGGCATTAAAAAAAATTGAAAACTTCAGTTGCCTTTATATTCTGGGGATACTTTCTTTTAAATAGAGCAGATGCCTATTCATGAACAGATATGGAAAAGCCTACACTTTTATGCAGAGATATTGCCATTGTAACTCTTCTGACCAGTTCCAAAAAAAAATAAAAAGAAATAAATTTCAGGCAGTTTTATGCAGCAAAGAGTTGGCCAGGACACATTTCTTCAACAGCTTATGTTTTATAAACAGAAAAAAGAGAAAAATCCTTATTTCAAACTTGTCCATATAATTTATTCACTCTCTAAAATGCTATGCATCTAATTCTGTCAGCTGGTGATATTTATGTCTTTTCACTATACTCAATCTAGTCAGAGTTCATTCAGGATTGTGATTTTTGATAAGAAGTGAAAGTCAAAACCATTTTAACTTAATTTCTACAGGTTCTGTGACAGAGCTTCCTCACAGAGAAGCTGGGTTTGAAAGTTATTTGATTTTTCTTCCTGTATGACACCATATGCTTCTACACCTTTAAAAAAATAAGACAAAAGACTACTTAAGTGGAGAAATGAGGAAAGGCAATGAAAGCATGACTGTGTTTTTCCTCCAAGTGTCTACAGTTTTAAATTGACTTATAACTTACATTTTTATACTAACAGACACTGTTACTCATTCAGGAAGAAATCCATCTATAAACCATAAAAGAAAAGTACTTCACAACACCAGGCCCTGGGCTGTTCAGGAGGACATTCAGGTAAACATTTTTACAGGTTATAGCTGAGCTAAGCTTTTCCATCATCATTCTCATAGCACTCAACCTGGATGATCTTTAGAAGCTGTAGAGAATCTATCAACTTCATCAGATTGAATTTCCCCTTTCAAGAAAGGCAGTATCCTCTTCACATCTCATTGTGCTCAGGTTTTAAATAATACAAATACTTTTGTCTCCCATTGCACATGTTTGTTTATGCTGAATCTATATTTTCTGAAATACAAAAGCTTTTATTTGATAGATAACACCAAGGAATTTAAACTGAGTGAAAGACAATTTCTCTTTTCTGTAGATACTTATTCAAAATTGAAAATTAAGGTCAGCTGGGCTGTGGTCATGGTCTGTGTATGTGTTTGCCACAACCTATGGCACCTGTGGTGAAAGTAATTTTAAGCATCGATATTATCAAAAGCAAATGTAAGTAATATAATTGCACCTGGCAATTAACCTGGCACCTGTGGTGAAAGTAATTTTAAGCATCGATATTATCAAAAGCAAATGTAAGTAATATAATTGCAAATAAGGTTAGCTACAATTAATTAATTATTTGCTTAGTTCAGTGAAAAGCACAGTCGTTCTTTCCCCAGGCCAAGTTTATAGCTGTGATCCAGGCTAGTATAGAGCATGTCATGGAGTTTTGCAAGCACCTACCTGGCCTGTGTCAGGTGAAGCTTATACCTTGTCCTTACCCGATAAGTTTCATCTGCAGAGCACATTTGAAAGCAAGGACTATACTTGAGGCTTCTGTGGCTATTTCTTACACAAATTCCAGTTGTTATGCTGCAAATCATTGTTCCATTACAATATGGGTGCATTTAAATCTCTTTTAAGCTGCCAAAGCCTAAATATGCTGGCAAAGACTGGTATCAGCATATCTGAAAATACACAGAGTTTCCTTACCATGATACTCATTCCTAATGTCCTGATGTCAGGGAAGGGAAAAAGAGAAACTAGAAAGGGTGTGTGATTGCATAGAATGTGCTGTCTATGTTAATAATTACTAACTTTGCAAGGAGTCTCAGCCCCTGACCTTTCCAGAGACCTGTCTCGAAGAGGCTGCAAATGTCTGTCGTAGAGTCCAGTAACCCTTAACTGGTTTCGAGTCAGCACACAAGTTTCAGTTCCAGAATGTCACAAGTAAAGAGTGATGGTTTCTTTTACCATGGGAAATGTGGAAACATGTATCTTAATAATGCTTTATACCACATATTAAGGAGGTCATTCCTTCTTAAGGTTTTTTGGTTTTTGTTAATAGTGTATGACAAGAGCAGAAGTGTGTTTGTAATGGACTAGCAAAGTTCGCTGCCAGCAATAGGTCTCCTTCTGATTCCGTGCACTAACCTTTTATTTTTTTCTGGGGTTCTCCAACAATGATAAAATCAGAGACATCACCTTAGTTTTTAAAAATCAGAGAATTAGATAACGTGGTAGCCTGAATGCTTGAAGACTCATTTTGGTCATGTATTAGCCTGCATCCTCCCAGACTCTGACTTATGTTAGCCTTCTTTTTACAGCTCTTTAATCTCATTAATAATTTTCTCACTTTTCTAAGTCTTTGCTTTAATGATTTATATTGCACTTACTTCCACTGAGGCAGGAACGGGTGAAGGCAGCCCAGGGTTTTAGACGCAGCCATTTTCCTCTCCTCATGCACTTTGCACCATGCTGCTTCTCTCTGCTGAGCAACAAAAGCAGAATGCTCTGAAGTAGCATGTTCCAAAGTTGATCAGCTTCCAGCCAATAAAAAATGTTGTGTGTATATACATATATACATGTGTGTGTAAAATTCATGTGCATATATGATCTAGTACATGATTAAAATTAAATAATTTCATTTAAAAAAACCTTTAAATCTGTTCTGGAAATCAGTAAGACATAGAAGGGCTCAGGGGTACATTATTTTTCCATCTGCCTTAGGTTTGGAAAGCTACTTATAACATCAACTAATTAAGATCTACAGATCTGAGAGGAGAAAGTAACTATTATAAACACATCATCGTAAAGAAGCACCCATGCCTACCTTCAGCAAAGAACAGAAGCTGAATAAATGACTTACCAATAATACATATCATGTAAACTTTGTTCTCTTTTCTCTTTTCAGGAACAGATTTTGATTTTTGCAAATGGTGTGCTCATTCATAGGCAATCACCAAGAAACTGGATGCCTGAAAGACAGCAAGAGTAAACACAGACAAGTATTGCATAGATTCCCAGGGATTCATTACCAGGATGGCTATTAGAAACCTCAGGGAGTCTGGTATGCTTCTCTAGAAACAATTAGCCTATAGTGCCACCCAAAACCATCATTCACCTGAGGCACCACGATATTATGAAGAGAGCATGAGGTTCCCAATCAGCCAAAACCAACCTGCTACCATGGCAGTCGGGCTCTTCCTCTGTCCTAAGGTGGGTAAGATTTGAAGCACACCAGCTCTCTGATCCAGCTGAAAACCATTTGCTTGCTACTGCTGGTTGCTTGCTACAACGAATTGTTGCTGCTGTAGCTGGTTTTGCTGAGTTTGTTTTCAGTTCCTGACCTGGTTGACCACAGCTGCTTAAGGAGTAGGGTCATACAGGAACAGATGGGAAGAAGGAAAGAGTGGGAATCCATCTCTTACGCTGGCAGACAAGATTTAGTCCTCTTAGACCAATTAAGAGACTGGAGGGTAAAGCATTGCTGTAAAGGGGTGTCAGTGTGACAGCAAACACCAGAGAGTTCTTAATGACTTCCAGAAATGCCCTAACCTGTCCTACCTGCAAAGTAAAAATGCAGAGTGAAATAAAGAAGGAAAGGCATGAAAACTGCATAACTGTCAGTCTAGATAGCAGTGAGATAGGTACCAATGTTCTAAGAATAAAAAAAATTCATTCAAAAAGTCAGTGGACAAAAAACAGGTGTTTTCTCTTCCTTGGAAGAATGACCAGGACTGTTTTCTGTGACAATAAGCAAGAGTTCTCTATTTCAGTGCCAGTTATAAGGCATACAGATTTAGAAAGTATAGTTTAATGAGAACCTAATGTCCTTTTTATTAACTCCTAACCCCTCCTAATCTATTGTATTCACCTGACTCTTCTACACAAGAATCAAAGGGTACTACCTTTTAATGAAGTTATAAGCCTAATCCTCTTCCTAGTCCCCATAAAGAGATAATAAAGAACACTTGTTTGCTGGAGATAATAGAATATGCTCACATCATATATCCAAGTGCTTCCTGTCTGTTAAAATGATAATGAATTCTCTACAGGTGCCAGATGAGTTTAACTATATTATACCCTCTGCAAAATAGCAGCTGATCTTCCCCATATTCTTCCATTCACATATGTTCGAGTCCCTCGAGACCCTTGAAAAACTTGTCACTGCAATAAGACAGTAATCACAACAAATTGGAGAAATATTCCTTGAAGATAAAATAGAACATGCCTAAATAGATAATTATTGCTGAAAAATGCTAAGAAATGCACCCTGGAAAAAGTTATGTGAAATGCTTCTGTACTGTGATCATTTCAAAACTCTCTGCACTTACACAGAAAAGCAAGCCGCATCTCCGTGAAGGCAGCTCAGTGGAAATGTATGTTCAACAGTCAGACTAAAAAATGAAATTTTGTGTCTATACTAAGGGAAATATAGAGGTTAATACTGAAAATCTTATATTCCATTAAATCTATTCCATTAAATCCACATAGCAATGTTATGCTCTCATCTTGGATATTCAGTTTTGGCTCACTATTTTCAGAATTATATTGCACAAATATTTAAGGTCTCCAGACAGTCCAGATAGGTAGCTACAAGGCACAGGAATATTTTTCCCTGTGATGACTGAACTAAAAAGCGGCAGTATACTGATCATTGCTAACCAAGTCAAATGTTATCTTTACCTTGAACTTTTACCTTTGCCTTGTAGAAAACATTTCCCAGGAAAAAAAGCCTGTGAACAAATGGTGGTTGTGACAACTGAGCAGAGCTATCCCTAGGCAGAAGAGCCAGCAGATGTTTACCACACACAATTGGTGTAGCAAACACTGGCTTTTGTTCAGCACTGCATGTGCCGTAGACAAGATGCTCCTAGCAGCTCAAGTGCTCGTGAGCAGATCCAATTAACTTTAAACAAAAAGGATGAACTACTGTGGGACTCCAAGTAAAGCGTTGATTTCAGCTGAACAGATTTTGATAATTACAGAAGAAAAGTAGTTCTTGCAATCGGCCAGTTAGGAAGGGTGGTGATTTGACACTTGGGTAAGGCAGATGTTCTTTTAAACCAGCAGCGCACAAACATGTACCTCGACTGTAGGAATATTCTGAAAAGAGATCCAGACCTAGCTGGATTAATGACAGCCTCACCAAAAGTAAACCAAATAAAGCCCACAGACATGGGAACATAGTGGCGAAATGTATGCAACGGAGCAGACAGTGACACACCACAAAGCGTCAAGTGTCACATCCCGCTACCCTTTAACCCAATTTAAAATCAAACAACCCCCCCGGAACTACAAATGACAGGTTCGTTCCAGGTTAAGCCTATACACTAAGTGAATATTTTGCCCTATTTTTCAGATAGGTTAACTGTATTGGAAAAGGGGGAAAGGTGACTAATAGGAAAAAAATCTGGAACTGGGAGATAAAAAAGTGTGGAAAATGGAAAAAAGAAAGTGTGAAAATGGAAGCTGTGTAAATTCTCACCTGTGAGAAAGCTAAATTCAGACCCTGAATGCTCTCACGGTGTGGGGGCACATAATCTCTGTTACAGCAGCCTGTATAAATCGACACATGAAACACATCATAGCAAGAAATTTCAGTACATCTACTGAGCTGACAGAATGGGAAGGAAATGTGTATTAAAAGTAGTGATCTTTTAAACCCTGTTTATGAAATGGCAGAAAGAAGGAGGGGAGAAGTTATCTGTCCAATCTCAAGCCTGCGAGTATGATCTGGGTAGTAGAAGGCTTCAAGAAAAAAAATTTCAAGCAACTAAAGAGAAGAATGAATATGGGAAACAGTATAAGATGCTGAGCAGATGTGCCAGATAGATCATACCACACTAAACTGATACCTCTTTTGAAATCATAATTTTCTAGACAAAATATGCATTTATTATCAGATTTAAGAAAAACGTACTTCTGTGCTTTTGCAGTTCCCAGAAGTCACTAACAGTGTGGCTAAACTAGCAGGTTTTTCCAGGTCAGTAGTGTTCCTTTGCAACAAATCTCCGGGTTGGCCTTGCGTACCACACTTCTCTTCATGTCAAAAAGCAATCTCACATCACACACTGGGCTCCTTTCAGAGGAGAATAAATGGGGAGATGTCCTCCAAGAGCATATAACATATTCTGGTCATCAGTGGGTGTTTAGTCCAGCCAGCTCAGGTTGGAAATAGTCAAGCAAACCCTGTGAAATGCAACCCGTATGGACAATGAGTCCCAGGCACCACGCACAGACCTACTCCTGCACGGACTGCCCATATAGCCTGAGTAGGTAAGTATTATCAGTGTGAAAGAGATCAGAAGGAAAACTGAATCGTCTTAATGGCCTGGAATGAAATGGAATTTAATACTAAAGGTGGAAAACATGTAATTAGAGGCCAAAACAAATACAATATTGCCTACAAAGTAGGAACCTATTCTGAGAACAAAAGCTAGTGTAATGAATTTCTTTAAAAATACAAAAAACAAACCCTCAGAAATATCAATATATTTACAATAGATAGCAGGATATTCCTGGCACATTTTTTTTAATAGGAGAGCAGTTAGTTGTTGCAATGAAATTAAAGTGCTGATATGAATTTCCAGCTGATAAAGGAAATATATTTACTGGCAACTCATAATTAATCTACAGTAGTTCCCAAAAACTGTATTAGTCAACCGAAGGGCTTAGTGAGATTCAGAAATGGGTTAGATGTTTCTGTGAATGCCATTCTGAATAATTACACGAGCTGGAATAAAAACTAATAAGGGACAACAATGGTTTTGTGATTCTTCCTATGGACAATTGACAGTGATTGTAAATTACACTCCTCTGAAGCATTACCTACCTGAATTAGAACCAAGACAACACATTAGACATACAGCTTTTCGTTTAAAACAGTGGTTTCTTATATGTCTAGAAACTATCCTAAAATAAAAGTATTGTAACTATCAGATTTCCATTTTTCATGAGACTCAGGGCTGTAATTCTGCCAACTGTCATTCAGACATGTAATAGTATTAAAAACTGTGCTTTACTGAATGGATAAAGTACTCCAGTGGGGTTAGTTTGAAATACTGAGTCCTAAAGCAAAAAACAGCTCAACATCGCCATACACAGAACATTGATAAAAGAGTTAATAAATGTGATCTGGAAAGTAAACATGATAGCTGTGATAACTTCAATTAATTTGGTCCTGATTTTAATTGAAAAGATTTAAATGAAGGCCATGAACTTGCCCTTCAGTAGCTAAATCACACTAATCACTAAGCACTCCTACATTTTAATAGACCATTTATTCCATTTGCATTTTCATATATACAAGCACACAGTCTTGCTAAGACTTCTATTTGCTCATCATAATGCCATATTTGGTAGGAAAAATAACAAAAAAAGGTAGCGCTGGGAAAATAAAAGCAGACGTTCCTGGATAGGGTCAGAAAAAGACTCATAAAAAGAAAGAACTTAAGAGCATAAGACAGGACCAATCCAGGAACTCCACAAGTTGCCTCTAAAGCTTTTCAGAGAGAAAACTGCTGCTGTAGGTTAAAAATATTTCCCAAATTTCACTCAGCAAAAACCAAAGGACTAGTGATGCTGTATTTTAAGGAGAAGTAAAATCAGCTCTAGCTCTGAGAAAGGCACTCTGATATGGTTGCAAAAAAATTATTTAGCTGTCTATTACATGAGGTGGGACAGATGTTGAAGCCTACTTTGAAAACTGGCAGCTTCAAAAATTCTGCTCAGTTGTAACATTAAATTTCACTTTCTTTCAAAACCAGTCTGGCGGTGCCAGCTCACCTTTCCATCCTTGACACAGCCCAAGCATCAGAGCACCTGTCGGGATGGGTAACACCACGCCACAGTCCTGCTGCTGCCAAGAAAACCCACGCCAACACCCTCCCACCCACCAGGTCCCGCGCTAAGAGGCAGCTGGAGCATTTGCCAGTCCCTGCTGCTGAACTCTGTGCTGCCCTGCATGGAAGGGTTGCGTTCATCGGCTCACGGGGAGAGTAAACCAGGCTCCCCGGGCGAGTAGTTAAAATACCAACCTGGCAAGAATCCAGTCCCTCTTTCAAGGATTTTATCCAGCGACCATTTCATGTAAAAGATGGAAGAAACCCTCAAGAGCCAACGTAACCCAGCATTTCTGCTCCATCACTGCAGAGTCAGGCCCTTTATTTCTTGATGAAACTTGCCCAGTAAATGAGCAGAGTGAAACGGCTTGGCCCAGGAGGGAGGGACAGACCTTAACATCAGTCTCATCCACAGGTAGTGATTAAGATGCTTACCTGAGAGGTAGAAAATGGATTTTTTTAACAGTCTTAGGCAGAGGAAGGAGCAAACTTCTTGCTTGCACGATCCAAACTATTTCTTTTTGGAGTTCTTACATACAAAGGATGTAGTACCGTAACATTTCCTCTGATCAGGTGTAACGATTAGCTTCTCTCTTCATGAGAAGGCTTGTGGTGTAGCTACAAAACTGTTTTCTCTGATGACAAAACCAGTTTAAAACTTCCTGTCTCTATCTTCTTTTTCACCCTGCAGTTGTACCACAGCAACTCACTGCGGGACTGCACAGAGCATTGATAATGGAAATGAAATTTAAAAAAAAAGTCTGTGAACTGAATCAGCAATAGATTGAATATGATATTTATGCCCTAAAGATAATTTAAGTTTAGCACATGCTCTTGTCTTCACCAGTTCCTTACTTGCCAGCTGTACATGGCTCCCACTGTGGCCACTGTAAGGCTCCCAACTCTCCTCATGTATCGCAAAGGGTTCACACATCTTTGCCCTACCGCAGTTTCTGACTTCTATACACGAAGACTAGTGTCCAGGTCTTTTGAACACCTACGAGTTTTCCTGACTTGAGCTTGAGTTGTAACTACCAAAGGAATATGGAAGGACGCAAGGTCCTACATGACCCTTGAGGGAGCGGATTCTTCCCCTCTACACGGCACTGGTGAGGCCACACCTGGAGTGCTGGGTCCAGTGCTGGGCTCCTCAGTATGAGAGACACGGACATCCTGGAGCCAGTCCTGTGAAGGGCCACAAGGGTGATGAAGGGACTGGAGCATCTCTCCTGTGAGGAATGGCTGAGAGAGCTGGGACTGGTCAGCCTAGAGAAGAGAAGGCTCGGGGGGTTCTTATCAGTGTGTACAAATACCTGAAGGGAGAGTGCAAAGAGGATAGAGCCAGGCTCTGAAAAGAGCCTGGTGCCCAGTGAGAGGACAAGAGGCAACAGGCACAAACTGGAACACAGGAAGGTCCCTCTGAACATCAGGTACCACTCTTTGACTGTCAGGGTGACCAAGTGCCGGCACAGGTCACCGAGGGAGGCTGTGGGGTCTTCCTCCATGAGGTTATCCAGAAACCGTCTGGACACGGTCCTGAGCAACCAGCTCCATGTGGCCCTGCTTGAGCAGGGGGGGTTGGACAAGGTGACCTCCAGAGGTCCCTTCCAACCCCAATCGTCCTGTGATTATCTGAATGAAATATTCCATTTTTGGGTAATTTGGGAATATTTTTGTAGTTGGTCTGTCAACCATGGAGTTTCTTTCTATGGTGCTATTTCAGTTTCTTGCTTTAAGGCAGTAGCCTTACCTTGGTCTCCCAAGTGAGTACCTTTCTCCAAACCGAGTACAATTTTCAGTACCCAGTATCTATGTTAAAATTGAAAGCTCACGCCCTGCTGTACTTAAAAAAGGACCACTATTCCCACATATGATAGTACCCAAAAAACAGACTTTTAAGCTATGATTTAATGTAGCTATTAAGGAAATAAAAGCTTACATCATGCACGTCTTCAATAGCATTTTCCATTTTTCTAAGAATACTCATGGCCAAAGTAAAAAGAACAGGATGTTCTTTCTATACACAATTTCTTTAAAACCAAACCACTTTGAATACATTCCACATTACATGGAAAAATAAATATTCAGCCTTTACATGTGTAGGGATGTCACTGAAATCAATTAGTCACAGCCAAATATCCAGTGGCAGGCTAATATATTAAGCACAATGTTATATACAATGTTACGATAGCTGATTATACAGAAGAGTTGAGATCATAGAGGAAAAACAGGTCTTAAAACAGATAGATGTAGATAGACATTTTATTTTATTTCAAAAAATAGCAAATGTCTTAAGAACACAAACCAGGAAGTTATTAAAAGCTTCATAGCAAAATATTTAGCCAACTCTGTTACAATATATAGGCTTGAGGTTCTAACAGTTAACACTATGCCTCAACTCACTGAGCAAGTAATGCTCCTGATACATAAACATCGCACAGTTGAAACATGGAGCTGAATATTAAAAAAAAGAGAGGGTATTTTTATCTTTGAGCTTTCGTAATCAAAGTAATTGAAGAACAACGACGTTTTCACAGGTTTGATTCTTTTTGGGAAAAGCCACTAAAAATAATTCCTGAGTATTTAGGTTAGGTGAATATATCAAAACCGACCAATTAAGACCAAACATCCTGTTAGGTGAGCCTTGCAGCCTGAAGTGACATTCTCTAGCATGGCTGTCACGGCAGGATCACGGCCTAAATACCTTAATGAAATACATGAAAACCTTCTGGTATGCACATTCAGATTCTCATTTTCTTTAGCAATAGCCTACAACTGTCAACTGTGAAGCTTGCTTTGCTGAGAAAAACGTTGTTTTAAATGTCATTTCCTTTTGCAAATTCTTGTAATGCAAATTGCCACAGCGCAGCCTCCAGTGAACCATCACATCAATAATTTTGTGAAATATATAAATCAAAATTTAGGCAAGGGGCTTTCATACTATGTTATTCTACTTATCAAATTGTATGCTTTGTATCAGTATTTTGAACACAGAGATCTATTTTTTAGCTTCTTGCTATTGTAACGAAAGGCAATATATTCATTTTCCATTATTCTCTTCAGATGCGTGTCACAATATCATCTTATTATACACCATGTTTCTAAAATCCTGCTGGCATTCATCATGTCCCTATGATTTTAATTGAATATGTGTATTTTGATAGTAAGACTGCTGCCAATCAAAGTGGTTTAGAGAACTAATCCCAGAAGAATTTTCAGATTCCTTAATTTATATATGTTTTCCCAGAATTACAGGATTAAATTACAATGGATGTAGAAAGATTATTGTACAAAGCATAGTTAATAATTCACAACACTGGCACTCAACTCGACCAATTACAATGAATTCACAAAAATGGTTTTAATTATATCCACTCTTTTCTATCCACTCCCCCCAATACGTAAACAAGTTTCTCACAATGACAATGGCAAGACCGCAGTTACCGAGATGTACCGTATGTGAAAGACAACACCTAGGATAAAGGCCTGGATTTGACAATTCCAGTATGTGCTCCTGCTCACTTCCCATTCTAGACCGCAAGCACCATTTTTAGACTCTTGCAGTCATTAAGTAAACAGAATTTACAGGTAAATGGAGCTTTTTTCCTAATGCAGGCTTCTGGAGTCAAACTGATAAAAAGTAACATGCTTACACAGAATAAAAGAAATAATGACTTGGGAAAAACTGGATTCAGTCTCTGAGCAATGACAATGTACAGTATTGCAGCCGTATGTTACTAAGACAAAAAACTTGGCATTACAAAGATGAAGATCTCTGTTCACACAAGCCAATTTTAATGGCCTATTAAGCATTTGGTTAAAAACAGGCTTGTACTAGTCTCACTGAAAAGGAAACACTTGTCAAAATGTTTTTTTAAAAAATACTGTAGGACATCTTCTAAATTGCAGTTTAAATATTAAAACCTTGTTTCAGAAGTTCCTCGCTTCAGGTTGTTACTCAAAAACTCATCATGTTCAAAACTCAAATTATTATGAGATCTTGATATCATAAGAAGCTTTTCCTTATTAGTAAAGTCTTTCTTGACTGCTGCTTGTGGCACAAGCAACCTATCCATTGGGTCCTCTTTGTTTTCTAGTTTCATATATCCTTTACTGTTGCTCCGATCCAGTCTGGGCCAGCTGGGGTGTTTCCTTTGCTCAGCTTGGACGGTGAGCGTAGATGGACCCCTGTCCAAGTCCAGGGACTTGGAATGTGAAGACAATAGATGCAAAGATGTGTTGGATCCAAACTGTTTCCTGGCAGCACCAGGGGATAAAAGCTTTCCTGAGCTTGGTCCGAGAGTCATAGAAGATTTGAACTGATCGGATGGAGTGTTCACAAATGAATTGTGTCGCTGCAGCATGGTAGCAGCCGGTCTGTAGGATTCATTGGTATCAGTTAGTGGAATGGCCAGAGAATCCATTGACAGATTTCTGGACCGACTCCTAGCGATCTCCGAGTCCTCAGTTATGTTGTCTATACTAGGCTCATCAATAACACAGTTATTCAGTTTAATTACTGGCAGTGTGAAAGCACTAATGGAAGATGATACAATGGATTTTGTTTCACACTTTATAGAGCTAGCGTTTTTGTCATCTGAAGCCTTGCTGGAGTGAGGGTGAAGTCCAAAGACTGAACCAGATTGCTCAGTCAGCAGAGGTGGCAGGAGGCTACCAGTGGTCCTACCTTCATTTAGGATAATCTCATCTTCTTCAGCAGAACTATCCATTCTAAAAGTACTCTTGAGGCCAGACAAAGGTGCAACCGTGTTCGCAGCCAGTCGTGATGCACACGAGTTCCCGCTGTGCCTGAGTTCTCCTTCCCCTAACAAGTCAGTGAAGGCACCACTCAGCTGCTTTTGTTCCTTGATCCTCAGGGTGTGGATGTCTATTACAGTGGAGTATATGTCTCTCATGTGTATGATTTTCGTTTCCTTGTCACGGTTTTCATGCAAAATGGCATTTGCGCAAATAAAAATGAAGATTCCAATGCCCATAGTAAAAGGGCCCAGCATTTTCATCTTATCCGAGTGCACATGTTGTTCAAAGAAACGAAGTAAAACGCTTCCTTGGCTTCTCAGGACCTGGGTTGCATTTACAGATAGATTATCTTCAGATCCTAAAAGCTGTTCCTTTTGGGGCCAGTATCCAAGGATGGCCATTGCAATTCCCAAGAATGCGATAAGCACTCCCAAAACAAGGAAGAATCCCGATGGAGAATAGAGGCGGATTTTGCCCCTGACAATTACTACATCTGCCCTGGGCCGGCGTCTAACTGGTTTCTTCTCCTCAGAAGCTGGTGCTGTTGCAAGATTTACATGCTGCTGAGATCTGGCAGAGTCTTGCCTTTTTAAGGCAGCCAGTCCTGTTATGACACCTCCAGTTGCTATCATAGTTCTATACTGTGTCCTGGGAAAAAAAAAAAAGAAAAAAAGCAGAAATATTGAGGCAAGCAAAGGCTGTGTCTGCAAATACAAATAGCACTTTGTTAGCCGGTGTGTATTTCTTGATATTCAAAATATTCAAGACTTTAAAGAAGCTGCTATATCTTAATCCAGTTAAGACATAGTAGCAGTTTTGAGATTCACATGGCATCTTAAAAAAGATTTCCAAAAGTCCTTTATCACTGCAAATACAGGTAATATATCTTTCATCAGTGATACAGACAGTAGCAGAAAGCTAGTGCTCTTAATGGTGATATATCAGGATTAAAGATGAAAATATTCAGAAGTCTTAACAGATGATTTATGTTTGGACTGGTCTGCAGCAAAGCCAATGATATATTATTACCTTGTATGTATTTTAGATCATTTTAGCACTTTAGCTAGTTGTTCTTTTAAAAACTTCTATGACACATAATGATTATGAATACAGATGATTCTACATATCCCCTTTAAGAGATTCTTCCTTACAGATTTCAGTACATATTAATACATATTTATTCCATCATTTAAAGAAGCTTTTATTAAGCCTATTCAGATCACCTGAGTCTCAACTACAGAATCATTTTTGCCTTTCCTAATAAAGCTGATCCTCTTTTATGCATACTTAGATCTTTTTTCTCCCATTCTTGGTTCCTCATAGACTACCAATCAAGCAGCTCAGTTTAGTTCACCAGATAAGAAATCCCCATAAATTTCAAGTTCATCAATTCAAAGCTTCACCATTTTTTCATTTTAGACTTACTTTCATACCTGGCTGTCTACTACATAAGAAACCTTAACCAGCCTGTTTAAAAAGAGAAAGCCATGTTTCATAGTTCTTTATGAATAAGAGTAACAAATGAAACAACACAGCCCAGGAAAATTGTACTCTATTTTACAAGGCATCTTATAATCAGACTCAAAAATAGTATCTGAGCTTAATTATCGAATATTAGAATGAATACTAGGTAATATTATGGAATAAAATTAAGATACTAGAAGCCAGGTATGAAAAAATTATGTTCTCTTTGGTGGCCTTACTAGGCTCACAGATGAAGAAAGGCTGGCAGTTTGTTGCAGAGGAAAAGGCTCCAAGTCAAAGCTGGGGATGGTTTAACAAGCAGGCAAAGCTAAAGTTGGACTCGGTGAATAATATGAGAGGCTGAAAAGCAGAGGCAAAGCAAACCAGTGACTGCTTGCAATTTGCAGGCAGTAATTTTCATCAGAACTCTTCAAATATTTATGTTTTTTAAAAAATCTTAGCAGTTCACCCATGAAAAAAGATTAGATCTATCATGGTATGAGAAACAAACAGACAGATTCTATATTTGGACACTATCAGCGATTTCCAGCACTGCAAGCAGGTGTCACATAAGCATAACTACAAATAGAAATCGGTCCAACCCACCAATTATGAACTTGATTACAAAATTAATAGGTAATTTGAGATAGGTGGCCAAGCGGAAGGACTAATCCACAAAAAAATTTATCCAGTGCTCATTATAATCTGTTTAGCAGAAATTCAGATGACAGACAGGAGTAGCAACCTGAACTTCCTCCCTGCACCGTCATTATCAAACGACAGAGCGCTTCCTCTCTCTGTGAGAAGCCTTTCCTTCGCAAAGGAAAGACCTGAAAAAAAGGCCTAGGGTGATAAGCACACAGCATTTTCTGAAACTATGAAAGAGAAATTCACAGCATTATTCCAAAAATCCCAGCAACTTCACTTGTAGTGCCAACTTTCATGTTCCTGATCTCTCTGGAAATTCTCACCCTTTGCAATTCACTTCCATTTTTATGCTATCATCTGAGCAATTTCAATAGTTCAATACCAATTAATTTCTTTAATCCTTCAGGAAAAGCCTTTTTTTTTCATGTAACAATTTAAAAATCCCCCCAAGAAAGTTACTTGATGTTGATAGTCTTCAAAAATGAAAACAAAACTTTGTCATATGCTTATGTGTTTAAGGGTTTCTGTCAAAACAAAAGATCATTATTCTGTAAAACAATGTTTTGAATCTCCAGACAGAAATAAATAGGGCTTATCCACTATAAAAGCTATTGTCTTTTGTCATGGCTCAAATGAATGTAATTAGTTTTCTCTATGAAATAAACTAGGAGGATTATGGCATATCTTTACTGAAATGATTTAGCTATAATCTAGTTTGTTCCATAATTATTTTCCAGGTCCCAGACCTTTACGAGGGACATCGAGTTTCCATATTCATGTGGTATTTTACGGGCACACATCAACCCACTCTATCCATTCTCAGGGCTGCCAAGGAACTGCACAAGTATGGCAGGTTAGGGCTAAATCCACACTCTGCCTGTTGGCAGGATTTGTTTAACTTCTTCATCAATGACCTGGATGAAGAGTTAGAATGTACCCTCAGCAAGTTTACTGATGATACCAAACTGGGAGGTGTGGTAGATACACCAGAAGGCTGTGCTGCCATTCAGCGTGACCTGGACAGGCTGCAAAGTTGGGCAGAGAGGAACCTGATGAGGTTCAACAAAGGCAAATGCAGGGTCCTGCACCTGGGGAGGAACAACCTCA
>Ga0065711_1027974_pt1 | contig 44533 bp, 21 predicted proteins | sample Hoacrofraction12_FD_59098 | JGI IMG/M metagenome (GOLD analysis project Ga0065711, IMG submission 59098) | Hoatzin crop microbial communities from Cojedes, Venezuela - Epithelial fraction 12 v2 (version 2) | ecosystem: Host-associated > Birds > Digestive system > Esophagus > Crop | place... | reverse complement strand
GGGGGGGGGTGGGTGGGGACATTGCATTAACGTCTCCAATGGGGAGGGGGCCCAACTAAAGTGTAAAGGTACATAACACAAGAGTGAGATTTCTTTAGGGATATTAAGTAAGGTATGTGGATGTGCACGTGTGCAGGAGGAGTTCTGCTGTGCAAGAAGGTGGGGCTCATCTCTGAAAATCCGCTTGGTTGCTCCTCTGGGGCACACAGAGCCGTTGGACACTGCTGGCTCCTGATCGGTGGCTGTGCTGCCTGGAGAGCCACCTCTTTTTTGTTTAGTAGGTTTAATCAGGAGTCTCATTCACTAACGATGAGGACCATGCACATGCATATGAAGTTACAACCTGGCTGGACTACTGAATTTTCTATTAGCTATCCAGCAGAGTAGTTGTTTCAGGCACATTTGCAGAACATCTCCCAGTCAATTTTGACAGGCTTTGTGATACTGCATGACAAGAGATCAGTCCAGAGCAAAAGATAAGAAGGGAAATAAAGTATATTTTACCATAACAGATGATGCTTCCATTTGAAAGAATTTATCTCACTTGTATTAGCATGACCCTGGCTTCCGAGAATACTGTGTCATAATTTTGCACTGAAATTTAATTTTACAGAGTTAAAAGGGCAAACATATCACCTATTATTATATTTTTCTTTGTAAATTTTTACATCTCCTATAAATTCAAATAACATTTATTTGTCTATGAAATATATCATAATACTCTTGGGTTTTTTTCCAACTATTAGTGAAATTTATCACTTAAAAATATTACAATAGGCAGAATCATACTGTTCTGATAAACAGTATTACTTGTTTAGTTTTGTCTCCATTGATGATTTGTCATGCTGGAACATCTCGTTTTTAGTTCAACAGCTATTGAAAACTTACATAACTCTTCTTATAGCCCTTTGACCTCTTGTTTGGCCAACAAATGAGACTTGTTACAGAGTATTTCTGCAGGTTTACAGTACTACCTAGAAGCTGAAATGACAAAAATGTTGTTCTTTTGGATATTTGAAAAGATATAAAACATACTGAGAAACTGGCTTTATTTTCTATAGTGAGGTTCTCCTCTACCTAGCACATCTTTCAAGAAAACCTTAAAAAAATAAATTTAAAATATTTTAATTTATACAGAACTCAATTTACCATTTTGAAAAGTATATTATTAATGCTATAGATTATTTCAGAAGACATTTGGCTGTTGTTTCCTATTTAAAATCAGTATTTTTTTCCCTGGACTGTGGTTTTCCACCCCCCCTTCCTATTTATAATCACACATACAGAAGGTTCCCTTGTTTCAATAATATGCACAATTTCCAGTAGCATTGGTGGTGCATGTGTGTGCATAATGAGGGGAAAAAGGCAAATTATGGCAGGCTTTAATGGTTTTATTGTCTTTGATACACACACGCTGCTCTTATTGAGGTAGCTAAGGGAGGCTTTGCAGGAATATCTACAGTAGAATAGACCCTGCAGCTGTTAACCTGAAATTATTCTCATTTATCATTTGAAGAAAGGAAAAAGAGACTTATTTAAATGTCTCGTGGTAAAAATACTGTAGAAGTTTTTACTCTGTATATGTAAGCAATCACTACCTACTTCTATCTACCACTGCTCTCACAGAGAACTTTTCAACACTTTTCTTCAGGAGCTCTTTCCAGTTCAGGGGTGGGCACTGGAAGATCAGTCTAACCTAGTTTGAGGAGCGGATCATGAATATTACCCTGGGGCTCCGTGGACAGAACTGCCTTCTGCAAGACTTTCCTGCTGCCTCTGAGCCCGCTGCAGGGTATTTTAGTGTCTGCATCTATGACAGACAGAGAAAAATAGAAATCAGCGATTCCCGTTGTGTCCTTGTGCATACGAAGTTTACAGGCAGATGGGTTGTGCTGGAGAAATGGGCTGAAAGTAGAACCATGGCAAAAGATAAATGACTTCTGGTCAAAGAAAGCAAATATCCATGCTACAAAGGCCTGTCAGAACCAAAACGTGAAAGGGAGTATACAAAGCTGTCTTTTCATGATCTGTTAATGTGACTGCGTATGGCACATTTAAGACGCTGTACAGGAATACAGATACACTGACAATTCATACCTTGCCACGGACCTCTTGAGCAGTCGTCACCTTTCAGGTGGTAAGTTCAAAAGCAATCCATGTTTTTCATCAGGGCCCTGGCTCCTAGTGACACTGATGGGTGAAGGGCATGGGATATATCAAGGCTGTTCTTCTAAAGAAGCAACGTGAAGGGTAGCAGGCATTTTCTCTACTCTCTACCTCAGTCTTCTCTATTAAGACCTTTAGCAAGATAAATACTACCAGTATTATTATGATCTAAAAACAATTAAAGTAATTAGGGAAGAAGTTTCCTAGATAACTGATTTGATTATCATAAGATGTGCTTTAATAAAGATAGTTTAATAATGCTGATAGCTCTATGTGCCACTGAAGCTTGTTGAGCTGAACAGTAGGATGTCAGATGCATATTACCTGAAGGCTGAGACCAATTGGGCAATGATAATTCACTTGGGAGGAAGAGTCCATCAGATTCATAACCTTTTCATCTCCATCAAACGGATGTGCAAAGGATGAGTGGGAATAAAGGAATGCCAGCACTGCCTCCAGAATTTTTATGAGACCCTCAAAACAGATAGCCATTTCCTACCATTGACAACCTGCCCCTACTGATGAACCTGGTCCCAGATTTGTTAGAAAAATGGACAGGGAAGTCTTTGATCAACGTAGGCTTGTGCTCCATCTCTAAAATAGAACATAAAAAGTATATTCTCTGGTACAAATTAATTTGTTTTGTAAATCTACCCATGCACACCCAGAGCAAATGCAGAACCTGCATGAGAATTAATATCTGGTGTTTGTAATCAGACATTATTTTCTTCTGCGTAAACCACAAAGTAGTGTTAAGTGGAAAGCCTTAATAAAACATAATGAGTTGGTTGAGGGAAGAAGTCAGCAGGGGCCAGGCACGCAGCCCCAGCACACACGTCTAATGGTTCCCAATGCTTGTTTTGTTTTGTTCCTCTCGCTTTTACCCTTTTCTCTTCCATTTCTCCCAGCAGCAAAACCATGTATAAAGTCAGTGTGCCACACTACATCCTGAGACAGCAAATGTGTGAAATTCCCGGGCTCTGTGCAGTGACTGGTGTGGACAACCCTTTCCCTCCTGCACAACTGCAGCCTGAAGCAGCTGCTGGCTGGGACTTAAGCATGGTTATAGAACCGGGTGGTCAGATAGAAAGCTGCTTTTCTTTACTTGCTCTAAGTGGTGACACTGTGCTTGAGCCTCTAAACAAAGTCACAAGAAAATATTTTTTGTCGATGTATCAGTTTCACAATGCCCATCCCACCAAAGATTTTTTACCACCATGTTAAGTGAGAGATTTAAAAATTGTTTTAAAAGAGAGAGATTAAAACTTGATTTAAAACTTGAGACTGACTTCTTTTAAATAAACAGTTTTTGCAATGGCTCATAGAGTGAAAATAAAGGAATACACTTTCTTTTGCAGGGCTAAGGGTAGGCAGATTTGGGAAAATTATGTTCTGTATTGCATTTAACTTCACTCAACTCAAACTTAATGATCATGAAGGCAAGATTATGGATAGCTAGCTTGTTTTCTTTAACCCAGATATATCTCACTTCAAGCTCTGAAGAATGTTAAAAACACATTAAGTAGAAAATTACTAAGATGGCTAATTAAGTCTTATCGAAGAACACATCTGCAAGTATACATGCACCGGCAACTCTTCCTTCTTAAGCTGTTCTCATTATGAACAGTAGAAACCAGTCCTTGTGGGGAAAATCAGGCAGTTACTTCAAGAAGAAAATATTTATACATTATTAACAGATTGATTTTTCAAATACCTGACGTTAATTTAATGAAGATGGAAATCATGCCTATATTCATCCATCTGTTTGATGAAGGCTTTGCTGAATATTTCAGGAAGGAGAAACTGGCTTCTTTCAACACCATTAGAGAAATTTAGTCAAAAACAAGTGCTACGGAAAATTGTTTTAGTGGATTGTTATCCCCCATTTTCTCCTAGATTCAAATCATATAGGATGAAGGAAATGCAGCTTTCAGCTCACCTCATGAAATGCTTGTATCACAAAGAGAGTTCATTTGTCCTTTGAGCTGGAGGTTGAAATCCTCTTCCCCTGCATTTCTGAATAAGCTTTAACAAATCACTTCAACTCTTCTGCGTATACCAACCAAAACCCTGGGGTTAGTGGACACCTACAGTATCATTACCGTCTTGGAAGGGTTGCGTCATATACATAATAAAGATTCTGAATTCTCTGTTGTTGTTGTGATTATTATTACTGCTGTTATTATTATCACCTGCAGCTTTTCCATGGGATTAGCTAGGACAAGGAGCAGCCCCAGCCTTATGGGAGCGGCCGCATAGCTGTAACCACCGCTGTTCACACGATGTGTCTGCAGCACGTGCGTGTTCCCTGCAGTCAACGCCCAGGTCAGATCTTCTGTCTCACGTTCAGCATGGGAACGTCACCTTTCGCACAGGGGTGAGAGCTGCAAGGATTAACTTGTGCTCTTTCATACAGGCCATTGCTCCGAACGATACAGCCAAGATTTGCAAAACCTTTCAAGGTGTATTTAAAAGAGGAATTATCTGCATTTAGCTAGCTGGAAAGCACCCGTCACTGGAATTCCTCCAAGAATTCTTTTTACAAAGTAAAATATTTGGAAAGTGCATTTGCAATCAATTTAAAGGAAAGGCACACTTTATATTAAACCCCTCATAGTCTGGTTAAAACACTCACTTTGACTATTATTTTCTAAAATGGAGTGTTACAAGATCCAAGCACAATAAACTTTGGTTCGCAGAGCAGAGTTAATAAACAGGATAAAGTTTCACCAATGCAAGTCGAGATTCTGCTTCTCTTTGATTATTCCCCTTTTCATCCTGACCCAGGCCACTACGAAGTAAAAAGAACCTGCATCACAGTAAATTCTGAAGATGAAAGTTCGAGTCATAGTTATGAAAAACAGAAACTGAAACTGATTTTCCCCAAAGCAGGTCTAGATTCTTTATAAAAAGAAGATGATTTCCAAAGCTACTTATCAGGCTAGTATTGGACTACTACCGGGCATGTAGCCTTTCAGAATTTTCTGACTTTCTTGGGGGTTAATGCCTATTAAAACTTCACTAGTCATCTAGGAGGACACATCCCACAGAAATACTAGCAAAAAACTTTCACTCTAAATCACATAAATACTGTAAAAATGTACCACTCTTTAGACTTTTTGAACTAGATCAACTCAGTGGCAGGTTTCAGGGAAAAAACAGCGGCTAATGGTGATGCCTGACCCAAGTATCTCTTTCAGTGATGCTTTTTGTGTTGGGCTGACAGTTACAGATGAAGCCATAACTTTACTGCTTATGACAGAAGGCAGGAACTGTTACTGCTACAGTTATAAATCCAGAAAAGTCTGTAACTATTTTTAAAAGCAAGCAAAATGAATCTGATTGTTTATTTTAACCTTTATTGTTTTACATATGCTGTATTGGATTTATCTGAAACATAAGAGAAGAAAATAAACCATGCCAGGCTTTGGCAGTGCTAAGCCTAGTGTGTTATGCTTTCCTCAAGTTAAGTGTGCTACATTAAACGTGCTAAGTGAAGCGAAGATAAAGCATTGTTGTTGTAGAGGGCATTTTGATTCTCTGAAATGGCAGAGTAGATGAAAATAAGAAGACCTCCTTACACTACATCTCACTCACATCTTGGAGGATCTTAACGCACTTTAAAAACTGCACTTTAGAGGATGATCTCACCCAACACTGGTACGTGGTGATCCAATGGGTGCTAACACAGTCCTCGTTAACTGCAGCACTGTGTTTGTACAGAGTGCAGTAAGAAAGAACGTACCCGGTTGGAAATGCAGTGGGAATTTAGGCAAAGGCACTGGGGAACCCAGCCAGAACAGAAGGACTAACACCCAAACTCTTGCAAAATGTGCTTGTGGGGTCTTTTAATGGCCACATGCAGTTGTAGCAGAACAGCAGTTGTATTTTGAGCATAGCCAGAAACACAGTGCCGCTCAATTATTAGTTGAGTCATGACTCAAAAAGCTAATCTGTTCACGGAGTATCCACTGGCAGAAAACACTGGGTTTGGAGTCAGAGCTGCATAGCCAGCCCCGGAGCTTTTACCTTGTGTATTGAGAACATTTCAGAAGTCTTAATCTCCTTACCCCTTCAGCTACTGATGTACTTTCAAGACTGCCAGCAAGACTGAAAATTAATTCCAGTGTCTGTGGCAAGGTACCAGGCATATTTTACATAGTATGCGCTTAAGTCTTCCAGACTTAGTGGTGACTGAGGTATGTCTAGGTGAGTGGCACACCTAACAGCCAGGCTAACCTCCCTTCTGGCTTGTTTGCCTTGCAGAATTGTGGCTAAAACAGATACTACCTGCTAGAGCCCAGAGCTCCTCAAAACAAGTCCATTTGCAAAAAAAAAAAAATCTGCTGTTTGCCACCATCTGCACCAAAACTTTAAAGTCAATGCATTTTTCTAAAGAGCACTCCAAAGTGAAATATTACAAGGTATGAAAGTAAAATTTGGCTTGGCAGCACCTGGTACCATCTTGCAGTGCCACAAATCCTGCAGTGTCCTCGTCCAGCATGTATAATCGCTCATATTAATTCCCTGCTTTGTTCTTTTGTTGGTTATACTGGAACATTCACACTGAAATCCATGCAGAGGGGTGGGAAATCACTGGTGACATGCAAGGGGAAAGCCAATCACCTGCTTGTTCCTCTCTCAATGCCTGTATGTACTCTGCCAGCCTTCTTTGGAAGGACATGCTTGCTCTCAGCAAAGTTAACAGGGAGAATGCGTATAGCCCTTTCCTGGAACAAGTGTAATCAGTCCTGGAAAGATTAAGAAAAAGTCATAGTCCTGCCTTTTCCAGTATATCCTGCTCAAATCCTCCTAAAAATATCCAGCATGAGCTCTTTTATCACGAGAATTGTTGCTAAGGGGTGTGGTCCCTATTAGAGATAAGGAACAGTAATAACTCGGGTAGAGGTGTGAAGGAAAAAGGAGGTTAACTTGTTAAGTTCCATAGAGCTAAACAACCAAACCTATTATGGGTTTTCTACAGAAAGAAATGTGGATTTCAGGAGCAGGAAAACTTGACAGAAAGACCCTGCATGTGGAGGATACACAGAGAGGACAGCTATTCGTTATTTTGAGGTATGTTGAGCTACGAACAGTGGGAGGTCTCATGAGAGTAGATCTCATTTTGTCCAGAGGATGAACCTCTTCTTTCCATATCGCCATGCTCTGACAGAGAGCTTTCCCTTGGGAGACTGGGGAGAAGACGAGTTCATTTTCTGGGCCCACTCCCACAGAACACCTAACATTTCCTGATCACTGAAGCTGGCAGTTCCAGGTAGACGATCAGCTTAGATTCCTGCAATCAAAAAATAAGGTCCCAAAACTTTTGTCCATATGGCAGGGGTGCTGCACAACTAGGGGTTAATCCCTCCTGAAGGTGCAGACCCTGATGAAACTGTCTCTAGCACTCCCACAGCCACAGCTTTCAGCAGCCATCGTGGTGGGGCTGGGCCATGTCCCGGGCAGCACTTGCAGCTGAAAGGGTGCTGAAGCCCAGCCGAGAGCAGCCAGACCTCCATAAACAGGCAGACAAGCCCCCAGGCCAGCCGCAGAAGCCCCAGCCAACAGCAGTACACGGCCCCCCAAGCCCAAGGCAAGCAGAAGTCAGCTTCTGGCACATGTGATGTGATCCAGACCCCACCTTGTCTAGGACAAGGAACAAGCAGAGACAGAACCTCAAAGAACCAAGCTGGCTCCAAGCCTGGAGAGATGAAAGCACCTGCCAGGATCCCAGCAAATCCTGTGCTCCCAAAATATCCACCATGCTCCCCAGGCTTAGATTCCCATAATGAGAATAAATACAGCGATGCATATTCAAACAACCTGCAGATTAGACTGTGATAAAATTTGCATGAACTCTGCACCATTAGCGTTACCAGGTACACAGGCAGGGTTTGAGAAGACATATAACAAAGCCTTAAGCTGTGAAGAACCTGAGAGTAAACTCAGATAACTTCTGTGTTGTCAGTACAGGCAGATGCAGCAGATGATAGTAGGAACTTTGTAACAGTATTTATGATCACCTCAATTATTAAAACTAATGAAGTTGCACTAAGGATCAGCAAGGACAGTTTTCCCCCTAAAAACAGCAGAAGTGGCTTCCAGGCTAGAGAAATTGGAGAAAAGAAAATCTGAGTTCAAGTTTGGTCTTTAACACTTTAAGTCTCTGTGGTGTCTCACTCACCATTTTTCTTGCACCCTCACAAAATAAGACGTGAAACTCCAGAAGTCACTGTAGTCAGATGAGATTTTAAACAAAAATAGCATATATGCATATTCTAGATGTGCATATATTCCCACATATCTACCTCTGAAACTCCATATTGATATTCAAGCTCTTCATCAACGAAGACATTATTAAGGCTACCTTCTATCTCCCTCTCTGGCATTAACAATATTTTTCTCAGGTAACATACAGAAGAGTACACTTTGCCTTGAAAATGACAAAGCCCCCAAAATGTCAAAGCCTCCAATTCCCCAGAATATTAGTGAGCCCTGAGGACACACAGAACCTGCAGGACATGCTTAGCGATCAATCTAAGGGCAAAAAGCCACTGTATAAACCCAAACATAAACCCCGGCTTGCATTCAGGGACCCTGCCAGCCCAGGATGACACTTACATTTGCGGTGAACGCTGAACCCAAGCTAAGTCTGAGCTGGTTCAGGGTTCACTGTGAATGTCTCGCACAGCCACATAAATGACCCAATATATGCAGAACCTTGATTTCAGTTTAAAAAGTCTGTGGAGATCCAAGAAATGCAATTTATGCTTTGCCAACTTAAAGGCAACTAACAATCATCGCGGTTTGAAATTATTTTATTTCCCTTAAACGTAGAATTAGTGCAGCAATGGAGATTCAAACACTCTAACAGCAGAGTAGTTAAGAAAAACAGCTATGAAACAGTCACTGGAATTTAAATCATCAGCTAATAATACCAGATTTGTAACGTGTTGCCTTTTTATAAAATCAGAATATTCAATAGTGTCTTGAAGTTTCAAGGAAAGTTTTGGATACATTTCATCCTCCTTTTCCAAATGCTCCCAGTCATCAGAAATGTATGACTGTTTACTTTTTAATGTTTTTTGGGATTTTTTTGCGTCAAACTGTCAAAACAACTACCTCATTGCAAGCCAAGTCTTGGCATAGAGACAGTGGAATGAAGAGTGATTCTCCTCTGTGGACTACAAAACGAGCCGTTCAAGCTGGCTACCCTTGGAGAGCAGCTTGCTCCAAGATAACGTGGGAGATAACTGATTGCACTGATTCTTTTTCATGTTACAAAATAGGTCAATGCTTGTGAAGGGATCAACCTGCTTTTTTGAACTGGACGCAACAGAAGGAATACAGTAACTTCTGGGAATAATAGCGAACAGGGAAAACATACTTCTGCAAGGTTTTGATTTCCTCTCACTGGTGTCCTTGCAACAGAGAAAAGCAAATTTTAACACCCATGACAAAATACATGGTTTTATAAGAGGCACATGTTACCTCGGAGTGCATGAGGTACAAGTCCAAGCTCATTTCAGTGTGAACAAGGCAACAGACGGATTTGAAGAGTGCCCTTGAGCATATACCCCCTTTTATACCATTACTGTGGGATCTTTTTTTCCCCAATCTTGTGAAAGTATTATACAAGGGGCTCACAGGTGAATTAATCCTTTGCTGAAATTTGAAAGGTTGCAACCTCTCTCTTCCTCTCCTTACAGGAGGAAGTAAAGCAGTTGCTTTACCATACTTGATTGCTGCAAAATTATCAGACTGATAAAATGCCAAGGTTATGCAAGAATAATGCACAGGGTCTGATTCTGCAGGCCAGAGGCACAGCAACTGCCCCAGCCTCCATCTACATGGTGTGTGATCCAAGCATGAGTGCTGGCATTAGCCCAGTACAGCCTCCTGACTCACCGCAGTTATGCCCAAGTTAGGATGCAGGCAGATGTATGTCTCAGCTGGGAGATGGCAAACACTGGAGACACGTCTTGGTTTAATTAATAGATGTCTGAGAGACAAGATCCCTGACAGCTACTTAAGGCTTCTCCTAAACTCTTTTCCAATCTATAGTCAAGCAGGCAGGTGTAAAGTCACACACAGTTTAAGTTAACCTGTTACATGTTGAGATGGAACAGAGAAGACCCCAGAAAATCTTCACCAGACTCTGCCTGAACGCAATCTCTAATAGTACAGCTGCATCCAGTGTCTGTCAGTGCAAGCACGTTTTCAGCACCCCTCTCCCCTGTTGGGGTTAAGCTGTCCCATATTCCCTCCTGCTGGTGGGGAAGATGTGGCAGAAGTAGCTTTAGGTGCTGGTCTCTACCAACCAGTATCTTTACTAATAGTTGCTTTCCTGGTCAAATCTCTTTGAATGCTTTTCTTCCTGAGAAGGAGTTCAAAGACACACACACCAGTACAATAGCTAATGGGACACGAGATTACAAGACATGAGCTATAAGTCTACATAAATACTTCATCTAAGCTTGGATTGCAGTTAGCTGTCACTGGATACCTGTGTTGAGCTACCTCAGATGGAAAATGTCTTTTAGAAGTCTTATTTAAGTGGACTTCAATATTTGCCTGGAGGGAAGTGGCTCTTCAGGGTATTTACACAAGGCCACTTCCTGTCACAGAGTCATTTGCTTCTTGGCATAAGTGTCACCAAGGTTATGCTTTAAGGAAATGCAACCGTAAAGAAGAAAACTGGAACAGTATGATTCAGCAACATTAAAGTCGCCCCATGAAAGAAGAGCTTGCAGACCATAATTAATGGACTGGAAATTATTTTGAAACAACATTAGATGAAGTAGAATGTTTTGAGATGTATTTTACATGATTGCATGGTAGGTAACCCGAGTGTGCCCACAAAGGTCAACAAAAACATTTCCACTGACCTCCAAAAGATAGCATCAGATGACAAATAGACCAAGAGTCCTGAAGAGGCACATACTGAAAACAAAATTTCATGCATACGTTTTTGAGTTTCCTAACCACAGTTGTTCATAATCCATATTCATTACAATTTTTTCATCTTTGGAAGTGCCAGGTGAGGTGAGGAGGTGAACTGAGACCTCACAGGAGCTGCTGAGGCACATTCCTGGCACCTTAGGTTGACACTGTTTGTCGTAATCATTTAAATACATACCTAAATAGCCTTCATCAGAATGAATGTCTGCTCATCTGTACACAGATAAGGTGAATTAGACAAACTACATAAAGAGATCATGTAACAGAAAGAGGAGTGGTCATTTTCTCCAGGGGTTAGAAAGCCTCAATTCTGTCCATCCTTAGTAAATCCATCTTTCATTCTTTTTTAGCAAGTTTCCAGAATAATCAACATTTATGTTCCTTGTTTCATATTAGCTTGTCCATATTCTTTCTACAGATTGAAACAGATGTGGACTTTGCCTTAGAAAAAAGCATTACTAGCACTGTTTACCAATAAACATTATTACTGAAGTGACTTTCGAAATGAGAGAATGCCCGGTAGGCTTACCTGTCACTTTTAAATTTTCTGTGGGATTTCTCATATCCTAAAGCCAAGAACTTTGGGATGTTGGAGGTAAACACCTATGAAAGTTAATACCATAAATCTATAAATCTAAGAGTTGAGTTTGGTCCTCAAAAAGGTAAATCGTTGCTATACTTTCATCTCCCATGAGATATTCAGAAAAAAAATTAAAAAAAAAGAACTTGGGAAGATGAGTCTCCCAATGAGTGCTGCATCCCCTCGTGACCAAAGGCTGCTCTGGGTGTGGATAGCTGTAGTGACCTGGTGTTCAGAGAAAAAAATACGACACAAGGGCACTGTCACAGTTCACAGTATCTGGAAGGACCTTCACTAGCTACAGCTGACACCTCTATTGCAGTCACCATCTGGGAAGGTTTTCTAAGTGCTTTCTAACTCGGGAAAAGCTTGAGCAGACTCAAGTTTGAGGCTTCTTACGGATTGTTGTGTCCCCCACTATCAGCCCCCAGGGTCTCAATCACCACCTTGTCCACAGGATACAAAAAAGCGTGTGGCTCAACACAGGCCAGTGTGTTCAAACACCAAAACTCAGCGCCAGGCAGAAATAACCTGGGTCTCAAAGCAGTATATGTGTATCAAACCCACATCATACCAAGCTTAGATGAATTATACAATTCTGAGTTTTTTAAAGTCATCTTGAGTTTGGATATGTACAGTAGCTAGTGAACAAAGACCTGTTCTTACAGTAGATGTTAAGATACTATTATAATACAAATACAGAAAGGGGGGGGAGACATCTGAATAAGGCTCTTCCAGAAATTAAACATTAAATTTCTACTTATTCTTTTCCAAGTAAACAAAGACCAAGAGTAAAACTGCTTGGAATTACTGGAGATCAAATAGAAACCTTCTTTGCAAGCAGAAGCTATTACTACCTGTACAAAATTATACTTTATCTGAAAAAAAGCTGTAATTCCACAGTTCTCACAGTACTTTTTTCTAGTTCAGATGCAAAGCATGTGGTTGTAAATATGGCGTTTCAGTTGCGTGTGTTGCTAGAAAGTAAATCAGACTGAGGAGAAGACACTGAAACAGCTGCCAGTCCTACTAGGGTACACAGTGACCATAACATCCTATGACTGGAACAAATGCAAGATATAACAGATAATTTTTAACCTAAAGTACAGAACTGTCTAATTAGGAACATCCCTTAAATCAGGCACTGGCAATTATTCCGAATGTTATAGAACATCAGTCTCTCTCACCAGAAAATTAAATACTATTCTTTAATTTCGGGGGGTGAAGGGGGTGGATTTTGTTATAAACTATCTTAATTAAATGCAGCATCTGGCAAGGAAATTATTTACATAGACTGAATTTCACAGGAAAATATTTCTGTCAATTATTCTTCGTGCCTTCTTCAGCTACAGAACTCTCCTTCTCCTATCATACCACATATCATCAGTTTTTTCCTTCCTGTCTCTGTGTACTGTACGTTAGGTATTTTTGGTTTCATAATTAGAGGATTTTGTAATTTTGCTTTGCCTATTTTTCTTTACATACAGACACTAATTGGATTCAGAACCTAGGGTCACTTGGTAAAAAAATCACCCTTTATAATTTCAGCTCTCTTTTATACCTTCTTTATTATCCTAATTCCCTTTATGTTTTAAATAGCAAATTAGTACAGATTAAGACAACAGCCGTTTAATATTAAGCTTAGCCTGTTAGAGAAGTGAAATCTTCCTAAAAGAAGATTTCTGGCCTCTCAGCTTGTGTTACCATTGTATCCCAGACACTTAAATCACCATTTAGATGCTTATCTGGGCAACTATTAGACAGGAAGCCGTGATGTGAAGGACAGGTGGGTTAGCGATTCAGTAGGAGGCACCCTTAACTCTGAAGCACCATTGATCTAGTGCCCTAGTAAAGTATCACTCAAAGGAAGCATGCTGTTGGAAAGCTTGGCGGTTGGCTGGGGTGGAAAAACTCATGACCACTTGTGGTGATTAATAGAAATGGAATGGAAAAATTAAAGATCTAATTCCACTTTTCACAAGAGCAGGGCTGTTAAGCTGAGTCTTGTGGCCAAATTCCAGGTAGCTACATTCAGCCTACCTAAATACTCCTAAAAGTTATATCTGAATATACTGTATTATTCTTAACTTCCTACCCTCCACTGGCATGTAGCATTTCTACACACAGCTGAACAACAGCTTCATTGTACCTTTGAGCAGCACAGTGACTGCATGGGGTGAAGAGTTTTTGGTGTATTTAAAGGGCTCTGAGATTCTTGAAGGTGAAAGACTGTATACACATAGCGTGTTTTATTCTCAGTTTTAACTGACATGGTGAAGCTTGCCCACACTTAGCTAAAATTAAACACACAGTATTACTTAAACATAGTTTTCTCCCCCTTTCCTGAATGTAACAGGGAAAAAATATCCTCCACCTAGCCTACTTTTACAGTTTTCATCTTTAATGAAAGAATAGAGGTTTTTTTTAAAAAATTAGTCCAGTGAATTAAACTGTTGTAAAAGTGGCAGCAATACTCTACCTGGTAATATATTTCTGAACTCTCTCTATATATACTTTTAGGTTTTATATATCTAAAACGAAGAAAGTAATGGTATTCTTGGACATGTTTTCAGTCTCTCATTCAGTGTAGCTAAAGGTAGGACTTCCTTTTTTTAGCTTGCACAAAACACGGAGGACGGCACCTTGTACAATGACCCAAAGAGAAAGTTGATGGTTAAAGACACCCAGGAGACCACATCGGCTGCTGGTCTTTAAATTAAATTTGAGCCAAAGAAATCTGTATTTTGACCCAATTCTAAATTTTTCCATCCCTCACCTGGTCTATGTTATAGGTCAATAAGGGGGAGACTCAATGTACACATAATTTCTGATTCTCGATCTATTTCCAGAGCTCAGAGTAGTCTTGGGACCAGCATTATGTTTTTGAGATAACTTCATTCTGAAGCACACAAAAACTAAGCAGTGGTTGGAAAGGTTAAAAAAATAGGACAAAATGTATTGATTAATTGTTGGGAACATATGATTTTTGTGTCTGGGCCTCCCACAACTTCCAGCATCCACCTCTGTCTAGGCCTCCCACACATCTTTAGCCCCAGCTTCTATCAGGGTCTCCCACCCCTTTCGGATCTCCTGTACGTTTTTTACCCTTACACATCTTTTTGACCATCACCTCTGTTAGGGTCTCCTACACATTGTCGGCCTCCACCTCTGTCTGGGCCTCCCATAACTTTTTGGCCTCTACCTCTGTCTAAAGCTCCCATAACATCCAGCTTCCATTTCTGTCTGGACCCACAACTCCGTTCTGGCCTCCACCTCTATCGCAGTGTCTCAAGCCCTTACAGCTCCCACCTCTGTCAGGGTCTCCTACATATTTTGGGATTCCCACATCTTTATGGCCCTTACTTCCAAATGGGAATCCCACACCTTTTTACCCTCCACCACTGTCTGGGCCTCCCACACCTTTTGGCCTCCACCTCTGTCTCGGACTCCCAACCCTTTTGGGCCTCTACCTCCGCCAGAGCCTCCCAAATTTTTTTGGCCTCCACCTCTGTACGGGCCTCCCACACCTTTTTGGCCTACATCTCTGTCAGCCAAGATTTTTTGCATCCCACATCTTTTTGGGCCTCCACTTCAGTCTGGGCCTCCCACCCCTTTGGATGTCCACGTCTGTCAGAGGCTCACAAAGATTTTTGGCCTCCCCCTCTGTCTGCGCCTCCCACCCTTTTGGTTCTCCACATCTATCAGAGCCTCCCAATGTTTGTTGGCCTCCCACATCTTTTGGCCTCTTTCTCTGCCTGGGCTTCCGATCCATTTTGGGTGTCCATCTCTATCAAAGCCACCCAAAGATTTTTTGCCTCCCACAGCTCTTTGACTTCCATGTTTGTCTGGCTCTCCCACACCTTCTGGGCCTCCACCTCTGTCAAAGCCTCCTACATCTTTTTGGCTGCTACCTCTGTTTTGGCCTCCCCCACCTTTTGGGCCTCCCCCTCTGTCAGAGCCTTCCCAAGTTTTTTGGCCTCCACCTCAGTCAGAGATTCCCAAAGTTTTTTGGCCTCCACCTCTGTCTGGGCCTCCCACACCTTCTGGGCCTCGGCCTGCCATATCTTTCGGGCTTCCCACCTCTCTCTTGGCCTCCCTGCTAATTCCTCTCATCAGAGACACTGGAATGCCTTTGTAATTCCACTGCTCTGAGCTCAGATGGTTTGTATCAACTCCTGAGATCCTTCTTAAACTTGCAATGACACCATACTTCAGAAAATTAGCAGATCTGGCCCCAGGCTAGGCCTTACTAATCCCCCTTCTGTGTTTTTTAAAAGCGATAGGATTTTAACACTGCTACTTCCACTTCTGTTTATTGATTTTGGCAAAATCTTCTACTGAACGCTATTTGTTCCTCATTTGGAAAGGACCACAGGGACATTTTGTTTCTTTGGGGGAGAGGGGAACAAAGAGAAGCAAATAAGGGTGATTAGAGGATAAAAAGAAAGTATGCTTGGAATGAGTCCATGCTTTCTTGTGTTAGGCTTGTCTCTATCTCCTGCTCCTTGAGGCAGTGTTAGTAAAGCGCCTTATCTCTCCAGGGCCTCAGGTTTTGTTACCTGACATAATGACAGCATGGAGACTGGGCATCGTTTTCACTACATGTATACTTCCCGAGCACGCAGAGCCACTGTGAATAGGTCCAGCCAGTCCAAAACGAAGAACCCATGAGAATGCTGGCCATTATCAAGAGGCCAGGGACGCCAGAACAAGCACCCATCAACCAAACAGAAAAATGCAGGATGCGGACTAAGGAGACACGTCATCAGAGTTCTTGGGATTTCTACAACCTGCCCTTCTATGCGCTACGTGATTAAGTGAAATTAAGCACACTGCCTTGTTACCATAAAGTGGGTGACTTTGTTGTGAAATTTAACTTGTGCTTAACAATTTGGTTAATGTTTTATTACATTTCTAATATGTATATGATACCAAAGTTGTATCTACTCTCCTAATCGCGTTTGTTTTCATGCATGAAATATTAAGACATGTCAAGCATTTTAAAAGACTCAATTTTAATGGAGTGTAATTGTTTTGGTAAAAAAATTACTGTTCGTGCCAAATACTTTACATGTCATAGTAACCCAGCGCAATTTAAACAGTGGCTGTCCAAAGCCATAACCACTGCTTTTTCCAGTCAAATATTGGAACGTGTAGTTAGACGCTGCATTTGGTCTTGCTAGCTCCTTATGCTAACTTCAGCGTTGCCAATCAAAGCAGCTCTGGGGACAAGGAGTGTTTCCTACAACTATCAGTCCAGTGCACAGTATATCAATCGTGTGTTCCAGCTGCACAGTAATGCTTTCATTTACTTTAATCATTTCATTGTGTTCACATTTACCATTTTTCTTCTTCTTTTTATTTTTACCTCCTCCCCCACCCCATCCCCCCCACCCCAGCAGCTCCAGCTTTTTTTCCCCAGCTTTTATCAGCACCCCTGGAGAAATGGGAGGATAGAATCAATCTAAAATTCAGTAATAGAATTGATCTTCTTTTTCTTGGTCTTTCATACTTGCTACATTCTTGAAGCTTAGAACTGTCATTAAAATAATGGTAAACTCAAAATCAGGCAGGTTCTAAAGGAAGGTACCCACAAGGTTTCCATGCTATGAAACTTATGATAAAATTTTTCACATTTTAATTAAACCCATTCGATCCAATATAAAGAAATGAAAAGGGTTCTATTTGTCACAGGAAATTTTAAAAAGCTAACAAAGGCATTTTCAATGGCAGGCAGCCAGCAAAGAAACTTGATCTCGGTCAGTTTTATTAAAGTAACTTTACACTTTTGACATTTGCCTTTTCCCAATAAAGCTTCTTGAACACTTGCAAGGATACGGAAGTCAATATACATAAGCGCAAGGGCAGATGGGCAAAAGCCTTGCTCGTTAGTCAAGTATCAACCTTGATTCAAAATAGAGAAAACCTGCATTAGCTGCATCAGGCAAGTCATAAATTACTACACACTTGAAGTTCATAGGCAAAGTCTGGACCCCAAGCCCTAACTTCTGTGACACAGCCTGACAAATCAGGTCTCCCTTTACAATACGGAAACCTGACCCGCTACATAATATTATGATCACTCTAATGGCTGAGCCTGGTCAGATCTTACCTCCTAGAGCTTTATAAATTATTTAGATGTACTAAAACTGACAGGCTGTACATAAATGTTCTTTCACAAAGGCTTCCTCTCCAGCAGAAACTAGGAGAACTGTGTGTATAAAGACTTCAATCCAAACTTTCTCCACTCTTTTCTGAGTTTCCTAGAAATCACATGCATGTTGCTGCATGCTGTGCTTTTCCATTTCTGAAAACATATGTCGTGCAGTGGAACTAATTCTGGAATCCTGTATAGCTTGTGCCTAATTCTGTCCGGCTTAGCAGCAGAGCACTTTGTTTGCAGCATATAAAAGAGACAATCAGTGGAACCTTATTAAACAAAGTATTTCAGATGGTCAGAATATGACTTCACGAAACATTTGGAGTCATGTTAGTAAAAATTTGCACAGTTTAATAGGCAATTAAAAAGCATTAAGCAGCTTTCCATTTAAAGTTGACTCCTGTTGTTTCAGATAACAAACAAGTGTTAAAGTACGAAATAATTTTGATTACTCTTTAGAACCATTTAGGAATCTCACTGGCCTTTTTTTTACCTTTGATTTCTGTGCTGCCTTTCAACATAACTGCTGCTTACAGTATTTTTCTTTAATAATAAAAAATGCTTTTATCCATAAGGTGTTTATAATAAAGAGATTATAACTGAGAGTCTTTAATACTATAATTATTAAGCATTGCTATCACAATAAATACAGTAATAACATTTCCAGTAGCACTTGGGAGTGTAGCAGTAAATTCTGCTGCGCTTGCGGGAAATGAAATCTGAATCCATGAAAACAGAGTATAAAAGAGAGTTAACTTTTTGTTTATGACTTTTTCTAATAGATATTTGAAGCCCTAACTTTACAAAGAAGCAGTGATTGAAAAGATTTTTGTGTCATAGTAAGAAATAAGAAGAAAACTCAGGCCCAGGAACTATTTAGGGAAAGAAAGACCATGGTACTACACTTGTGGCTGTCAACTGGAAGGCTGGTTTCTTGGATAAATTATGCCTCTCATTATTTGTGGCTATCCACTGAAATTTTCTGCTTTTACATATGGACCTTCAAACAACTAAATGCATTCTTTTTTCAGTTAACTGCAGTCCTGCTTTCCTTCCATCAGTTTTCACTTAACTGTTTCTGTTAGGATCATCATAACTCAAAAAAGGTCAGCCCTGGTAGCCCTCATCCGTTTTACATCCAGCCCAAGTTCAAAGTACTCCTCTATATTCTGTCTAATGGGATTTATCTCACAAAAAGCTCTGCTTCCCCATCACTGTCCTCCTTCTGAGCAATTCAGTTTAGCTGCAAATTCTCACTTCTTGCTCCTTGTGATTGGCTCTTTTTCCAATTTCTAAACGTTATTTTCCCGGCTTCATTCATTCCTTGGCTGGAGGAGGAAGGTAGGAGCATTCCTCTTGGAAAGCAGGATTGCACAACATGTCAAAGTGTTGGAGGTCATTTCTGCGTTTTGCACATGAACGAGAACACGCCACTAACGACTTTTTCAGTGTGCATCAGAAACAGAGGGGGAAAGGAAATTGTAGCTGGCAGTCCTATGAGACTGCAGATCCGTGAAATCTGGTAAAAAACTGGAAAAGCTTTTTTGTTCAACAATTTGGAAGTTGTTTTCCCTGTGCAAGACTCTAGAAAAATTCATCTTGGGCTTGGAGGACAGAGAAGGAGGAAGAGAAAAGAGAAATAATATTCATTTATGTAATGCTTTTAACACTTTTTTTCTTTATTTTCCCTTTTTATCTCTATCTATAAAGAATGAAAGTTTCTTTTTTAAAATAATTAAATATTAGTAAAGGAGGTGAATATCTGATGTGCATCTGTGTTTTGAAAACAAGGCACTTAACATGAAAAAGGATCTTATTGGAAAACATAGAGAAAATCTAAAGGTCAATTTTGATATGTTTGTAGGATTAATGGAATGATGCGCATGAATTTCTTCCCAGAAATATTAGAATACAGGGTGGGGTTTTTTTAAATGTTAGAGAGGTGCAAAACTGAGGTTAATGAGTGACTATGATGAATTTTGCCTCTCTTTGCCCCTTATTTTCACACTGGGAATTGTGTATTTGTAATTGAGGCAGGAATTAGATTCAGCATTAGCAGTGTTATTTAAATAGTACGTCCTGTTAGTAGATTTCTAGAGTCTATTACTACTATTGTGTGTGTGTGTTATATAATCCCTAATATAATGAATGTTCAACCAATAAAGGTGGAACAAATTACCAAATACTGTTACTTTTTCCATGTCTGGATTTGTAACTTTCCACAATAAAAAAGTAAAAAATTGAGGAATATGTAGTTACAAAAACCCCAAAAATGCAGTCAGGAAACAAAACATGCTTTGTTCTTTGCTAAATGCTGATTGCTACACAGTCAAAAAACGAATTCAGTGTTGCATCAGAAGATAGCAGTCAGGAACAAAACTATACGAAATGACTTCTGCATTAATTTCTCTCAAACACCAAACAACATTCTATGCTCAACTTTTTCTGAATGTTGTTAGGTTTATTTTCACAAATGCTCTTTTGCAGGAGAGTTCACAAACTGGTCGGTTGGCTGGGTTTCAGCAGAATAGATCTGCTTGTTGGAGCTATTCAGGGTGGTTCTTGAATTAAGGCCTAGAGCTCCATCAGTGTTGAAATTAGAATGTATGACAGCCTCAGAGACAGCTATATATCACAAAGGCAGTGCAGCTCTGCAGTAGACGGACTTTGAACTCTGAGGGGAAAAAAAAACTACATGGAACGAAAGCAGATGGAAATTTGTCAAAAGCTTGTAAATCACGGCTCCTAATTTCTGAAGCTTCAGTATAGAAGAAACTTATATGAACCCAGATTTGACTCCAGATCAGCTCCAGAGTGGATTCCCCTTGCTTCTGCTGTCCCCATCCCTACATCAGTTAATACAGTGGATATAACATGAAATCATAAGAAGACTTTTTTTGTACAGATATTGGTATCTGACAGAAAGAGAAAGAAAACTGTCCCAGGAGCACAACTGCCATCTATACCATTAAACTCAAACAGTGGCTGCACAGAACCTGACAAGCTGGCATGAACAGTGATGCTGTCAAAAATTATGTCTGAATAATGCTGTTTGATATATATATGTAGGTAATAAGTTATTACAAAGCAATGATAAGGCTCATGTTGATAGCCACGCTGTTCAGGGAGGAGCAAAACGGAGGAGTTTATACATCAAGTTTTCAAAAATATTGCATTGTGAGTTTTTAAACATAATTTAATTTACTTCTTGAAAGAAGAGGTAAATGGAAGAGAGGGTATTCAAGGTCCTGTTTTAGTCATTAGAGAAGTCTCTTTTTACTAAGTATGAAAGCATTCAGCTTGCAGTCTCACAAATACTGAGCAGCGAGAGGTCAGGTCGCTACACACAGAGGATCAAAAAATTGTAGGCAAATAGGAAGAGTCTGTCCTTGAAACTTCACAGGCAACTACAGGAACCCCAAAGATATCCTTTGATACTTACTTTGCATCCTACGGCTGTTTCTATAAAATAAGAAAATACATAGAGGCTGAAAACAGAGCATGACTAGCTCTGAAGCACCGTTCTGTTAAGGCGAGTGCTGTCTAGAGCATGGCCTCGGGTTTAGCACTAGGTGAAAGGAAATCCTACACACCTCTTCCTTTTGGGGAGGTAACCTACAGAGGTGCCTGCAGAGGTTCCTATTAGCTGGGAAGAAGAGAAACATGAGCTGCTGGATGGAGACTTTCAGGAGGGACACATCCTCATGATCAGCTTTCCCTGGGAAACTTTGGACTCTCTGGGGCATCACAGTATTGTAAGATCTTTTGCTTCGACAGCCAGGAGGGCAAGCAAATAGTAAGCCCACAGAGTAACTGCCAGCACTTATTCGCATTCCGCTTTCCTTCTTCCTTCTCTTCCTGCGTGTTTACTGCAGGAAGGAAATGTTCAGTCCCCAGCTTTAAAATAACCTCTGGGTCACAGGGGCATGATTTTGCTTGCCCACCAAGTTTGTAATGCTCCACTTCCGTTCCTGGATCGCATCTATAGCTCTCCCACCTCTACACCTTAATATTTCAATTATTCACTGTCCTTCTGAAGCACTTCTTATGTTTCTCCTACACCATGTACAATAACAAGTCCAAGATATGGTTCATTACTATTGTTAGCAACAACTGTGTTTCTGAAAGTGTTAACTGCTCCTGGCTTCCTCTCCTGATGGTTAGCAGACTAACAGGTCATTAACTGCTAAAGTGACCGGTTTTTTAGGGATTAGTTTTTAACCTTTTGAATTCACACAGTCCACACAAGAGTCATTCTGATGAGCATTTTGCTTCTGTCCCTCCTATCACTCTTGGGCCTCTCTCATGATATTCTAGCTTTTTGTATATGACAATGATGGTTTTTTTCTCTGGTTTTTTCAATGAAGGCCTGTTTGGTCAGTGGAAGGGGTGGGTGGGTAACACAGACCAAAGGAAATAAAGCATACGTGAGCGTTCAGTTCACTCTTTACACGCTAGTGTTGCTCGGTGGATATTCGTAAGCCAGATACCTAACTTGTGGAGATGGCTTTTTTTGTGAGTTGTAGTGGGAAGTAGCTTTATTTGTTTATTTTTAGAGAAAGAGAGATAATCAGGGCTTGTTTCAACGATTGTTAAAAGTGGAAGTAACCTTTCTAGCCCCAGGTCTGGAGCAGGCTCCCCTCATTCATCCAAAGGCTCGGTTAGCATTAGCTTCTGGGTAGGGAGGAGACTCCTCATTGCTGCCTGCCTGCTTTTCCCTAGCCAGCTCAGAGAGAGGTGGGGAAAAAGCACTCTCCTCCTGGTCCCCTGCTAGCTGAAAGTCAGAGATGGAATAAATGGTAGATTAAGGATTCCTGACCCTCTCCTCCCTTTTTCTTGCATATCTGAGGAGGAGGAGAACAGTCTCAGCTTTGCTCCTCTCTCCTCCTTCTAAATTGGGAAACAACACAAAACTGCTGAGTCCAGAGGAGGTATTCTCTGCCAACCACGTCACCACTCAGCAGATGCCCCCCCTTATCAACCACTGCCCACCACAGCTCTTGCAGGTTTCTGCAATCAAGACATTGCCTGAATAATAACTCAGGAAATTTCCATTGATAACATTCATGATAAAAGTAAGTCTCAACACTATTCACTGGCAGGAAACTCAACAGTGTGAAACATATGCGACAAGTTCAGAAAATGAGGCAAAGTAAGACTCCAACATAAAAAATGTTTTAAGAAATCTCAGAAGTTCTAAATCCGTCATGATTTTTGCAGGCCTAATTTAGGATTTTTGGATGCTTGAGGGTGACAACACTGTGATACAGCTGGGATTTTATGACACTGCTGAACTGTCACATCATACATAGTGCATTATAATCACATTTGATGACCTTTCCTTGCAATTTGCTTTCTGCTTATCAATCTGCATGAAATAGTGTTTAATGGTGCGGAATAGAAAGACGTCAGTAAAATGGATACGATACCTCAAAGGCAGAGAATGTATTGTGATGTTGAGCATATACATGAGATTAAAAAATTTATAGAGGTTTTAGTTAAATGTGAGCTAAAATTAGTAATGTTAAGCAGAGAGATTAATTTCTAGCAGAGAAATTATGCATCTGAACCTTCCAGAAAGTTATTACAAACCTGTGGATTGATTTGGACTTTGAACATCAGCAAAATGGGACTGACCACTAAATTTACATGGAATCTACACAGAATACAGGCTCTTAAATCCAAACCTATAATCCTGTAAGCAAATGATCTTGGGGGAGCACGACCTCCAGAATTGCCTTCCTTTTTCTATGTAGTTTGTGCTAGGAGGTGTTTCTGGGCATGCCCTGCACCGTGTTTTGCATTAAATTGAGTCTGAATAGAACAGAGAAACATTCCTTGGCCTTTCTAAGCTCAAAATTGGGCACAGTTTCGCTTAAAACTTTAGTGAACTTCAGTGAGATTTTCATTAAATTTGTGATATTAATATTCATAACAATACCCTATGGGACATTCACATGCCTTTCTGCTCAGCAGCATGTGGCGTAACTGGCAGAGTGACCCCAGAGGATGCAGCATAAACTGGTCCATCACCAGAGGAACGGAAAACTAGATGCAAACCTCAACCCAGACTAGACACAGAAAGCTGAAAACAGACATGATCACACCAGCTTTCCAATGGAGCCAGGTCACTTTGGATAACTTCCAGAACCACAATTTAGGCATGTCCATTACTTTTTTCCAGTCCGATGCACCTAATAAATATTTTTGCGATATTAGAGTGCTTAATAACTGCTTGTGAATTCATTTTCACCTCATGCCTCCTCCACACTGATACTTGATCTATTCACATAGAGATCTGCTAAATGATTTGCGGAGTAACATCTCGCTCCTACTGCCAGCTGATTAAGGCAGAAACCATCACATGGCTCCACACTTGTTTTGAAGAATAGGCTGAAGGACCATTCTGAAAATATTTGCTTTTCTGATATCCAAAGGCAGCATTCCTTTGATAAGACATGCAGTCTGGCTGTATCTGCTATATAATTTTGTCTGGGTGAATGGCGGAAAAACACACGTATCAGCATTAGAAATATTTCAAATATCCTTCAGCATATCATTGATCTAGAGTTTTCATAATTAGAGCCAATTACCCGACATGGAGCTGGATTTCCTTCTCGGCTTAAGTGTTCCTTTTTAGTTTTGTTCCTTCTCCTCACAGAGGGAGAACTTCTTGGGGAAAAGGAAGGGGAAAGCTTTCCTACAGAGCTAATCAAGACATCAGCCACCACATAACGTTCTGACGTGTGGGAGTACCACATAATGGTACTCTGAAAATGCTCTTACACATCACTGCTCCTCCTGCAGCCATTTCAAACCGACACATCACAGACAACAAAAGAAACACGCCACAGACAGGGCTGTTTTGTGTGCCAGCAAAACACCAAGGGGTCTGTCCGATCTATCCTGCTGCACTTTGCAGACCACAGAGTCTGTCTGCTCCTCTGCATACACTCCCCTCTTAAAAAAAAGCAACATTAATAACAAAGTCAAAGTCCATTACATCTAAGAAAATTCTCTTCACAGTCTTAAAGTCTGTCTTCACAACATTAAAAAGCCACCACTTGGTTTCACAAGCTGAGCTCAACACTGAAGCACAGCCCTGTGCTACGCTGTGTATCCACAGCAGAAGTGTGAGGTTTAAGAAGATTGGGAAGGACTGTGGAGTCACCTGGAGATGCTCTATTGGCAATTACTGGAGAATTCATGGGATTGAAATAGATTTCAAGGGAGAAAGTACAAACAGAAGAATTAAATTACAAGGGTTCTGGGTTTTGTTTTCAGAAGTTCTTAGACATCAAAAAGACCTGAATCATTGTCAAAAGGCTGCCTTAGTGCCCATGACATATATAATTCTTTTTCTCTAACTAGGTCCAGCAGTACAACCCTTTTGTCACCCACAACCATTTCCATGGACATAAGGTGGGGATTTAGCTCCACTCAGCAAAACTAGATGTTCATAACTGTGATCCAAGCCCATATCTCCACACGCCCAGGCTTGGGCATCTCTCCCCTTCAATTATGAATAGTAAGAGAAATAGCACTGTACAGCACACTGAAGTACTTAAAATGAGCTTACCAGAAATAAAATCAGGAGTAGTTTGATTACAGTATGCATTTATACAAAAAACCAGAAAACATTGTTTTGGGAAAGAAAAATAAAAAGTGATGACAGGAGGATGAAGCCAGAAAAAAGTAAAAATGGCAGTGAGTAACACTTGAAAACCTGAGGATAACTAACAGTCGGAGCATGTTAGTAAAAGCAGTCTTTGCCTTCAAATCAAGGTCAAATAACCTTCTCATACATGTTCTATAGCCAAAGATGAATTTACTGTCTTATGAGAAAATCTTAGAAATCTGTCCTGTACAGAAGGTCAGACTGTACACTTTGATACTTCCTGCTGGCTTTAAAAAGTATTGATCAAATGCTTAAGTACTTGTTTAAATCATATTAATTTTAGCAGGGCTGCAGTATGTCTTTAAAGTGAATAGGCAAATGTTTTTATGAATCAGAATGGGCAGTGTCCTTACTGCACAGGAAAAAAGCTGTGAATTTTTAAAGTTAGCAAATCAGTGTGATAGTAAACAGTGTGAAGTTGCATAACTCTGAACAGTCCTACAGAGTTCTGTTTTAAAAGGCCCAAAGAAGGCAACATTTTTTGTGAGCAATTATCTGTTTACTAGCATATTCCTTAAAAATATTCTCTCTTCTCCTCTGTACCTGTATAATTTAACTGATATTTTTAAGGTAACAACCACTAAGACTTACCAAAGATAGAAAGTTCTCAAGTCAAAGCTAAGTAACTTTCAAAGAAAGCTGATTTTGGTACATGGTATAACGTAGTCATCTCTTATCTCAAAGTCATTTTTAGAAGTATTGTAACTAAATTATTACATGTGAACATCAACCTCTCGACACAGACAGCAATTTGTAACTCTTACACTGTCCGGATTATTTTTTTTAATGATAACACTGAACTGAATGATAAGAATGTCTTTTGATTTATTTATCATATTTCTAAAGCGTTTTCCAAAAAGCAATGAAGAGTTTTCTCAGGTGGAGTGGGAGGCCATTTACTGCATAATTATTTTTATGACTGCAGAAGAAACTATCCAGCACATACAGGGGTATGCTGTGCAGTGGAATAGTTAAAAACTAAACATGTGATCTTTCAGGCTCTTTGCTTTAGAAATTGTCTTCTAATTGCAAGACTAGTGGTTTCTTAGGCAGAGCCCTGCTAGTGACCGGTTGATTTTGCCATTTTAGCGGAGTTTATGTTGAATGGATGGACGGGAAGCTTATGGTATGTTTTGCCGGGCAGAGTTAGTGCTGCATCTGTACGATGGGAAGCACAGACATACAGTTTATTAGGAATAGGGATGGGGGACTATGACCTTGCATCCCAGTCCCCCTACTGCCCTCTTACAGTTTTAAAACTACCCAGGGTCATCTGATTCATTAAATTTCTGAGACCCCCGAGGAATGTTTGCCAGTGAGACCGCAGCCACAACAGCCAGGTAAGCACCCTATACTATGTGTCCTATACTAGTGGTTCCCTGGCTGCCAAAGCGGGATACAGCAGCTGTATCTATAGTATCTATAAATTCTGCTGCCTTCCAAATGTGGTTGGAGAAACACGCAGCCAGGACCTGCCCAAAGTTAACAGCGAGGACCCAGGAATGGATCACGCGCCTGCCCTGCAATGAAGACACAAACACCCTGCAGCCACGCTTGCAAAGGGGTCCCTTGCCATGGTCTGCCAACAGCAGCCGCACTGCAGAACCCTGGCAAGGCCAGGGGAAAGGCAGTCCTGGGGGATGGACACCCCCACCCAAGTCTCTCACTTTATCTAGAAGAGCCTGTTTAAAAAGGGATGAGAAAAGCTCTGTGTGGTATAACTATACCCATGCAAAAGTAATAAGAAAGAGAACAGAGGGAGACAGGAAGATATTAGCTAGTTGTCTAAGGCCACACAATAAATCAATAGAAAATGCTCGCCTAGGAATCCAGAGGCTGACTCAATCACTCACTGAGTCACAAGCCGTTGCTTTAACTACTAGATAGGCTTCCACCCAGGACAGCATTTATTTGTGTACAATATGCCAAAAATACATTCTTGATCCATGAAAAAAAGGGAAAATGATACAAAGCAGGTTGCCTAGTAAAATGAGATTTAATCCAATGCCCTTCATCTGTGCTTTAAGGACTCTCTCGGGAACCACAAATCGGAGCTGTGAGATTATGTGGAGGGGAACAGCATCACAAGTATAACTGATGTATCATAAAAATAATAGAAAAGCCCCTCGGGAATGAAAACTTTTGACAGAATCTAATCAAACCCTTTCGAATCAGGAGCTGCTGTAGCAGTATGGTCAAGCTACTGCACACTGCCCTGTCAGTATCCTCGTGAGAATTTGAGAAGACAGGAAAACAAGCACTGGCTAAATATTTGAACAGGGAGAGAAGAAAACTTCAAGGTTACATGTACATTTATACTCTTTTAAAATCTTTCTTTAAACAGCTCTGCTGGGATGCCTATGTATTATTCCTGTTGAACTTTGTTTAGGAGAAAAGCTAGCCCAAGCGTCTGCTTTTCTGTTAAATTCTGTGTGCTGCAGCATTAATTCATCTGCCAGCTTTCTCTGCACTGCTTACCGCTTTCATCCACCTGTTTGACTTTACCTGACACCTAGATTATGAGCTATCAGAGACCCGGAGAGCATTGCTACTTTAAGCACCTCTACTATGCCTCATCCATGCAGCCCAGGATTTTGCTAAGACTCCTCACTGCTCCTGTAAATTTCTGTCATCAGAGCTATCAAACTTGGCACTTTCTTAATCTCTATGCTGCACATATATTCTGGCCACATACATGTGAAAAGCTTTGTTGGCCAGATTCTGCTTTCCTTTATTCCAGTATATAACACAGAAACATTAAAACTCCACTTTATGTTTTTACATTCAGCATCCATATTCTTGTATAACAAAATAATCACTTTGCTGCCACTCTAATAAAATATCTAACTCTTTTTCATACAGAAAAAAGAAAGGCAAACCAGTATATTGCTGTCTCTAGCCGAATTCAGCAAAAATGCTCTTCCCCATCTTGAGACTTGAATAATAAAATAGGTTATTTATTGGCAGTGGGTGATGTGTGGATGATTACAGTCTGGTAGGTATTTAAAAGTCCAAAATTGTAGAACAAAAGCTGTTTTCTATTCACATTTGGCTCAAAATACCTCAAACTAAATGGACCACCCACAATCTGACACTTCAAGCTGCAGAGCACTGAATCTGCCGAGAGCCAGTTACGAAAACTGATACAGTAAGACCATACTAAACACAAAAGGAAAAAATGACCCAAGGAGCGTATTAAAAGAATAAGCATATTGAACTACAATAATATGTGCACATTAGAATTGGACCTTTTGGTCAAACTTCTTCACGAAAGGAAAGGACAAATAAAAGCCCTTGTCACTTCAAGAACAAAGCCTACTCCAGGCAGGAAGAGCACCATGAAGAAGCTTGTTGTATGACAGATCAAGGCTGGTGATAAAGAAAACACCCCACCACTCCCACAGCCTTAATTATTAACTTAAGTGTTAAATCTGGGCATCCCTAACACATTCTGCTGTGCAGCAGTTATAACAGAACTGTAATTTCCACCGGGACGAGATCACTACTTAGCATACATCACTCTTTCTCCTAGTGTTCAAGGAAAGACTGCTAAACAAAAACTGCACTGGAAGAGTGTGGAATTAAAGGAATACGCCTTCCAGCATGACACAAAGTTATTTTGGAAGAATACTCATGCTGTTGGAAAGTGTTATAAAAAAAAAAAAGCAATGGAGCTAAAATTCATTGGTTATGGCCAGCCCAAACAAGCTACAGTGTATTTTTCAGGGAACAACTGATAACATAGCTGCTGCTCCCAAAATTACTTTTTTTTTTTCTTTTTACTGCATGTCCACATGTGATTAGTCTTATTAGCTTAATCTTGCCTGCTTCTGAATGCCCTGATTTGTGCTTACCTTTGGCAAGAAAACCACTTACGATCTTGAAGATGAGCCTGTGCTGAGCTGTACTGTTTAGATGAAGACTCACAGTCAAAATTTCTACACACGCAGCTCATTTGCCTTTCAAATCTCCTCTAACCATTGTTGCCCAGAAATAAAAAATGTATGATTAAATATCTCTCCTTCCCTACAAATCTGGTCCTGAAAATTGCCATACACTAGTCTCGTGCACATATGCTACAGCAAACTGAGGTTCTTATAGCCCGGTTGCAGTGAGATATACGCAGTTTTCTCCTATTTCTCCGAGAGATTTCCAGGAAGTTGCCAGGAAGCCACTGATGCGCAAACAGCTGTTGGACATCTGCGCAGCTCCGTGCATGGGACCTGAGCAGAGATTTCCTGGATGTTCCAAATTTACCATGCATGAACTATAGAGCGCCTACATGCTAACGCACTTGGCACGTCCAGATTTCCAGATGTCCAGCAACCCTGTCAGAACAGTAAGGCTACTGGACGCCTGAGTATCTTTGATGACTGTACAAAACCCACGCTGAAAGAAAAACGTCTGAGCAAAAAGCAGGGCTTTATAAGAGAATTACGGACCTGTAGTTGCTCTCACTCTATTTCCCATATAAATCCTCTATAAATATCTACTAGTATCTTTCATCATATTAGAGTGCAATCATGGAGTCATTTACTGGCCTTTCATGACCATTAAAAAGTGTTTATTCATCTCATCAAAATGAAAAAAGGGTAGGAAAATGAAAGTGTTCATGCTTCCTGGCTTGAGATACCAGTCATTCACTTTTTTATGTCTATGAATGTGTACACGTTCAGTCATGTTTTCCCGCTGCAGACCCTTTTCCAATACTTTCAAAGTCATTTGCTGTTCTTTATGAAAAGCATTGCATCACTATGTTATGTCTGAATTTTCCTCTAATATTCATTTTTGTAAACAGAAACACAAAATTAAGCCAGCAGTTGCAGGTAGACATGACCTTCAGCCACATGAAGCCTGTCCTAAAATGTAGCCATCTGGAAAATTCCCATGAGCTGGTGGTTTTATGATCCTGAAATAGCTGGACTACTCTCAAAGCCTATATAATGCTCAGAGTTCTTTAGCAACACAGCCCAGAAGAAAACTTATCTACCCCTGTGGCCAGCAAGGTGAAGGAGGGGATTCTGGCCCTCTGCTCCCCTCTGGTGAGTATCCCCCCCAGGAGTCCTGCATCCAGCTCTGGAGCCCTCAGCATAGCAAAGACATGGACCTGTTGGAGCGGGGCCAGAGGAGGCCACAACAATGATCCAGGGGCTGGAACCCCTCTGCTGTGAGGAAAGGTTGCAAGAGTTGGGGCTGTTCAGCCTGGAGAAGAGAAGGCTCCAAGGAGACCTTATAGCAGCCTTCCAGTATCTGAAGGGACCTACAAGAAAGCTGGAGAGGGACTCTTTACAAGGGCATGGGGTGGCAGAACAAGGGGCAGTGGCTTTAAACTGAAAGAGGACAGATTTAGATCAGATATAAGGAAGAAATTCTTCATTCTGAGGGTGGTGAGGCCCTGGCACAGGTTGCCCAGAGAAGCTGTGGCTGCCCCCTCCCTGGCAGTGCTCAAGGCCGGGCTGGGTGGGGCTTTGAGCAACCTGGTTTAGTGGAAGGGGTCCGTGCTTATTGTAGGGGAGTTGGAACGAGATGTTCTATAAGGTCTCTTCCAAACCAAACTCAGAATCACAGAACAGTAGGGGTTGGAAGGGACCTCTGTGGGTCATCTAGTCCAACCCTCCTGCTGAAGCAGGGTCACCTACAGCAGGCTACACAGGACTATTCTAGGATTCTGTCTAGCCCTTCTTCTTGGGAGGGACCCACCAGCCTAACTGGTTGGTCCTGGTCATAGCTGCTAACCCTTTCCCCCAACTCCAGTTGTCAGGATGCCTCTTTTGAAGAGAACGGACTTTGTATAGGAGTTTAAAATACTATTGCACTTTGCGTGTCAACACAATAGATACACAGCAAATAAAGATAATAGGCCATACACACACTTCCCAAATGCTTTAGACCTTTACATATGACATTTCGAGTAGTCCACAATCCTCCTCCAACTCAAGTAATTTCTCTCTATCTTTCTGCCATAGAGCAATATGCTTAGCCTAGAGTTAAACTAGACCTTCTACTCATCATCTCCCATGTGTATGTGAGGGTGTATATCAAGCACATGAGAGTCACAAGCCTATTCCCACCCCAAATGTCCATCACACGGATGTTTTTAAAAACCATGATTTGTCATCTTTGTCCCTGTGGGGTTCTCTGCTTCCCTTCTAAGTGAGAAAGATTGAAGAGAAGTGGCCTGTCTAGCAACCCACCGTAGCAATTCCTGCTGTACAACAGAGTTAAAGGGTCCTTGGTGTCTCCAGCCTGCTGAACACATCACAAACCTTGTCAGCAAATGAAGCATTCCACATACCTTGAGCAAGCCCAGGCTTTGAACATTTTTAGCAACTACTTCCAGATATGAAGCAGAATGAATAAATTACGACTAGACAGATTCCCTAAATAACTGCCACATTCTCTATGTATTATTCTTACTCCTGTCAAGAGCTTAAGACACTCCTTTACTTACACACTGCTGATATGCAGAGAAAACATGCTGAATCTGGCATGTATGTGAAAACCGTTTTCTCAGGCAAGTGATTATGGTCTCTGTTGCTTCTCTTGAGTGGTAATGGAGTCCCTAATTGCTCTCCTGACTGATTATGCTGTTCCTGGTGTTTCATTTTCAAAGCAGTTAAAGTTCAGGTAAATCACACCACATGACCTCTCCTATTTTATTACTCTTTTTGCCAGGGAAAGGCCAAGTCGCATGTGTTTCCTTTGTGCTATTTGATTTTACATTAGCTACAGATTTTTAAGTGGAAAAGCACAAGAAATTATTATTGTGAAACTATTGTATTATTGTTAAATTAATGTTCCGTGCAAGTACTTTGCTGGTTAGTGACATCCATAAGCATGTGTTTACAATTAAGCCTGTACTTAAAAGCTTTGTGAAAATAAAGGTCTAATGCTTGTCAGCCTTTGGACATTCGTTCAGCTTTCTAAAATTGCTTACAGTATTCTGGTGAAATCTTGATTTCCTTCTGGGTTTCTTCTTCCTGCTCTGGAAAATGTATGCCTGTTTACAGCATCTGTTGCTATAACCTCTCTGGTAAACAACCTGGCAAAGTATTCGTATACAGACAAAGTCCTGGTGTTCGCTCTCAAAAGCATAGATACACTTTCTCAAACAGCAGGTACAAATCCTAGCAACTGTTTGTTCCTTCACATAAGTTTTTGGCAGATGTACACAAAAGCAGTTTATTCAACTGTGCTTCCCACACAGAAAAATCCTAAGGCATCTAACAAAAAATAGCAAAATTTTAATAATTTTGCATGACTCTGCAAAAGGAAATGTTATCCTACTGCATGGTTCTAAGCTTCTACTGAGAATAAGATCCCTCTCTGATAAATTCCGGGGATTTAGAGAGCAATTTACATACAATCCTATTAAATATCTGTATAGTCTTGTTGATTTAATGTATGCTATATTTTTTAGGAATTTTCCATTTGAGCTCAAATTGCATGCAAACCTAGAGCACGCCATTTGGGCTAATACGGGCATTACAACACCTCAGTCTGCCCTCTCTGAAAAACTTTCTTTCATTTCTATAACATTGCAGGCGTTCCTGCATTAAGTTCACTGGAGATGTCTTCACTTGCAGCGGTACAGGTCGGGGGGCATCTGGCCCTGGTAGTGGTCATGAACGAAATCCGTCCCCAGCCAGAGCTCTGCAGTGGACTCTGCTGTGCAGATGATGAGTGGTGCCACCAGCCTTGGGACCGTGCTGGTGGCTACTACCCGGGTGTGGGTGCTCACCACCCACTCTTGCACATCATTTATCAGCAGACTCAGACAATTCCACTGATTTTTGCCCCAGGGAGGGCTGCCCTGAAAGCCTGATAAGACACAGAACTATTGCTACAGCTCCAGAGTTCAAATTTTCCGTCCTGACTGACTTCTAACGCAAAGACCTCTCGTAAGGATCAGAGGCATTTGTGCAGGGGCAGGCGCAGGATGGGACAGGCACAGTCGCAGTGTGTTCCTGGCTCTGCCGTGCTGCGGGAGACCTGAGGTTAAACCTCTGCCATCACTGTCTTCTGACACAGGTGAGCAGCCTGAGGGACTCCCAAGTCACTAGAGATAGGACGAGAGGAAAAGACCTCAAGCTGCACCAGGTGAGGTTTAGATTGGATATTAGGAAACATTTCTTTACTGAGAGAGCAGTCAGGCATTGGAACAGGCTGCCCAGGGCAGTGGTGGAGTCACTATCCCTGGAGGTTTTTAAAAAACGTATAGATGTGGCACTTGGAGACATGGTTTAGCAGGCATGGTGGTGTTGGGTTGACAATTGGACTTGATGATCTTAGAGGTCTTTTCCAACCTTAATGATTCTATGCTTCTATGACACTGTCATCCCTCTGTGTAGAAGACAACCTGTCTGGGGCAGAGCCATCCCCTATCTACCTTTATTCAGCTTATGGCACAAGGAGGTTAGGACTCTAATAGAAACGTGGTTAATGTAAACAAGAACTTTAAAATAGTGGCAGATATTTCTACAGGAGTTAAAATTCCCTTTTTTTCCCTTTTTTTTTCCCCCCCAGCAATTCTTCAACAACTTCTAATCAGTATTGCAGTGTGGTATCCCTTATACTCAGGAGAGGAATAAGATGTGATTCGTGATAAAAGACAGGAAAAAGACATCAGCAAGGAGTATTGGAATGCCAAAAGGCATACGTTTAGGACTGGAGATGAGTGACTAAACTCAGGGTCCAGGGATATTTTTAAAGCCTGAAGAAACGGCTGGTGAAATTCATTTAAAGTATCTAAATCTCTTTAAAAATCACTTTGAAATTTTTAATCATTACCCCAGTTTTACAGCTGGGAAAACCAAAAGCACATTTTTCACTTAAGGTGAGATAATTTCTCTGTTCAATCCTTGGAGTTGATCTTAAAAATTCTTATATATTTATTCATTACTCAAAATCACAACGATTTTTCTCAAGCCTGTAGACCATCTGAAATCTCTTCTTTGTCACTATCAGAAGCGAGGAAAATGACACCCATATTGCATTGTTTATTTAAACTGCTCTTATAACATTCTTTTGGGTGCCCAAATGCATAAAAAGTCACAATAATATAATATATGTTTAAATTATATATTTATCAAAATTTAAAATTTTCAGTAATTTTTTAGTTCACGTGATTAACTATAGTTGATAGCACCCAACTTCTGTGCTGACAATATTTAAAAAAAAAAGAATGGAACTGTATTTTACACTCTAACATAAACTCAAAAGAAAACTACATGGAAGCACAAGAAAATAAAAGATCTGCTGCAGAACTGTTGTGATTCGATGCAGAATTTTAATGTTACTTAGCAACATTTCCCCTGAAAGAATACATGAGAAATATAAAGATTAATGCTCTGATATTTGCTTTAAAGCACATTAAGCAGTTTCAGTCCAAACAGCAATAGCATACCTTGGAAACTTAATGACCTGTTCACTACTTTTTCTGTAAGCAATAAAAGAGCAACACTCACACGGTGTAGGTTCTGTCTCTGAGTCACCAGCAACTTTCACCTCAGCAAAGGAGGTTTGACTACTGGTTGTACAGAGGCTACTGAGTAGCTGCGGGCTGATATGAAGAAATTCTCTGAACTCCTTAACATGGATTCATGGTGGGGTTTTAGTGATACACAACACAAAAGCTGACTTTTTCATGTACGTTTGGTACATATGGCATTCATTTATTCTGAGACAATCCATTTCCTTATCATTACAAGAAACAATAAAAAGAGCAGCCAAAGACAAAATGACAGAGAACCTGGTACTCTTTTGAGAGCAGATACCATATGTATATCATATATATATTATACACACCAAACAGAATTCAGTTCCGAAACGCAACCCATTTTTTCGTAAACCCACACTCCAGCTGTGTGTAAATGCTTGCTTCTACAGAACATTTCTATTCTTAACTACCTGGCAGGGCAGTACTACTGAAATTCAAGGGTAAAAACACAGTAGGAGCCTGTTTTCCAATGTGTTATCAAATTTCTCGAATCTAACATGCACGCAGCCCTGCCTCATCTACTCTCACACTAACATTAGTGCTGTGCAGGCCGTGACCAAAGGTCTGATCCTGTTCCTTTTTATTCACACAAAGTAGCACGTTTTCCAGTGGCTCAACAACAAGAAATTAACTATGCATCCAAATTTTATCTAACAATTCTCATGTTTTTAAAAGAACAGGTTCTTATTATACAGGCAGTCTGGTGATGTCTACAGATTCACTGAAGCATGAAGACTTTTTTTTGGACCAAGTCCAAACATGAACCTCAGCCCAGAAGTACATGGAAGGGCTCAAACCCAGCGTGGTGACCAACCTTCCTCTAATCAGATGGGATTCAGTTTGTTGCACGGTGTGCCAAAACTACACTGCAGATCTAAGATCAAAGGTGTAGATTCAGAAGTAACGTTTGTGCCTCTGTATTTCAAAGAGCCCAAAGTCTTTGTTCACAGCCCAGCAGCAATTTTTTGCAGTTGCTTTGTGCATTTTTTAACTTGTGCTGTTGTGAACATGTTACAAAAGAAAATAAAATACTTTCAGGATAACGAAAGTTTCAGACACAGAATGGCACCACAAACATGTCACATCATGTTAACTACAAGACAAATGCCTCTCAGTACCCGTACAGCTTAAGTTTGTTTTTCCTCTGGCTCCATTTTGATGACTTTGTGTAACCTGTGGATATCACCAAAATCTATCCTGTTTAAACTTGACCACAATGTCACTCTTTCTATCTCTTGGTCAGAACAAAAGGTAAATAACTAAAAGTTTCCTATTTATTATTTTGAAAGAAAGAAAAAATATCTCTACAGAGAGTAAAAAAAAAAAATCAGTAAAAAGGCAGGTTGACATCTCTGCAGCAACAAGTTTTCCATCCCAGTGAGTAGTCAATCATTAGGGATTTTCGCTTCTTTAAATATCAAAACTGTCTAACTTTCAGCAGACAGACTCAAAGTTAATGTGTCAAGTGACCCACCAGATTTCTCCAGCCTGTGGGTAGCACTCTTACAGAGCAAATTTTTTCCTTGCCAAAACAACAGAGCTGAACAAAAGGAGAACTCAGAGGATATAAAAAGCTAGAAATTAAAAAACCTTGGGCTTTCAGAGGTAAATCACAGCCCAGTTTCATGGCACAGACACCACTGACCTCCATACCTGCTACAGAGAGTGGAAGTCTCACTGTTGGCTTGGTGCGGGATCAGGTCCTGCAGCAGGAGGGAAGGATGTACTGGGGACACAAGGACGTACTGGGGACAAGGGGACACAAGCAACATCCTTTGCAGGTTGGCAGAGTTCGGGTCTCCAGCAGACCACAGCCTCCTTCCTTGGACTAGGAACGTGCCTGGAAATCACCATACATGTCCAAGCATCTCTTTCCTTCCCTGGTGACACTCTCCCTGCCTGCCTACTAAGCTGTGATATTCTCAGCTGCTTGGACTATGGCAGTTTATCACCAAGGCTAACCAAAGGTCTACACAGATATTAAGGGCTTGAAGTGGACAAAGGTGTTTCCATAATAACATTTCCTTCCTACTTTTCCACTTCTATAGGAAGATTTAAAAAATTATAGCAGTTCAGAAATGTGTCATGAATGTAAGTTGAAATGATAGCATGGGTTATCTGGGTAAATAAGACAAATGACTGATTTTTTTATAAGAGAATCTGCAAGATTTCTGAATTAATTGGCAGCATAGCAAGACGAGGTCAAAAACACTGAAGAGGAAGAAGTTTCAATTAAATCATTTTTAATGAGGTGCGCCGGTGATTCAGCAGTGTGTAAAGACCACAGAGTTTATCTAGGACCAATAACACAGATGGATACCAAAGTTACAGGGGACTGCAGGGTCTCAGTTACACACCCCAGTAGACACTCTCTGTCTAGAGCTAATATTCTGATCTCAAAACAATGCTTTATATATATATATAATTTAAGCTATTTGTTTTCATAACAAAGCATTTTCATTCGAGGATATTTTCTCCCAAACTGGAATTACACAAGGGTTGAAATATCAGGATACAAAAGCTCTGTTTTACTCCCAGCTCTGCCTCAAAGAGTGCTCAGTACTGTTTATAATCTTTCCACTTCCTCAAGTGTTGGTCTAATACCCAACAGCAGAAAACATTGAGAAATAAGAAGCTTGAACTAGGGCAAACCCAGTCTTTAATTACCAATTAACTCTCTACCAAATTATATCACAGTCAAAGTCATGGTTTTCCCCTTTAATTTCTGCTTTATTTAATGGCCTCTTTTTAGGATGTAAGAAACAAATGTGTCACGCAGACAAAGCAAGAACTTCTACTTAAATAAGCTAAGAATGTTTATACAGACCATGCACACTCAAACAAATGTGTAGCACATCTATAATACGCTCATTGTTCCTAAGCATAGGATTCGTCATTGTGCTTTGACAGATCAGATTGTTCTCTTTTTTAATGCTCCACTTAATCTGTTCACACTTTCTATTCCTAAATAATTCTAGTGTCAGTTTTCGCGATGCTGTAATATAAAGGCCATGCTACGATTGTTCCAACGAAGGCACACTGAGAAGGTAAAGAAGCAGCAGAGACGAGGAGGGAATCCCTCTCTGATGCCAGGGGAGCAGCAGCCAGGACACGAGAGGCTGCATCCCTCGGCGGGTCGGGGAGAGGCATCCCGGAGGCTGGCAGGGCTGACCTCCCAAGGGGTTACTGGTGAAAGGACTGGGACCCCAGCCAAGCCAGGCTCTGCCATCCGCCGGAGCTTGCTCCCATCTGAAGTGATTTTCTGTGCTAGTAACTCACTGGAGTCTGATTTGATTTTCTGTTTCAAGAAGGGACCTAACAGTAGAGTGGTCTTCTGACCTTCAAATAAAATGATTGGTAAATACTGGCACACAAGAAAATGCACATTTATCATTACCCTAAAAGAAATATGGAGTTTTAATGAACCGTGCTTGCTTTTCTCGAATTTTCCTACTTTCTGGTTGGAAGATTCCATTATGAATTAAACACATTTTTAGGTGTTGTTTGTTTGTTTGCTGTTTTAGCTGACATCTAGCTTAAAGCCAAACAACTTCCTTTTATTTTCTTCTTTTTCTTTTTATTTGAACTATTTCATTGAAGTTTTTTTGCCTAATTATTGTTCCTCTTTTGTTCACATATTTTTCAGGGGGAGAAAAATTACTTTTGCTCAACTCTCGCTTTGAAACTTTGATTTAAATGCAAACATGAGTGACCTACTGCAACCACCAGAACCTTACAACTGCAATTCTAAGGCAGCTAAAAAAATTCTAGAGGACAACCCCCATTCCCACCCATGCATCTGGTGTTTATTCTCTGTAATAATAAATATTTAAACTAGAACAGGAAAAAAGGAAAGACTACTGATATTCAACAAACCATTGTAGATACAGAACATCTACAGCAACACTGTAACTGAGAATCTTGATAAGCCACATGTATTAATCTTCACTGACAACATAAAGCTTCATAACTCCTCAAGGACAGAACATTATTCTGGTAAGCAGAGAAATCAGAAATATCAACAGAGGCTAGAATTTCTACATACACAAATAATTTTCTCTAGAAAAGTTTCAGAGAAGTACTTATCACTTTGAGAAATTGTCATGCGGACAATATATCTTTAAGGGACTCAGGGAAAGCTACTGGGTCATGGCACATGTCCTTTTTTCAGCGCAAGCTAATTTCCCAGCAATGCCTTTTCCTAGCAACAATTTACCTGAATTGCACAGCATTCTGCTCTCACAGTGAGGACACATCCACAGAGCATTTGCATGAGAAAGTTAATTCCTAATAAAGCGGGTGTGACTTTACAGCACAACGGCTGTTCCAGATGGACAACTCAGAGTGTGAGTCCCCATGAGGCATCCAGCCTACGCTCATCATCAAAGTTCCTTTCAATGAATGAATGACTGGTAATTGCAGGGGACAACTCCCAACACCTCTCTTACACCAAGCTTAGCAGAGAATAAGTTGCCTCATGTAGACATCTATCTCTACTGAACGAACAGAGGGCACCCAGCTTTTAGACAACCAAACCTGGGTGAGATGGAAAACCCAGCAGTACTGGTCCAAGCAAGTTCATTCAGTGAAAGCTCTGTGAGGACTTCAGGTGGTGCCCTGATAAGACAGGACAAGAAGAGCTTAGGCACCAGCTTTTTCTTAGGTATTTTAGTTCTTACACCACTTTCTGTATGCATCAACTAGTCCTGCAAGAATTTCCTATGGTGCTGTAAAACTATTTTTCTGCAGTCACATTTGTCCTTTTGTTCCAGGAGCTCGCTTGGCACCAAGCACCCTTTTCTCTGCCCATCTGATTAGGTCGAATTACATGCTTTTACTACTCCGACAAGCTAATGCAGCAGACCTACAATTAAGCGTAGGATGATTTAGGGTCTAAACGGAACTAATGTCTGGCCCTAGCAAATGCCCCAGGTTCTATTTTTTTTTTCTTTAAATTGATATTTTTTTAGGCTGTTTTCCAGAAGTTAAGCCCCTGAAACAAGTCAGAACAGTGAACCCACTCACCCTATTCACAATTATTGTTGCTCTCAAGCTGTTTTTAGTATCTCTGACAAATTACTAGGCATACAATATTGCCCTTGTAAGGGAAGAATGAACTGGAATCAGCAACATGATGTCATTCAATCTTGTATAATATCAGCTTTTAGAGGAAATACATTTGTTAGTGTGACCATGGGCATAGGCTAAACACTGCAGCCTTATTTTTCGCCACCTTGAGAATGGAATACAAGAAAATATTGTAAAAAAAAAAAAAAACCCAAACCCCAACCAATCCTAGAAGCCCCCCCTTCCCTGGCAAGAAAACAAGAAATACCAGAGGTGTTAGAAGCCCTCTGGCACCGCAATTCCTGAAATTATGACATAGCCTTCGAATTTGTTCTGGCTAGTTAGTCTGAAAACTTCCTAGAGGGAAAAAGATAAATGGATAACAACATGGTTATTGCCCACAGGCCCCGTATGAAAAAGGAGTGTAACTTCAGAGCACTGATATGATTATATTTAATTTGCTTGCTATAGGTTGCAGCATGCCGTGCGCTGAGGAGGACAATCAGATAACCCTCTGAACAGTGCTCATGGAATTTGGAGATTTTGGCACCAGCACTGAAATAAGACTAATGGCAATGTGCTCCACTTTGCCTTGAAGTAGGTTTGCATCTTGTTTCACTACATATTGTTGTTCCCAACATGGTTTTTAAAATAATAATAATAATAATAAATGACAATCCAGAAACGTGGCAATGTGAGGAACTGAGGTCTCATTTGCATACATCTTCATCAGTGATACTTAAATTTTATTAACTGAGCACTCTGCGTATTTTCTTCAGTTCATCTTTTAATGGAGCAAGAGAGAAACCTTCTATAACCGGCTCTGGGACCCACAAATTTAGCAACAATTTAGCCCATCCATTGGGCATTCCGGGCAAATGAACAGCTGAATTTTCTCATTTGGAAACAACCTGATTCACACTGTGCTCACTTCCTTTTCCCTTGCTCCTTCTGTTCAATACACCACGCTTGATAACTACCTTAAAAGATCTACCCAAACCAAGCTACTTTTTTTAATTTGTGGCACTGGAAAATTTGATTTTTTCAGAAACATTGTGTTTAATTCCTCCTGCTATGCATTAAACACCTCTATCTGTTGTACAATAATAAAATAAATATAACTGTCATTTCTGGTACACAATAGGAAAGTGCCTACAAATACTGTTCAATTAAATAACAATTGATTGATTGTTGAAACCATGAAGAGTTAGTATAAGCCCTTGTCTCTCTCTCTCCCTTTCTTTGCCCTGGAGACCTGTCAGTATGTAATTATTTTCCATACTGATGAGTTTAAATTGTTGGATCTTTTCCAGCTACATTCAACCTTCAGATTACATTCTGCTATTTACTCATTTGTGACAGAGTGAGCCCCTTGGGTAACCAGCCAGCCCAGTCTTTTCCAGTCTTGCTTTTTGGGAACTCCACCCTCGGTAAGATCTGTACCCCTGAGCTATTCCACCCAACAGGAAAACATTTTTTACTGTGTAACACTCCTTCTTCCGCACTGCAAAGGACTTCAAGCTTTCTTAAGGTCTGATCTTGTCCCACATTTCTGAGACACAGCATACAGAAACCAGCAACAAGTTTTCCCTCAACTTCCAATGCACTCTACTGAGACAAGGAAGCCTTTTCTTTTTTCCCCCCTCCCCCTTTTCTTGCAAACTTTTATAGTGTAATAAGCTCAAGTGCCCACAGCTAATTAAGGGGTTTTTTTATGAAATGTGTCATTTCTCTGGACATGCAGGATACTCTCAGAGTGAGGGAAAACAAATGCAAGCTGGTATAAGCTTCTTTTTTTAAGCTAAAATGGGATATTAGTCTTTATTTACTTTTCCTTCATTCTTTCATGACGTGTATGATGTTTCGCTTCCATTTCCACATTGTACAACTTCAGATACAAAAATGGGATTGTCTGGTGGAAGACATTAGAAACTCCGTTTGGATTTTCCAGAAAGAAGTTACGATGGCATTTCCCACCAATTCTGGTTGTGTGCAAGGCAGGCTGGAGCTCTGAAAGACCTTCACTATTTGAATCCAGAAGTCTTTTTTTCTTTTTTCTGTGATATTTTTTAACTATGTGCCATTGAAGGCATGCAAGACATCAGCAATTCAGCATTAATTCAGAGTATTCTCTTTCCTTTTGTCTTCCTTCTTGCCTACAATCTTATTCCTTTTTTTTTTTTTTCGTAGTCCCAAACTCTTCTCTAGGCTTCTCCTACCAGACACCGTCAGCGAGAGGAAAATGCACGATGGACGAAACCTCTGTTTTGACTCTATCTGACCATTTCTATGGTTTTGTAGAGGTTGTAGAGTTGTATCTTCACAGAATGCACAGCTCAGAGCAGTTTACATTTTCTACAACATCTGTTCAGATTTTCATAAAATTTGAAGAATATACAGTTCTGTGCACTTCAAAATTAATGTTACATGGCCAAAATTATTCAACCTTCTCCTTCCCCCCACAGAGCATATCCCTCATTCTTTGGGGAAAGCAACACTGTTATCTCTGTCCAAATAAATGATCGCTAGAAAAATAAACCTGAACTGTAAACAGATTGTTGGACAGAGGTGTACATGCGGGACCTGAAAGCCATCTGTTGAAGTCGGGTCTTTTTCATTTCATTTCTCCTGATCTATTAATACACTGTTGATTACAATAGCAGAATAATTCCAAAAATCTTCAGAGAAAGGCTGTTTATCTGAAGAAATCATCCTTGCCTAGAGGCTACTGAAACAGGCAGTTTGAGTTCCTTATTCTTTTTACTATGTAATGCTGATGTAGGTATGTTTTAACATAGTTTTTAATACACTGTTATCTCACCATGAAATATACTGTTAGCTCACCATCAAAATAATGGACAGTGAAGCACAAATTAGCAAAAAAAAATTTTAGGGAAAATGTTAGTTAGGAAAATACTAATGTTTGGTGTGTTGGAACCATTGCAGAAAGCAAAACAGGAGGAACAAGGACAATGTCATTCTCAACAGAAAGTCACTTCTAATCCCCAAGAGGTGTTGCTGTCCCTAAGGAGTCACACTGTAGGTGCTGTCGTGTCTTAGTGCCCTATCAGTCTGCCAGCATCACCACCGTCTGGTCTTGGCCAATATTTTGCTGCCACTTCTCTCTCTCCCTGATGAATACCAAAAATTCTAGACTTCTGCCACTGAGGTGTGGAAGGAACAAGTTCAAAGCCCAACTACAGCTTGAGGTGACCGACCAGAACAAGCCAAGCACTGATGTGTGGGGAGGGCAGGCTGGCTGCAAGGGCCGGGGTGACCAACCTATCGCACCATCATATCCCTCCGCTCCCAACTGCCCAGCACAAAGGAGTCCCTGCCACAGGGGGAGAAGCAAGAAGGAAGGAAGGGGATTGCCATAACAGATAATTTGGGGCCATTAAGTTGAATGCAAATTGAAAAGAAAGACACAGAGTTTCCCTTCCCCTGGGCTGAGTGAAATATTGAAGATTTCAAGTAAAGGTACCTTCTCTGTTTTCATTTATAAAGCTGACAGAGAGTTCTAGATAACTTTGTTGTTTTGTACAGCTGGTGATGTCATACGTCAGCAGTAGTTGTCAAAAGAGCTTTAGTTTTATTCATTTTTCCAGTGTGTTTTTGTTCCTTGACACAGTGGTATTAGTGATGTGGTTTGGGTCCTTTCAGTTCTTTCTGGATTTCAGATCCTCTGGCTCAGAAAAAGTCCGCTATGAATACCAGAATTTATCCAGATTCTTACACATCTACATCTGCCACAAAGAAAAATAGCCTATTTTGTCTTCATTTATCATTATACTTGATTATCCTTACAAGAAAAGACATAAAATACATTCAAAGAGAGACAATTTGAGACATTATAATCTGTTTTGGTTTGTTTTCTTTGGCACCAGTGTGTCTGTGTTTAGTGGTGTGTCCTTCTGCCAGATCTGGGATGTTTGGACTGATAACATTAACATCACAGGAGACAGAGCAGAATGTATTCGTAAGGATAATCATATGACTTTTTTTTAATTTATACGATACAAACTTAAAAAAAAAGTAGTAGGAAATAGAAAGAAAGAGAGAGGTCTACGGAGCTGCTGAAAAAAACCAAACCACTAGTAAAATGAGTGCAAGCAACTGATAATTTTGTGATGGCCTAGGAAGAAGCATACAGTCTGGCTGCTGTGTCTTCCATCAATGCCATGTAAGCAAGCAATTCATCTAGCAGCCTGACCGACAAAAACAGTGTCATTTATTTACTCCTAAGGAAAGAGGCAATTCTGGAATATGTTTCACTATTTATCTGAGCAACAGAACTGTGGCTGGTCAAGAATTTCCTAGGAAATGTGTATGTATGTTTTTTTGCCTTTTGAAATGCAGATTATTTCAATATTTTCTTTTTTTTTTTTTTTTTTTTTCCAGTTCCTTGTTCAGATAACTGGA
>Ga0065711_1001349_pt1 | contig 44533 bp, 27 predicted proteins | sample Hoacrofraction12_FD_59098 | JGI IMG/M metagenome (GOLD analysis project Ga0065711, IMG submission 59098) | Hoatzin crop microbial communities from Cojedes, Venezuela - Epithelial fraction 12 v2 (version 2) | ecosystem: Host-associated > Birds > Digestive system > Esophagus > Crop | place... | reverse complement strand
TTTTTTTTTTTTTTTTTTTTTTTTTAGATATATATAGTTTCGAAGATTAGAACAGCTTCTTCAAGACAACTGAGTTGTGGTCTTTGGGTGGGTGAGGCTCATGATCCCACCCTGCTTTCCTGCAATACCCGCTGCTGCACTGCCAGTGCTGCCAGTGCCGATAGTCCAAATCATGCTTACTGATAGCTCTGATGATTGCAGCTGCTTCTTCAGCCACCTGGCAAAATCTTCTCATTAAGAGGCACAGATCTCACCTTTGCCATCACATACACTGGGCCTTTCTTGGGCTTCCCACTCTCACACCTGTGGGTACAGGTCTGGAGTGGAAAGTGAGTGTAAACGATTCACTTTAAAACTTTTTTTTTAATCAGCTGAGTGCCCATTCAGTTAACACTATCCTCTAAATATTGCCTTCTATGCTCTCTAAGCAAAACATCTTGAGGTTTGTTTCAAAACAGTATTTTGACAGCCACTCTGCTGCAATGAAATTACTCATGCACATAAATATATACACATACATTTTCTTCTTTTTCCTTCCTCAGAGTAAATAAATCAAAGCCCCAGGTCTACATACAGCTTTCTTTCCTTCAGTGCAGGTGGCAAAGAAAGGAACAAATAAGGTTCCCACTTTCAGTTATTTGTACACTTTTTAGATCGCCTCCCATGTGTAATTTGTTATATTAATGAAAATTACCCTGACATTTTCCTATTAATTTATTAAACTCTGGGAGACCATTACAGTTTCTAGTCATTCAATCAGAAAGCCACACTGTTTTTCACACATTCCAAATGGAGCCAAAAAGAAGCTGGCAACCCATCAACTACAGAGCAAGGTTGAGCGAATATTTCTTCCGAAATGTGTTTTCCTTACATTAAGATGGTGTGAAGATTTCTAATTCTTGCAGAGAAACAAAAACAGTCTGTAAAAATCCAGCAACTCAGTAATATTTCAACATTATTATCAGAGTCAATAAGAAAATTCAAAAGGCTGGGCCCCTTTCCACGGAAATGAGTGCACTGAGTACAGTCTGCAGGAATAGTACACAAGGATCTGAAGAAAGGAAGTTAAGGAATGGCAACAGCACCTGGTATTTAAGGTACTCAGATGCTATACGGTCGGAAGGAATAACCAGATCCTGTCCCAGGTAATCATTTTCAAAGACCATTGAGAACTGGAACAGAATTGCTGTACACACCAAGGGCACCAGCCTGGCATCAGCAACAGAACTGTAAAAAGGCAATGAGTGAATAGTCATTTTTTCAGCGAAACACAGGAAAACACAAAGTAAATATCAAACTACTGTCATCAGTTGGTGAGCAAGAGGGAGAGTTACAAAGCACAGGAGAAGCCAGAAAACAAAGGCTGCACAACTAGCACACTGGTAGGATATAAACCCAGAAATATATTCTGACCCTGCTGTGCAAGACAGCAAGGAAGGGGTGAAAGATTTTGTCAAGCATCACAGACACCTCAAGACTTTGTCAAAAGCTTAGGGGAAACTTCAACTTTTGTCAAAGTTTTTGTTCTCTTCCACTTTTCCTGCTCGACAATACTAGCACCAGTGAAGAGGAGAGAGGAACAAGTATTAATGGATACAGTGTGTCCATAGCCATGTAAGGAGACTAACACTGTTTGGCAATCTTGCTGGCAAAACCACCAAGGATGGAACGTGATGCATAAAAGGTGTCATCTTAGCATTAAATAAATAAATAGCTAAAGCACCAGAGCAGGTCACTGTGAAGGCCATGTCCTAGGTATTTCTGTACTGCATATTCACCTCTACTTTTTGTTTTACTGCTTATCGGGGACTGGTTTTCTTAGGGTGTTGTTGCAGAAGTACCTGGATACATGGCCCACTGCAAAAAAGAATTACCAATTACCTTTGCCTGCCTGCACCCAAGCTTCTTTCATCTTTTGGCTTTGGCTGGGAAGGATTTTCTGCTTAAAAATCCACTCTTATGGTCATATGCGAAGGCTACTTGCACAGAGGGACAGAAGCAGTCCTAAGCTGAATTTAAAGCACTTTTCTTACTGAAGGGCTCAGGAATCTTCAGGTCAGCTGGAACAGCAGCATGAGTCGAACCCCAGGAAACATGTATTGGAGTGCTAGGACTTGTCTGTACATTGCCAGCAGCAATAAGGTGATGTTCTTAGATAGCAGAAAATACAGAGGCTGTACTGCATTTTTTGAAACCTCAGTCCTTAGCACAGAAAAACCTCTTAAAATGATGAAAGTGCCTCAAAATTTCTTAATAAACTAGTAGAAGAATAGAGTACTGTGTTCCCAATATAATGGATGGAAAAACCTCCCAGAACAAAGTCCCAGACCTTATCACAATTGCTTCCTCAAAGGAAGCAAGGCTAAACAGTGCCTGAGGCCAATCGAAGCCTGCTTGGAAACCTTGTCTCTTGTTGCTCTAGGTATCAAAATAGGAAGTAAACAGCTCAGAAACAGTACTGAGAATGGTTTAGAGGAAGTACGGTTTCCTCTCCATGCACTTGTTAAGTTTGCTTATCTTTCACGCTCTCAGTACCCCCCCTTCACTCACTGCAGCCCACAAAATGCTGCAGAGGCCTTGCAGAAATGACCTAGAAATACCACTTTTGCATGATAAAGTCTATCACCAGCTCGTGCATGGCTTTAAGAAACCTGGTAATGCCCTACCTGAGAACAAGCGCTTGGAGAGTGCTGCTGTAGTGGGGATACATCATATCCCTCAGACCCTCTCCATCCAAGGCCCACGACCTTTGCCAAAGATACATCTCAAGTCGGAGCGGATCTTGCACCTTTGCTGAAGATGCACCATGTGTCCAACTTTTACCCTATTTATATGCATACGCCCTCAATGGTTACACTCTTTCAAGTACATTATAGGCATCACTTAACAGGAAAATGTTGTATTTCTTCAGTTTTCTTTGGATTGTTATTGGATTTGAAAAAAAAAAACAATCCCCAATCTTCCTGATCTTTTAACTGGAGATACGATGTACCAGTAATAACCAGAGATACAATGATTTTTTCATCAAAGCTAAAGGCTTTTATGAAAGGCTTGAGAACAGTAGACATACTAATGAGAAAGAACAAAGGGCTATAAAGTCGGCAAGGCATCATCCCTACGTGTGGAGGTCAAACTAGAGCTGACACCACAGTGTCACTTGTTTCAGAGTCCAAGTGACTCAAGTTATTATGAGTGCATTAGAGATTTTGGGGTGGATTTTTGGTCAGTATAAGGAGCAAACTCATTATTTTTAAATGCACTGGTCTGATGAAATTCACATTAGGCAAAGATGTGGTTCTGCTGAAGAACTGCTAACCGCTCTCAGATGATGAAAGTGCCTGATGAACAGAAGGGGTTCCCAAAACCTGGAAAAAGCAGAAGTGCAGGGGTTTAGCAGGGAGGAAAAGAGAAAAAGGAGAAAAGAGAACCCAGTCAGCTTCACTCCAGTTACTAAAAAAATACAAGGACTAATAAACAACTGTCTCCAAGATAAGTAGGCAATAAATTACAGGCAACATGGAATTGTTGAGAAAAATCACATGAAAACATGCCAGTTTTCTTTATTACAATAACAGGCATTGTGGGTAGAGAGAAGCCGCAAATGTCATTTATATTGATTTACACAGAACAGTGTCAAAAACTTTACTAGAGTTTCTCAAAAGTTAGCCAAAGAAGCGTTTTCTAGATGAATCAATGATGAAGTGGATGCTAAACTGGTAGAAACCAGACCAGGTATGTCTCATTTTTTTTAACTGGAAGGAAGAAGCAAGCAGGACTTCTGGCCAATATGCCCTAAGAGGGGACTGATTTGACATTTTCATGAGTGATTTGGCCAGTGGAACATAAAATATTGTTGTTATTAAATTGGCACTGGCTTAGAGGAGTGACAGGAGAAGCTGGCTTAGAGTCTAGCCTAAAGGAATTCTGATAGTTAAAAGCAACTGATCACACAAAGAAAGGACAAGGAGTTAGTCCAGAGAAAAGGAAGAGCAGATGAAACATGGTCATTGTCTTCAAATACATGAAATGTAAATGCAAAGCAGCAGGACAGAGACTGTTCCCCAGGCCTGTCTGCCCTCTAGAACATGAATTCAGAGCACTGAATTTCAGCACAGGAGATGTCAGCTATGGCTTTATGAGGGCTAATTTAGAGGAGCATCTGTGGGCATTTGTTACTGCTTGGGACTTGGAGGTAGAACAACACTCATCTCCCTCCTAGCTCTGTATTTCCTCTGATTTTAATTGCAATGAAATACTTCTGTAAGCTATAAAAAAAGAACGTAAAACCTGAGGTAAATATGTAGAAGTTCTACAGATGTTTACCTTAGACTATTACTATCTGGAGTCTGACTAGTTAAATGAGCAGTAAACATCTTTTGATTTAATTTCAAATTTTAATTGAAAATCAGTTTTTCACAGTGAACCGTGCAAACATTTGTGAATAACTATCCCAATACAAATTTACCTATTTTGCACAAAGAAGAGAAATTTCTGGATTGCAAGGTCATCTAGGCTTTACACGTGAGTAGTTTCATGAAGTTTCACAAAGGCATTTTCACATCCCACCACTTTTTGATTTCGCTAGTAAGTGAGAAGATATCCAATATTTGAAACAAAAATTAAGACACTCAGAAAAAATGAGTTGATGAAACAAAAGATTTATTCTTGTTTCATTTTCTTCAAAAACTCGGTACTTCAATCCTTCATGTGTGCTAAACAGATAGAATTTTAGCCTTTTCAATATTTTAGAAAAACTGATTGAGATTTTACAAACATTTGTATTAGCTTTTCTTCATCAGTGCACTCACAGATTTTAACATCAAATTTAACACTAGAAACCATTTGAGAATTGTCACTGTATAAAGCAGCACGTCAATAAACTGAGTGACAGATGCTCTCTGTTAACCCCCACCCTCCCACCAGAGGAAGGAAAAAGGAGGAAAAGGGAGAGAGACTTAAAATTGAATACAAAAAGTTTTAATAATAACACTAATAATACTAATAATATTAATAATAAGAGAAATCATGTAAAATATACAAAACCGACACCGAGTTTCACAGAGTTGGGTGACGGGCACTGGCTCCCGCCAGTAGCTGCCGGGCAGCACCAAAAAGTCCCGGACTGGACTCAGCAGTGGGCAGGAACTGGTCTCAGGGATGCACAGATCGGAATCTGAATCAGGATAACAGGTAGAACAACGAGCAGGGTCCTCTTCAGAAGACGGCCATGGATGAAGAGACCGAGACCCTGGAGATCCTCCAGCTTTAATCTGAGTATGACGTGCATGGCATGGAATACCTTGCTGGTCAACACCAGGTCACCTGTCCTGTCCGCCCCTCCGCACAAGTACGACCCCTTCTGAATCCTCACTTGCGGGACCTCAGAGACCTGTCGGCGACCTTGGCTGCTGTGGTAATAACTATAAACAGGGGCTTTTTTTCTGCATTCCTTTCCTACCATTAGCTCAGTGCAACTATAAACATCAGGTGTTACCAGCTTTGGAGCGGACACCATAAAATATGCAGCCACCTTCAGAAAAATGCAGTTACTTAGAAGAACGTAGCTGTAAGGAACATTCACAAGAAAATTGGTTCTGTTTTAACCAAAATCAGGCAAGAATTCCAACATTCTTTACTCCCGAGAACTCAATAAGTAAGCAAACAAAATCCTTTCAACAAGAGAGAAATGGGAGCTACAACCATGGTAATCTCTGCGGCTGGGAAGGATGATCATGTTGGTTCATTTTTTAAGGGATCAAACTAAAACAGGTCAAGTCATACAAAGAATAATTTCGGGGAAAAAAATGAAGAAAATTTTCAGAATACCAGGCCTTTGAGAAAGTCCTGGCATATTAACTAGACAGAGGCTGATGCAGGTTGAATACCATATATTAAACCCATGTTGGCAAAATTATGTGTTTCCCACACACAGGCTGAATCTCTAAAGACTTGCCAGAAACAAAAGCTGGTTACTGTAAGGGGGACACACTCACATTCATCTCCAGATTCAGTTAAGAACTTCAGCGTGGTAAATACCCAGAGAGCACTCCTGTGAGCCTGGAGTTTTCTGTCCAACAGACATGAAAAGTGAGAAATTGATTTTTGCTGGGAGAAAACATTGGAAAAAATCTTTACTTTTCCTGAACACGTAGCTGCGCTTCTCCAGGCATGACCATGTCCAAAGGAGGAGAAAAAAGCACCCTACAGGCAAAGAGGCCTCATAAGCAGGAGAATTAATAACAAGCATGGTGAGAAGTGTTTTCCTCTCTTTTTCTCAAAAAAGCTTCAAATTGTCTTGGTTTCATCTTGTTGTAGGAAATGAATATTTGAAATATTTAAAAATAAAAAGGTTGTGGGACGGAAAAACAGTTTCCTGCCAAGCTTTAATTTCAAGTCCATTGACTCAAGCCATTCTGACCTCACTATTTAAGTTTTTGATTTACTTGGCTAGCCTCTGGTCTTTTGGACAGGTATTACTTACCCTGTGCAAGCAGCGCTGTACAAAGCCTCTCCCCAGAAGTGGCAATGGCAGTACTGCATCGGGAACCTGACTTTGAACTGGGTCAGCACTCACTGTCAGTGGGAATTTTGAGTTTACATGCAAGACATTCTTCAAAAATGCTCTTTTCTCGCAGTCCAAGTCCATGGCAAAGACTGTCCTCTCCTCTCTAGACTCTGTGGTCACCCTGTTGGAGCTCACCTACACAGCTTTATTTGCAGTTCTTTTATATGCAGGGGAAGTTCTTAAAGAAATGTAATTACAGCTGTGAAAGTCACAAATCTTGTGCTGGGAATCCACGCATCATTTCAGTATTTCAGCTGAATAACAATTTTTACTGGTTTTTCTGATAATAAAGTAACGTTTACTACAGAATGGAAATCGCCCTAGAGCGAAGTAACACAGGTTATTTTTGTATCATGTAAAGTGTTTTGTGATGTGACAAAATATACATATTTTTCTTTTAAAAAGAGAGCAGAAACTTTTTTAGTTCATGTTTGGAAGTTTGGATTAAGTGCCAAGCTATGACTGAAGGGAGAGCTTAATTTGAACACCTGAACCAACAACGGATATTTCAAAATCCATACATACATATTGCATTGCTTTTATTTGAAAGTTCAGAAAATAATGACGGTAAGAATTTAAGCAGCATGTTAAATTTTCAGCCAGTCTTTCCACTCAATATATTTGTTAAAATAATGTGCTGAAGCAGCAGGAATTTATTATTGGGTTTTTTCACACAAGACACACCTTGAATTTTTCCATTCTAAATCTTTTAACAGATGCATAAAGTGGTAAAGTGCTTCACAGAAAAAAAAACCTCATATATGATGTGAGTTCAAAAACAGCAAGATAATGAAGATATGAAATATCAACTATTAAGCTATATCTTCATTAGCTTCAGATTTTTAGTCTAAAATTTTTAAATGTTTTTGACATTAACAATCCTATAAAGCAAAACCTGCAACAGACTTTTGACTGTCGAGAAAAGTCAGTTATCATTAGCATATATTTGGAGTAAATTTCTGGTTTTAATTTTTAAAAAGCTAGTTTAAGTATCACTTTCACAAATTCAAAATGCTGCGACACTAAGGAATTGGCTGACACCATTTTGAGCCAACGTCCCACTGCAGCCGACCTTGCATTTGCTGACAAACTGACTGAAGTAGCGCCCCACAGACATCTCCACCACTGTGTCACAATAAGTAACTAAAAATGCCGATTTTGTCTGGACAGATAAAGTCAGACGACAACAGAAAGAGCCTGCAAACCCAGTGCCTTACCAGGATACACAGCACCTTTGGTTTTGGAAAAGTGCGTGCAAAATGTCAGAGCAAATGTGCAGGAATCAGACACTCGTGTTGCAAATACACGTGTATCGTGGGCGCTGCACCAGGCAGCACCAGCACAGAGTGCGGGTTTGGATACCATTGCTGGCATAATGGGGCTGGCGCAGGAGCTACTGATATGGATTAGATCAGATTTGCTCTTTTCCCTGTTTGCTGCAGCACCGTATGTTGGCTGCTTGCTCATGGGTCCCTGGCCTGCACTCATGCTAAGTCCACCCTGCGACCTTCTTTACATAGACAAACCTTTCCTTATGGCCAGCCATAAAAACTTTGTCTTAAAAACAATAACTTTATCTTACACTAAGAAACAGCCAAGCTGTCATGAAATTACATTAGAAATATAAAATGTTAAAAAAAATGTTTAAAAAGTTTAAGTTTTCTTGTTTTTTCAGCATGAGAATTAGTACTTTGCTTATTTATTTATAATCCTACCTTTCCTCTACAAGCATGCTATCACCCATTCTTGGACAAAGCACATATAATAATGCATCACCAACACAGCACCTACACAGCTCAGCTTCCAGAATCAAATCTGAGAAAGGCAGACCCCTGCAAAGCTTGTAGAATTCCAGTAATAAATCCTGGCTTTTCAGATATGCCTGATGGGTTTTGTTTTCATCTCATAAGTAAGGAGTATAGAAGAGTATGCGAGTCGTTCATAAGGATACTGAAACAGAAGTCATTTCACCCTGAGATCAAACAGTTGTTGAATCAGTAAAGCTAAAAGTAACCCACAATCTTACAACAAGGTTTGCAATTTTCAGAGCCTGTTGTATTGCACCTAGTTAGTTGGGCTGCATATGGTAAGTCATCATATTTCTTCAAATTTCCAACGCAGCCTCCTGGGCAGTGAAAGAATTGTTTGCTAAAAATTGGTATTAAGAAGTTAAACTTCTATAGTGTTTTGCATTATACTGAAAGTTATTTTTGTGAAAAGAATAGAAAGAATCTTTTGATAAGGAAATAAGCTACACAGGAAGCAAAAAATGTGAATTTCACTAATTATGTCACTATTATAGTGTGCTTCTGGAAACAAATAACATCTTTTCTTCCCAGCAGGCTACATATTGCTGGGCCTGTGGGCAAACTGGAAACATTCCTTCCAGTTCAGGGCACAGTTTGCCATTTCATTTGACTTGCTGTTTGGAAAAGAGAAACCAAGGGTAAGAAATGCAGAACAATGCCTGCACTCAATCAAGATTAACCTTGCTCATTTTTTTTTTTTAACATTGTCAAACTATCTCTGCTTGAGCAACTAAAGTTTTGGTAAGGATTCACAGCTCTAGAAGGTGTTTAGAAGAGGAACTGAATAACTCCTGGAGTATTTTGTAACAAGAAGAATTAGGCAGGGAGCTCAGACTGTGTGAAAACAAAACAAAATTTTTGCTGTGCTACTGCTGTTAAAAAACCTCAAGATGTAAAGCTTGTGGAAAGTTTCATCAATCACATAAATTTAAGTAATCATCTGAAATATAAGATCTGTCACAAGATTTGGTAGCACATAAAGAGCAGATTAAGCCTTTGCAGGCTGCTCGGTGAAGACATGCCATCTACCCAAGCATGAGAAGAAAGGATGCTCTAGAATGCAGGTACATCCAAAATGCCTGGAAACCTGGAAATGTAGTAAATGTTTGATCTGGTTTGGCATCTTAGAAAACCAGTGGAAGGACAAACACAAGAGATCTTTGCTGATTCATTGGATAGCACTGGCGACGAAAATTTGTGGCAGGAAAATGTTTGTGTCTACAACAAATACTGAAACCGCATGGATGAAAAACGATGCCTTTTTCTGAAGTGGGATTTAAATATTAGTACACTTTGTGGTGGAGAAGAAGTAGACCTGCAAATATATGTTTTAGTATCACTAAAATGAGCACACTCCCCCAAAGCATCGCAGATAGGTTGCAAGTATAATAGATGGTCTGCAAACACTGAACAAAGGCCCAGCACATCTAGAAGAGCACACCGCTGCTTGATTAAAGGATCTGGGCAGATTAAATGCCTAAAACATGAGCCTTTTCTGGCAGAGCACACACTGTCAAAGAGGTTGATTTTTACAGCTAGTTTTTGCTAACGCCTGTCACAGAACAGCTTTTAGCCACTGTGCAAGACTTGCTCGGGAGTCAGCAACCGCTGCACTTGCATTGTCCCAGTGAACTACTTCGCCTTTCTCAGAAGCTACACAAATTCAGCCTTTTCTTAAAGTTGCTCCCAAGCTAGAAGCCCACATCCTAGTTTCAAAAAACATTACTTGCTTCTTAGGAATGTAAATCACTGTGCATCCTGATCTTTGAGTAACATAGGGCAACCCAAGGAGTGGGAGAATGATCCTCCTTGTTCTGCAGCACGCCAAGGGCCAGGGGGTGCGTGACCTCCACCCCCATGAGCAGAAAGCGCCCAGCCAAAGAACTCAGGTCATTTTAAATTGAATGTGTTTCATTTACACGTAGTGAGGGCATACCCTCCACCAGGCTGCTGGAGGAGGAGGATGCTGAAACTGCTGATAGAGCATCTCCAGGTCTTTCAACAGAGATCATTTAAGGGCTCTCTTAAGAGTGTTTTTTTACTCCTTTATTTCATATACATAGACACCATACATGCAAAGGCCTGGCTTGCTGGAAACTCCTGGAGAAGGCAGCAACATTGCACAAATGGGGGAAGCAGAGCCTCTCTTGAAATATTTTTAAAAGGTTTTATCAAAGATTTTAACCCACTGATACAAACAAATTGTTTCAGCACTAAAACAAACAGCACATCAGAGGAGCAGGGTAGCTAGCAGCGTGATCAGCAAAGGATGGTGTTGCTCTGAAACCACAGCAATACGTATCATCCTCTGAGTCTCTGTCTCAAACCAGTTGTTGTGAAAGTGCTGCCCTGGGAAGGCTCAGGGAAGTCAGATATATTCTCATCACCTTGCAAGCAGCAGTAGGGAAGATTCTGAGGTTCCCAGAGACAGAGATTAGAAATGTGAATATGAGTAAGGAGCATTTGCTGACAAGGTGATTCACAAGCACTTGGCTGCCTGCTTTTCTCCCTGCAATAATCTTTCCTTTTCTTCTGTAGGCAGGAAGCTCCAGTTCCCTTCAGTTCTGGCCTACATGCCTGCACCTGGATGCAAAGTCTTTGTCTAGGGGCATGGGGGGCAGATACAGAGGCAAATCAGGCAGTATTTCCTAATCTTCTTACACAGGCACAGACTTGTCCCATATTACTGTGACTCTTCAAAGTGAAATTTGTACTGGGACAGAGTATGTAGGGGCAAGAGAATATTTCACAGAGTCGTTGCACATCACACAATGTTCAAATTGCCAGTTGAAAATTTAAAAGTTTATAAACAGTAAAAATTATATTGAATTTAATAGTTGTCACTGGACAAGTTGAAGGAAAACATAGGCAAACAATGGAGTTTCCAATAGTTACTTTAAAACAATTCACTTAGCTCCTTCACACATTTAAGGATTGCCAAATGACTTTTATACTTCAACCAGATCACACTTATTCTAACAAAGGTGGTAAAACATGGACTGAGCAGTCTAACAAAGGCTGACTAATGAGTTGAAAAATATTTGGTTATGTACTATTCATATTTTGGCAATGCATATCAGCCAGAAATGTCCGAGTGTCTCCAACAGTGACAGTAAATAATAGTCCGTTGCTTAAAGCCCAAAATGTAAATTAGGTATTTATGAATCAACTGACGTGGACTAATCATAAAGTCAATTATCCTTACTACTAACATGCCTAACTCCAATAGTGAATGTGATTATGATATTTTGCAAAAGGGCTACATGGCATTTGGAGTAAAATTAAATTCCATTACAGCAAACTAAGATGCAACTTCATATTCAGATCTCTTAGACTAAAGAAAAGACTCAAGTGCACAATTAAATTTGATGGTAATTGCTTAAAAACTCAACATTACACCACGTTAAACAACAAACAATCGCTTTTAGCCCTCCTTCAAGGAAATCACACTCTAGGCCTAACACTAGGATTAAAAAGATAATGCCATATAATAAATACTGCTCAAGGCTATAGAGATTATTACTTACCAGTGTAGCTGAAAATTTGTACATAATAAAATTAGACTAAAATAACTCCATACAAAGAGATCAGTACAATAATATTACAGAATGAGACAGAGATAGTGTTGCTAACACTGGATTTGCTGCACACAGAAACTGGTTTTGTTGGACAAAGGTTGGAATTTTAATTTTTTCAGTATTCTAAAAAGCTTATCTTTTTTCCCATCAAAAGCATATATGTATTTCTTTTGAAACTCAGAGGATTCCTGGTAGAATCTGAAGCGAGAAGTGCTGATTTCTCCAATTTCTCTGGTACCGAGCCAGCTGGGTGGACTCCATCCTCACGCCCGCTCTCTGAGTGGTCTATGAGTGGCTGGTCAGAAGAAGAGCAAAGAAGGTCTTGGAGAAGGAAAGGTTCTTGGCCACTCTGATCTTCAGAAAAGCTGATTGTTTTCTCAGAATTATTAACAGTTTCAAGGATTCTTTGGAGAAGAACAGTCCTTAGCTGGGGAGTTCATTCCCTGTTCCACAGTCTACCTGAGAACAAACTTTGGTTTCAGTTGTTGTCTGACTGCTCAAGCCAAGCTCAAAATTTTACCATGTCCCACTTCTCAGATTTTAGGTTTTTTTGAAATCTCAAGGTTAACAAAATGGATCATGAGAGAGAACCTACCATTATAGCTAATGCCCAGAAGCAGACATCTCCTTACATGCAAGTTCTTCTCTCTTCCCTTCACACATAGGAAGACTTTATTCCTCGTTTCTTAAACAAGCCTGATGTTCATTTTTAAGTATCGTAACTATAACTAGTATACCCTAAACAGACGGAAAAATCTGCTTGAAAAGTCTAACAGCCTGGAAAATTTTGAACATGTGATGCAAAGGAGTATGAATTCTGACTAGCAACATCTTGTGTGGTTGCTTCTTTTGAGAGAGAAAAGGCATATTTTGCTACAATTTTTTGCATTACTGGCTGAATAATAACTCCCAAGCAGCAAAAATATCACATAGAGAAAACAACTGTAAAAAAAGTTAGAATCTTAGAATCATGGAATGGTTTGCATTGGAAGGAACCTTCAAAGGTCATCTAGTCCACCCCCCCTGCAGTGAGCAGGGACATCTACCACTAGATCAGGTTGCTCAGAGCCCTGTCCGGTCTGATCTTGAATGTTACCAGGGATGAGGCATCGACCACCTCTCTCGGCAACCTGTGCCAGTGTTTCACCACCCTCATGGTAAAAGATTTCTTCTTTATATCTAGTCTAAACATAGCCTCCCTTAGTTTAAAGCCATTATTCCTTGTCCTGTCACAACAAGCCCTGCTGAAAATATTTTCCCCGTCTTTCCTGCAGGCCCCCTTCAGGTACTGGAAGGCTGCTGTAAGGTCTTCCCACAGCCTTTTCTTCTCCAGGCTGAACAGCCCCAAGCCTCTCAGCCTTTCCTCACAGCAGAGGTGCTCCAGCCCTCGGATCATTTTTGTGGCCTTCTCTGGCCCCCCTCTGGCAGCTCTATGTCCTTCGTGTGCTGAGGGCTCCAGAGCTGGACACAGGACTCCTGGTGGGGTCTCAAAGTGGAGCAGAGGGGCAGAATCCCCTGCCTCAACCTGCTGACCATGCTTCTCTTGATGCAGCCCAGGATATGTGGCCTTCTGGGCTGCGAGTGCACATTGCCAGCTCATATCCAGCTTTTCATCCACCAGTACCCGCAAGCCCTTCTTGGCAGGGCTGCTCTCATGTTCTCAGCAGGGCTAGCTATGCCTTCATTTGGAGTTTCAAGCTTTCTTGCAAGAAATAACTGCCATTTTTACTGTTTTAGAGAAACTGTTCACTCGTAAGAAGTTCCTATTTCTGAATGAGAAGAATCTCTTAGTGTGTGCATAGCTGATTAAAAATCTGGGGGTTTTTAAGGAAACCTCCTGTATATATTTGCTTTTTTCAAGTCCTTATGAAACTTTGCAAACAATAAACCTGACACCGGCCTTGCTGATTTCTTAATAAGGAAAATTCTGAAATACTAAGCTTCAGTATTTCAGCAATAACAATAAACTCCTGATTGCAGCCTTCCACAAGAGAGTCATCAATATTTTTTGTCAGTGCACAGTTCTACTATTTGCAACATGATGCAACATTCATGGTAGTATCAAAAGTTCAAAGCATAATACCCTGCCAGGAAGCTTTAATGCAGCTCTTGGACTGCTCTAAGGTATCTGTTCGGTATCAAACATAAGGTTAATAGTTTCCCTGTTGACTACGGTTTACTAACCTGATTTTCTGGATTACACAACAGAACATAGAATTTACAGAACATAACCATAGTCATAGAAAAGAAACAGAAACAAATGGCAGTGTTGTTCCTTTGTTTGTTCAAAATATTTTATGGCTCAAGCAAGCTAGGACATCCCTGCACGCACAAGGACCAGATCGGTGGGGAAAGGATGCAGCCACAACACTGAAGCCCAGCAAGGAGATCATAATGTTAATTCCCAGTGCTCTGTGTACGCCTGCACAGCAACGACTAGCTGTCAAAAAGCAGCATGTAATCCTGGCAGAAATGCTTTTTAGGTTGAGTTCCTCGTATAAAACTAAAGAAAAATATGCTGAGAATATTTATGTCTGTGATGCTACAGCAGTATTCATGAGTTGGCTTATACATGAGATATCAGGTTCCTTCAAAAACACAGAACCCTCTTCTTCATATATAACCCCTAGATATTACAAGGCTGATATTATAACTAATCCCCATCTGTTGTAAATCACTGTGTAAAATATGCCATAAAACTTACGGAGTCATAGGTACCTCTCCTCCCTTCAAATCAAATACAAGTTAGGCCTGAGTTCAAATTTAAATGCTTGATTTCAAATTTTTTTTATTGTTCTGAGAATTATTGTTTTCTAAAAGAGGAATTTCAAAGAAATCAGTGAAGTATGCTGTGAAAGAACATCAGAAATGTGCAAGTAAGTGTGAGTATGGGGATGGAATAATTTTAATGAAAATCATGCTTTGTCAGAGTATAAACTGAAAGGACATAAAATTAATCCTCTTTTTGCCAAAATTAAGCAATGAAACTTCCTAGGGGAGTCTTCAGTGGAAGAATATCCAAGCAGAAAAGCCTAGTGTATTTGGGGTTCTCCAACCATATGGGAAGCTGTCACATAAAGTTTTATGAACCTTTTATGAGACATTACAATAAGTCTTTGTTAAGCATATTGGAGATAATCTGAACTCTTGAAAGTGTTTTCTAAGTACCGTGAACATCAGTGCCCTCCATGCTAGAATGAGTTTCCTAGAAATACAGCAGATACTTTTTGCCTGTTTGGACAAAAATAGAAATCTTTCTCCATATGTAAATAGGACCGTAATCCTCTTTAGCGTTATGTTTAATGTTTTTCACCATCTAATATGGGTAAATAGCCTCTTCATGGAAAGACTGATTTCCTATGTTATGAAGGAGAAGTGTAGAAGCTCTTGCAACTTACAAAGCTGGATACTTTGTGAGATTTCTCTGCTCTTGGTGGAACAAATGGGAATCCCTGCAGCTCTTACCTGCAGCTCCCTCCTCCCAAGTTTCTTTCTTATCTCCTGCTAAATTCAGTCCTCGACAAGATTTGAAACAGATTAAAATCCCTCTGCTCAGTTTACCTTCTCTCAGAAGGTTAGCAGGTCATTTTTCCTCAATGTTAAAAATATGCCAGAAGGAAAAGAACAGAATAAAGAAAGAGAATACAAAGCTTTCTAACACCTTTCTGGTCTGAAACAAACAAACAAAATTAAAAACAAAGAGAGCACAAACATGTTCATTATTGAGATTGAGGCCTCACAGTCTGCCAAACCAGAGGCTATTTAAAGATCTTCTACATCTTGTTTCTATGTTCTTCTCTGGTTGACCTTCCCCAGGCCATAGTTAGATAAAGTAAAAATAGTCAAGTGCAAGGAAAAGACCCTTTAATTAGCCATTACCCTCTGCAAACGGGGTCACCAGAGTGATCAGCTTACTCGTCATCCACCAGTAAAATCTTTTGGTAAGAAGTCAAGCCATAACCACATACCAGACTCCCTCTTCCCTTCTTTGAGTTTTGACTCCAACCACATCTCTCCCACAGGGACAGCAACCTCCAAGAGTGCTATCCCGGCAGGGTCAACTCTGAGTCATCCTCCAGCCTGCAGGTCCCTGGGACTGCCTTGGCATTGGGTTCAAGGAACAATAAAAGACAAGGAGGGAAGTTTACACTGACCATGTCTGTACTAGGGAGTGATCTGGAAAACTGAAGGAGCTGGGGCTGAGGACACAGCATTTGCACTATACAACCTTCAGCGTGTCTTTACTCAGGATCAGCTGTGGTCTGGTCCCAGGGACCAAATGTCCACTTGTGCCTGCAGCTCACTCAAGGTTCTTGCATCTTAGTATCACCTAAAAGAAGCCCAGTTCATATACCCCAAGACTGCTCCATGTTTCAAACCAAAGCACAGCAAGTAGGGACAAACAGGAAATTTTCCTCAAAAGCAGTCTCCTGGTCCTCATGTCATGCCTAGAGATCAGGGTCAACCTCTCCCAGCAATTGCATCCACTGTCCTTCCGCGGTAGATGTTGCTGAAGGGCTCTCTTGCCTTCTAACCTCTGTCCTAATCCGCACAAGTACAGCAGGGGGAGACTGACTGACCCCAAGGCACCTCATTAATTTTTTAACATTCCACAAGGGCTTTGCTTCTCTCATCCCACTGGGGAATTAAAGCCCGAGGTCTGGTTATGCGGAAATAGATTGCCAATCCTTATTTCTCTATTCACCAGGGAGAGGTGGGGATCATCACTGGGCAGGCAGATTATTTACCGCATATTGTGGTACCCCCTCCTCTTAGTGTGGAGTATTTTCTATGTGAAGGAGAGAGGAAAGCAGCACTTCTCTGCTTTTGAAGCCAGCATCTTATAGCAAGCAGCAGATGCTCTCAGTACATCTCTTTTGGGGTTCTTTACATAAAAAATAAACACATGGCAATGATTTACACCACTTTCACACTTCCATTTTCCATTTTAGTTATTTCATTAGCTGTCAGTACTGCATACCCTTGGTGACCATTGTCTGCAGGAACAGTGGGATCAGAGCAAGACCCTTTGATGCCATGGCAGGTCCAGAGGGGAAGGAAGGGGCAGGAACTGCAGCATTACACAAGTACACTTTTTATGCACCGTGCCCAAACCACATCATCCTTTAAAAGAGAGTGACTTTCTAGGGGGAAAGTAAACAAAGCTATGGTTTTTAAAGGAAGCTAATTTACTTCACAAACATTTTCAGGCCTTAAAAGAAGACTGCCTGACAGCCTTTGGGCAGAATTCTGGCTACTGCAAAACAGCAAAACAGCTGAAGTGCATTTCACTGAAAGCAAACAAATCCAGCTGTTACAAACTGCTCTGGAGCAAATGACCAAAGTGTTGGCCAGAGCAGTTTCTGGACCCAGTGGACAATTGCCTATGGAGCTAAAGCCAATACCCTCTCATATTCCCTTTCCTTTCCAATCTGTTCAGCCCCAGTATCAGCCTGAGAAACATGTTTACCCATTCCTTGTCACTCACAAGGAAATCCAGGGTGGTGGTGATTACCTCCACACAAACCTTTCAGGTTTGAAATGAGGAAAGGTGCAACAGCAAAGAACATTCCACCACACATTTCTGTTGAAGCTTAAAAAAGTTGCTTAGAAATACTACTAAATGTTGTTATTAAATCTGCCTGTATAGTAGAAACACAAAAAATACAGGAATGAACGATCCTCTTTGCCTCTCCACAGGTCCTTATCCACTACTGTTGGTTCAGGTCAACATCTCTTCAGTGGGCTCATATAATTCCCTTATGTCTGGCTCCTCAGCGTTGAGCTCAATCTATCCAATTTCTTCCATTGCCCCACAGCAAGGTTTTCTTGCCTATTATACGTACAAAACCCAGTGAAATACACATTAGCACAATATATGCAGAAAAAAACCCCACAGGATGCCTCACTGCTAGGCTTCACAGGTGACTTTCCAAAAAAAATGCTGGCCAGCCACTCTGGATCTTGTAGTTTCACCCACGGGTGCTGAGAGTAGGTCCAGATCTCCAAATCTGTTCCGGTATTTCAGTGCCCTTAGACAGACGTGTTTAAGGCTTTCCTCGTTACAGTTCCATCCTTTGCAGTGCTGCTCACCCCACCACCAGCAAACACGCAGCTCCTACACCATACAGGCCCTGGAACAAGCAAGGTAGTTTCATAGCTTTTTTTCCTCCATGCTCTTCCTCTTAGCTCTTTGATGAGGTTTAAGGAGGTGGAGGGAAAGGTGAGCATCTCAGTGAAGGTGACAAATTACTGCTCGGGGGGGAGACGTTCTGTTTTTTTGTGTTTTTTTTAACATGATCAGCACTGGTGGCAACTGAAAGCAGGACTGAGAGGCAAAATGTCATTTGAAAAAAAACCAAATGCTTATCTAGAAAAAAGAGACAGTATTTCATGGAATTGTAGGAATGACACAGGAAAGCAGAACTGTAAGTTAAACATCCATGGGTTTCTTCTGCAGCTGGTCACTCTTGAAAGCAAAAAACAAAGATTTGGTCAATACCTGAAAATAACTTCACAAAGTTTTGTTGCCACGTTTTAAAAATGGGGGAATCCTTGTACAGGCTGATCAGACAAAGAGACACCTTGCCTTTCTTCCAACCCAGTACAACAAAAAAAGAGAAAATTCTAAGGAGAGGAGAAGATTTGTAACTTGTAAAGTCTACATGCACATTTATCCCTTTTCTTCTCTGAGGGATGTCATAGTGATTTTATGATGCTGCTAAGGAGAACCTTTGGCTTGTGCTGATTTGGAAACAGAAATTCTTTGCATATCATAGTCATTAACTAGGCTAGCTAAGAATTACTCAATGTTAACCCTGACCTACATAGATTGGAAACAATTGTCCCTTGGTACTGAGAGCTTTTTCATTCAATAACCAAAAAAGTTGTTTTTCACCCTGGACCACGCTTTAAAAAAAAACAATACAAACATGTTTTCCAAACCAGCCTAAATGCAAAAATGAATGTTTACCCTAAAAGCAATTTGTTTAAACTGACACAACATCACTTCTCATAATGTATTTGGATCTATTTCAACAACTGTTGGAGAAAAACAGCGAGTCTCGGAGCTCAGAGTGCTTAAGGGCTGCTGTGGCAAGTTTGCGCCATCCCATTGCTGTGCTCAGAGAGCATTGTGTCATTGGTATGAGGTACAGCTGCGATGCCGGAGGACCGAGCACGCAGAACTGGGCTTGGCTACAGTCCTTGCTGCCCCCACCACGGCACAGATGTGCACCCTCGTCCTCTTGTAGTAAATGCTTGAGCTGCCGCCAGCAGCAGGGAGTTCCCCTCTTCAAGGGGAATCTTTTACAGTGTCTCTCTGGTCTAGTTAAGAGAGTGAGCATGGAGTCCAGGGTTTAAGTATCTCTGTGTAAGAGATTAATGCTACAAGAGCTTGGTTTGCAGAAACAGAAGTTTTGAACAGCAATTTTAAGTAATGAGTCAAGGTGCAGGATGAGGAAAGAGCTTCTACTTGTGTCTTTCCAAAAAGTGCTTATTCATATCCTCATGCAAAACTGCCCGGACCGCATCTCTTGGGTATTTTAAAATGAACATTTTTTTTCTCCATGACCGAAAGTGATAGAAATTTCCTATGATTTAAATATGTAATAAGAGCATGACACACAGGATTTCTGGTAAGAAGATGTGTTTTGCTTTCCAGCTCAAACCACAGGACATCATCCTGAGCTAAGGATGTCACTGGACAGATGGCAGGTGTCACCAACTAGGGCTGGTAGGACAAGAGGCCATGGGGTCACTCTAGGGAGGGGACACATGAGCACTCACTGCTGGAGGTGCAACAACAGGCAGGGCTGTAGAAGCCCTACACGACATTCTGTTAAACCAAGGGTTTGAGTTTGTATCTACTCAAGATCAGGAAAGGATTTTAGCCTAGATTAGATGATTTCTTTAGCTTGTACAGGAGGGTTTGTTGGCCTTCTGGGAAGAATAGTTGAGTCAGGGGACAAACCAGGGGAAGGAAGCTGTGCTGTGGTAAACTGCAGAGATGTCGAGGAATGATTAGGGGACTGGAGTATCTCTCCTAGGAGGAAAGGCTGAGGGAGCTGGGCTTGTTCAGCCTGAAGAAGAGAAGGCTGAGAGGGCATATTATAAATGCTTATAAACATCTGAAGGGTGAGTGTCAGGACGATGAGGTCAGACTCTTTTCAGTGGTGCCCAGCAACAAGACAAGAGGCAACGGGCACAAACTGAAGCAGAGGATGTTCCAGCTGAACGTGAGGAAGAACTTCTTCACTCTGAGGGTGACGGAGCACTGGAACAGGCTGCCCAGGGAGGTTGTGGAGTCTCCTTCTCTGGAGATATTCAAGACCTGCCTGGACAATGTCCTGTGCAGCCTGCTGTAGATGACCCTGCTTCAGCACGGGGGTTGGACTAGATGATTCACAGAGGTCCCTTGCAACCCCCACCATTCTGCGACTCTGTGATTCTGTGAGGTGTTTCTCAGCCAGAAGGGAAACCAGTTGTATTAGGGGGAAAGAGTGAGGGTGAATGTTAGAGCAAGCTGGTGAGGGGGAACTGCTCACATGTACAGTAAGAATAAGGACAACGAGCACATGAAAACACTGCCTTCTCTTTGGATTTCACACCCTGTCTTGCACAGCTCCCTCCTAAGGTGAGGTAGCCACAGCAAATAAAACATGAGGCATACATCCCACTGCAGAGATATTTTAGCTTCCCCAGCTGAGATGAACTGCTTACTCTGTTTTTTCATTTTAATTTGACATTGCTAGCTCAGAACTGGTCATGAAATTGCAGAAACTTTGCCTGGAAACCACAGGAAAAAACAAGAGAGTCTTGGCAAGGGATGGCACAGTTGCAAAGCATCTTCCCTGAGCTCCCTAAGCAAAGCTGTGCTCCATCAAAAGCACTGCCCATGTTGCAGACAGCAAAGCAGTGACATTTCTTTCTGCAGCCTGGAACAGATGAGCTTGGGCTTGTTCACAGAGGGTTTGGGGGCACATGGGAGAAAGGATACTTCTGTCTATTGATCATCGCCAAGAAACTCTTTTAATAAATGAGAAATCCTTATTTGTTTAGTACTGGACCAAAATGCATCCAAATTCTTCCTCTGCTGGAGCTCAGCTGTATTTTATTTCACTTGTGTAACAATCCTGGCCCTATGTCAGAGGGGTGGGTTTGCATTTCAGAGAATTGCCTGATAAGTGGTAGGATGAGACCCCTCAGCACTTCCCCATGCTGTACACATAGCTTGTACCACATGGCTTTTTTCAAGGGGGTGGAGTTGTGGGAGAGGGAAAATGTTACATTTTTCATGATACTTAACACTCTGTGACTCCAAGACCATTGGAGTCTCATTTTGGCTTCATTCAGTTGATAACTAATTTCTTACCCCTTTCTCTAAAAGTCCTGGATGAGCAACACCATTTTACACATGGCAGATGTCTCTGTGATATGGCTCATACTGGGGCTATGGCTGGAATTTCTCAAGTTAGAATTGAACAAAATAGGCCTCAAAAGCAAAGCCAAGGGTTCGGGGTTTGTGGGTGGGTTTTGGTTTGTTTTTTTCTGGGAATTTCTCCATGTGGATCCTTTCTGCTGCTGTCCCAAAGTTAAGACAAATAATCATCCTCACCGTCCCTGAAATTGCTGAAAAGATCTGTAGGCAGCAGTTCACACTCTAAGGCAGCTGTCAGGGCCCTGAGGGCACCTGTAAGCTTTACTGACCTTGACCAACCTCCCACTGGACCTCCCTGACACCCAGAGTGCCCTGAGAGGTCAGGGGATGGAGACAAGGATGGAGGCCATTTCCTAATATCATCCTGCTTAGGAGGACAAAGAAGCAAGAGCTGCCCTACAGGCTTGACACCTAGGAGAATGGAGACAGGCTGCTTGTATGATGGAGCAAAGGATGGCCTGCAGGCACATGACCCGTGAGACACAGCTGATAGCTAAGGTGCCCATAGGACATTTGGACAGATGTTCTTACTTCCCAGGTTCTTCGTGGATATCTGTAACTGGCTCCTGATAGTAGGTCCCTACAGAAAACATATGCAAGGGATGAGAGTGGGAACCAGGGGGAAAGTAACTGAAAGAAATTGCAGAAGAGATTTGAAGGGAATGTAAATGCACAGCAAACTGTGCTTTTCTGATGAATACAAACCCAACATATAACAGAAATCCTCTCTTTGCTTCTCAGTCCAGCTACTGATCTCATTGCTATAGAGGTAGTCTGTTAAACTCTCATGTCATGGACAGGGTCATGATCTGGCCAATATCCTGACCCTGGGAAACTCAGATATGAAGATCTTAGAGAATAAAACACTGCCTGGATGGAAAGCAGTGTTAAAATGTTCACCAGCAGCACACTCCACACAGTCTCTTGAATGTGACTGTACCTACCTCAGTGGATCAATGCAGGATTTGAGCACGGCTGGAAGGGTCACCTGTTGATTTGTGAGCTGTTGCTGTTACTCTGCTATTGATGTAGAGCAACAGCTAAGCAGACATATAAAGGTNTAAAAAGAAGAGTGAGAGCAGTTAACCTCCCTCAGACAGATGGACGAAAGCAAATTTTTGTCCTCATAGCACCACAGGAAAAAGAAACATTTTTCACAATGGCATTGTTGCTTTTTAAATCTTTACAACCCTTTTAGAAAACACCTGTAGTCCAGAGAGCATTGAAATGACTGAACAAAGACTGGAAATACAGACCTGCCTGTGAGCTCTCAGGCTGTATCACCAGGTCGTTCAGGATCTTTGTCCTGCTGAATCTTCTGAGTAAAATTTATCTTCTTCGTTTTTCAATCCAAAGCCACAACCTTTAGCAAAAATGGTATTTAGGCAAGCCTAGCTGAAAGCCTTTGCNTCGAGCGCTGCTGGGAGCGAAGCTCAAGGGTGCTAGGGCATCCGTTAGGCTGCTGCACTGCCTCCAGGTGATGCTTGCTGCAGTGTTGGGCCCTTCAGCCTGCACGGGCCTTGCTAAAACAATTTCTGGTTATTATTCCTTCCACTGGAAAACAGGTTTGTTTTCACTCAAGGCGTGAGATAAAAGGCTGGTGTTTCTGCACAAGTTGTGTTTTATTACACTTTCAATCCATTCTTGTTCTATTCATCCTGCTTCTCACCTTTATTCTGATTTTAATCATTTCTGATTTTAGTCAGATGCTGCTGTGATTGCCTCTAATTCTCTTTCCCCAATACTGGAAATAGTCTCCTCACCCTTCTCACTACCTGCACACCATCAGCCAGCTTTCCCCTCCCTTTGACCTTCCTGGTAATAAATATAACTATTCAATTCGCAAAGCAGACATTGGCTCTTGTGTGGTAGTTTCCAGCACCTTTAGAAATATAAATGGCCAAGTACATTCCTCAGGCAATCCAGGTAGCCCTGGACCTCACTGACAGCACAGCTGTACCTGTTGCTTTTGTCCGCTCTCTGATGTCTCAATAAGCTTACAATAAAGAGGGGATTATTTATCCATATTTTGGTATTTCTCTACCACTATTCAAAAACAATATGTGAAATAACTTAGGCAGTAAGAAAATGTTTTAATGCAGATGAGGGCTGTTACTCATGAAGGTTTCAGCAGTTCTGAAGAGGATTTCATTTTGAAATCGTTCACCTCCCAGCACAGTCCATAAGCCACAGAAGACCTCCTGGATGCTCACATCATCCAAGGATGCAGGCTCTAAAGCCATCCAACACCTGTGCAAACAGAGCTAGTATTACAAGGGCAGTGTGCCCTGCCATAACATCCACCGTGCTGAGCTTTGTGCAAGAGGACACATTTCTTTCCAAGGAGATCCATTGTAGTGGTGTTCTGTGATGACAGTGTACCTACAAGGTGAAAAAGTAACAGAAAGTGATCTCAGGTCTCACAACAGCAGCAGAGGATGCCTGAGTTTCTGCCACAGTTCATTTGTCCTGAGGTACTCTGAGCTGCCAATGGTCTGGCCATGGGGGCAAATACTGCATTCTGATCCATACATGGCAGATGTGAAATATCTGTAACTCAGCTGGAGCTCATTAACTGCTCATGAGCCCTCTGCATTTTGCAGGAATTGGTCTACGCCTGTAGAATATGGCCCATGCATGTGCCATGGTGTGTGAAATGCTGCCCAAAAGCCAGGGACTGTGCTTGGCACTCAGGAAAGGACCAAGAAGCAGCTGATGGGGTATCCCTGGAAAATCACATGCTATGCAGCATCAGTTCTTTACCGAAAGAGTGGTCATGCATTGGAACAGGCTGCTCAGGGAAGTGGTAGAGTCACCATCCCTGGAGGTGTTCAAAAAACATGTAGATATGGCACTACAGGACACAGTTTAGTAGGCATGGTGGTGTTGGACTTGATGATCTTAGAGGTCTATTCCAATCTTTATGATTCTATCATTCTGTGATCAGCAGCCAGCTGCTCTAATCCTGCTTGGGGGTTGCCAGTGTCTATGCATTCATTCGTCCAGAACATGACAAGCAAGACGTGGCAGTGGTGGTGTGATAAAAGAAGCAAATGGATGGCTGAGTTAACGGTAGTGACAGACCAACGTGAGCTAGCTGGAAACCAGAACGACGCAGGATAAGCTATTGCTAATAGATTTGTCAGAAAATTGCAAACCACATTTATTGGAAGAGGATGAATGCGTGTAAATGCATTGGTGTCTGAGCTGAGGCTGTGCATTTCACACGTCACATGTGGCAGGTAAAAGTGGTGACCCTGGGCTCTGCAGTGTGAATGAAGAGGACAAATGCGTGTAAATGTAGATTCAGACAAGCAGAACTCAGAAAGCAGCTCTGTAAACCATGCTGTCCAAACCCCCTCTATGCTAAGAAACCCCTCTACATTACAGAGTGTTCTCCTTAGCCCATTTCTTCAGTATTCCTGGCAATTTCCTTCTGGCCAGAAAAGAAACTCCCGAAAGGCATTCAGCCCTGCCTTGAATGTGCATTACTGCTTTGTTTACGGTATGGGTGATGAAGCAAGGTGTTGGGCTGTGACTGGAGATAGGGTCAGTGACTTGGCCTTTCACATTGCAGTGAAAGTTTTATCTCTTGCATTGTAAGACCCTATTTTCAAGCACTTACAATGTTGCCAAACTATAACCATTTGGAATGAAATTTTCCATGCCAGGTATGTGCCTCAGGCTGAAGTTTTTGGGAAACGTCCACAAACTCAGTCATTTCCAATAATGAGGGTAAGGAAAAATTCCTTGGTTTGTCCAAGTTAAAAAGCAATTGTGACCTTTTCTTTGAAAAGCTCTGGCACCCCTCTTCCTTGGAGCAGGACCTTGTTAGAAGTTTGCTTTTCATCAGAGACATCCCTTTTGCACTCCTGAAAAATCTGCCAAAATTTAGCCACATTATATGCCTTTGAAAAGCTGGATTTACACATGTTCAGTGCATAACTAAGAGATTCCTTTCATTTTAGCAGTTGAACACCTGAAGTTTTCATCCTCCCTGAGCAGGATTCAACCTCAGGTCAAGCAGGACTTCCCTTGCAGTTTCAGTTGCAGACTTCCACAGCCCATGACAGGGCCAGGCACCTGAAAAGAGAGCCAGGAGTCTGTCTCTTTTGCGCTCTCAGTGATATTCACTGTGGTGAAACAACGTGGAAGAGAAAAATTCCTGGATTCAAATGCAGAAAGGACAAGACCCAGATATGTGGGTGGTGATGAGGGAGGGGATGACTCAGGAATTCTTCCAACAAGACAAGCAGGATAGGACCAGGGATGGCACATGGATGTGGGACAGCAGCATGGGGTGGAGGGCAGGGCAGTGATGGGAGGCAAAGGGGCATGGTGGCTGTGGAGGATGGGTGAAGTCAAGCAGGAGAAGAGAGGAAGAGGCTGGAGAAGCCTTTTCTCCCCTGAGAACTTCGTTCCCTGGAACGAGTCGCAGAGCCCAGTGTCAGCTTTTTTATTTGCCACATCTAACGTGCGAAATGCATTGCCTCAGCCTAGACATCAAAACGAGTATGTATTATTTACATTAATCTTCACAGCTATTCAGTAAAAAGCGACTCAATTCCTTCACCTCATAATGATGCTGTAAAAATGAATTAAAGACCAGTTACATCTGAGAGCTTGGCTATAAAGACAGAGTGCCATGGGAAAAAAATGCATTAGAAAATCGATAACTCTTGATTTTGGGCAAAGCTTGAATAGTGGGACATAATAAAAATGTATTTTATAGCAGGGAACAGAGCTGAAATTCCACAGCTAACTTCAATTGCAGCATTTCCTTAGCTATTTGCTGTTAAGATGTCAAAGTCAGGTGTTGTGCTTGTAATTTCTCTTTTTTTATTGTCTAATCTTCTTGGCAGTGCTGGCGTTGTCCATAGGCACTGACTGCGTGTGCCAGCTTGTGCGTCAAAATGCAGAACAGCAGCAAGCATGGATAGCGATACAAGCTGGGATCTGGTGCTGGCACTGATTATGTAGAGCTTACAAGTCTGGGGCAGAAGCTGTTCAAAAAGGTAAGCAAGACTAGACTGTATCTTCTAGAACGCTGATTTAGACTGAAGAAAAGAGCTGACTACTCTGGAAGAAGATGTGATCCTGGGAAACTCTCCTTCTCTCCACAGCATTTTCTTCAAAATTTTTTTTCAGGGATACTTAGAAAGGCACTTAAAAGAAGCACATCTATCACCATTTACTGGTTTTAAATTCACTTTCTAGGAGTTTGCTTTTCCACCAGAAAATTTCTGGACTCCTGTAAACTAAAAAAACTTTGAAGAATCTGACAAAAATTTTTGGAAAAGAACCTTTGACCCGTTGACATTTGTGTGTTGACACAGGGAAGCATTAAAGACCTCAACATGTATTTGCCCGAAGTTCTTTGTACTGTATTTGCTAAACACTTATGGCTCTGTCACGGGCATCCACACTTTTTTCCTAAGACAGAATCTGGGGATGCTAAGGACGACCCCATACCTCAAACTTGTGGAAACTGGGCTAACAGCAAGAACTTGTTAACATAAGAATGCTGATAGTTCAGTTAATGTTAGGTACTAAAGAAATTATTTTATAACAAAGGGAAAACCTGGTGTTTCAGTGTTGTAGCAGTCACATGAAGGTGACTTTCTCATTGTTTGACTGTCCAAAGGATGTTTGTGTGTCCTATTTGAGGGACTGGGCACGAAACACCTGTCTCGAAGAGTGACCTCCATCAAGCCCTGCAACCTCCTGCGTACTCCTGTGCAACTAGAATACTCTCAGAATAATTGCAACTTCTGAAAAAAATCCCTCAATTTTTCTTCAGATCTCTTGCAGTGGCTATCTACATCACCAGCCTCACTGATGGCCCAGATCCAGAGATGGTCCCTCTGAAGGCCATTGCATTCTGTCTTGCAGACTTCCCTTCAGGGAGCAAGTGCCTCTGCGAAGCCGCTGGGCACTGTTTGAGGAGTCTGGCTTTGTGTCTCAGATCTCTTGCTGAGATCTATAGGCTGACTCAGAAGTTCCTGTGCAGCCATTCTGTATGCTTTTGTCACTCAAGGTTCCTTTGAAAACCTCCAGACATCATTAGCATATGTTAACGACTGCTTAGTGTATGCTAATAGTTCCCAGATGGTAATGGTTGCTCTGCATTGCGTGGGTCCAAAATAAGCAAAGGAGACTGTGAGTGTTACTGAGCAGCTTGACGGGCATCCCTTCTCAGACCTGACACCGGAGACCCTATCAACATGTCAGCAAACTGGGTAAGCCAGAGGGAGAAATGGCAATTTGTCAAAATATTGATTCAGAGACGCATAGAACTACACAGTCCTGCCCTTGGCCATACCAGCACAAGGTCAGAGCCAGCTTGGAAGGCTGCTGAGTTCTTACTGGGCTGAGGAAACAACACTCATTTAAAAACAAATTATTTTTGAGTTATTTTTGACTGCTTGGGAGGTGGTCAAATATTATGTGATGGGAACTACACAAGCACTGAGGCTGAATAAGGGACACATTTTTTCTTGTGGGAAGTATGTCATATATGCAAAAGTGGCAGTAATTACTAGGCAATTTTTACCTTAAACCACCACCACCAAAGCTGACTTTGTAACTATTATTTGCCAAGAGGTCGCTGGACCTGGGAGGCTTTCATGGTTACTTCTTTGTATGCCTTTGGGGCGAGGACATTAACCATGCTGAATTCATCCTATCCATCTGCCTTTGGGCAGCCATGTGTACTTCTCTCTATCCAGAGGACTAACTGCAGAGGGGCAACAGCATTTTTTTCTCACTGTCCTCATTCTTCCAAAGTCAGTAAATTTTTTTCAAAGCATCAGAAGCTCAGAAGTGCAGGAAACTGCTCACACCACAGTCTGGAGTGTGGGTTCAGCTTGAGTGAATATTCAGATGGTTCTCCAAAGCTTATCTGGCCCAGCCAAAACCTCCTGAATTTACAAAATTGGGCTGGGCATTTTATGAGAACAGGATCTCTTACAAGACTTTCAGTATTTCCTCTGCTGACTAGAAAATACCATGAGATCAGCTTGGAAACCAGAATAATTTGTTTTGATTAAAAATGGATCATAATGTTTCCAGATCCTAAAAAGATTCAAGGTGAATTGGTGCGTAGAAATCAATTGAAAGTGGAGGACGATGACTCCTTTTATTTGTCCTCCTTAATTCAGTTTGCTCTTCTCCAAAAGCATCCAAGGTAACTCTACTCTTGGCAGTTGTGTTTCCCATTTCAAACCCAACCCTCTCCTTGCTCCGACGTCGCCTTGCTGCTGCTGCAGCACCTTCTCTTGAAACAAATTATTAACAACTTGTAAACTCTAAGCCAGCAATTATTCTCCAAAAGGTCAGGCAGATCAAATGACTTCCACATCAGCTCAAAGCTCTTCCATCAAAAATGAGATGAAAGTACTGGCATGCCCGATCTTCATTCCAGTCCTGCGTCCCAGGATTCAAAGGCCACCCTTTGGTTTGGAGGCTGAGGATGGGCCGTCAGATATCTGAAGGGTTTTTCTGTGGGGCTGACTGTCTGCTTTTTTGTGCACATATGTCAGGTCTTTAGCATTTGCACTCACTAAGGTGGCCTTTTGCTGTATTCATAGCTGAGCTGACTATCTCTGCAGTAAAAACTGAAATGCCATCTCCCAGCAAAGCCTGGATGCAGCTTTGCTGAGAGACATGGCTGGCACTGTTTTGCTGAAGACTAGGTGCAGCAACTACATCACACCATTCATTACATCTTCACCTGGCACACACAACCCAGTCTCCTGGTGAACATTTCAACAAAAATGGTTACTTGCAGTTCTTAGAAACTTTCCCCAGAAGAGGCTGTTTTCCTGTTGTTGCCTGTAAGAAGGAACATAGCCACTCTGGTGACTGCAAACACATGAAATGTAGATGCCACGTGTGGTGGAGATCAGCCTTGCTATGACCCACAGGATGAGGCCAGGAAGTCTGCAGTGGCTTCTCATACCTGCTCTATCTTCATGTTTACAGTTTGCTTTTACCATTTTTTTCTCCCCTGGTGAGTGTTGACTTTGAGTTGTCCCTTTAACAACCCAGAAGACAGTCAGTACCTAATGGTCTTCTGCTTTGTACATAGACTGTCACATTCCCCTGTCAGTACCAATGGGGGTTAACGGAGGTGATCAGAACGGGGCTGTTTTTGCTCCTGTGTTGACAGTTGGGTGTACTGCAAGGAAAAACTTGGATGCATGTGTGTACACTCTCTTCTAGGAGGCAGTAGCAGCAGTGTTAGGGCTTTTTTTCACACTCCAAGGAAAGCCAAAGTCAACTTCAAAGAATAAAACACAGTGGCTGTGACTGCTTCAGACAAAAGTGAGGCCTGGCCAGGCCTGGACTGCATCCACACACCACAGCTAGAGAAGCTGCAGCACTGCCATAATGAGAAGAAGCAGCCACTGACCCCACAGAACAAGTTAGTATGTAAAAGCCGCTTCAATACCCTGCTACGAACTACAGCTTTTTATTTTAAAAATCCTGCCCACTTTCAAAACTTGCAGAGATTAAAGAATTTGAGAGAGGAAGTCTCCAAGTAGTAAACAGATGAGAAAGTAAGTTCACTGGCCACTTTAATGCCTACTGTAGAGAATAACTATACAACAGCATTGTAGGTGATTTGCAATCCTTCTGCCAGTGGTTTCATCTGTACAGCCTGGCTTCCTAATAGTTATGTGATGAAACCCAAAAAACAGTACAACATCAAACCCTTGGGAAAACACTTTGGTGGGGGACGGTGTTTGATGCGGTAATTTAAGGTGAACAAGTTGCCATGGGTTTAATTCCACTCCTATGTATATAAATCTTCTGTTTCAGGATATCAGAGTTAGGTAGTGATACACATATATCTACAGTTGTATGAATGTATAAATAAAATGGGATTCTTCTGGCAAGAAATTACTAAAAACCACAAGGGAAGCCCCGTTTAGCCAATGGAAGAATCACCTCTCCCAGTGCAAATCTGAGACCAACAAGGCTAGCTCAGTTGTTGGATACGTAAACTGGAACAATGGCATCATACTGACCTATTTTAGACACTGCTGAGATCAGGAATGAGATGATGGAAGCGTCTAGAAAAATGTCTGGAGCAAGATTCAGTGGGGAAAAAAAAGAATCTTTGCTGTAAAATTATCAAACCAATCTATAGACCCTATTAAACAGAAGGCTTGGGGAAACTTCACTGCAGTCTGGAGCTGAAAGTATTTAAAAAGGAAGTGTGCATTTGAGAAAGGGCTGTTCAAGCTAGCTGAGATAGAATGAGATCTAGTTACTGAAAACAGGCATTAAATCAGCTTCAACTGGAAATGGAAATAAAGATTTAGCGACAAACACAGCTATCCACCAAGGCAGTTGTGTTTGTGAGGTGGATTATGTGTTCCTGGAAATGCAAATAAAAATATACTTTTCTTTAAAAATATCCTTTAACTCAGCAACATATACTCAAAATAGTTATTAATACAGGGAATTCTAGACAGATTAAACTAAATGATACCTAAAAGATCAGACTTTCTAATCTTATAAATCTGCAACAAAAATGCTGCAACAGAGAGGTCAGTCTTGGGTTTGTTGCCGAGTTAGAACCTAATGCTGGAAGTTGAAGTAGTATCTTTGAATCTCAGGGGGATTACGCTGCCACCTAGGTGTTAAGAAATTTTGTAAGTGGATAGCAAGGATTTATTCAAATTCCTTCCCGCGTCACACGCTGGTATGGCTTCAGCTGTTAAAGAGATGCAACATTCCCTGCACAAGATGGTGTCAGCACATAGCAAATAATTGCTGGCCACGAAAGAGCCTCGGGTCAGATATGTCTTGTCATGGTAGGGTCTCAGTAAAAAAGCTGCATTCTTTCCTTTCTGAAAGTCGAGATATGAGTGCTTTAAATATATACCTCTAAATTGTTCCCTTCAAACACAAAGAACTACCTCCCTCCAAAGAAATGTAGGCAGAGAAAAGGCAAAGCTTCAGCAAGAAAAGACAACTCAAAAGACAGAACTTTATAAGAGTTTATTTTCTACAGTTTCCCTCTCCTTCAGTCCCAGAAGACCTCTTTCAGCAAAGTACAAAGCCCATCTATCAGCTGGGACTACACAGGGCACCCAGCAGTGAGTGGAGTTCAGAGGGCACAGGGGAGCTCTCACAGGGCACCCAGGATTTCTGCTTAACCAAACAACAGTGGAATAAAAATTCTAAAAAACCCGGAAAAATATTGGCAAAACTCAAACTCAGGGCAAGGGAATTAAAAATTAACACAGTGGGAGGCTGGACCTGCTTCACCTTCCTTGCCAGACATCTGTCCCACTGTCCTCCTCTCCTGCACACCGTATGGTTCACACTCCTGCTCCTCCTGGTCAGGAAACCTCGGCAACAAACTCCTTGACCAGTTTAATGATCCAGGTGAAGTTTTGGGAAACGGCAGGTTTTGTGCCCTCAGATGGCACACAGATCTCGCGGTTTTTGTGGTAATGTTTAACTGGGACCTTTGCACTGTGAGCTGATCTTAACTTGGATTTCACACCACTGAAAGAATGTGCGAAGTTTTCAAAGAAAGACATTGTCTGCTTTGTTTAACGAATGACATTGTTTCCCTTCTGCCTAGCAACCCATGACAGAGCCAGAGGATTTGTAACTGGGAGCTAGGGTGAGCTAGCAGGATGGCTAGCAAGCAGATCTCATGCTTTCATTGCACTTCACAGCTTAGTCAAAAACTCGTAAAAGGATAAAAGAATGGCTTTCTTAATCCAATAACTGTAAAAGAACTCCATAAACTCAGATGCTTACAAATTCTTCAGAACAGTAAGAAAACATAGCTTTCAACAGCATTTCAAAAGACATTTTTTGAAAGACCACTTGCTTTGTATATATTTCCATGCAGACAACAAGATTTCTTGTCACCTTACTATGCCCCTGATTTCCACAGTGAGAACTAATATAATAATCTAATAATGTTACTGTAAATATTAACAGATCCATAAATCTGCGGCATTTTCTCACTCTTTTTCGTAGTCTTCATAATTATCTTTATGTCTGTGATATGCTGAAACTGAAAGAATATCTGCATTTTAAAACTTTCTTACTCTAAGTCTTGAAGTTGTTAGGCTTGCCTACAACACAAGTTAGGCTGTGCCATTCATATAGAGGGTATAATGGGATGAAAACAAAAGTATTAAAACTGTCAGTGTGACCAGCATCTCACTAGTAGGTCTTGTACATGCAGTAGAGTTGGGGAGGTGAAAGGGGGACATTGCTATTACAGATGCAGATGTGTTTGTCAATCCAGAATGACCTGACGAGATGATAATGCACTGGTGAGAGCAGAAAGTTTGTCAGGGAACAGCACGAGCTGGACGCTCTGCAGGAGACGGCAAGGCAGAGTCAAGGGTGACCATAAGGCCACCAGGGAGGTGACAACACCAACAGCCCTATCTCACAAGTCTGTGGATGGTAGCCAGTGTCAGCCAAAGCCCGTGGATCACCGGACAGGTCCACAGGGATGCAACAGAGCTGAGGCCAAGCTAAGCAGGCAAAGTAGCACATTGAGGTGAGGATGAGCAAGGTGCAAGACTGGACACTGGCATTCCTGCAACACAGCTCAGGAAGGCACCAAGAGTAAGGGTCTGAGCTTGACTGTGGCCACCAGGCAAAGCAGAGGAGACTTCAGCCAGGCTTCTCACTGGTCTTTCACACTGGTTTTTTTCTCATTGGACTCATCCCAGGTTGCCTATTTGTGTCAGGTGAGAGCTGGCCATGACCCCAGGCAGACAAAGCCCCATGATGGGGGATGAGGTTGCACAGCCCCTTGGTGCACACAGGGCATGGACAACACATATGACGATGCCTTTCCAGGTTCTTCCTGCGGTGGAAGGGGCAGAGAGGGATTGACTATGTTCACATACACCAATTTATGTCACTAGATTTAAAGACCTCAGAAGAACTTCCTGTCAGTGAGGTTTAAAACACTCCCATGGAGGTGGTGCTTGGTGCTCCCGCAGAAGTCACTGCCAGCAGATGCTGTGACACATATGAAATGTAGCTTAGCCCAAGGGAAAACTGTGCAAGTACATATAAGAGAAATCCATTGAAGGTTACTAAATACACAGAAAGCACAATAAGATGAAGAAATTCCCAAGGTGAAGACAGAGGTTAGGAGGCTGCTCCAGCGAAGCATCCTATTTGCTTTTCCTGGCTTTGCTCTTCCCTGTCGATCACTTATAGCCACTGCTGGAGACAGGATACTGAGCTGGAGGAGACACTGGTCTGACCCAGAACAGATGCTTTGACGAACTTCCTAGTCACATTAAAGGATCAGTTTCATTCCTTTTAAATTACGAGTGATTCAGGCTCCCTACACAGTTATCAGAAAGAGATGAACCTCAGCGAGGGGCTCAGCCAAGACTCATCTTCCTCCATTCATCACACAAAAAACATTCCCTCAGAGTCCCAGTGCTATGTAGGATGAATCTGGGTCCTAATATCGTTTTGAATCTTACTGCAAAAATAGGACAATAAAAGAAAAAACAACTAAGTCCTTATATGACAGTTTAAATAGCTTATTTTCTCAAATAATTGCAAAACTGGACACCTAATTTGACTCCTGCTATAAATGATACAGTATTGTAAAAAGCTCATCTGAGGAGACATCTAATGGTAATCTTGATAAGAATAATTCTTAGATATGTAAAGAAGTTATTCTTTGTACAGACAAGTGTTCTGTTTTCTAGCACAACTCCTCTGATCAAATCAGATATTTTTGCAGAGATATTTTTGTGTGCTGTAGTTACACATTACGTTATCTCCTGTATATTGCAATTAAGTTCAAAACAGGCATGGCCCTATGAGTTATCACTGAGTCCTTTTTACTGCTACTGCTTCTTTTATTGCTCTACCTCATTCACCCCTGCCCTATTAAACAAACTTCATTAGGAACAGGCGAAACAAAGCCTCAATTAAAAATCTCTCTACAAATGGCCTAGCACAGCATGTCCCAGTGGGAGCTGTCTGCACCCAGTCGGCCATAAGACGTCTGCAACAGCTAGAAAAAAACGATACCACAAGCACACACACTCACAGCCACAGGCAAGGCTACAAAATGAGGGGAAACACAAATATTAAATTAATATTCACAGTATGAAAGTTTGTAATTGTAAGTGAAAGGCATTATTGCAACACAGCACAAGATGGTCTTGAATATTTTTCCCAAATTCTGGGATAGTTCTGTGGGCTTTTAAGCACTACAATAATATTTAAAACAGAGAACAACCACAGTATTCAACTTCTCTTCTAAAAGCTGGGATTTAGAAATTAGATTAAAGTGTAGGCAAATAGTGCAATCCCAGGTATTTGATAATTAAGCAATATATTTAATTTTTCTCTTGGGTAATGCATCTATATACAGGGATGTGAAGTATGCACACACATGCAAAGTAGCAGTGAACTTGTTTTCTGTCGCCCACATCACATGGATTCTGTGATTATTTTAACAGCAGCATTTGTTTTTCCTTATTTCTATTGTTTAATTGGAACAAAAACAACCTGCAGCCTCATTCAAAAAAATCATAAATCTCCCTGTTCAGCAGTCTGTTCAGTCAAATTGTGTTTGAGCTCTTGTGCAGTATGAGAACTCAGGCAGTCCAGGAAATGTTTATACAGATAAGAGATCTGTGGGGCATGGGGGTAGGGAAAGTGCATGGTTCATGTGGGATTTCAGTTATTCTGGGCTCAGAGGGACAATGAGCATGGCAGGGATTGGAAAGAGGGCTGTGAGTACGATAGGACCACAGAGCCTTGGTCCTCTTTTAGGGGCTTTCTTCTACTTGAGATACCAGGTAGATGCACTGAATAGCAGCCTGGGAAGGTTTGGTCTCATGTGCATGTCCAGATTTGGGACAGAGAGGCTTGCAGCAGAGCCACTCACCCTCAGGCAGATGAACAGCGGCGCTGCACCAAGCGTCACATCAGGAGTGATGAACAGGCAGCTTGAGAAGACATGAGCACCTTTCACATTGCCCAGAAAGCTTGTGATGGAAGAGTTAAAGAAATGCATAGCACATTGCACGGCTTACAAGCAAAAGCCAAAGTAAACAAAGAGCAATAACTTATCCCTCAGAAGTCATTGATTTCCCCTATTCTCACACCAAGTGCTGCAGTGTCAGGAATCTGTGTCTGCAGCCAGCACCAGGAAATCCTGACTCCTGGGGTCTAAAGCTCAAAGAGATCATTAACTGCAGCAGAATAGCACATAGGCAGAGCATGGCTGGGAATGAGACACACAGGAACCTCATGTGCACAGAAGAAACACGATAGAAAGCTAATTTCTCTGCTGCTTCCACACTGGGAAAGTGAGACAGAGCTTCAGAGGGCAGTGGGCAGAGGGAGATGTGAAATAACGCATCAAGGTGCTGAGAGCTCAAATTCTAGGGTATTGATTTCATGCAGTTATATGCAGGAGAGAAAAGAGGGCTCTTTCTAAGCTGTTAAAATCAGAAAGGAAAACATAAAACAAAATATTAGAGAGTTTTTGACTAATTAAAGGAATATGCCAACAAAGTTTCTAAATGAATTTGATCTGGGAAGCTTTTTGAAGTTGCTGAATCCAACGTCAGAGCACAGGAGTACAGTGACAGGGTCTGCCTTCCTGCTTGCACATAGTAAGCAAGTAATTTAATTAAATGCAAGTAATAGAGGAAGTTTCCTTAACCCAGCCAGGGGACACATTGTGATCCTGAAAAGGAAGGTGCTGAAGGAGCACAAAAATTGCATAAATTCTGTATTTCATGGTCCCTGTAAAAGTTGTTAAGAGCTAGGTAAACAAACTTATTTTCCCAGTGGCATGAATTTAGTGGGAAGTGAAAGGATTAGTTTGATTTAACATGTGACAGAACACTTTCAAACCATGCTCAGGGCTTAAGCCATGCAGATGGGGTGTTTTTCACAGCATAGCTCTTGTAGCCATGTTGTCTTGGCTGTTCGAAACTGAAATTTTTTAAGGACGTTTCAGGATATCTAGTTGAAACACCTGCCTGTAGTTCTGCAGCTGTCCCACAAGTAAGGCTGCCTGACACCTTTCAAGAGTGAAGGCTGAAGTCAGTGTTGGTTAACAGTGAGGATGTGGAGTATTGAAGGACAGTGCAGAATCACTAGGAAGTCCTGGCCTCCTGATTTGTGTAACTGAATAGCATACATGTAAAAGCAAGTTTTCCAGGTTTGCTGTTTGGACTTAGAAAATCTCAACTCAGATTCAAAATGATGTAAAAGTCTATCCAAGTATTTGGACCAAGAAGCTATCAAACACAGTCCAGAAGAGATAACTGGGGGATAATAAGCCTAGAAGCAAACATTCACAACAGGAAATACAAGTTTAAAATGCAGGTGGTGTATCTGCTTGAGCAGGGACATAGACTGAGTTACTATAGTCACAGTCCTTAACTCCATGTACAGCTGCAGACAAGAGCGGCTTTTGAGCTGATACCAAACATATTATACTTTTATATTTAAGGAGACAGGTTTTTATTTGATCAATTTAAAATATGCTTAGGGGTGAATCCCATGTTGTTGCTTTCCCAGATCTGTCTCAGTATAGTTGTGTCCTTTCTTTATACAGCTCAAATGAAATTGCTGGTCATGCAAGACATCCTCCCAAAGTCCACCAGGAGCTCCTGGGTTGCTTCGGATCCACCTGCGACTTTGAGGTGACAGCTTGCAGAGCTGTCTAGACACAGGCAGGCTCCATTTCACATGGCTAGAAAACAAGGGTGATAAAAAGTCGGGCTCTTACTCTAACAGTTTATAGTAGACCCTCATCCCTCTAGACTGGCTACAGGGGCAAGGGCAAATACACACAGATCATTTAGGCTACGTGTGTGTAAGTTCTGCATATGCCCCAGGAGCAAGGCATAGTTCTGGTTGTTATACTCTACCACCAGATTTTCCTAGGCTTTGCCCTGCCTTGTGGAGGAACCAGACGCACTGGGGATTAGCAGGCACGATTCCATGTCCCTTTCATGCTGCTCCTCCCTGCTAGCTGTGTGCAGCAGGGCACCCAAACCCTGCCCTCATTTTCAGCCATTCCTCCTCCCTCAGTTCAAGTTGGCACCTTCCTTCCAACCTCTCCCGAGTAGGTCCTGACAAAGCTGGGAGTCGGCTCCTTGCTCCTCAGCTGAACTGCAGATACATCTAATGCACAAAAATCACTGAAGGTCATGTTTCCTCTGTCACTTTCTGTTTGGAAAGTCTCTAGCTCAGACAGTGAGTGTTACAAGACACTATCAAACACACATACCTATGCTTGAGGTCCCACAGAGTCGCTGACTCCTTGCTGCTCATTCTGGCTACTTCTCTGTATGTCCAGCTTAGAGCCGTTGGGATGTTTTTGTTGGTTTTGCTCTGTTTATGGAGAAGCCAGCATAGCTGTCCTTCCTTATCCCACCAGCACAACGGGAAATCATCCAGTATCTCACTGCAGAGGGGACAGAGGTCAGTGTTTGTCCAGTGCTTAGAGAGGCTGAAGAGGATTGACAGCAATGACACAGCTCTTGAGTAATACCAGAGTCTGGAACCTGAGCTCAGCAGAGAAGCTGATGTCATTTGTATGTTAAAGAGCTGCAGCCTGACTATCCACTCAGCAACGTGCTCGTCCTACGACATCACCGTGCAAACGACTGTGTTCGTTGGCATCCTCGCCTGTTTATTTAGGTGTGTGACAGGCTTCTGTTGTTATTTGGATCAAACCTGCTTCATTATGTTCATTCCAAGCACTGCTTGCGTGCTGTTTTGTAGACATCTCTTAGACATGCAGGGCACCAAGGGGATTAATAGCATTCATCCAAATGTTTTCCCAGAGGCCACTGTAAGAAAGAAATATTGGTGTTGACCTCTCAGACTTGGGATACAGATAAGAGGCGTTCAGCATGTGGAGAGACTTAAGGCTTGATGCAGCGGGAGGGGAGTATTATACTCCACAGGATTTCAGGCTGGTTTTCTTTTGTGAGGGCTGGGTGTTACTCCCTCTAATGCAAGACCTCAGGGGAGAACTTCTCTAGTGCAGTGGCAGCCTACAAAGAAGGGCACTTGAGCACTGCAGAAAAACAGCCTACATACAATGAGTATCTTCAGAGTATCACCTTACTATCATCTCTGATCTGCAGACTATCCAGTTCTGCCTATCTTTAATCTATGCTTATCAGAGAATCACAGAATGTTCGGGGTTGGAAGGGACCTCTGTGGGTCATCTAGTCCAACCCCCGTGCCGAAGCAGGGTCACCTACAGCAGGCTGCACAGGACCTCGTCCAGAAAGATTTTGAGTATCTCCAGAGAAGGAGACTCCACAACCTCCCTGGGCAGCCTGTGCCAGGGCTCCGTCACCCTCAGAGGGAAGAAGTTCTTCCTCGTGTTCAGACCGAACTTCCTCTGCTTCAGTTTGTGCCCCATTGCCCCTTGTCCTGATGCTGGGCACCACTGAAAAGAGTTTGGCCCCAACCTCCTGACACCCACCCTTCAGATGTTTATAAGCATTTATAAGGTCCCCTCTCAGTCTTTTCTTCAGGCTGAACAAGCCCAGCTCCCTCAGCCTTTGCTCATAGGAGAGATGCTGCAGTCCCCTTACCATCCTTGTAGCCCTCCGCTGGACTCCCTCCAGTAGTTCCTCATCTTTCTTGAACTGGGGAGCCCAGAACTGGACACCCCAGTACTCCAGATGAGGCCTCACTAAGGCAGAGTAGAGGAGGAGGAGAACCTCCCTCAACCTGCGGCCACACTCTTCTTAATGCACCCCAGGATACCATTGGCTTTCTTGGCACCCAGGACACACTGCTGGCTCATGGTCAACTTGTCATCCACCAGCACTCCCAGGTCCCTCTCCGCAGAGCTGTTTTCCAGCAGGTCAGCCCCAAGCCTGTACTGGTGCATTGGGTTGTTCCTCCCCAGGTGCAGGACCCTGCACTTACCCTGGTTGAATTTCATCAGGTTCCTCTCTGCCCAATTTTCCAGCCTGTCCAGGTCTCACTGAATGCCAGCACAGCCTTCCGGTGTATCCGCCACTCCTCCCAGTTTTGTGTCATCAGCAAACTTGCTGAGGGTACATTCTAACTCTTCATCCAGGTCATTGATGAAGAAGTTAAACAAGGCTGGGCCCAATACTGACCCCTGAGGGACACCACTAGTTACCAGCCTCCAACTTGACTCAGCGCCGCTGATGACAACCCTCTGAGTTTTGCCATTCAGCCAGTTCTCTATCCACTTCACTGACCACTCCTCCAGCCCACACTTCCTGAGCTTCCCTAGGAGCACGTAATGGGAGACAGTGTTGAAAGCCTTGGTGAAGTCTAGGCAGACAACATCCACTGCTCTCCCCTCATCTACCCAGCCCATCATGCCATCATAGAAGGCTATCAGATTGGCCAAGCATGATTTCCCCTTGGTGAATCCATGTTGCCTACTCCTGATAACTTTCTTTTCCTCCACTTGCTTGATGATGACATCCCAAATGAGCAGTTTCATCACATTTCCCAGGATGGAGGTGAGGCTGACCAGCCTGTAGTTCCCTGGCTCGCCCTTCTTACCCTTTATGAAGACTGGAGGTACGCTGGCTTTCCTCCAGTCCTCAGGCACCTCTCCTGTTCTCGAGAACCTTTCAAAGACGATGGAGAGTGGCTCAGCAATGACATCCGCCAGCTCCCTCAGCACTTGTGGGTGCATTCCATCGGGGCTCATGGATCTGTGGGTGTCCAGTTTGCTTAAATGATCTCTCATCCGATCCTCCTTGAGCAAGGGATGGTCTTCTCTTCTCCAGGCTTCCTCTCTTACCTCCAGGGACTGGAATGCCTGAGAGTCAGCCTCAGCAGTAAAGACTGAGGCAAAGAAGGCATTCAGTAAATCCACCTTCTCTGTATCCTCCGTCACCAGAGAACACAACTCATTCAGCAGCAGCCCCACATTATCCCTAGTCACCTGTTTGCTGCTGATGTACTTGCAGAAGCCCTTCTTGTTGTCTTTGACATCCCTTGCCAGATTTAATTTCTGAGCGGCCTTAGCCTTCCTTGTTGGTTCCCTGCACACTCTGATAACATTCTTGTATTTCTCCCAAGTGGCCTGTTCCCCTTTTCACATTTCACAGACCTTTCTCTTCCATCTGAGCTTCACTAGAAGCTCCTTGCTTATCCACGCAGGTCTCCTGCCACCTTTGCTCGATTTCTTGCTCACGGGGATGCACCGATCCTGAGCATGGAGGAAGTGATCGTTAAATAGCGACCAGCTCTCTTGGATCCCCCTACGTTCTAGAGCCCTAACCCATGGGATTCCTCCAAGTAGCTCCTTGAAGAGGCCAAAGTGAGCTCTCCTGAAGTCCAAGGCTGTGATCCTACTTATTGCCCTGCTTCCTCCATGCAGCATCCTCAACTCTACCATCCCATGGTCACTGCAGCCAAGGCTGCCCCCAACCTTCACATCCTCAACCAGTCCTTCTTTATTTGTTAGCACAAGGTCCAGCAGCATGTCTCTCCTCACTGTCTCCTCTACCACCTGCATCAAAAAGTTATCATCAATGCCCTGCAGAAGCCTCCTGGACTGTGTGTGCCTTGCTGTGTGGTCATTCCAGCAGACGTCAGGGTGGTTGAAGTCTCCCATGAGAACAAGGGCCCGTGATCGTGCGGCTCCTTTCAGCTGTTTGCAGAAGGCCTTGTCGACTCCCTCCTCCTGGTCAGGTGGCCTGTAGTAAACAGCCACAACAGTGTCACCCGTACGAGCCTGTCCCTTAATTCTTACCCATAAGCTCTCAACTCGTTCTTCGTCTGCCCTCAGGCAGTGCTCGATATGTTCCAGTTGTTCCCTCACATAAAGAGCAACTCCACCACCTCACCTTGAAGGCCTGTCTTTCCTAAAGAGTACATAGCCATCTATGACAGCCTTCCAGTCATACGAGCTGCCCCACCATGTCGCTGTAATTGCAATGAGATCGTGGCCCTCTGACTGCACACAGATCTCTAGTTCTTCCTGCTTATTCCCCATGCTGCATGCATTAGTGTAGAGGCATTTCAGAGAGGTAATCAAGCATGCAGGTTTCCCTGGTGGGGTGCAAGAGGATCCGCTGTAGCCATACCCACCCTTAAGGTGGGTGGTCTTCTGGTTCTCTAATTTGGGAGGCAGCTAAGGAACATTTGTCACCGCACTGGTTGGCCACACTTATTCCCCAGCTGGATGAGATGGCTTGAGCATTGTGACTTTGGACCCAGCGATCATCTGCAACACTCTGGGTAATAATACTGACACAGCTGTCTTCGGGAACTCAGTGTTTAAGCGCTTGAAACCGCTGTAGTAGGAACAGCAACAACAGATCTTCATTATCTGGAACCGAAAAGGACATTGCTCACGAATAAGAACCTGTATTCGTACTCATACTAATGCCAAGTGTTTCATAAAAAAAGTAAAATAACCTTGGAAGCTAGAGCTGAAAAGGAGGAAGGTGTATGCACAAGGATTTAGCCAGGCTTCCAGCACCATCAGGGCATTCCAGGAGCTGCTGCCTTTCAGGACAAATCTTTTAACAGGGCAGTTACATTCACCGGTGACTGGGTTCCTGACACATGGACACTTTTCACGCTAGTGGGGCCCCACCCTCAAACATCTGCCTTTTCATTGCCATTATTGCCAAATGCCAAAGGGAGCCAGCCGTCCTGACGCTGAGCACTACACAGCACAGTGCTCACAGAACTGAGATGCCTCTGAGAGACATCAAAAGCCTACCTTTGGAGAGCTCCTGAGGGCAAGGTCTGGGTTTTGCACATCTGAGCAGCTGGCTCAAGAAGTGACCTACTGATGGGGAAATGGGAAGACCTGCTGGCTCCCTGTCTTTTGCCTCAGGGCACTGCCACTGCCCAGCAGCCCCGTGCCAGCACAGCTGCCCACCTGGTGGCCAAGCCACCACTCTTATAAAGCCATTTGTGGATTCAGAGCCATGGAATTGCCACAATGTGTGCCACAGAGGCCATTTCCAAGTAGTGATTCAGTTATAGCCTAACTCCCCTTTCCTGACCTTCTTCCACTTTTCGCACCGCTCCTTAAAGTCAAATTTGCCTCCTGCATTGGAAGAACTGGAGAGAGATTTCTTTCTACTCCTGATGTGGAATTCACTGTCTTTCACTATGTCATTCTGGTCCTTAGGACCCTGTTGTGCACTCCATTCTCCCTCAAATACACCAGTGCAAAATTGGACACAGCATTCAGTGTATGTGCAGATAAGAAAGACATGGCTTCAATATGTAGCCCCATGTTACAGCACATGGCACTTCTGCATCCTCTTACAGTTTGTCTCCTTGGCACTTGAAGCCTTGCTGGTCTTGTCACCTATACCTGGTTGCTCAGGCAGTTTCTCAGCAGCATCTACCCAAGATTCTTGTTCTTAGCTGCTTTGTTTGAATACTTCATTTTCTAGCTGGGAAGATATATCATTGTCCTTTCCACCCTTGCAGGTCTTCAAGACTACCTAAGTCCCTAGGCAACCTGATCTCATTAGATCTGCTTAGAGTGGAAGCTGGACAAGATGGCCTTCGGAGGTGCCTTCAAACATAAATCATTCTGTGATTGTGGTGCTGAAAAAAAGATCCAAGAGGACTAGCATTAAGTCAATGTGGATGATTATAGATGGGGTTAAACATGCAGCAGAGGAGTGTGATACACCCCTGAAGCCATGAAGCTGGGAAGGAAAAACTTTGAGGACTGGCAGCTGGGTGGTCAAACCACCAGAGAGAGGTTTATCAGGCCATTTGGTGCCAAGAAGGGTGAGGACACTCTATGATGGGTTTGGCAGCGGTGTGGAGGCCATCAGTACCAGGCAGGAAGCTGAAAAAGCAATCTGAGCATTTGAAGAAATCACCTGAGCATAAATGCAGGCAGGACATGGGAAAACGGAAACAAAAATTTGTCTTTAGTAAGTGCACTTAACATCAGCAGAATGGATTATAATTTTAACACTGCACTTACAATGAGCTGGGACTTCTTCTCTGCTCTTGTTGGATGGATGCAAAAGAGCAGTTCAGTCCATGAGAAGGAAGAAGCTAATATGTAATAAACACAGCACAGTCTACCCCCTCAACACAGGAGAAAATTAGACAGGTAGGGGTAAGGATTTAAATATTGTTGACTTAACTCTTTCATACTTCGATCAGCACAGACTAAATGTAGTCACTCACTTTCATTACTGTCTAAGTACAATCCCAGATTTGCCATTATCAACTCCAGAAGAGAAAGAAATATTACTTACATTATATGGTCAGGTAAGGTTCATGCTATTTTTGGATGAAGACAGGGCACAGAACCCATGAGTGACTTCATTAAGAAAATAAAGATTTACAAAAGAATTTACCAACACATGGGTGATGACCAGAAGAGTGCAGAGTTACACTCCCAGTGCCAGTTGGGCATGGGACGTAGGGAGATTTTATGTGAAATATTTTTGTTTTGTTTCTAACAAGAAGTAATTCCATGAGTGGAATCATGTTTATGACCCTTTTCATAAGCCTTTAAAGCCACTTGTTACTGTTGGACACTAAACAGGATTTTGGCAAAGAAGCTTCAAAGGAAGAAGCTTAACGATCAGTACAAAGCACTGCAAGAACAGAATAAAACATATATACTTTGTGATAATTATTACCCAGAAATGGGTTATTCCAAGCAACAATCCCAAGCAGCAACCATAGGCACAAACAGCTATATTAATTCATCTGCACTTAGATGGAGACAGGGACATCAGACCTTTAACTTCAATTCAGGTTACTTTCCAAAATCAACATTCACTAAAATGAAACATGTTTCAATAAACAGAAACGTGGTGGGACAACTCGCATGACTGGCATGCTGTCATGGATGGCTACAGACTCTTTAGGAAAGACAGGCCAACAAGGAGAGGTGGTGGAGTTGCTCTATATGTGAAGGAGCAACTGGAATGCATTGAGCTTGGCCTGGGGGCAAATGAGGAATGAGTTGAGAGCTTGTGGGTTAGAATTAAGGGACAGGCTCACAGTGGTGACATTACGGTGGGTGTGTACTACAGGCCACCTGACCAGGAGGAGGAAATTGATGAGGCCTTCTACAGGCAGCTGCAAGCAGCCTCACAATCACAGGCCCTGGTTCTCATGGGGGACTTCAACC
>Ga0065711_1027972_pt1 | contig 44542 bp, 28 predicted proteins | sample Hoacrofraction12_FD_59098 | JGI IMG/M metagenome (GOLD analysis project Ga0065711, IMG submission 59098) | Hoatzin crop microbial communities from Cojedes, Venezuela - Epithelial fraction 12 v2 (version 2) | ecosystem: Host-associated > Birds > Digestive system > Esophagus > Crop | place... | reverse complement strand
CCTACTCTGGAGATATTCAAGACCTGCCTGGACAAGGTCCTGTGCAGCCTGCTGTAGGTGACCCTGCTTCGGCAGGGGGGTTGGACTAGATGACCCACAGAGGTCCCTTCCAAGCCCTACCATTCTGTGATTCTGTGAAATTTCTGATAAGTGAGCATTCTTAATTGAGCATGCACTTCAAGTCAGGGAATAAAACAAAAGCGAACTGCTTCACCACATGGGTGCTGATAGCTGTCACCGACTTCAGAAGAGTCTGATATTGCCAGGGAAGCAGGCTGCAGCAGTGTGATCTCATTAAAAGGACTCCAGACAACTTTTAAAATCACTTTGTGAAACTTTGGTCTGTTTTTCTTCTGTAAACCTTGTGTAGGAGTATATCCGATCTGCATATTTCAACATATGCTGTAATAGAGCAAAGCTACTTCACGTGTCGTTGGAACAAATATCTGTAGAGAGCAGTGGAGAATAATCTCTTTGTATCGCTTATGTTATGAGCATCTGGACTTCCTTGAATTTGTCTTCTTTTCCTGATGGGAGGTTTGGCTGAGGCAAATGACAGAATTTTGCATATTTGTCCAGAATTCTCACCTGAATCAGTGTTATTTGTACAGAAACTCCAAGCAGAGGCTGAGGCACGGATTCCTCCCTCTCTCCTGTTACACACTGGCTAACTGGAGCTGCTACCTGATTTAGTTGTTCAACTCTACTCACGGCCTAAGCCTGAGGGCAGCTGACTCTACCCCTCAGATGACCGTCTCCTGTATCTGCCCAGGCCTTGTGTGGCTGGGGACCTTGCTCACAAGAGGCGTGCAAGTCAGCCATACCCAGACTGTGTCTTCATTTTCCTGTATGTTTTGTTGCAGGTCAAATCTTAGGTTGTGGTCCATGATGGTTTTCAGTTTTGTTTCATTTCACACCAGCTTACACTCTTTCTGCAGTGGCTGCATGGCTGAAAAACAAGGCCCAGGTCTTTTTTACTTTTCTTATCTTATTTCCAGTGCTGGCCTGGTGGTGACAGCAGAACATCATACAATAAGTGTTACCAGGCAATTGCAGAGAGCTACACACACATAGCCATTAAAGTAAATACATCAAAACGAAATATGTGAAACTGTTCCATTAGCATAACTAACAGCTGAAATGTAACATAACAAATCAACACATGTGCTGCAACATTTGGTATCATTCTCAAGCTTGCCTTTTAAGGCTGCACAAAAATTATTCTTGTTTTCATTGGAACACGGTAAAGAGTCAAGCTGCATCCAATCTACAGGGTGTGCTTATGGAAGAGATGCCTTCCCAAATTCTGCGCTCACCTTTGGCACAATAAGATAGTTATTCCAAATACTCCTAAGAGAATGTGGCTCAGATTCGCACAACACATCGTCATATATATTTTACTATTTATGACAGAAAAAGACATCCAAAGTATTTGGTATGTGTTTCGCCTGCTTCCTGTTGGAAACAAGAGCTAACCTGGATCGCTGCGTACTCATTGTTTCATTTGTTAGGCATTTTTATTTCAGCTTTACGATAAAGTAAGGAAATGCATTCCAAGGTGTATATTCATTCATCCAGGGTAAGAAACTACAGTAAGAATGAAATCTGATGGGTAAGAAGAACGATGAGTATGGGTAATCATCCAGGAACATATATGGTTATTCACTATAAACATATGCACAGGAGTGTAAAATAAATCAGGAAAGAAAAGCAATAAAGAAACACATATTGTAGTTTTCGATTAAAAAAAAAAAGTTATTTAGAGATAGCAAATTTAATACTGTTATGGGAAGTACAATATTTTAACACTAGAATAAATTTAGATAAAGTGAGTTATCATTACTGTGAACTTTTAGGGTCAGACACAAGATTTATGTTAGTGGAAAGTGATGATGGGGCTGAAGACAGTTTAGCCTTTCCAATTAAGACCAGCCAGTGCATTTTATTCTTCTATCATATGACTCTGTCACGCAGCTGCACAAGCCCCTTGTTTAGATCAGAGCAGTATCCATGCCTTTGGGCAACAATACAAAGCACTTGGACTTCAATCTTTTTCATGTTTCTTGCTTCACTCTGGTCATTCTGAGGTTGCTTACCAAAGCCTTCTCGTCTGGGGATGAGTTCACACCAAAACCCATGGCCTGAACAATCCCTGATTTGGAAAGTCTTAAATGAAGCCAAAGTCTTAATCTGAATTTCCTAAGCATTTTGTATCTTCAGATTTGTGCCATTATAAGTAATTTCAAGATGCTAATTCTGATCAAATTTCCAGATAGGGTTTGGGGTTCAATCCGCCACTTATTCTCATACATTTATAGGAAAATGTATAGCTGGCAAGTAGGAAAATTTTTTGTGTTTTACAAAAGGAACAAAACTGAACAAGTGAAGTATGATGTGCACTTGATGTCACACACTTAACATTTTTGTATGAATTTGATAATCTTTAAGTTCATTTAATGTAATTTTTTCTTGTCAGTCCTTGTAGGAGACTGGCCAATACAACAGTGTCACTATTCCACTGAGCTTCAGAAAACTACAAGACTTCCATGACATGGGAGTCAAAAAAGGCTAAGACTATTACTTTTCAAAGGATACTATTTATTTCCCCCTGTATCTTGCTAATTTCATTGCACAGTGTTGAAGGCTATGAACACAGACACTTTTCCTCTTTTTTTTTTGGCATGTCTAGAACTCTTTGCAGTTGGTTTTCCTGCAGTCCTTGCATTCAAATCTGTGCAGATCTACAGATGCTTCTGAACCCTCAGCAAGGGTCACAGGGATGAAATCTCCTCCTCATTTCTCCCCTATCTGCAAGTGCATGCATTCACTTTGTCACTTTGTGATGCTATCTTTTTACTTGGTGGGTCAAATTCCATAGCAATGGATTCTTATGAGAATTCAAGCAAAAGGATGCCATCAGACCAAATCCTCAGACACTGTAAATCTGTATCCTTCAAAAGTGAAGAGACCATCCTGACGACAGCACCGAGGGTCTGGTCCTTTGAGTTTGGAGAAGTGCACTCCTATAGCTAGCTTAACTACCCTTAAATTCCTGCTTCACGTGTGTTACCAGACCAAAATATTATTTCTGGAATAAAAAACCAATCTGTTTTTACTATGCTGTAGTTTTGCATGTGTAATTATACAGGACTGGGGGCAGTTCTACAGGCAGAACAGCCTGCAACTGCAGTCCCTAACACGGCAACATATTGTGACAGTGTTTATCTGAGCAGTTTGTCAATAGTTTTTGGCCAAAGCTTCCTTAGTCTGGGCGATTTCTGACTCTGTAGGCTGATTTTTTTTGTCAGATCTAAAGAAGAGTAGCAAATATACTGAAGTTAACCCTTTTCATACAAAATTTTTTGGGGAAAAGTAGTTCTACCCAAGAAAGTTGTGGAGTGTTTGTTTTGATTTTATTCTTAGAACTACGGTAAAAATGACCATCCTTTTAAGGAACTGGGTTAAACATGTAGTAAATTATTTAGGACCTATTTTGGACCCGTTTGTGCCAATTTACAGATCCCTTGTGTGTGATTTTATGAGTCATAACAGGTGAGGCAATGTAGCCCTAATGACGAATAAAATTGTTAACCCCTCTTTAAAAAGTCTATTTTTAAAGATACCTCATGTTTATATCATTGGACTGATCTCTTCTAATTTGGCTATTTTATAAATTAAATGTTTTGGATCAGACTAGAACATGATGTAATAAACTTTACTAGTGTTAGGGTTCTTCAGCATAAGTTCCAACTTTTGAAATCACTATGAATCTAATTAATGCTGTCTCTGTTAAATTTACATTTATTTGGGGATTTACTGAAAAGGGGATAATTTAGGATAAATGTGGTCTTGTTCTTCAGCTAGAAATCTTCCTGTGGATGTCCTCATTCTTTGACCTCACTCTTACACCTGGGGGATGTTATTACACTGATTACATGGGCCACAATAGCCACAAACCATCTCTGTTTTCAATGATTAGATCTATGTGGAAAGGGGGTGTAATTCTGCATAGACAGTAAATATACTAATCATAACAAGTTCTACCTAGGGGATGGTTGTCAGCCATTGTGGCCCTGTATTCCTCAGTGACCTGGTATCAGGAGAGTCTAAAGGGACTCTTTCAAATTGTTACAGTCCAAAATAACGGGAATGTAGACTGGTACTGTTGCTATTTGAAAGAAAAAGTCTAATAAATCAGAATTTCATTTAAAACAAACAGAAACATACTTATTTAATGTACTCAAACATTCTCCCACTGTGCTTGAAATCTAAACACAACACTGTTTTATTACTGCCTGAACACAGAGTAAATGTATTATTTTCTTCTTTTCTACTGCTTTGTACATCTGCTAGTTACAGCTGGATTTTAGCAACATAAGGAAAATGAGAATTATCAGAAACCTGCATTCTTCATTGTCAAAATTGTGTGTTAATAAATAGTGAAGATGGGCTCCTCAGTGCTATCCTAGGGAGAAATTCTGATTTATGCTATTAATCTGCTCCCTTGACTGTATGCTTGAAAATTAGTTAGACTTTGAGAAGATGAAGCAGAGAAAACATTTATAAGTATATGAAATGTATTATGGCAGCATCTTTTTTTCACTTGAGTTCCTAGCTGCAGTCAGAATCATGACGTATTAGATATTCTGGAATATCTTCTTCCAAGATATTCTTGGGAGAAAGTATTTTTCTCTGAGTTTTCAATGTTCTTTTTCATAGCAGTTTATAAAACATTTGAAAAATAAGAATTTGACTTACCCTGTGCTTCAAGAATGAGCTGCTGGTGAGAAGGAAACATTCTCCAGGTTCAGCTTTCTTCAGTTTGTACATGTTGAATGCCAAACCGTGCTTCATAAAAAAGCATCTTGTAATCCATGCTTTGGTAAGGATTTAGACCTCAGTTGTGCAGTGGTATCTCCTGTTATGGATTCTGTACCATGATGGAGTCTCACCAATGTCAAAGAGCTATGCAAGAGAACCTCCGCACAGAATGAAATCTAATTTTCCATTAATTTTAACCTTAAATTTACAAATTTCCACCTATTCAGAAGAAGTAAGACTGCTTCAGAAGCTGGCCCAGTACATATTCTGCAAGACAACCATGCGACTTCATGAAGAGTCCAGTTACTGTAATTATTGTAGTTATCTGAATCTAACTAAAAATCAGCTAAACATCTCCAAGCAAAAATTACTTTAAGCATTATTATGTGATTTTAACAAGTAGCAGTAAAAATGGCAGGGAGGTCAGTTACGGCAATAACTGAATTTTGGACATAATAGTAATATTGGTAAAAACAAGGCAGGTGTAATTAGATATACGTTAAGAATATACAGCAGGGCAGTGGGGGACAAATATGCATTAATTCTTTCCTTCAAGGGACTGTGACCATTGGAATGGATGATGGCTAAGAAACAGTTTTCTTCTGTTTTATTGTAGTTCCTTTATGCAACTTACATTGCCCCATCTGCCAGTATGGACATTGGACTTCATCAGAATAAGAAAAACTTGATTTATCAGAAAATAGACCCAGCTTTTGAGGACCTTTTTGACCCAGCAGAAGAATATATCCTTACTGTTCTGCTAGAACCATGGATGAAGATGATGGAAACAGACAAATGCACTTATGGAAAAGTAAGTGATCTGGATGACATCATGAAAAATTCTTATGTCAGGGAAGAAAATCATAAGACCCTTCATATGCAACCCTGTTACATTTACAGTCAGGAAGGGAGAAGTATTATGAGATGTTTTGCTCACCCACTCCTTTCTACGCTGATGCATGGAGTAGCCTGAGCTTCCTATGGAGCGCAGACTTCCCACCCGAAAGAAAGGTGCAGGCTTCATAGACCCCTCAGTCTGTGAATTAGGGAGGAATACATCTTGCTACGGCAAAATTTCTCTTTGCACTCAGGAAATGTAATGTTTCTGCAATCTTACCATTGATCAAAAGTTATTTTCTTAGGATGGATTACCCACAAGCCTTCTGTGCTTTTAATGATGAGCATAAAATAAGCCGAGTTTCTAGAGCGTCAGTAAGGTGATGCTATGTCCATATTAATTGTACCAAGTGTTTCTTGGTGTTTAGAATTAAAGTGCAGCTACTGCTTAGCATAAGAGGAAATGTGATATAGTGATCCACCGTATTTGCCCCAAACACTTCTTGGACAGCTGCCCTGCTGTGTAAGGGCTAAACGTGCCCTGCAGGCTTCCTGAAGTAGGTGGCTCAGTGCCGTTTTAATCCCAGAAAGCCTCAGAAGGCTTGAATTGATCAGGCTCATGCAGGTCAGAGGAGACAGCTGCGAGCCTGACTCTGCTTCTGACAAATAAGAACAAGAAATGGTGGAGGCAGTGGTGGATGCTCTGGCTTTCTGCTCTTTGTAAACTTACCTACAAGTTACCAGCTGTAGGTCAAACTTCTAATTCCAAGTCTTAACATCTCTCTCTTGGATATGGAAGGAGAAACTTAAAATAGGGAATCAGGCGTTGGAGGGCAGGAAGTTAACTCTTGCTCCTGTTTTTCTCCACTGTGACCTTAGATGAAGCATCTCCATTATTACAGGAAATATCATCACTTACTGCTGATATTTCTGTCAGCATGTAATGAGGACATGCATGCATTGCCCCTGCAAAATATTTTGAAATCATTTTGTGGAAGTTTTGTAGTACAGTAAACTTTTATTACTATATTGTGCATGTGTGTATGAACAACTAGGAGAACAGATACCTAAAATCAAAGTTGAGAATGGTCTTCTAAGTCTATTAGGTTGTTGCCAGTATTAAACATTTAAGAATTGAGTATAAGAACAGAAAAATACATACAGCGATATTGCCAGCTTCATCACTTTGCAGCTGAGGAGGTTCATGAAGCAGAGGTCTTATCTACATTTTTGTGTTTAATAGTCTTTGATGAGGTGTTTTCCCCCATGACTTTATGTAAATGTGTCTTGAGTAATTTTATATTGTCAGCCACCCTGTAGTAGTGGGTTCTATGGTTTAATCATGCAACAGGAGAAAAAAATGCTTATCTTGGTTTGTTTGCAAACCCCTCCCTGATAATTTCACCTGGTGCCCTAGTTTTGTATCTCATGAGGAACAGTGAACAATTATTATCTTGTCTTATTCTCAATGTTGTTATGATTTTACGTGTTTCTGTTGTAGCCCACTTCAATTACATCTCTTTGAAACTCAAGAATCCTAGACTATTTGACCTTTCCTCTTACCGAAGGCATTCCATACCTTTGTTACACTTAACACCCCCATCTGTATCTGTTATTTATTTTTTTATGAGATGCAAGCAGTACTCAAGATCTGGATGCACAAAAGATGATCCAGTGGCAGAATCACGTTTTCTGTTTTGCTCTTTGTTCCTTCCCTAGTTGTTCCTATGCTTCTAATTGCCTTTTGACTCCTGGTGAACTTTGAGTGGATGTGCAAAATGTAAGCTAATAGCCATCTGCAATGATTCCAAGATCTCTTTACTAAGTAATAACAACTAATGGAAAGCCCTAATTTGGAGCTCACTGGAATGACTTAATGTTTATTGTCGTTGAATTCAGCTGCCCTTTTATCATGCAGATTCTAAAGTGTCCTGAAATCCTGCAGCTCTTCACAGTCAATTTAACTTTTTGCTCTGTGGAATCATTTTACAAACTTCATTGTCTCCTCACTCACCTCCTTTTCCAGATGATTTCTGAATGTTTAAAAAACAACCTCAGCACAGATCCCTGTGAGACTCCAATAGGAACCCCACCCCATTATGAAAGTTATTTATTTCTTTATTTTTGATTTTCTACCTTCTAATTAACTCACAATGGGACCTACCCTCTCATCTTCTGATAAATTAATTTTCTTAAGAAACTATGAAAGTTTCAGCATTGAAAAAAACTCACTAAAATGAAATATACTAATCCAAACACATCTGCAAAATATTCTCTTTACTTTTTTAGCATCTTTTCTAAGCCTTTGGGTAAATTATTTTTTCTAAGTTTTTTTAGCTATAACTGTTTATGACCAGCACAACACCATGCAATTGATTGGTGCTTTCATTAATATGAAATTTTATTTACTTTCAGTCAGACTAGTTTTAGAGTCTTTTGTAAATGTATATTTTCCACGTGTATTATCAATACTAGTTGTCTAGTATCTACTGCCAGTCCTCACTGAGTCAAGTCATTGATTCAGCCGAGTATTATTATACACCATTTTTGTATAAAAGGGACTCTGCTTTTGAGCACTCTCTGAATCTAGTGTGTTCACTGCTTCTAGCAATGTAAGACTTCCCCCAAAGTAAGAACTGAAAATACAAACTTCTGCTTTAAGTTCAGTTAACGCGTGTGTCATTTTACAGCTCCTTGACTTAACCGAGGGATAATCTATTGCCCTTTCAGTTTAGATGATGCTTTGCTTTGCAAGTGTAGTTACGCGCAGAGTTCTCAGTGCCCTCATAACACAAACATCTTAATCAGAGCACGAAGAAAACAGAACTAAATCCTTCTGAGTGCACAATACATGCGTTTGTGAAGAGTTACAACACACAGCCATAAACCGACCTGTTCTGGGAGGCACTAGAGTCTCTTTGTACTAGGCGCAGGCTGATGCTTATGCACACTCGTTCCCAGCACAAAGACAAGGTCTGCTTTGTATTTTGCTCAGTCCCTGGCTCTACTCTTCCCCTTTGTTCTACCATACAGCAGGATATATTTGGCCCATAATGAAACAAGATATTTTATCAAGAATTAGGTGAGTCCAAAATTGTTTATTTGGGACACGGTCAGTATGTATCTCCATTTTTATCTTTAAACGAAACGTGAAAACAGGAGGGTTCCTTTTTATTGTTGAGTCTCATCCTGCCTCTATCTGCTTTCCGTTTAAACTTTACGAAAAATGTTCTGAATTATTTTCCTGTTTATTTTTAAGCTACATTTTCTTTTAAAGGAAAGAATACCCCAAAGCACTTTGTAACAGTGGAATAGAGTTACACTGAGCCTGAAGGCATTCAGATAACACGGTGATTAGTGTGGTATTCACCTTTAGACAAAAGCGTAATGAATATTAATCTAAAAACTCTATTCTCTCTCTTGCACATAAACTCTTGTATGATAAGACCCCAGCTTTCTAATCTTTGTAATGGGTGTGCTAATCAGTATAACGCATTGGCTCAATTTTGTTAAATATCCTGAAACCTGCAGCCTAGAGGGTCACCAAACTATTCCTTATGCAGTTACCGATTGTTTGCACATAACATGGAGAGCTGCTCTACTTATATACATATGGCTTCTAATTAAGTTAAAAACCACCAATACTTCATGAGTTCTAATCATGTACAATTTATTATTTTAAAGCATTACCTGGTATAAAACTAAGGAGGGGGGCAGGACTGAAAGTCTGAAAGCTTTCACCTTCATTGTTTCCATATTACAGCATCTTTCTTGTCTTAAATTTCAATTTCTGGAAATCCGTGGCACTCTATCTTTTTGACATTTTCCACAAAGAGTCATAGTTTTTAGATGCATTTTTCCACTTTTCAGTGGCACTTTGACATACAATTTGCTGGTATAGGCAATCAGGTAAGTCTGACACAATATACACAATATAATGTATACACAATACACACATATACACAATATAATTTAGCAATGTTTAACACACAAAGTTCTTTTTTTAAAGATACAGTTAGGTTATTCAGTGGTGTTCTGTAGAAACCCACACAGATATACTCTGCCAGAGCTTTTAACGGAATTGTTTGTCACAAGGATGTGACTTCTAGTGTCTTCTAAACTCCAGTCTCATTGCTGGCAAATGTATCCTTTTCTATCCACTGTCACTGGCAAGGTGCCTGTCCAGTTCTCCATCTTTCTATAATGTGTACCGTAGGGATGACATAAGATATTATTTTTATTAGGTGGAGTTGGTGGAAGAAACTCGACAGCTGGACTCCGTGTACTTTACAAAGCTCCAGGCTTTGCATCAAGAGAGTGGTTCCAAGAAGGATGAGGTAAGACAAGTACCTACTAACAAAAACAAACTCTTTTTCTATCATCAGAGAGGGTTAACACTTTGATTATCAGCAATAAAAGACTCAGTACGTGCCCATTTGGAGAAACAAGTAGTCTGAGTTCTACCATTCATTTTGGGGAATGGTTGACAGCCATTGTGTTAATTACAAATACAGGTCTTCTGTCAGTTGCATCAGCATCAGATCACTGTATGATTGAAGTCAATGAGACAGTTTCAACTAAAGTCTGAGGAATGTATTTTGGGCCCTTAATCTTGAGTAAACACCTCAATTTCAAGTAAATTACAGGTATATATTGGTTTATTTCATCATGGAACCTGCACATACTGGTATGTTTAAAGCAAACATAAAATTGAAGCTGATTAAGAGCTGGAGCCTTAACTCAATTTATTTGCTCAGCAATCAAAAAGCTGTTCTGCAGAGACAGAAGTTATCTAGTGCAAGGATTATTAGACTGTGCAAAATAGAGAGACGAAAAAATAATTTCTTCCCTCAGAGTACTGTTGCTGGCACTGGTCTGCCATCCTGCCCTGATGCTCTCAAAGAAGATCAGCACTTGCGTCAAGCTCCGAAAGAACTGGCAGGTCCAAGTCTATCTGACCTGATCCACGACAAAGAGAAGTTAGAACAGTTCCGGGCTTTTCTTAATCAGCATTCGGCTGGGTATGTTTCTTCGCTATTATTATTTTACTTGTTTCTAAGGGCAGAAGAAATCTTTGCTGCGGATCTTGGCTATCTAAATGTTCACAGATTCTAGTCTTTTTTGAAATGTGTCTGTATATTTATGAAATACACATGCACATTTTTCAGACAACCGAATTGAATTGGTAAAAATCCTCCTGTCATAACATGTTTGTATTACAGTTCTGCTTTCAGTTTCTGCTTTGATTAGTGGCAAACCCCTGAGCAGAGCAATTAGCCTATAATGAATAAAAATTTCTCTTTTTTAGTACAGATTCAATTTAGTACATTTTAAAAATTAAAGCTGGATGTTATAAAAAAGTACAAATAGAAGACAGCCACATTATTCTCACAGTGTGAGAGCAACCGCAGTTTTGTGTTTGCACTGATCTGAACAGAATTAAGTACCAATTTGTAGCAGATACGGTTTATGCAGGGTTTTTGAAAAAGTGAGCCCACTTATTTAAAAATGAAGATCTAAACATAAGTTCCAGCAGAAGTAAATGTGAGTTTGCCAGCTTTTTTTTTTCCCCCCAAGCCCTACACTAATCTCTATCCTGTTTAGGAAAAGGCAAATATATTTTTTAAGTAGCGTGTGTTCCATTGAGCTGATGCTTTGCATATTGCTTATTGCTTCTAGCTGAGCACTGCTATCATTTTAGATTGGATATTGGTCAGCTTTTTCAAAAGTGTCCAGAGATGGACATCTAGCACAGGATTCCTCTGGCCAAGACTCAATGTCATCACTTCTGCTTATCATCATAGGTTCTCTTTGTAGTCAGAGAGAGAAATACACACTTCTGGACACAGTTCTTCTATTTCTGAAGATTACATCTAAAACCAGTTTGCATGGATTATTCCTAAAGATGGCTGTTTCTGTCCACTGACTACAAAAAGACTGTACATAATTAGTTCAGATTCTTATGCTGTGGGTGCCTATGGTCAAGTAAGTGACTTCTGAGTTAGTTGTCTAGACCAGTGGTCTCCAAACTTTTCTGATTACGCACCTCATCAGTAAAAAATTTTTGAGCATGCACCCTCAATATACTTATATTTATTTTTTTATAAATTGTATACATGTACTAATTAAGTTCTAATATTTTCTTCCTGACCCCCAAGAATTGTCTTGCACACCCTCTGGGGTGCACACACCCCACTTGGGAGACCACTGGTCTAGAGTTCCTCTCCAACTGGGGAAATGGTAGGAATCACCAGAGAACAGGTCACTGGCTAGGGTGGGGTCCTGGACAGGTACACTGAATCGCCTCTGGGACTTCCTGCCTCTCTGTTAACCACACACAAGTCCCATCTTAAGTGACAGAGCCAGGCAGAGAAAGGTTTAATTTATGGAGAAATTTTCTTTTTTTAAAAATTCATAATGAAGAAAAACATTTGAAAAATTCTCAGAAAACAGTGTTTTAGAGCTGGGTCCAGACTTAGTAACTCTGAAGTCGAGCTGGCAGGCTGCATTAAAGATGCTTAATGGCACTATAAGCTGAAGGGATCCTAGAACTAATGCAGTCTGGAAAATTTTAGCAAAAAATGATAAATGTCTCATTTGCCTCTTCGTCAAAATTTATGATTCTGTTATTGCCCAATTGTAAGTGATCCAAGTTTCAGGACAGACAGGCTGCTGAGTACCTAGGCACAAATTCTGGTAAGAAACTAAACAAAGTTCCATTAATTAATAATTTGTTAAAAATATAGGATATATTCACACAATTGCAGGACAATTTGTGATACTTTGGGTTAGTTGACTACCACTTGTTAGTCTTGCCAGACTGACTATGCACATGCTCCTGATCCTCTGAATGGAAAAAGTAGAGTATGCTAGGATAAGACACCACTGTAAGCAGTTTAACCTTTAATATTATGTATTTTGCTTTTTAAATAAGATGGACATGTCTGATCGGTTGTCATAGATAGATGCCAAGGGGTAACTCCGTAAACCACAATAACTTGGATGGCTTGCATTTGGATGAACTTGTTCACGTTGTGATGAACCAGAAAATGAAAGAATTTCAGTCTGAATAGAATTTAGGTCTGTAAGGGTCTCAAAAGACTTTTTAAAGGGGGACAACTGTTCTTAAATCAGTCAGATGGTTTTGAAAGTTTTACTCATAGATTAATGCTTTGAAAAGCCAGTTATTAACCGAAAAGTGAAACAGATTTGTCTGCATTTAGTGTTTCATATTTCCTGCAAATACAGTGAATGTCCTCACTAAAATTCTCAAAAAAACTTCAGCTAATATGATACTATCAGAAAACAGTCACATAAACTAAACTGAAATTGTAGGTATGTCACTTATTCTGTCCTCTGGTTTAAAGAACAGAACCCATATATGTTCCATGAAAAAAATCTTAAATTGATAGTATACACTCAAATGATCATGAACAATATATAGATCAAGAATTGCACATGGAGATTATTTGTCACTTACTATGAATAATGGAATAAGTCGTAGAATCAGTAATTTATGAAAAGGCAGGCCACAAAAAGCCCTAGAAACAAAATCTACCACAAATTGTTTTTGTCTGTTTGACTGTGGACTGAGTTAAGCTCTGCACTTTATGTGGGGTCGGAAAGGAGTGATTTCTGGGGCTGCTGTTCCCAGCTGTCAACCCCACTCCTTTCTCAGGTGATACGACGAGGAGGCAGAACAGGGGGTGTCGCCTAATCTTGCAGTGGCCTGCGGTACTGCTTCAAATTCTCACTGTTTGATTTTTCATCCTCTCTGCAAGCTCTGCACTATGGCTGTGGTTCACAGTCCCTGCTGGATTTAGCAGCCGCACATTGAGGAGGTTACTCCTTTCAGGGTACCCCAGACGAGACCCTAAATGAGATCCCTAAGCTGTACGTTTGATCTGTATAATTTGTGAAGAAGAATTTGTGAATAATGTTTGATCCGTAAAATTTCAGTCCAATCTGACCTGGTATTTAGGACTTGAACATTTTGGTGGCTTGTGTTTAAGCTAATAACTCCCTAGAATGTTGATGAAATTAACTCAATATTGAAATAACATTCTGTTTAAATTTGTTTGTAGCATGGATCTCATGTGCTGGCTAGATATTGAACAGTTCAGAAAGATGCTCCACAAGGATAAAGAGAAAAGGGAGGAAAAATCCAAGGCCATTAAAAACAAGTACTTAAACAAAAAATACTTCTTTGGACCCAACAGCCCAGCTACCAGAGCACAACAAGAACAGGTACCAGTTACAAAACTGTTCATAAAGAACAATCACACTGAATGTGACTGAGATAAAAATCTACAACGAACTTTACTCCAGCTTTTCCCCAAGCTGTCTCCTCAAATCTTACCTATATTTTTGGCAAGAAATCTGGTTCTGTTCTGGTTGTGGTGATCCCCTCCCTCCTGTTCAGGCTTTTCCTCCCCTGTCCTTACAGACATCTCTTTTAAACCCTGATCTGAGGCCACAGCCAGAGCACGCACAACACAGCTCAGAAAAAAGTGTAAAAATGGCTTTCAGGCACAGTGACTTGTTCCAGCTCTCTATTTTAGCATGTCAGTAAAGCCACAGACTGCGAGTCTGAGCTGTGGTAGTCTGATATAGCTTGATACTTAGGAAATTTGCTCGGTCAAGCTGGGGTATTATTTGCTGGAGCCTGTATCCTATTATAGGTAGGGACAAATGTAATCTGTTCCCTTTTATGAAAAGTACATGTGAGCCTTGGGTAAGCATGCATTAAATGCTTTGCTTACAGTTAAGCTCATGCTTTGCTCAATCAAGGATGTAGAGAGATAAAGGACTTTCGGAATACACAAAAGTTTATGTCATGTGTTATTGTATTTGTATTGCTCAGCTAATGCATTCAGGTGGAGGACGGGGACAAATCCTTCATCATCAACTTTCGGCAGCGGTTCTGCTAGAAATTCAGCAATGTGTCCAGAAGAGATTAGAAAAACAATGGCTGCCATTGTTCCTGGCAGATGAGCGCCATGGGACAGAGGGACAAGCAAAGGTAATTTTTTAACAACAGCAACTCATTCAGGCATTGTTTTTTGTTTGGCTCATAATTTACCATGGGGATAAAATGGTTCAGAGGAAGAGCAGCCCGCAACTCACATTCAGTTTACATTGAAACAGGTGTTCTAGCATGTACAGGTTGAAGCATTTAGCTCAATAACTGTGAAGGCAGTTCCTCTCAAGGCTTAGCGTAGCTGGCACTGTTATTGTTAGATCCTAAACCTGAAGGAGCTGGTGTTAGCTCTGCTGCCAGCCAGGCTGCCCAGGGAGTAAACTAATCTCTGCTGTAGTGCTGCACTCTTCATATGCCATTCTGCCCTAGCCATAAGCTTGCACACAGAAGAAATGCTGCTTTGTGTAAAGGACTTGCCTCAGGGGACAAGAGCACAAGCAAGCGAGTGGGCTTCTCACACTGTTTTCTCTCTCTCTTATGCTGTCCATATTCTCCCATCTGGAGCTGCAGTGCCTGTAGAAATGACTTCAGGGCTTGCGAAATTCCGCTGAGTGGGGAGGTTAACTGCTACAAGCCTTGTTTCCAGTTGGTTACTTCAGAAAGTTGCCAGAAAACTGGGAATGAGAAGCCTTTCACTCCTGCTGGCTCATTAGAAAGGCTGGGGAACGGGCAGAGCTAACATCTGCCTTTTATGCGAGTGCCTCTGTGACTGGGATCTGTGTAGGGAGATCATCCTGCTGGTGGCAGACGCAAAAGACTTGGTTTTTTGCACTTCTACAAAAGCTCTGAAATGTGAATGTCACAGCAGAAGGAAACTTGATGGTTCCACCAAGAAGATGCATAGGCACACTGCATTGATTCATAAAACTTGTTTTCAATGACATTTTTAACATCAAGAAGGTCGTCCGAACTGTTATCAGGAATGCATTTGAACTGGATCCTTTTCATTGATTCAGAGCACTAAGCAATCTGAAAACTGTAGGTTCTGATAAGGCAAATTGTAATTTTACTAATGATCACATTAAAGCAAAAATTGCTATCCCTCTGCCCTTTTTTGGCTGAACTCTGCCTCCTCTACCAGCTGTGGCACAAAACCACGCGGCAAGGCTAAGCTGCTTCCAGGTCTGGAAGCCAGTTCACGCCTCTTCTCGCACCTGCTGCACGGTGCTGGCCAGGAGAGTAGCCCATGCAGTCTGGAAAATGCTGCATTCAACTCTAATAAAAGAGTTTACAGGAAATACATACTTCCAACGAGCTTTGAGTCTTTTCCTAACTCCATTTATGTCTGACTGCTCTTTTCTCTTTCTTACTACAAATTCAGAGGATGAAAAGGTCCTTTGAAGAATGTATTTTAGAAGAAATGAAACCAGATGACATTCTCCAATTGGCTTCATATTTCACAGTGACCAAACACTGTGGGCATGCTACGTACTCCTTATTCAGAAAATCTGCCCTTGATTTGAGGTGTATTTTTGCTACAAAGAAGCTGCAGGATCAAGCCTATATTTCTGATATAGCTGTCCAAAGGAACTAAAAAGATTTCATACAAAGAAAAAAAAAAAGTTATAGCCCAAGATCTGTTCCCAGCATAAGTGGTCACTCAGAACATTATGGGCAGGGTAAACCAGTAGAAGAACGCAGTCTGACTGCTGTCGCCTCTTGTCTACTCTAACTCCCCAGTCTCAATGAGCACGTGCTCATTTATAGCTGAACAAGGGATGGTGTTCAGTGTGGGTCCACAACAAGTTTTGAATATAAAGATCCAAGTGAAGATATATCAACTATTCTACCACTGTGGTCTCAATCCTTAGAGGGTTGAATGCTATACAAGAAGAGTTCAAAAATATAATATTTTGTTCAACCATAGATAAGGGACATAAGTGAAGATCCTCCACGCCAAAAACAGAAGAAGACAACCAGGATGTGGAAGGCAAGTGAAGTTTACTGTGTCTCTTGTGTCTGCAGCTTCACTATCTTTTCTGTTCGGACCTTGCACATCCTTCACAATTTCCCAGCTGACAGTGTGAGGTCCAAACGTAATGCTGTCAAAAACAGGCATGATTGTATTGGCTACAGTGGAACTGATTGGCTACTGATTACTCACGTTACCGGTGAATTTAGCTCCCTGCTGTTTGTTCACAGTAAATTTCTCTCTCTTCCTGGCTGGAGAGGTCATGCTGGAAGAAAACATGTCTCATCCTGGGCTTTGTAGCACTCTTAACCTGCCTCAAACTGATATTGTACCTTTAATTCACATTTATCTGTATTTTGCATGCAGTGGACTTATTGGGACAAGCTGTTCATTCCAGCATCTGGTAGTTTATTTATTATTGTGAGTGGATTACGTGCAGACACAAAAGGGAATGTGAAGTATGCAGTGGAGTGGGCAGGTTTAATCATATCTCACAGTATCTGTTTCATTTAGAATTGTATTTTAATCTTACAGCACTGAGATAATATCAATTTTAAACATCTTAAACCTTTGTAATAACACATTTCATCAGATGTTTGCCAGTTTTTCCCTCTTGAAGAGCAGTGAACTCTTTGTGATTGCCAGCATACAAGTTGTGTACATTTATTCAGTTGAACTTTTATTGTCTGTTGAAATCAAACTGGAGACCCGGTCACCAATTATCCATGCAAACCATCAGCTCGAAAGGGATCCAAAGTGCATGTGGGTTCTGTTAACTGAGTTTTCCCTTTGTCTGTTTGTCAGGAAGATGGTTATTTTCCATGTTCTGCTTCAAGGCTGTTGACCCATAAAATCAGCAGTGTTCATATATTAGTATAGGGGTGGGAGCAACATTTTGTTCTTCCCTTCATGATTTTTCCCCAGAAATAAATTTTTCCCAAAAGTTGCCTAATTCTTGGTCACAGGGGATAGAACTCGTTTGCAGAATTGGAGGAGGGCTGAGAAGATCCCACCTTACCGTCTAAGTTGGGCTGACTTTATTTTAACCAAAGGACCCTTTGGGCAGCTGCCACCCACCCTCTCGCAAGGGTAGACTCTCCCCCCCAGCAGGCTCCATGACAGGACACTAAGAGGAACCATTGTTTTTAAGAGAAGCTGCAGAAAGACTTTCAGCTTAGAATCCGGTCTGATTTCCAGGACTGATTGCAGCAACTGAAAATGGTTCCGTTCCATGCTGACCATTGAACAGCACTGCATCCCTCCAGGACTTCAAGAGTTTTGCACCACTGTTAGAAGACACTTTTCATTCATCCATCTGATAACAAAGGGGGGGTTGTTTGGCTTGCTCCTCAGTGACAGCATAAGAACTGTTTGTTCAGGAAGGCAGGCCAGTCTGAACTTCATTTCAAACAAACTGTCCCTGCATCTTTCTCTCTCCACCCTTTCCTGGCTGCCTACTGCTCTGTGCTTTGCAGCACGAAGATTTCCAAAACGTCTCGATGACTTTAAATTCTATTTTACTGTTGGTAGCTTTATTCCACAGAGAGCAAACTCTCCAGCTTCTGTTGGTGATCATGGCAACACATTTCAAAGCTCATTTTGTTGGTGAGATCCCTGTCAGAAGCATTTTACAACTTTAAGCTATGTGGTTTGTCTGTTCCTTTTTTCTTTGTTGTTTGTTTGCACAAAACTCAAACTGTTCTCTAGAAAAGTAGCCTGTTGCCATAATCAATAACAATAGCTGTTTCCATACTTTATAGTATGTAGTCATATGGTCTAAATCATTGTCAGTCATTTCCTCTCCCATCACGTCTTCCAAAAAATGTTACCCAAACCAAACTGGAAAAAAAAAAAAAAAAGAAAAAAGAAGGAAGGAAAGGAAGAAATGAAACCTTGCCACATTCTATTGTATCCATGTCATAGACTCGTAAACTACTGAAAGTTAGGGTCAATGCAAAGATAAGAATCAGACAGTTTACACTAACTAATGCCTTTGTTATTGCGTTTTGAAACAGAGTTTATTTGGTGCCTTTATTTCTTCTTTTGACAGCATGTGGACAATAAGTGGGTTTCTTCATCTAGTGAAATAAGTGCTTTCCGCAAAGCGCTGTTGAATCCAGTGACAGCAAATCAGTTTCAACACTTTGTGTCACTGAAAGGAGACCTACTGGAGAACGGAGTGCTCTTTTGGCAAGAGGTACAGAAGTATAAGGTACAGTGGTAAAAATGGAGCAAGGGGACTATCGTTCAATTTGTAAGCAAATGCATCCATTACTGCATATTAGGAGAATTTTAACGAGAATGTCTCTAGGCATTTTTTTGTTCATAGTAAAACTTCTTTCACTGTTTAAATTGTTTTTTTCTTTGATGAAAATCCTCACTTCTTAAGGATAGCTCTTTTTAATGACTTGAATGTATTATCCCTGTATTTCTTCATGCTTCTTCAAACTGTAACATTCTTCTGAGTCTCTAAAGGGACACTACTAACTAGCTAATGCCCAGATTTTGGTATACATCTGTTGAGCGGTAGAAAATTTGCAAGCATTAAAATGTTCATTTTGTCTTTATAGTTACATACTGTTAAACAATGGGATTATTGCTGAATTTGGTAATCCCTCAAAAATCGGAGAAAACTTTTAAGTTCAATAAAATGTACAGATGCAAAGATAATATCTACCCAAAAAGCCCAATGCAGACCCCAGCTCCCTTGTACAGTCACATCTGACTGCAGCTGAGGATGTGGCCAAGGTGAGACATGTTGGGGAAGGTCAGCAGCGATTGCCTCCCTCCCAGATACGAGCCCCATTGTGAAATTGCTGCTGTGTGGGGTGAAACACAATACGAAAACTCTAGAATGAGCCTTTAAACCACACTGCAGCCTCCTAGCAGCACCCTAGACTGAATGCAGGGGTACCGCAGATCTTTCACTTGTTCCTCATTCCTTTCGCCTCTGGGATATTGCTGATGCAAAAATGCTCTAGCGGGTGCAGAGCCTCTCCTGGGCTCCTGAACACAGCCTGCGTGCAGATGGTAGGCAGGGAGCAGGAGGTTAGCTAACACGCTCAGAAATTAAAAGGTAAACAGAGTTGATGCTGCAGTAGCACTTGGAGATCCTGCTGCAGGCATGCAGGTATATTTTCACTGTATAATTTTACGCGTTTGAATTTGGGGTTTGCTTTCAAAGCCTAAGGTCCTTTGTTTCCAGGGGACAATCTCCTCTCCTCGCAGAGTCTCTTATCCCCAGGCAAGGGATCATCAGCTGAAATGCTCTCTGGGGCTGCTGCCGTCTCTCTCTTGGTTACAGACTGACTAGCTTAGACTAGAAACTTGACATGAAGGTACCTGGAGTTCCATGACATAAATCCCTCTCGAAATATTTGCTCTTTTGTCAGATTGGTGACTCTTCATTGCTACATTGTGGAAGATGTGGAAACTTTCTGCAAATTAATGTGGAGTGTAATTTAGACTGTTTTCTTTGTGGATCTGTTCTCTGAAAAAAGCCTTCATTGTTTTATGTCCCACCCCCTCTCCTTCATTTATGTTAATTTTATTTGTCTTCTTATCAAGGAAAAGTACAATCTGACCATATTTCTACATGCATGCGATTTGTCATGGTTGGCAGCTGACGCTCTTTATAGAAGCAAAGGAGTGTTGTGGGTCAGGCTGAACCGGAGGAATATTGCCAAAGACGTGGGCAGTGCATACTTGTATTGTCTGAGCCCTATCATGCCATCAGTTTAGACAGAACTTCCTTTAGGAGTCAATGACTGCATTGCTCCTCGTAACCCATCGGGCTAGCAGCACATCTTGGGACAATCAAAAAACAAAAATATTTTTTTTTAAAATATGAAGAAATATAACTCCGTGGATCATTTCCATCTGTTCCTCTATGCTCATGTCTCATCTCTCTTCATATCATATGGCTTGTTTGTCTTCCCTCTTACTATATCTCTCTGCCTTTTCTTCTAAGCTAGATGAGTAAAGGAAGCCATAATATATTCTTAGAATATACTGACTGCATTTTTGTATTGCCTTACTTTCTTCATTGTAGCTGTTATCATTCTTTTTTTCCTTCACAAAACTAAAAAGTATTCATACTAAAACAAGCCAGCTCTTTTACATACCACATTTCTGCTTAAAAGCCCTGTTTTTAATTTCTTTGCAAAGTAAATATCCAGCCTCCTATACCAAAACTAAATGCATATTCTTCATTTAGAGAGCTCTCTTCCTGAAAATTCTCTGGAGTGCTCACTGTGTCTGTGGTAAATACATGTGATAATCTCCTAGTGTTACAGAAATTTCTTGGTGTTTATGGATAGATGGAAAGTTCATGTTTCAAAGCGTTTGAAGGAAGTTCTTTGAATTATTTCTCCTTCCCACCAAAGTCCAATGGTAGCATTTTCAGAGCATGAAAACACAGTAATAACAGGTTTTACAAGAACAATAGGATCACATTAAAAATAGTAGAAAACCTCCAGTGTTCCTTTGAGATCTCACCCTTGTAAGTTCAGGTTTGTTTTGTATTCTGTTCTGCACAGAGTTATTTGAAACACTGAGGTTTTGGGAAACTAGAAAATCTTAATGAATGGTGAAACTAGAAGATTTCAGTGCATGGAAGTTCGTACTGGTAGCTGAAATTGTCCCCTCTTGTGCCAACATTCCTGGTTATAATACCTTGTACCTTGTAAATAATTCCCCTCTTTTCTTGGATTATTTTGAGCATTTCTTTGTTTTTTTAGTTACCATGTCCATGCTCATAGCAGGCGCATTGTGACCTTCAGTGCATTTCACACCTGTAGGTGTGTTTCTTTCTTCAGAAATGGCTTCTATTTGTCAGTAATGTACTTAGACTGAATGCAGGATGAAAACTATCCTATTCCACCAGAATGTGCAGGCAGAGATTATCTCCTAAAAGCAATGACTGCTGTATATCTGCATTTGCAAACCAGAAGTTCCAGTCATATCTTAACTATGTCTTTGACCACGCACATTTGCTATAAGAATTTTGTCCTACATACTGAAGGAATCTATTGTATAATTATTTTTGTATGACTATTACTCTTTGATCACTGGGCCCCTGTAAAGGGTCTTGCGCCTCTCTCTCCATTGACTGAAAATGCTATTTTCGTCTTTCAGGACTTGTGCCATTCTCACTGTGATGACACCACAGTCCAGAAAAAGATCACAGCTATTATCGACTGCTTTATTAATTCCGCTGTACCCCCAGCTTTGCAGATTGACATCCCAACTGAACAAGCAAAGAAGATTTTGGAGCACAGGAAAGAACTAGGACCTTACATATTTAGAGAGGCGGAGGTAAGGAGCTGGGAGAATCTCTGTAACCGATCTGGCTAGAGCTTGGGTGCCTGATTTTAAGGACAGTCTTTGTTGCTTATGTGACAATTTGGACTCCCTACATAAGCCTGGGCATGAAGGAGACCACTATTAGTCACGCATTTCAATGAAGATTGTGTGGTGAGGATGACAGAGAAGCTTCACACATTTACTGATCAATAAACTGGACAATCTCTGACAGCTAGCTGATCCTAGAAAGGTGCTACCCAGGTCTGTGTTAAGAATCCTGGCAGTAGAAATGAATTCTGTCTATATTTTTAATTGCTTGTTCTTTACCACTTGGTTAATGTCAGAGAAGTAATTTGTAGTTAGAAAGTTTGTAGTTTTTGTAGTTTATGAAAAAATGCAGATGTGAGTAAAGCACAGACAGCTTAACTTATTGCATGCCTTTCCCTTCTTTAGTACAGAAAGCCTGTATTAAATGGCCGTAGACAATTTTCTCTCTGATCTTTGTATAATCAGACTGAACAGCAATTTGTGAACCTTTTCTACAGACTTACTGTTTTCTTATTCTTTGTTCCTGTCTTCTCTGTCTTGTCTTCTAAACCCAAGAAAGCCAGTTCCTCTTTCTTTTTCTCTAAAATTGACACCAACACCTTTAAACATCAACTGTGAGTCCATAAAGCGTTTGGATCACAAAGAATGAATGGTTTGTCAGAGAAAAGGGTTCATATAGGTCCTAAGAGAAATAAGTCTAATTTCAGCCTGTGTAAAACCCAGTGAACTCCAGAAATGTGGCACAAAACCAAGGGAAGAACTTTGCCAAAAAGCTGTGACTGGAATATGACAGTGACTCCTATGTCGCTTTCAAGCCCTTTGAGCCAGAAGCAGTGAGGTGCTGAGCATGCTCAGCTCCTTTGAAGCCAGTTTCCTCAATGAGAATGAAATATCTAAATAAATTGAAAAATGTGAGCCTAGTACGTGCAGCAACAGAATTCACTGAGCCCCTCTGTTTGCTTTTCTAAAATTGTTTTTCTTATTCTAGTTCAAAAAAGACCCTGTGAGAGATTATATCATTTAAAAATTATCCAAGATTTGCTCATAGATCTGTAATGTGGTTTAAGAGCCTTTCCAGAGGCAAAAAAAGTATTTCCTTTCTCTTAAGGAGGGAAAAAACCCCCCTCTCCCTAATGAACTGAATATTTGAAATACTTGAGCAGAACAGTGGTGCAAAAGCAGTTCTACTGCTGTATATTTTATCAAGAGAACTTGTAAAAAATGATGGATGTTTTCATTAATGCAAACAATTGTTTAGGGAAATATAAAAAAAGAAAGTGCCTTTTAACTGTGTTTTAGGAAGATTTCTCACCAGTAATAAACACACTGATGAAAAGCATGTGCCGAGCAAAGCTGGGCTGAAATGTCAGGACACAGTACGTGGGAGGAACAAGGCTGTGTATTCAAAAAGAAATAGTTATTTCATTTTCATGGTAAACTACATTTTGTTTTACAGTAAACTCTGTTTTCTTAATACGATCAAGACTGACTGTCTTTTCTTTCTGTAGATGACTGTTTTTGCTCTTCTGCTTAAATTTTGGCCAAAATTTTGTAAGTTTCGAAGCAATTTAGCTAGTGACAAAATTCTACTAGCCTTGGAGAGAAAAAAGGGAAAAAAGATGCAAAAGAAGAAAGGCAAAATAGCAGAGGTAAGGCTCATAAAGTTTCAGGTGAGAGCTGACGAACTGCATAAAAACTCCTTTATGGGCAAACATACACGAATTCAAATATCCCTTTCTCCCTCTGATCCAAAGCTACCAAAATCTTTTTATTAGAATTCCAGCTTTACATGCAACCCAGTCCGGGGGTGATTAGTTCTCAATCCTGCCGATGCATATACATATGTTTAACTTGAAGCAGATGAGTCAATGGAATACTCCTTTCATTAAGCAGAGGGCAAAATGTATTTTAGTCATGTTTTGTGCGAGGAGAAGAGCGAAAAAAACGCCTGAACTAAAAAAGAAAAAAAGAAACCTATGTACAGTCCATGTGTACAATGGATAATTGCAGACCTGTTTGCACTTTCACTATATACCACCCTATTTCAGAATTTACAGTCCTGGGTCACTATTGAAAACAAACAAAACCAAACCAGATGTCATACCTATTTTTCAGAAGCAGCATTTGAAAAGTCTGCACATTATTTTAAAAAATATTTGTGTACTAATTGCTCTGTATAGTCTTTGTCTTTTCTTGAGTATTTCTCAGCTTTGACACTGAAATTGTTAGACTGTTCACAATGAGCTTCCAGACAGTTTCAGTGCATTAACAGAACTGTGACCTCTACAGAGAAATGCTTGCCTGTAAAAGTGTTTTTCTTGGAATTTTATTCTTAAAATGTAATGGATATTTTTTTTTCTATTGATTATAGGCTTTGCAAAAGTTTATTTTTTACAAAATGTAATTGTTTGGCCAGCTTTGAGGATAGAACATTCCTTTAAGGGCAGAGAAATTATTGGACTTGCAAGCTATCATAAGCAGCATTAAAAGACCTTTACATATTTTAAACACCATGTATGCATGTGTTGAGATATTACTTGTGATGAGAACCACATGAGTACCTGGACAGATAAAGACATATATACCCGTAAGAACATGTACACATTATACGTTATACATGTCTCTTTTTAGACGCATGAAAACTGAGAACCAGTGAAGCAGTACTCAGGGCCACACACCAATGTCAAGTGAAGTCTAAAATCCAAGAACTCATGTTCCTTTCTCCAAAGCACGTTGCCTCCACACAGATATGTTTGGCAAGGCCATTGGCAATACTTACAGTGCAAGAATGCAATATTTCAAAAAGTAATGCACTTCTGTGTTTTCACAGACTTATTTTTTCCATCTGTTTGTTGCCTGTCTATAAAGTTTCTGATTATGATCAAGGAAGTAAAGAGCAAATCTTGGTCAGGAGGGCAAAAGCCTGGCTTTTATGGGGAACAAATGGGAAAGGTGAATTACCCTTCTAAGCTGGGAAATAGGATCAGAAATTTTAGAAAGTGACTGGCAGAGAATGCAGTTCAGTAAACAGTTGGCAGACTATTCCTCTCACAAAAAATGATCAGTAAACCAGTTACCTTTTAAAATCTCTAGGAAGAGTAGGTGGAACAGATACGTTTTTGAAACCCTTTCCCCCTTCTATTATTTTTGAAAGAATTTGCCGTTCCCTCTTCTCTTGCCTGAGATTTCTGTTCCCTCAGTGACAACATAACTATTCAAATGATTCAGTGTCCCTGAAGGATACTGATAAGATTCAAGTAATGTAAGCAATAGCAGGTTCACTTGGCAGCTTGTAGAAGGTGATGATTTCTTGGCATTTAAAATAATGTCTGTGCTCCTCTGCCCCAACCAGGCTCATGCTGAAGCAGGGGAAAGCTCTGACAAGGGTTAGAAACTATATTTTTAATTACATACTCCCCCCTCCCCCCCCTCCCCAATCAGTTGTCATTTTGGGTTTATGTCAAATGGAACAATCTTGGTCCTGGAGGAGGAATTTTACTTTCTCCTTCCTCACAAATTTGTCCCTGGGTCAGGGACAATCTAGCCAGGCTCATCTCACTTTCTGAACTGACTGGATAAGAGTTGGACTTTTATGTAGTGTAACGGAGAAAATAGGCAGACAAAGAGATTTTCACTGGACAATGATGCATGACTTGGCATTATTTGACCATCTCAATAGTTTTTGTATGTGCCTATTTATTATTTACGGGGCAAGTCCTTTTGAAGGCTTCCTGGCAATGGACTCAGTGCAGGGGAGGAGTGGCTGACAGCGAGGGATGCCATGCAAGCCCTGTACAATGCAGAGACCGCTTTTAAGCTTTGTGTCTGGAAGGCAGGGATGTCTAGGTACGGTGTGAAGTAAGCTTGAACATTCAATATAATGCGATTGCTTCAGTAATAAGCTGAAATAGTTGTTTTAAAAGATATTGCTCTGGGAGAGTATAGTTTGCTTCTCTGTTTTCACATATTTGCCCATAGTGTGGCAGAGCTATGTGGGCTCATCTTTGGCCTCTCTGCGGATCTGTGCCTTTGTTAACTGCCAGATGCACATGCCACATACTTCAAAAAATATCATTAGTCACTTTGTGCAGACTGCCTTGATGCCAACATTTGCAATTTTTTGTATACACAATTGCATTTTATTTTCAAAATAGATTTTGGATTTTTTGCTTTGAAGTGTACAAAATAGTTTCAACTTACACTGTAAATCTGTACTTACTTTTTCTATGCCCTTAGCAGTGAAAGGTAAAACCACATGCATTAATTTTCCTTTTCCATGTTTCCCTCATCTCTCTTTAAGCTTCTTAGCAGTAAGCTTATTTGTCAGTAAGTGGTATAATGTCATGGGATATGACATTGCCATAACATTGCCTAGTTTCTTATGAGAAGACATTATTAAAGACCTCATTTAATTCACTATTCTCTTTGAGAAAGCTAGCAAACATAAACTCTAGTATATTAGTACACACGCTACTTCTGCATTTCCTTTGGCATCCGGGCTCCACTGAGTGTGACACAGAAGTTAGTAAGCCTGCTTCTGGAGAGAAGATAAACACCACACTGCCCGAGAAGTCCTATACTCAAAAGTCACCCTTATAGATGGTGGGTCCATAGGACTTTGGGGATGACAGGGAAGGAAAAGACACCTTGTGAGCAAGGACATAGGATATTCTGATCCTTTTCCAGATCTTCCAGGGACTTTCTGAGTGACTTTGGGAACCATTTGATCTCTCTTTTGTTCTCACTTTCTCATTTGAAGATGGGAGGGTTATATTACTCGCCTAATGGGGCTGTTGTCGGGTTAATTATGTGAGGTTAAATATGAACATTGATTAATGTTCATGAAGAGTTTTGGGATCATCAGAGAGAATGTGCAAATGTTCAGCCTTAATAAAACATTAAACCAACATGAAAATGACAAATAGTTAATCACTAAAATGGTTTACCAAGGGTTACAATGCCTTGTCCTTCACTGTAAATGTTTTAAATGAGATTGCCTGTTTTCCTAACGTGTACTGTAGCTCATTCGCAGCTACCGGACCAAGCTGGAATTAATAACGAGAAATCGTATGTTCTACATTTATACCTGAGGCCAAATTAGAGAATCACAATGGCCTCTCTGTCCTTAAAATATGTTCTGTTGCAGGTCTGCCCTCTGACTTGGCTGTATTTTGGAGCAGGTATTGAATCTGAGAGGAAGATAGTCTGCAGGAGCGTAGAGATCATGAAACTTTGATTAGGACAAAGACGTGCTTTTAAAAAGCAATATCTTTTGATACTTTTTCTTATGCCCAGTGTGATGAATTATGAAATTTGGCATTATAAAACGTTACTGCTTATGACAATTTCTTGTTTCCAATGACAATTTTTTGCTTCCTTGGACTTTACTTCTTACTTTAGCTTGGTTACTATTGCTTACATCTGATTATGAGTTCTTCTTATTGACAGGGCAAAGAAATGGGGACAAAGCTCATCAGTCTGTCAAGCAGTGCTTTGGTAGATGAGATTGGTGTGGAGAGAGGACGAGCATCATTTTCAGATCGATATGGGTGGCAGGTGAATAATAAACATGTTGTTACTGATTTCATCAGTCAAGAGAGACAAAATGATCCTGAGAGAATGGGAAGGTGGGGTTTGGTATTGAATACTACTATCATGTGGTTCTTTGATAACTGTTCATTCTTCTATAGTTAAGTTTGCTGTTATAAGTTTACATACCTTACAGGTGATTTTTTTTCTTTATTAATTTTTTTAGGTTATGAGTAGTATTAATATCTAACAACATATTAAGCCCTTTAGATGGGTAGATTTAAAAAGAATTTTTATTTAAAGATAAATTGAAGAAAAATAAATTCAATTCTGGAACAAGAAGCTTTTCATTATTTGTGCAATTCATACCCTGAAAGAATTTGGTTTAGGCTTGAGTCCTGTTCTGCTCATATTTCAAAAACTGAAGTTGAGCTCATTTAGGAAATCTAGGTATTTGAACAGAAAATCTGACAGAAAATAGCTCTTTAGTACTTCTTCCAGAACAACTCTCAAGATGCATCAAAACTGTAGTGAAAATGTAACAGTCATTTTATTGGAGAAACGGGAAGAATAGACATGCCACCTTGGCCATACCAAGAGGTCATTCGTAGCTGTGTTGACACTGCCATGACGTAAGGGGGAATCTGTGCAACCACATAATCACAGCTATGTCATGCGATGTAGGAGTGAAGCGCACTTCGGCCACTGCTTGTATTCCACAGAGCTCTTCCTGCAGCATTATGCTAGCGATGAGCAGAATATAGAAACAGGCAGTCTGAAATACCCCCAAAATCTGAAACTACCGTCCAAACTGCATAGTTAAACTCTCACTCTTATTCCTTAAATGGACCTTTATACTTTTGCTCATATCTATTTAAAAAAAAAAGTGAGTCGAATGAGCCAGTATAACAATATCATACACCTAGGCCCTCAAGAAGCAGGTAATTGCAGAAAGAGCAGCAATCTTTTATACAGCGGTTTCCTCTCCAAGCCCCTTTCTGCTACAGGAAGATGCTAGAAGCTCTTACTGAGTCATGACATGATAAATTGGCCCCAAACTTCTCATGCTGTAAGGAAAAGAAAGGCCAAACAAAAGTACAGTTCCCATACTGATTTGGGAGAGTGACCTAAAACTTACATGCAACCTCGACTGTGGTTGTTGCAATGTGAAGAGCAGCGACTGTTCCTTAGAAAAGGAAAGGATGGCGTCTCCAGTCAATCTGCCTCTAGTGGTAGCAGCATTCTGCTAGACAGGGCTGGCAGAGAGAACTGTGAGGCTATTGAGACCTTCGATGATTTGAGAAAGGGCACACTGGAAAGATGTGGCAGGGAGATAAAATCAAGTCCTCAATAGCACAAAAGACTGATATTTTGGGAGGTGAAAAGTCTGCTGCATTTAGGTTTTGAAGACGATAGGAGAGAGAATAGGACTCAGACCAAGGATGGAGGATAAATGAATGTAAACATCTAATCTGTCAAACTTGCTTAAATTGCGTTTCATGGTGTTTTGTGATTTGCTTATTTGCAGCAATACCATTTTTCACATAATTCCAGTACTGTCATGACAAAACTTCTAATTGTGATTATTCAGTAACAGGCAAATAACATAAAGAAGTGTTTTGTGCCACTGTTGAAATGGACTACCAGTCACATGGTCTGGAGGCTGATGTTTTTTACCGGTTCTTGCAGGCTTCCTGGTCCTATTCCAAGTACATAGAAGCCTTGGAGCAGGAGAGAATACTCCTCAAAATGCAAGAATATCTGGAGAAAACCTCATCATCATTCCTTACAGGTTGTTAACCAAGCTCTGTAGATTAGGAAGACAAGCTTACAGCTTAGGTGAAATTCTCTCAGTATGAGGGCTTTGCTTGCTCTCGTTTGGAGCTGCGTACATAAATCTCTTCCTCTCTTCCGCTGTCTGCAGAGGAGTTGCTCTCTGCACCATACTCATGAGTAGTAAGTTTTCTGGGAAAGGGCAAGTGAAAGTTGCAGGGTATCAGCATCGCCTTTAGTGCACAGGTCCTACTGCAGAGAGGAGTGTGGCCATTTCTTCGTCCTGCAGCAACATGGCAATCCTATTTGGTTCACATACATATTTCACTTCCCTGGCTTCCTGTGCTTCATCAACTTACATACAACCAGAGAGATGAAATTTTTTTCTCACCAGGTTGTCAGCATGCTTTCAGGGGATGTGAGAGGCATTGCTTCTTCCTTGTTTCAGCCGTGAATATCCGCTTAGGTCTTCCCCAAGGATATTATGACCTGTTTGTTCATTTAATAGCTCCGTTCAGCAGTAGTAATATGTAATATTAAACCCTTTCAATTTCCTATCATTTTAATTTTCTTTCTATATGCAGGTACCTCAACTATGTCCTTCCCAAAGACTGGAAACTCTGAAAAATCCACCATTTCTCCAAAGAGTAGTGTGATTTTGGAGAAACGCTCAAATCTTCCCAAGAAACAGAAAGTGAGTACCAGGCTGCCAACAAGTGTGCTCTGAAATTTGGATTCTTCAAAGCTAGTTTTCCTGCTGTCAGTTCTGATGCTCATTAGCAGCAATTTATCCCACTCCAAATCACATTTAACTGAAGCTGTACAGCCTTAACACGAAGGCAAGACTATTTTTCACTCCAACCATGGTTAGTGGACCTAATGTTGACCAGATGGAATTTGTTGCAAAATGGTAGTCTCTGAACTGTGGTTATCCAAGCTTTCCAGTTAAAATATTTTAAATAGGAGCATGAGACGACTGGAGGAAACTCAGAACCTGTGGAGTTACTGGCAGGGGCCTGACACAGAACGAGCAATAGATCATCTCTGCTGAAGCCAATAAAATATTAGAATGGGAGAAAGAAGTGAGACAGCAAAGAGATCTGATAAAGACAAAAATAGATTTTGCTTTACAGCCTGAATTCCTAGATCGAAGAATCCCCTGGACATTTTGTTTCAGTTTTTTAAGCGTATGCTGAAATTAGATGCGCTTAAAAAAATTAATACAACTTGGATTACTGCTCCTCTTCCTTCTCTGCTCCTCCTTCATCTTATCATTCTGTACTTCAACACTGCTATTTTAGGCAAGTTGGTGTCCTGCCCTCACTCATCCTCCAAAACTTCCCACATTCTTCCTGTGGCAGCATTTTCTGTACGTGGCTTCAGAGACAACTGCAGCATTCCTTGAGCTTCCCTCATGTTCTCTTTTTGCCCTCTTATCACCTCCTCTAGTTGCAGTTAAAGTCATACAGTCACCTTGGACCTTACGCACCTCTGCAGGTGTTACTGTATTTCATATATTTATGCCTTTCTGTACTGCAGTTCTGCTTCACATGCAGCTACATCAGTGTGGGGAATCCTTGCGCAGGGCCTACAAGGTAGCTGCAGTCCTTGCTGTAGCCCAGCCCAGCAGTCCCTGGCCCACCCTGTTATCCAAAACCTGGCAGCTCTGTTCTTGAGGGGCACCAGGCTGTGGTATGGGCTAACACAGTGAGAAAGGAGAGGTCTTGAGCAGTTTGAGAGTCCTCTCCTACTGGCCTCAATTGCAGCCTGCTCTCCAAGACCACTGGAAATTTGCCTGCCCTGCCCAGTCCCTGCCAATAGCTCAAGCTTTCCCACTGCCTTTGAGTGATTTCCTCTTATTCCATCATGAACCTCTGGTGGTTCTCCTCCACCATGCTCTCTGCAGTGATCTGAGCACTCTGCTGGTGGGGTGAGATATCTACAGAAGACCACCACTGCTCTTGATGGGACAGCTTCTCTCCACTTTGTTACAGAGAAGGTCACACTTTGTGTATTGGGTATAAATGGCAAGGTGCTGGCAGCTGGGGGCTGTAGGGGCGGCCACTGTGAGGAGAGGCCAGGGCTGCCCTGTGGCCGACGCAGCCAGCTCCAACAGACCCATCACAGGACACAGCTGAGCCCATCAGCCAAGACGGCAGCACCTTGGGGAAATATATGTAAGAAAGAGTAAAGAAAGCCAGAGAGAGCAGGAGGGAATAAAAAGAGTGAAAACCAACAGAGGGAGCACCAAGGCCAGAGGAGGAGGTGGAGGAGGTTGAGGAGGAGGACATGCCCTATGGTGGAGCAGATATTCCCTGCAGCCTGTGGAGGACCCATGCTGCAAGAGAGGGAAAGAGTAAGAAGGGGCTGCCCAGTGCCTCACTCACCGAAGGTTACACTGAGTGTCACCTGTGGCAACAACAAGGAGGGGAGGAGGGGTGCTTGGCGTGAACTTGAACCCAGGAAAGGTGGAGGAAAAGTGCTTTCTCTAAGTGTGTAAATGTTCGTTCTTCTTTTTCTTGTTTTTCTTTCTCACTACCCAAATCAGTAATGACTGTTGGCAATAAATTAATTTCCCCAATTCAAGTCTGTTTTGCCTGCAACAGTAATTGGTAAGCAATCTCCCTGTCTTTATCTTGACCCACAAGCTTTCTCTTTCCCATTTTTCTTCTTTTCTCCCCTTGTCCTGTTGGGGGGGGGAGGTGAGGAATGGAATGAGCAGCTGGGTGGGAGACTGGCTGCTAGTGAGGGCCAGCCCAACCACACCTTGTTTCTCTCTTTTTGATGCTTTTACTGAAGAACTGTTCTGACTATTTCAACTGGCTGCAACACAGCAATAACATTCTGTTACCTCTCGCAGGCAGATTAAATCTCTCTGAGGAAGGGACTGCAGAGACATTCAGTGAAGGTGGACGGGAGACCCAAAAATAATGTCCATGCAAGGTTTGTACATATGTCTCCAGAGCAAAGCTGACAACTTGGAATATTATTAAGAACCATGGGACATTAGTCAAGGATAGAAAAGAAACATCTTTCAATGTGTTCCATATCAACATGATTGTGATACTGACTCCTGTGTTACTCATTTGTTCAATGAGCCTTGAGGCTCAAATCTGAGTAAGATTCCACTGAAATATGTATGGTACAAATAACTAGGTCATCTTGGTCCTAAAGATCTTATAATCAAACCCAGTTCTTCAGTGTCTAATCTAATGAGTAACTAAAACACTGCATTGAAGTAACACCTCTGAAGCAGTGTGTCTTGGCACACTAAGCTCTCAGTACCACAATTCACACAACTTCTATCCGTCAATCATAACTTGTGAGATGTTTGAGCTGTCATAAAATCAAACCCTGTTGTGGTTTGCTATTAGACCAGTCTGATTCCTGGTACAAAGCACACCTTCTGCCTCCTTTCTGAGTTTTGATCCACAAGAAATGCTTAGAATATAGCAGGGCACAGATGTGATTGAGAACTTTTGTAAAACATCATTCCTCCCATGGCATTACTCACCAGAAGGTTGCAGGAGCTCATAGTTCTTGTGTAGCTCTCCTTACTTTCTTGCTGCTTTTTACAGTTTCAAGAGTTTTAAAAAGAACTGAGGCAGAGTTGATGTTGGGACTATGGCCAAAGGATTAACTGGGCAGTTAAGAGGGGGCAGGGGCAGAATTAACTGCTAGGCAGGGGACAGGATGATGATAGACTCCTCCACAATTTTCAGACCACTTTAAACGCCAGTCCCCAGCCACAAAGTTGTTGGCTCCATTCTTCTCTACATGTGTGTACTGCATGTAAGAGAAAGGCAGAGCAGTGAGCTCCAGCTTGCTGAGTTCCCAAGGACTACCCCTGACTTAGGGATGGGATTGTCTTCTACTACCCCTCCCAGGCTCTTGGACAAGAAGAATGAGCCATGCAGTGCTCTCTCAGTTGTCAGAAGTAAATGTCCTTCACTCGGAGCTCTTAGATCATACCGTGAAGGACCACTCACGAGCGCTTTCCTCCTCAGCATGGAGTGGCAGCTAAGGACAGCTACTTTTTCACTCTTGAAACAATGACCAAGAATTGTATGGGATTTCCATCAGGAGTAGCTTCAGACAGGCTGGCAGGGAACAAAGACGCTGTATTTTATGGATATAGCTGCCCTGCTCATGCACCCTCACAAGAAGGAGCAAGGGAGATCATTGGTTCAGTTCCTACTTTCACCACACTTCAGAGTTTGCTTCGTGCTTATCTCCATCACTTCTGTGTTTGGGTTGTTTGCTTGTGTGACATTACCAAAGAAAGACGTCTTGGGTGAAAGCGACAAGGGAGTAAAACATAAAATTCTTGTCCCTGTTTTTCACATTTTCCCAAATTTCACAGATGCACTAAACTTTGGTGCTCAGTACAGCTGAGGAGGGTGGAATGCAGCATCTTGAAGTGAGCAGAGCACATGTATTACTATGTGGCCTACCACTCACTAATGTGAAAGGCAAAGAAGAATCATGAAATGCCATAAATGCAGTGATGTATGTCAGTCTGAAAAACATCTTTAAAGCCACCTTCTACTGCTGTGGTCAGTACAGTGCACGCAATCAAATGCTGAGGCGTGGCAGTCAGATTCTGTTTTGTTGTATTTTTGCCTTCATGGCATTTTGAGACAGTTAAATAACATGTAGACAATGCTTATCTTATGCTGGTAGCTTTGACATGAATCATACTTGGATTACTTCTAAAATTAAAAATATTATCCAGATATTTGTCACAGATGATAAAACCCCTTGTGAATATGTTCCAGCCTTGCCAAATTGTTAACGAAAATTTACCAGCCCCCACGCAAAAACTACCGTCCCAGACAGTTGCTATGATTAATACCATACACTTCTATCAAACTTAAAAACAAACAAAAAAAAGTACTTTGTGTACTTCAATCAGCGAGTACAATTTTGCGAACTGGCTCTATCCACTCAAAGTTCTGCAAACCAATGATAACCCTCAACCCAGTCCGCAGTCCTGTCTCCATGTTAACTGAAATATATACGCACATACGTACGCGTGTGTATACACACACATGCAGAGTCATCTATAGGCCATGTCTTTAGTATGCAGCTGAGGACGAGCACGTGTATTAGTAATGCTAGAAATACATCTCATATCATTCTGCCATTTTATGTGTTAATTTTAAAGAAATACTGAGCAATTGGACGGGTAATATATTAAGAGACAGGAACCCTTTCATTTCTGGGTTACTGAATCTAATCTGATGCAATGGCAGATACCCCATAGCTGCTATTTGGTGATACATCTGAAATGGAATAGTGGGTTTAGTCTCGTCCCAAGGGACCACGTAACGACCATTGCCATTTCCAGCAGAGAGCGTGAAAACTGAACAGATGGAGAGACTGACTGAATGTTACTGTTCTAAATGACAACTCTCTATCACTTCAGAAAGCTTGCACTGCTATTGACTTTTTATCTTGTTCTTGAGATCTATTCTCTCTCAGGTTGCTGATCTACCACCTACATGAGCTCAGTAATTTTAAAGGGCTAGAGAAGTTTTACTCAACAACCCTAGCACCTCTCCCTTTAGATAACCAAAACTTTATTCCTTGTTTATTTTAACTACGTACACCTTGGGACTTTCAGAAGCCTACAGCAGAACAACCATTGTATGTTTGCTGCTACAGACAACAAAAACAATTCTCTTTTCAGAAACCTGCAAACCTAGAAAGTCTTCTGGATGGATTTATGCTTTAGTGGCATTCAAAATACACAATCTAATCATATACATTCAGACTTACTTTTCTTCTTTACTCCCAAGTAATGCAACATATTGGAACTATTTTGGAATTTTTTTAAGCCATCATTTGGATTCATAAATATTTACACTTAAATGCTATTACTGTGTATTTCACTTCTCTCTCATCAGACCTGGCATGTTTATTAAAACATTGTACAATCTTTGAGGGTGCAGTCCTGAAGTTGCGCATTCAAATGCTTTTGATATCAGCACAAGCTGTGATTATGCACTTCAGGAAGGGGGTTTATACATTTGCCTTGACTTCTCTCCTGCTACTGTATGATACAAAGCATCAGATTATGAGATTAATTCCTGAAAATACGTAGTGCTGGATTGTGTTATTAAACTGCACACTTACAATAGTTTACAGCAGTGATAGTGGTGGTCACCAGGCCATGTTAAAAGGGGCAAAAATACTTTCTCATTTGTGTCTGTACAATGCTGCTCTGCCATTGCCCCCATAGTCCTGATGATCTCTGTTTAGTGGCTGTTTCTTAAAGTACTCTTACTGGGGAATGGTCTTAGACCCTGAACTGTGGATCCGTTTGCCCCTTTCATGGTGTGGAAATCTAGTATTTAATTATCAGTATCTAATTATTGAGATCAGCAATGAAGAGAGGTGCTTTGCAGACACAACAGGAGACCAGATTCAGCAGACCCAGTTTCTGTTATTGGTTCTCTTATTATACAGTACTGGGTGGCCAAGGCCAGACTGGTTTGTGCCACACCGTCTACATCTTTCACACAAAAAGAATCATTGTGACTCACTTCGCAAATATGTTTGACTTAAAAAAAGAGAAAATGACATTAACGACATCTACAGATATAAGTATCAATGAACTGGGCATTTTCATAACTGTGGGACCCTCAGTTCCCTGCTGCTCAGCGCAGCAGGTGTCCCCTCCTTGCTCCTTCTGTGCTTGCAGCCCTACGCAGTACTACAGACCTGGGGACATTTTCTATCCTCTCGTGAAACGACCAGCCTCAGTCCCACCCAACGCTATGGACTTCAGCTTCCGTGTGTGTAGAAATGACTGAAAAGAGACCAAATGTTTCATAGTTCTGTCCCAAACTTGGAAAGGAAAATCCTTAAATTATTTATGTTTCTAATGCTAAATACTGGGCCAAACTGATCCCTGTGTAGCTGTAGGTGGCCAGTGGAGCTGCAGTAATCCAGCCTGAATTTGACCTGTTTAAACTGTCCCATTACATCCAACTGATGATTTTTGCCACTGCCTTTTTACAGAAATGCTTTTAGTCAGTCACAGTGAATCATGTCTGGATACAGCTAAGATGGCGTTAACTGGTATTTTTTTTTAAGCTTATGGAACATTGCTGGTTTAAATACATTCAGTAATTGCTGCAAAAATGTTAGGGAAAGACAGGTTTGAACAAAAATTTTAGATCTGGATCTGTGCTCACAGTTCAAACCTACGTCTAATGGCCTGATTTGGAGCATTCACAGGATTTCAGAGGGTTGTAATTCACATCTGTGAACTCCTTCATGCATGATTGTTTGAATCTGCACTTTTGGAACAGGTCCATGTCTAATAGGTTAAATCTTACTTCCCAAATCGGAAGCCACATTGTATTGCTATACAGTGTTTTAATTTTTCCTCTTATTAGGTAGCCTTCAAATAAGGCTCTGTCAGTCCAGCACACTGAATTAATACAAAACACCAAAGTCTACACTTTCTATCAACCTGGTAACGAACTCACACATTTTGATTTCTACCAGTGATTCAGTGAAGCATTTGCACAATGACCACGATGCACACTTTTCTGCCAAGTAATAATGTATCAGAGTGCTGGAGCAGACGGGAATTATGCAGGACCCACTAAGCTGTCCTAATATAGTAAGGTTAGTCAAGGTATAGATGAGATTCCCTTCTTTTTAATATTCGTTGAGCCAAGCTAATTTATATGTGAAGCGCACGCTGCATTTAGTTGGATTTTCCTCTATTTCTCTAGTAATTCAAATATTTTCATTTCATGGTAACATCTGTGAAAGCGTTGACAACAGCATTGCTTATTCCACATGTTAATTATGTATTTGTTCAGAGTATGCAGATGAACTGTGTGCATTTCTCATGTTAAGTTTTCGTTTCATGTCAGAGGAAAAGTGGAAATGTAGTAAGTGGATTTGTGCTTTTAATTTTGGATATTTCTTTTTCCTCTAAAACAATCTTGTACATGATTCCTCTGTACCATATACATTTGAAAATCTTTTTTTGGCAAGAAGTTTAAAAAGAAAATTAATACTCCTCAGAAAAGGATTTTTGAACAAAGCAAAGCAATTGTGCCATTAATGAAAAAGTTAAATGAAACAAATGACAAGGCAAGCAAGAAAAAAACACAGCATCACACTCAAGGAATGCACAGGCACACAATAGCTTATGCAATATTCTCCATCTGTCAAAGTCAGTAAATACAGAGATTTTATTGGAAATATTCATTATAATAGGCCGTGGTGCCTACGGCTCTGTAAATGCAATCAAAAAGCTTTTAGCATTCTTGCCAGTTTTCACCTGTAGGCAACTAAATGAATTTCATCCCAGCTGTGCGACCCAACTGATCAGTACCGGTTTTGCAAACCCCAGACCATGATCGGTTTACCGCTCCTTCCCAAAAAAGGTATTTTGGGAATTGAATCTGTCATATCTCTAGAGTAATTTACACCTTTACAGATTTGTATGTGTATATGCGTGTGTAGGCATGTACACATGTCTATAAAAATCTACGCGTCATGGATTTATGCATGCTTGTGTGCATATATATACACACTATATACGTCTATGCATAAAATTACCTTGTATGGTAAACTATTCTACTGTCATAATCACACACGGCTTAAGTTTAGTGTATATCATCTCTTTCCTAATACAATTTCCCAACCATTTTCTTCTGTTTATTTTTTTTTAAAAGGAGGCCTTTACGTTTCATTAAAATGTTTGCACTTGTACTCATTTGTGTTTCAGAGGAGAGAGCCATTACGCTTGCTTTGTTGAGGAATATGGCTCTTTCCAGAGGTCTGCATGGCTGCTGGAAAGAGAAAATAAATGCGCTTTTTGGGAATTCTTTTTCCTGTAGAAAGCATATGCAAGGAAAAAAAATAACTTTCCCTCTGTTTTTTCTCCCAAATGAGAAAGTAATTAACAACACGTGTTGGGCCATTCACTAAAGACTACGATAAATGATTTACTATTTTCATACTAATGAACGGAATGCTTGAAATAAAAAAGGAGAGCGTGGATGACTGTGTTCATCTTCCAGTTATGATCTTCCAATTCAAAGATCGTCTTATCTCCTGGCTGCTTGATCCTGAGATTTGCTCAATATCTTGAAACTCAGTCCCTTAATTCACATCTCCAGAGGTGCTCAGCACCGGCAGTAGTAGGCCTTCAGAAAGCTGTCCAAAGGACGAAAACAGTGATATTTTCTTTTCTGCTTGAAACACCAGGAAAGCACTGCAGCTCCACGTGACAGCATATTAAAAGAAACCAACAAAGCAAAACAAAATCAACACAGAGGTATACAGAGGCTTAGCTGGGCTTGCCAAGGTGATGTAGTACTAATCACAGACTGTATTCTGAGACAATAGTTAGGCACTGGAGGAAACAAACTGCGCAGAGAGCTTTTGGTATCCTTACTGTCATCAGAGGAGTTCTAAAAACAGATAAGATACTCACATCTGCCAGGAAGAACTACGTATTTTCAGACCCATATTGGGCCAGGGGAGTGAGCAGACGAACTCTTGAGGGACCTATTTTCTCTGAATCCGTACTCAGGTTGTTCTGAATGCAAAGGCTCAGCCTCTGCTAAGGAATCTTACGACAGTCAAGGGCCATGACACTTCATTTGCTCTGCACCCGAAACTCCCACTGAAGCCAATTATTCAATCTAATTTAACAAAGACCACAGCTTCTCTGGCTGTGCAATTGTTGGTAACCATCAACAAACTGATTCATCTACAATTGGGCCAAATGTTACAAAATCTGTTTCTGAGTTCTTGTTTGTACCCCCACCATAAGATTACACCAAAATTAAAGCATGCAGTACTTGAACTGACTTCAAAGGCTGAGCTTGCACTTCTAGCTAGTTCAGCCTTTTTATTGGTTCATGTTTTCCATTTGGCTTCAACATCCTGTTCCTTACTGATGCCCTTCTAGAGTTTCATTTACAAATATTACGTCCCTGGTTAGTGAGCCATGCTAATTAATACTGTGGTGGAGGCTATGGATTATAGTAATCTCATGCCTCCTGCTTGGAAAAACGCTGCAATTCTTCCAGACGTTTACATGTAATGCCGTATTGAACATGGCCAAATTTGTCTCAGGAAAATGTATTCTGAACTCATTTAATCAAAGTATATTTAACTAAGATTGCTTATGCTGTTATCGATTGCCAGTTTTGTTAATCATAAAGCTCAAAAATTTCAGTGCAGTAGAAACCTGAGATCCACAATTTCCTAATTAGATTATTTCAAACAAAACGGTAAAGTTAAAACAGGCTAGTATAAATATACATATTTTTAAAAGTTTATGCCAATAACAAGTTTGTTAAAAAAACACTATCAGATGGTTTGACTACTTGCTGGAAGCCTCACACTTCCAACTGTGCCTCACCTTTCAAAGCTGGGACCACAACCCGACATCGATTTTAGTTCCACTGCGGATCTTGCAGTCACAGACTCCCTGACTGCTGGGACTTCCAAGTGTTGCCAAAGTTATGATTGTAAAGAAAACCTATTCTATTTGCAGTACCACAAATATCAAATAAAAGCTATGGAGCTTTTACACAACACAGCAATCCTAAGTCGATAGGTTCTTCCGACACCAAGATAAACAAAAGCAATGGCATTTTTCAGGAAGAGTGGATATCTTTTATTAGGCCAGGTGATATAATTGGAAACAATGGACAAGCTTTCAGGCTCCAAATTTGTTCACCAGGTCAGAGAGAGGTCAAGAAATATATCATCTCTGGGGGACTTTTTATTTTATTTTTGATTTTAACTGTGTTCATGGACTCTGTTTTCATAAATGGACAGAATTTGGTTGAGGTGACTGCAGCATGATGATACCAGTTGCAACATATCTGAAAGAGACCCCCCCCTTCCTTCTAGACTGTCATTTCAGACCCAGAAAGGAAAATTTGCCACCATCTCATAACGCTTACCATGTCATCACATCAACATGAATTAAAACAGACTAAAACGAGAAGTTTAGAAACCTACAGGAAAAGGTATAAAAACTCGCCAGAGGAAACAATTGCAAAAGCGGCACTTTACACATGACCTGGACCAGTCTGTTTTGTCAGAATGAGCTCCGCATTGTCCCGCGTAAATTGAATAACGAGCACAGATGTCTCCAGTTCAAATCCTACAGCTGCACATTTTAGGTGTCGCTCCCTCGGGGTGCAGTCCCTGACCTGAGTAAGGCCCCTTCTCCTCTCTACACAGCTCGGTCCTCTGAGAGGAGCACATTGAGCCAAGAGCTGCCCACAGCAAGCATGTTGAACCGAATGGAAGAAGGGGCCAAATGTTGTGCCTTGCGGAGTGTGAGTCCAATCTTCTATTCAAAGGAGGCCTTCCCACTTCACAACCACTGTTTTACACCCACAGCTAAATTGGTCTGTCGTTTTCCGGCAGAATTAATTCCTTGAACAAAACGCTAGCTGCATGAACAGCAGCCGCTGGCCACTTCCCACTTTCCTGGAGGTCAGATGATCACTGGTCACATCTAGGAAAAACAGAAGCTAACAAAAAGTCTGGTCTAAACCCTACCAAGGTATGAAGAACACTCCTTATTTCAGTGGCTTTGGACTCACAAAGGGCACCCATGAATCTCCGGCTCAGACTTACTGTAATGCAACCATGACCAAGGAGAGCAGTGGTAATGTACCAGGTGCTTGTGTATGCAGACTCACCAGGACTGCTGGGCAGGCCACGCGGACATCGTCTGCCACACGACAGTTTCCATACGGTGGCCAATGTTTGGAGCTAGAGAGTATTGCCTCGTGTGAAAATAAAGCGTGCCACAGCACATTGACAGCGCTGTGCTTTGGAAAGGAGTGTGAAAAGCTTGGCCTTGTGTCTTCGTGTTGTCGCCCTTACTGTCACTGCCAAAAGGAGAAACTCTGCTCCCACGCGGTTCCTACCCTGGACACTCTCTGGCGCTGAACCCGGGCTGGGAATGCTTGCGGCCGATGTCCGATGGGCTGCTGCCTGCTGAGGCGGGACTGTAGAGACTGAATTACGTGTAACAACTTTGTGTGCTGACTGGTTAAACTGTAAACCAGAGTATTTGTCTGTAAAGGTGGTTTAACTCCACAGGTTCCTGCCTGGAAAAACGAGGATGTGGAATGAAAAAACCTCCCCAGAGTAAGGCACCTCTCGGCCTTACTCTATACTTTGTACTTATACTTTATACTTACTCAATACAGAGGAGTGAAGGAACAGTATAAAAACACTGTCCTTGATGGCTTTATTTCTGTTGCAGACAAGCTACATAACATTTAAAACTACAAAAGATAGAAGAATCCTGGCATCATTTTAACAGATTTGAGCAAGGAGCAGGGACTGGAAGGAGGTGTTTTGGTGGGAGTGTTTCTGTTTTTTTCTAAGAAATCAGATGATAATGTAGAACGTTTCTGGCAATGAACGGTGACTTAGACTCGTCTAAGCCAAACCTTTCGGTAAGAATGACACGTGTACAGAGTATTACTTCTTTAAAAATCCAGTTTATCTAAACAAGGTTTTTCTGTTGCTGAAATAAGCGGTGTATCAATTTCATATAGGCCCTCTGACCCTGGAGGACTTCAGAGTGAGAACAATTAACACAGAACCACACTCCAGTTCAGAAAAAAAGCATTAAAAAAAAATTACCATGTGAATGTTAAATGTCCGAGCTGTGGAACCTGACGTGTTCTCTAGTTCTTGGGCCCGAATGTAGACATCAGCCATGTCTTGACCGCTAGTTGGGAACTTGGGAAATAGCTGAGTCTCTTTTTTTAACAACATAGCTCACGGTGGTACCAAACAGAGGGTCATTCACATAATTATATCACTATTTGATGTACATAACAATACCAAAATCTGTCTCTTTACAAGTTGAACAAAACTTAAGAAATTGCTTTTTTTGAGATTTTTCTATCTCAGAAGCATGCATAAAATCAACAAAGGCTTGTGAAATCTCTCTCCGCTCCATTTATTCTGATTTGAACTTTTGCTTTTTTTCCCTCCTTTGTTTGTAATGCCCTTTTGGAAGTACAAAAATATTTTTCTTCCTCCTACTAATTTTGACTTTTTCCATTTAGGAATCATTGATTCACCCTCATTTTTTGTACAGCTGCCATTCCAATTCTATTAAATAATGTCTTGAGCCACAATATCTTTGTTTGTTCCACAGCACCATTGATTGCTGTTGACACAGCCGTGGTAAAAGAGTATTTGATTAGTTAATTTCTGCCACAGAAATGGCAGGAGGAGCACAAATGTATGCATTTTGATACGTGGCACACGGCAGTGTTTAATATTCTTTCTTTCGTAATAGAGGTAGATTTTATCACAAACAATTTAGCAATGCAGCTGGCTCGGGGGATTGCTGATGTCCCATGTGGTCTTTTTCCAGTAGACTTTCGGTCCTAATTTGATCCAGATTATGATTATCTAAAGACTTTTTGTGGCGTATGCACAATCACTTGATTGTCACAGTCCTGTTCCTAGTCGGCTCCAGTCCACACCACAGAAAGTGCAGTCCTAAGTATCACAGCTGGCACTCTTTGTGGAAAAGACAAGGATTCACTGCCTAAGTTTTCTCTCTCTAAAGTCAGAGGTAAATTTTATTTTAAATTTCAATGGAGCATAAGCAAGAAATGATTTAGCATTAATGCCTTCCTTCACTCCTCAAAAGACGATTCCTTTCAAGGACACCATGAAGAAGTGTCAATTGTTGCTGGTGCTACTCTATTTTGGAGAGGAAAAGAGGACTGCAGACTCTAGTTTGTTAACTGTGGCACCTTTTGAGCAAACGGTACTAATATTCATGTCCAAAAGACATTGGAAGCAGGCACCAGAAACACCAGGGACTGGGTGGAAAGGAAGTGACTGCTGTTGTCTGTGTGCCGTATGCCTCAGCCTTCTCAGGTGGCTTATTTGTTTTAATGTACTTGGGTGCACAGGGTCGGCTTGGGTCCAGAACTGCATTCAGTCTTACAATCCATCGAGAAACTGGAGTGATAGGAAGCAACTCAGTGCACTGACTTGACGGAGCTGGTAATCTCCACCCTCCTTCCACGGCTCTTCCGCCATTGTAGCCTCCATCCTTTTTTTATCCCTGATTTGCACAGTCCTGAACTGCCCTTTATACAAAACAATAAGGAGTTGGCTGTATATTCCACAGTAATGATGTCAAAGAATAATAACAATTAGCACTTCATTTAGCATCTTAACTGTAACACAAAGATGCCTAGCCAGCAGTATCTCAGACACATGGGGAAACTGGTCACATAGAAAAGAATTTAATGTCCCGGCCAGCCATGAAGTAAGCTATTGAAAACAGCAATCGTGATTCTTTTATTTGCAGACCTAGGCCCATCCACTAAAATATTGTCTCACCAAGACTGGCGTTTACAGGAAAATTCCTCATATATAATTTATAATGACACTAGCCATGAAACTTGCTATGCTTTTATTCAGATTAATTTCATATCCTCTTATTCTGACATTGCATAATACGAGGGCAAGTTGTGCTGAGCTTTTAAGATCCCCTAGACAACTCTCCCTGCCCTTTCTTTCCTCGTCTCACGGAACAACAGTGTGAGCTCGCCTCAGGAACAGCCTCAGGTCCAACCCTGTGGGAGCAGGTATCTCCTCAGACCCCCACAGTCAGGTTACAAATCTATCTTGTCGTTCTTTCTGCATGACATCATTAACATTTGGCCTTCTGCGTTAACTCTTGGACAGATATTCTTCACTTCAGCCTCAACTACTGTAACCAACGTGTCCTCAGCCTGAGGAACGTTGCCCAGATTACATCGACTCAGACTTCTGTTGCAAAGACCGTTCTCCCAGCTTGCAGTCGTGGCTGCATGATTTCTCTCTGCCATTTTCCGCTGACACTTTCCTCTTCTTCGGCCCCACCAAAGGAAAAGCCACTTCCCTTCAGCGCCAGGGGCCCGTCTCCGCTGCCGTTCCACCTCAGGATCTGCCGGCTCTGGCAAAGAAGCGCAAGGCTTGAACGAACGCCTCGCTGCGCGGGAGAGGCTCCAGCTTTCTCGGGGCCGGAGTCCGGAGCGTTTAGTGTAAATCCCGCAGAGAGTGCCCAGGTATCGAAAACGACGACAGCACCGCGTGCGAGCGGCGACCAGGCGGGAACACGGGCAGCGCACGCCCGCGCTCATCTCCACGGAAGGCACAAACACCGGCTCAGGGATGCCCGGGAAGGACCACGGGCTGCTCGATTTGTTTCTGGGCCTGGCCACTCGTTGTTAGCACACTCTGTAAAGACTGTCATTCCGCGCCGGCCGCCTGCACGCTCCCCCCACCCGCCGCGGGCGTGC
>Ga0065711_1027971_pt1 | contig 44546 bp, 21 predicted proteins | sample Hoacrofraction12_FD_59098 | JGI IMG/M metagenome (GOLD analysis project Ga0065711, IMG submission 59098) | Hoatzin crop microbial communities from Cojedes, Venezuela - Epithelial fraction 12 v2 (version 2) | ecosystem: Host-associated > Birds > Digestive system > Esophagus > Crop | place... | reverse complement strand
TACTGTAGGTGACCCTGCTTCGGCAGGAGGGTTGGACTAGATGACCCACAGAGGTCCCTTCCAACCCCTGCCATTCTGTGATTCTGTGATTAAGAGGCTAAATCCTGTAGGCAATGCTTTGCCTTTTTTCAAAAAAAAGTTCCCATGAAGTCATGAGGTAATGATGCCCTTACACAGAACGTTATGGGCCTTGATCACTTCTGTTTAATTTGCTTTAAGTTAATGAGGTCTTCTTGTAAACCCACTGTATGCGTTTCTGCATGAGCTGCACATTGGAAACAACTCGGGTCCTGAATTCAGCCCTGGGATGTGGGACCTGCCTTCGCGTGGCACTTGGCTCATCTATGCCCTGCATATGTCCGTAAACACTCAGATTTTGCTGTATGGGATCAAATTGAATGTATCAAGAAGAGAAGAATTTGTCATTTGCTTAGGCTCAGTTCCTCATCCCCAGCACCAGTTCATGCCCAATTCCTTGCAAAAAAAGGGCTTACTGAAAACGTCAAGGGCAGTACAGCTAAAGAGAGTGGAAAATGGAACACTAAATCTCTCCTAGTCCTTTCCTGCTCTTTCCTGCTTAGCATGTGACAAATTTTCTAAAGGACCCACCAAATATGTTGATTTTATGAGTTCTCAGTTGAGCAGTGGGTTATCATTTAATCTCTCCATCCATTGGCATTGTTCTGAACAGTGAGAGAGGACCAAGCAATGACTTTGTCAGAACATTTTGTCGAGTTCTAAGGTGTGTGGCATTCAGGCAACGTCACACCAGGAGTCTAAATCTATGAGTCTAGAGGTTGGTTACAGATAGAATAAATCAAGCAATAAAGGATGCCCGTAAAAAAGGATGCGGCCTCTGAAATGAAGACACTTTAGAGTTCATCATAAACCTCTGACATGTATTCAGTCACTCTGCCTGCTGTCACAGTCTGAAATATATTTCAAGGTGCCTGCATATTTTATGCTGTAACCTCTAATAAATACATGCACATTTTCAACGACGTTGCATCATACCTTGTGAACTGATGAGGCTTGGAACGGGAAGCGGTGTCAATGCAATGGGAGTTCTGCAGGCAAAGGTGCTCAGATACGCATCAAAAGTGTTTCTCTGACTCACGCAGTATGTCAAAATGTCTGTGCAATTCCAGACTGAGGGCTGGTTTCATAATCATCTCTCTGAGGAAGCTTCCCTCTAGCTGGGTGCCAGTCCTCTGTTTCCAAGTGAAGCAAAGCACATATTTCCTTTATGTCTGGCTTTCCCAGGCCAGGCTATGGTGGGTTACAGCACTGGCTAACCTGCCAGTGTGACCAAACTATTCCACAACAATTTAAATGCTTTTTGTAGATTTGAAATTCCAGGAAAAAAATTATATAAACAGAAGAAACATATTTGGCTGCACTTTTACTTATTAGCGTGCAAGAACTAGGCTGGAATTTCGACAGAGCCACCAAATACCTGCATATAATAGTTCTCCTGCTCACAAGTGGAGATTATGGCTCTTTTGAAAGAATGATGTGAAGCAGAGCAGGAAGTAATTATTATTTTAGTCAATATTCCCGAAAATAATTTCAGACATTTGAGTACCTAATTTGAGAGATTCATTTTTTTTTAATGCTTGATTTTTCAGAGTATCATGGTCCATACTCTATAAATATCAGGGGGTCACGGGCTGGTCATTTTAAAAAAGAATGCTGGACAATTCTAACGTTTTCTACTTGGTTAAAAAAAAAAGAGAAGAGGAACTGGACTTAGAAAAAAAAACAGCTGATGCTTGAAGTGCTTGTGGCCAGTATAAGAATGTGCAGACTGTGGCCACTATAAGAATGTGCAGACTTTGCAAATCTGACTCAACTACTTGAAAAATGGTAGGATCTACTTTCAGTGAAAGGCTAGAGACGTAGAGAGAGACCGGGGTGATCAGTTTTTGCATGAGAATGGTACAGTGAGTCCCTGGGGGGTGCTGCTGAACTCTTTCTCATAAAAGTCCATGTAGTCTTGACTTCAAAACATGTCAGAATTTCCATGGTAGTTTAACAGACATATGCGTATCTGCAAAAGTGCTATATACAGAATTTCCATGGATCTTTAACAGACGTATGTGTATATGCGAAAGTGCTATACGTGGCAGGGGAGAAGTGATGCCTTGTAATTGTACCCTCTTTTATTGGCTTATCTGTTTTCTTTTGGCATTAAAGTTACCACAATACCAAAGTCTGAAGAGTTTAATATGTGTGAATTGGAGACTTTGGATAGCGTACAAAGTGTATAGACAGGTAGATTCAGTGTTACTTTCCATCTGAGTAATTACTGGTTTATCCTGGATGGTAGAACAGCTATTTTCTGTTCCAAACCATTTTAATATACTCAGGGAGATGGTGAGGCTGTTGTGTTTTTTGGGGTTATGACTTTGATCTATGGACAATGCTAGATTTGACCATGTGTAAATTCCATTCTTCTGTGAGGTGTGATGCCCTGATTGCTGGGGAGTTAACAAAGCTGCGTGTGGATGGGCAGCCAGCGAGCACCCCAGGCTGTTCTATTGAGCAAGTCACTCAGAAATACTCCGGCAGCTTTGCCATTAGCACGGCTCAGCTTTTCCTGCTGTGCATTCTGCTAATATAAATACTCCAGAGCTACTTTTATATACAGTCAGGACACCAGCATGTGTCTCTACTTTGTTCCTGAATCCCTACCATTTCTTGTGTTGAAAGAGGAGAGTTTAGAACTATTTCTGTATCCACAGCACAGAGCACAGTGAGACCGAGAGCTGGGTGTCACAGGCGCAGCACAAGCTGCATTCCTCTCCCCGAGCACATCCACCAGGTCCTTACCCTTTTGGAGTGGGATGCCAAAGGTCTCCCATTTGCACACCAAACCCTGTGCCAGCCCTCGGTGCACGATGCAGAGCACTATAGAAGTTAGCACGCTGGCTTTGGCGCTGGAAGAGGGACAGCCCAGGTACCTGGCAGCTTTGCATGGGATGATTTGGCCTCCCACGCTGTGCGTTGCCCAACATAGAAATGTTCGCCGTGCATCAGCCGTGCCTGCTCTGCGGGTCTAACTGAGCTCGGGGGCTGGTGTTCCTCAAGAGCAAATGTGCACAGCACAAACGTGGCAGGACTTGCTAGTAGCTTTGACATCTCCAGCAGCAGAAAGGAGTGGTAAATTTGCCGCAGAAGAGCTCACGGTCTCATTTGCCAGGTGTAGTGCCTGTAGTGTAGCCTAGTTCACTCTCTCAGTGGAAAGCAAATAGAAAAATCATTTTCGTAGTGCCCAGCAATGTTTATCTTCTAGGTTGGCTGGCCTGCCATGACATTAGTGTCCCCAGAGCTTCTGAACTTAATCATTTCTGGTTGCTGCTTGCCTGCTTGAAGCATTCCTACCCCACCCTCCAGTGTGTTCTTCCTACCAGTCACTATGGGAACAGCAACCAAAGCTCATATCTATGGCTCTGTAGATGTCCAAGGTCACAGAGTGCAGGTCTAGTGGGAACAATTAAAACAGGCCTGTCCAGTTACATCTCTTTAAGCTCTCCCCACATTATACCTCTAACTAGAGCAGTAAAGTTAAAGCAGCATGACTGTTAGGATGTGACTGCTTTATAAAAGACAGCCGTTAGAGGAGGCAGAGATGCTCTGTGTACTGTCACCTGTAGAAGCATCCTAAGAACATGGCCAGCAATTGCTGGGTACAACCTGCCCCCAGGTCTGCCTCCACATCCCCGCTGCCTGAGCTGCCCCTGCCCGACGTGGCCATGCCCTGCAGCCCGGGCAGTGTTCCTGGGGGACCTGGGCTTGCGGCAGGCTGCACCTCGTCCGCCTCCATCACTGCGGGGCTGGGGCTGGTTGAACTCTTTTGAAGTGGCACAGTATGTTTATACTGGTTGGGGGGTGGGGTTGTGTGGTTTCAGTGGTTTTGCCCCGGGTACTCCATTACTGTCATCACCTATAAACTAAAAATTGTAGATGTTCAGCTTAGGGTAATGGCAAAAATTGTTTGTACCTGGTGACTTGTTCTGTAGCATTGCACAGGAAGAAAGAGGACTGTGGGAATCATTGGAGTAAGATGGAGGGAAGAACTGCAGTGAACTTAATAATATCTGAAGGACAGAAAAGTAATTCTTTGGCAATTTCCAAGTTTTGTAAGAGGCAGCTGTGTCCCTCTCCCCTCCTGTTTACGGCAGAGTCAGGTTCTATTGAGAGACCTGTGTGATGGGACTCATGATCCCATTGTCAGTGTTTTATTGAGTCCAGGGATGAAATAGATTCCTTCCCCTGAGCGTTAATGTGCTGTGTTATGTAAGAATGAAAATCATTTAGACCAGAAGATCCAGCAGCAGATACTGCATGAAGATAAGATACAGTTACCTCCTTCTCATGGAATGGGCAGAGGAAGACGCAACACCAGAATTTTAAAAACAAGACAGCAAGCATGTAAACATCTTTACAAACCTCCAGTCTTTTCTAATGGTCCTGTTACTTTAAATATTTTCCCTTCCAATTCACAGCTAATTCGGCTTGGGTAACCAGAGCACGTTTGGCTAATATTTTCCTACATGGGATTAGTTCCTAAATGCTGTAGATGTAACCAGTTCGTACTGTGCGTAACGCTGTGTAGGCAGTGAAAGAGATAGCCCTTGCACCTAACTGTGTCCTGAGCAAACAAGAACAGAAAAAGGAGACTGGGCACAGCATGCTGAAATGAACTTTCTGGTCGTGTACAGCAATGAAAGGGCTGAGGCAGGAGAAAACCCAGGTTGACTCTCAGGCCATTGCCTCTCCAGCACTTCTAAATTGCTTTGAAAAACAAATACTGACCACCACAGTGAACTGGGATGCTGGGATGTTGCATGGACGTGAGAATATATTTTAGAATAGCAGCTCAAAAAACACCAAAGTTCCCATTTTGAAGCTTTGGGCTGGCAGTATTAAACACTTCCCTGGCACGCTGATGTGCAGCCATGGGTTTAGGGTTGTTGGTTCTTCACCTTCCCAGATGGCAGCCAAGTCTTGATAAATGTTTGGATCCAACTTGAGAAGTTGTATTTTGATATCTGGGCAACTCTGAAGTCTGATCATGAAAAAATGAAAGGAAACACTGGGAAAATCTGTGAGTCGTTAATGTTGAGAGCTTTCCTTATCCGTCTTGGAAAGGGGGAATAGAAGGTAGTCAGCTTTGACTGCCTCCTCCCTACTAAGGAAATTTCTCTGAAGGAAATTACTTACTGTTTTTCTGTAATACGGATATATAGATTTGTCTGAGCTCTGTATGGCAGGCTTGATATTCAGTGTCAAAACAAGTGATCCTTTAGATTGACTCATTCCAGTGTTCTATCCCAGCAGTGACGCTGGGTAACATTAGCAAGTGGGTAGTGGTACTGGGTTGAACTGGAAGGTCCAGTGTTGGACATGGCTCCTCAGTGTAGTGCGTGGATGTGACACAGATGTCCTCATTTCCTTGGGGCCATGAAGTGAGAACTGGATTCGCTATCCTGGAACTGGAATTAATTGCTTCTGGCTGCTGGGACATGGGGTTGTTACAAGAATGCTGAATTTTGGTGTTCGCCGTGCTAGGGTTGTGGCGGGCCAGCTGTAGCATATAGCACTTCTGTGTCTGTGGGGAGCAGGTGACACCTGGAAACCTGGCAGAGTGGCAGCTTTGAGTGGCAGAAATCAAGACATCTCATGTATTTCTTGCTTGAAAGAACAGAAACACACCAGCATTTTAAAGAGAAGGGAAGAAACATACCCTAACTTGTGTCCTCTCTGGCTTGGTGGTGGCTTTGGTATACTGATACAAATGGAGTCTGTAGTAATTTTCACCAGGAAGGTTTTAGCAGTGGTGGCCACCCACAGAAAGTTGTCCATATTCCACATGTGCTAGAGAAACCCAAACAGAGTTTAAGTTCTCGTCTGTTTTATTTCCCTCCTGCTGCCTACCAAGCAGACAATCAATACATAGTGTTAATGCGACTGCTGAGAGATACCATGAGGGTGCAGGAAATTCAGAAAAAGCAAGGAATTCCAGGAAAAAGAAAATTACACCTTACAGCTTTGATTTTTGTTGGTTTCAAAGGCAGTAAAATAACCACTTTTTTTTTTTCTCTTGCAATGTTTCTTCATTATTATTTTATTTGACCAGGAAAAGGAAGAATTAATGTTGATTTTAAGGTCTAATTTCCCTTGCCATGTTATGTTTCCAAGGTAATTCTATCGCCTTCTTGTAAAGGCAGTACTTGGGAAGTTGTTAGAGTTACCTCTGTGTACCTGGGGGCATTCCCACCGCATGAAGCCATCTGGTGAAGTTCCTGGTGGAGGTAACAGCTCAAGGCCATGCTGTACAGCAGCGGTGGCACCCTGCTATGAGCAAGTTTTCAGATGAGTTGGCTTGGGTACTCGGAAAAATCAGCGGCAAAAAGTTGCCTGTATCACTTTGCTGTGTTGGGGAGAGTTACTCCTGCTGGGCTGTGCTGAGCCATCCCCACCACCGCTTTACTGCAACAAACCCAGGGATGCTCTCACGTGGTCGCAAAGGCAGTTATCATGGGGCTGCAAATTGAATTCCAGTGCTTCAGCCACAAAATCAGTCCTCTTACCTGCCTGCCTCTCTCTTTAAAAGCAAAATAAAATAGGGTAAAGTGAAATGAAATTCCCAGCTAAAAACCTGTTCTAGGAAGTGGTTGTGCCACTGAGTGTTATGGAGACTCTTCATTTCTTTTTTAAATCTGTTTCGTTTCACCTCCATTTGACCTCTTCCATTAGCAGCTGTAATTGTCTCTTTGTTATCTGCTAAAAAGTCATATAAGGGAGGTTATTACAGTTAAAAGGCAGACTTGCCCAAGGAGAGATGGAAGGAACCTCATGGAAGTCAAGAAATGCTGAACTTTTTCTCATTTTGCTGTGGTTGATGCAAGCAACTGGAGAACAGACTTCTATACCTTAAACCAAAGTCAACAACCTACAGCATGGATGCCAGCGATAGCACAGTGGCACATGTGAAACAGCGTAAAGCAGAGCCGTGAGAAGGGATCACAGCTGCTGGAGACAAGCACCTGTGAGCAGCAGTGCTTCACAGCTCCCAGTTTGCACCAGTTCCAGGTGGAGCAGGACAGGGATGTAGCTGTCCTATGCAGAGGTGGGTTCATGCCAATATGGTCATCTCCCAGCACACAGTGAATTGCTGCCACCAGACTCAGTCTCTCTTTTAGTTAAAAGAAATATCATCTGGCATATCTCTCCCTCTTGAAAGATTGCCAAACCTTACTGTGAAACGCATGTTTTACTCAGGAGTGATTATATGCAGAAGATAAACAGAAAACAGTTTCATTTTTAGTTGAAGATAAATTGATGCTAAGAATTTGCAAAACATCCCATTCGCATAATTGAAGTAGTCCCTTTGGAGACTTCTCTGTACTCTGTCTTTCAGCAGGTTGGGGATTTTTTTGCTTCCCGATCTCTTTCTCTCTCTGCTCCATTCCTCCCTCCACTCACCCACACAATCCCTTTATTTTCTTCTCTGCACCATTTCCCGACCTTTTTTCCTTTGCATATTTGAAAGCAAGAGATTAGTTGGAAATCTCAAATAGCTTTAAGACTTTCAGTTCTAGGCTGTCAAAGAGCTGTGGGACTAACTTCTTCAAATACTCCCCATCCCTCCCGTTGCCTTGCCAAACTCCTCGTGCCGAAATGGCAGCTGGTCACATGGAGGAGCACTGGGCCCCTCTCTGTCTCTGTCCTCAGCGGTCTTGCCCATTCCTTGGCTTTGTCTTGGTGTTTCTTCAGAGAAGGTGTGTTTGTGTTCACTTATTTGTATTCTCTGCTGCACATTGTGAGTTGTACACAGGAAAATTTTCCCAATTGTCAAAAGAGGTTACGAAGCAGTGCTATAACAGAGGGTTGTAGAGGAATCTTACATCAGTGGGTGCTTATTAAAAATTGGCTGTCATGCTAAAAGACAGGTTTCAGTTCAGCTGGGTCTGATACAGGAATGAGCAACCAACTTCCAGGCTGGTTTCTGCCAGAAATCAGGCTGGGTACTGTTTATTGACCTAGACAGTGACAATACCCTGACCTAGACAGCATCTTTTGTGATGCCTCTTTGCTGTCCCAGCTTTAGCAAATAGTAATAAAACCAGGAGAAGTTAGGTCACATTTAGTGATTGACCATGGTTTTGACCCTGTAGAAGGTATTTCTTTTCACTGGAGCCAAGTCCTGCATCTCTGTGCGTGGTCGCAGTTGCTTGTACAATAAAGTGTGTGATTAAGTGAGGCTGCTATGTGTCTGCCAGGCAACTCAGGGACCGGGCAGGGAGCTGCAGCTGGAAGTAGGAATTGTGCCTCTAATCCAGAAGCAAGGCTGTGAATGCGTGGTCTGGAGGGTGAGACACCTCCCGAGCTCTCAGCAGGAGCCCAGCACTTTTGAAAAGCGGATAGTGCAGGATTGTTGTGTAGTAGTGGGCTGGATTGGAGGAGTTTGGATCATTTCTGTGGCGTTACACATGCAGACGTACACTGTATTGCTGTGTAAGTTGTCACTGTGAAAGAGGCCACAACTTTGGCATATGCATCCCTTTACATTTACAATTTCTGCGTGTTTACCATTTTGTGAAGTGTACTGAGGACAGCAAATGGTACATCTTCTGCATAAAAATGAAAGGTGACTGAAAACCTGTTAGATGCTCTACATAGCTCTGATCAGAGAGGGGAAAATGACTACAGACTTGTGGTTGACAAGCTTCAGAAAAGGTTCAACAGAGTGTGAAAACTGACGTTTAGCAAATAGCAATTCAGCCTTCATTTTCATGAAGTTGCTTGAAATTAACTGCAGGTTTTAAACAAAACGTTTGGTCAGTTGTTATATTGGATGTCGCTTGTCTCATTACTGCAGTTAATTAAAAGGCGGGACAAAAAGTGAAAACCAGAGTCAATAAGTTTGTTAATAAAGATTTCATTTGGTGGAATCATTATAAATTGACTGTACAGTGAATGGATATGCCACAGGAGTGCAAGTGTCTGAAGGTCTATAAATGGGTTTTCAGAAACAGCCATCAGGTTGTAGCCAATTTGTCATGCTAAATAAGCCCTTCAGATCCACTTAGGCAAGTCTGTACGTGTTTCCAAAGGATATGATGCATGCAGACACACCTCTTTTCTGAGCACGTTTTATATTCTACCATTTCAAATCCTTTTTAGTTTTGCTATCTCTGTATTTCTCATTGTAAGTGATTTACTATGAAGTCCAATCTTTTTAGAAGGAATAGAATAAATCATCGGAGAAGAGAAAAAGTAAATCATCACCGCGGAAAGCGCTGCAGGCTGAACCTGTGCGCTATCCACGTGAGATTTTAATCTACCTGACCCTTTTCCTTTATGTCTGACCAAACGGCAGGTAAAAATCCCATGACAGATAGACTTCAAAAAGAATTTTAAAATGGAAATCTAGATCAATGTTTCTTATCTTCATAAAGCAGTTCTGATATAGAAGACTCATGCAAAATATTGAGAATAATAACTGCAATATTTGCATAGCACTGCACCCCTGCCAGTAATCCTCTCATTTGAGCACGTTGGGTTATCACAAGAAAGTGATTTCTCTGTCAGTGATGATGTGCTGGTCTGCTCAGCAGGATTATTTAACACCCTGAAAAAACAGAAGAATAAGATAAAAGTTTTGTATGGTGCAGTCTTCTTCCAAAGTAGAGCAGAAGAGCAAGCCGTGACAGTAGTGGAGAGTTGGTCCAAACTGACCCAGTGGTCAACCACTGGCTGCACATGGAAGTCACCCCGAAGTAGAGCACTGTATAATGTCTGTTAACAAATATTTTATGGGTTAATCTAGCAAGTTTTAGCAGACTCAGGTACCATCTTCCCATTGGGTTTTATAATTTTAGGCCAACTCAGGTGTCTTTTGTCCTCCTGCCACCACCCAGAAGCCAGTATAAACTTCAGGAAAAAGCCCATTTAAGCCTCAGCTGTCAGCTCCAGGCTACGATATGGCTGTCCCTCTCCCTGCTGGAATGACACTCGGGGTTGCTGTGAAATTCGGTGGCCCCACAAACCTACTTTGCGATGTGTTTGTCTCCTCCGTGTTCCTGATGGCAACAGACATTAGGTAGCAAGCAGTGCCAGTGGCCCCGATGAAGAGCTGCAATGCTTTGTTTCCATTTCTTTTTCTCCTCCCTGGCTTGGTGACGGTACGTCAAGATAATACCCAATCTTAGCAGCCTCTCATGTGATTCTGGTTGAAAGAATTTCTTCCCATTTGTGCCTTTTAATTAGAAGCTTTCAACCTGCAATTAGAAACTTACACCAGCCCAACCTTTGTTTCTGAAAAATGCATTTGTGGTTTAGGCAATTAAGGTAAGACAAAAAGTAATTATTTTTCTCCATGTGTGAAATGAGCCTGCTCATTAATGCACCCAACAGGCGAAGGATTTTATTTTGTTTCAATTTGTTTTATTTTATTGCAATAACTTACACAACAAGGTATATCAGACAAGCAAAAAAACAGTGGTTTAGGTAGTAGATGGGGCATATCTAACTACCGAGTCTGTTACTTGGCCACGCTGGGAGTACAGAGAAGCTGTGGTCAGCAGGAGGAGAAGCGTGACCATGCTGCAGCTCCAAGCCCTCTCGTTAGCACATGCAGCCATAAAAGAATTTCCAGACCATTACTTCACCAGTTTTGACCCAGACTACGTAACTTGTGATGAGAGACATTTGATGGTGAGGTTTTTTGTAATAAAAATTATTACAGGCTCTTAAGATCCAACTAGTGGCATCAGTAGAAGTGCTGTGGCATAATTAGAGCTCTGTGATAATGTCATTTACTGTCCCACTTCTGATCGTGCCCAGGGCAGGGGACATCTGTCCTTTGATTTTCCTCCAGCCAGCGCTGACTCTCTACTCCTGTATTTCGTAGTGCCTCATGTGGCTGGTTCCTGGCAGAGATTATGGTAACGTACAGGGCTGGATCTTCTCAGTCTGACCTTCCCTTGCTATGGTTTTATTAATCCTGCCTGTGCTCTCAGCTGATAACACCTCTGCCAAGTGGTGCAAGGTCACATGGTGCCTGCTCAGGATGCAGCCCCCAGCCACTAAGCATCTTCTTCTGGCCGCAGCCAGCCCGTGTTACGTGGAGGTTTCCCACCACGTGCGCTCTAATGGCTCTGGATGCTCCAGCTTATCAGTTAAGGCTGAAAAATTGAGCACGGCAGGACGGGGATAATCCTGCAGACAGCTTTCCGCTCGTGTCTGTCAGGCACAGTCGGGATTCGGAGCAAGACCAATCTGCTCACAACCCACCGGGTGAGGAGAATGAAGTTGCAGTCTACACTTAAAAGAGGAATAATTCATTTTGCATCCCTGAATCCCTTCCCTGGCCCCTTAAACACATCATCTTCTTAAACCGCATCTGTATTTACCGCACATCCTTTTTGACTGTTTCCCAATTTCTATGATAATTTCCTTCCTTAATTTATAAGCAACAGAATTTTTTAATTATCCAGATGATTTTAATTTTCTCAGCCATACCTCCACTTTGTTAAACATTAATCTTGTACTTTTTTCTTTGACAATCTCTACCCTTCACCATTTCTCCAGTTCGTAATGCAACTAGATCTCAGTAGTATTACACAGTACATTTTTCTCCCTAGATTAATTTGACATCTTTTGTTTGATCTCTGCTTTTGTCTTCTATATACTGTATTTGGCTTCTTGTAAACCATTCCAGAGATTACTTAAAAAGTCAAAAAAAAAACCAAACCCTAAAACATTTAGGACAACCTTGCATAATTACATCTCCTTCAGCAATTCCCATGCTGTAGCATGGTACGCAATCACAAAGAATTTGCAATTGTATTTTGGTTCATCCATGTTTTTCTAGTTTTACTGCATTTTAGTGCTCTGAATAAGCCTCAGCTGCTGCAAAGTGTACCGGAAGACTACACCGGGGGATTTGCAGTGTGCTGGGAGGAGCTGCATGCTCCAGCTGTTCCTCTTGCTGAGGAATGACATCTTTTTCAGAGGAAAATGAAAGCTGGTGCTCACCTGCTTAGCACTGCAAGTCAGTACTGTACCTACAAACTCCTCTGGCTCCTCATTTGTCTACACTCACTCAAATCTTCTTTGAATATTAGCTGAGCATCTTCCTCATCCTGGCTTTGACCTGCTTCGCAATGGTTTCAAACCGTTCCTGTTGCTCAGTTAGCCCTCCTCTCGGCGATGTAGTCTCTGAAGAGATATTAAGATAATTCCATTATATGGTCAGGAGGGTGTTGTTTTAGCATGGACTCTGTTTAGGAAAAGTTCACCAAACACAGTACCTGCAGATCAAACTAGGTGAAGAATATATAAACTGGTTCGTTTGACGCTAAGCTGAAATTAGCAAAACCAGCAGCAGATTTATTACACTTCTTGTGATTAAGCACTTCTTTTTGTTTTGCAGCTGTAAGGGTTCTATTTAAAAGAAAAAGAAAAGAGAGAGAAAAGGAAAGTTGTAAAATGAGATTTAAGGCATTAGCTTGAGATTGAATTAGCAGAGCTGAAGCAGGGAGAAATGGTCAGGAGTTGGTCGATGCAGCGCACTGGGAGGGGAGGACGGAGCCAGCCCACAGGTATCCATGAACACACAGACTCACCCGTTCGTTCATCCACCAGGGACTGCAGCACTTGCAGAGTCCAAGCAGGACTATTAATGCAGCATGATCACTAGGTTCCCTATCCAAGGAAGTACTAAAGCTTACGAACAATGTTAAGCACAAGGGTAATTCATAGTATTTTCTCAGTTCATAGAATCGTAAGAGTCATAGAATGGTTTGGGTTGGAAGGGACCTGAAAGATCATCTCGCTCCAACCCCCTGCCGTGAGCAGAGACCTCTCCCACCAGACCAGGTTGCTCGAAGCCCCATCCAGCCTGGGCTTGAGCACTGCCAGGGATGGGGCAGCCACAGCTTCTCTGGGCAACCTGGGCCAGGGCCTCACCACCCTCAGAGTGAAGAATTTCTTCCTTGTATCTAATCTAAACCTACCCTCTTTCATGATGAAGCCATTACCCCTTGTCCTATTCCTCCATGCCCTCTCCAGCTTTCTTGAAGGCCTCTTGAGGTACTGGCAGGCTGCAGTCAGGTCTCCCCACAGCCTTCTCTTCTCCAGCCTGAACAGCCCCAGCTCTCCCAGCCTTTCTTCCCAGCAGAGCTCTTCCAGCTATCAGACCATTGCTGTGGCCTCCTCTGGCCCCGCTGCACCAGCTCCAGGTCTGTCCTGTGCTGAGGGCTCCAGAGCTGGATGCAGGACTCCCAGGGGGATCTCACCAGAGCGGAGCAGAGGGGCAGAACCCCATCCCTCGCCCTGTGCCCACGCTGCTGGGGATGCAGCCCAGGGGACTGTTGGCCTGCTGGGTTGTGAGCACAAGTTGCTGGGTCATGCTGAGCTTCTCATCAACCAACACCCCCAAGTCCTTCTCCTGAGGGCTGTTCTCAACCCATTCTCCACCCAGCCTGTGTTTGTGCTTGGGATCGCCCCGGCCCATGTGCAGGACCTTGCACTCAGCCTTGTTGATCTTCATGAGATTCATACAGGCCCACCTCTGAATTCCTTTTTCTCTTTTCTCTTGACTCAGCTTTGTACAAAATCTCTTTAGCATGTGTGTTGCCCAAATGCAGAGAAGCAAAGGTGTTGTACGCCTCGCCCTTTGAACCAGATTTATCTCTGGCTCGATTAAAAAATTGTAATTCCAATAAAGCATCATTAGACCTCCACTCCTGTCAGATCTTTGACAGATTTAACTGGATTTTCCTTAGGAATTAACAATGATTTCTGCATGATAGCTGAAAGAATTTTCATTCATTGTCCACTAGATCATATTAGGAATTACATGAGGCCTTGGACCACCAGCCATAAAAATCTGTTTCAGAGTATGGCTGCACTGGAATTGTCACTTACTAGATTTGCAGCATAAACTCTGGAAACTGTATGGTGATGAACTGACATACTCTCAAACTGAACAGTATTTACAGCGATAGGCAGGATTTACAATTGGATGACATGATAATAATATAGCCTTGTTTACTTCTGTAATTAATGTTCCTAAAGAAAATACCCTGGAAACTTTCCATAAGCAAGATTTATTTGTGTTGATTGAGACTGTAATCAGATGTCCCCATTCAAACAGTAATTGGTGTGTTTCATTAAAATGTAATTGAAAACAAGATTTATGGCAATGCTAGGCAATAAATAACAGGGATAGGTATTTTCTTATTAGTGATGATCTCTTCCCTAAGCTCTCGGAGTACTTGCTGCTTTTGTACTATGCCACGTACATCATATTTTGTCAAAATCCGGGGATCTTGGAAAAAGACTTTGTGTATTTTCCCTCTTTGATTTTAACCTCTTACTCTGATGTACTGAGGCCAGCTCCCTTTTTTTCACTTTCCTGTTTTATATTAGGCTCACTGTTGTTGCCATCTTTTAGCTTATTTTGTTCTGATGAGTTGGCAGTAACTCCCAGTAGGAAGGAAATCTATTGACGAAGGGCAGAGCTTAAGGCAGAGCCTTTTGGTCTTTGGGAGATGACAAGACTTTGCTTAAACTTATGATCAGTTGAGGTTTTCACCAGGTGAGTCCAGACCCAAACCCTTATTCTTCCTCCCAAACTCCTTCTGTTCCACTACAACAAAAGGTAAGGTAATTGGAAAAAAAATAAAAAAGGTTTAAAAGCATTCTACAAATAGAAACTGAGCATGGTTTCTTTGCAATTCAGTAAAAGCTAATTAACTTCCAGTTAACAGGGAGAGAAGTATTGTGTTTTCTTCTATGAATAGATACATATATAAGGTAACACACAAATAGTGGAATCAGAAGTTTAAGTCTCTGCCAATGGGTGATCCCATTGATTTCATTGAAACAAGGGAGTTAAAAGTGAAAACAAATTTCAACCTGAGATACTGGTTCATTACCGGCAAATTGATGGAGCTCTACATTTACTTGCTAGCATAATTTACCAGTTGTATGAGATGTAAGCAGGCACAGTGGTAACATTGCCTAATTTTATGCTCAGTGTGAAATCTTATAGCTGGTCAGATGGATACCAGAAGAAATAATTAGAGTCATTAGAAATAATGGGCTACAGCTGCAGTAATACATGCTCTGATCTCAGTCCAGAGGTTTCTAACCAAAATTAAATTAGCTCGTGTTACCACACTGCTGCATCATATGCTCCTCTCCTCCTGAGAGTAAACTTCTCTTTCTATTTCCGTACTGCAAGGAAAGTTTGTGCTCCACACAGAAACATCATCTGTTGGGACATGAAAATCTGAAGCTTGGGGCAATTCCTTGTTTTTTTTTTTTTTTTTTAAAAATAAAGTAATACAAAAAATAAAAGTAATAAAAAAAAAAATAAAAAGTAGCAGCAACAGGTCCCCAGTTCACGTTAAGTCCTTTCACATGTTGAGGATCATCCCTCTACCGTGCTGCAGCCTTTGGTACCAGCCACGAATTGCAAGTCCTGTTTGCATCGATGCTGGACCAGGGTGCTAGATTTTGCCCTGAACTGTTCACATTAAACTTTATTTTTTTAAGGAAATTATGTCCACTTTATTGGAAGCACATCAGCAACTACTAGGTGCTGGTGGTACTGCCTTCACATCTGTAATATCCTCTCTTCTCCCCAAATTCCAAAGACTGTTCATAATAGTAAGGAAAATGATGCAGTATCCTGGAGGGGGCGAGGTGAGTGATGAGGAGGAAATATAATCCATGGTACTGGAGTGATTCATGTGACTGTTTATGGTGAAGGAAATGAAAACTAGAAATCTGGGTAAGTAATGAGCTTTCCAAGAGAGTGACTTGCGCTGAAACCGCAACACAAACTCAGATGCTGACCTCCTTTAAATTATTGCTGAAGTTTTCAAAGCAAGGCAGGGATGGCACTGAAAATTTTGCTCTCTTGCTGATTCCCAGGAGCACAGAATTTCCAGTGACAGCAGGAGAGGGGTCACTGCAAGATGCACATGTGCCATCACCTCTCTTTAAAATGTGAGATGCTTTGGTGGTAGGTTTGAGTAAAAGGGCTTAAGAGGCACATTTAGCACTGTCCATTAAGCAAGGTGAGCTGGAGAAGGGCTTCCCCTGCATACATCATCTAGTACATTGATATGCTCAGTGGGAGGAACAAGACTAACAGTAATTTTGATGAAGGTAAGAGCCTAATATTGCAGCTTTGGAAAGATCAGTTATCTGTCTGCCGGCCATCTATCTTTGGCTGTGGTACTTACCTGGGCTCAGTTGTTACACTGTGTAACCGCTTCACAACCGCTGATGCATTTATCTTATCATCCTCCCTGTGGAGCTGGGAAGTGCTATTACCTCTGTTGCAGAACTAGGAACTGAGATTAAGGGTCAGATTTGTTATGGCATTTAGGTGCTCAATGGGATTTTCAGAAGTACCTAACACCCATTGTAGCAAGTGGAACCTGGGGACTTCGGTAGATCTGAAAATCCTGTCACTTGTTTCTTCCCTGTTAAAATTTTGGGCCCACGTTACATGCTGGGATCCACAGGAGACGTTCCCATGTTGCGAGTAGTCACCCAGACAGGACACTCTCTCTTCATCCACCTACTAGAAGGCTGGTAGGTGGGACAGGAGGAATTTTATGGCGGTAGCTTATCTCGTCCTGAATTCAACAAGCCATAACTCTGTGCATAGCAGTGAATTTACCCTCCTTGCTCAGCTCTGTGAGAGAAGTCAGAATCCAGTCCTGGAAATAGTGGAGCAAAAATAAGCAGCACCCATGGTCAATAAAAAGGGCTTAGGTGCCAGTTGCTGGGATGGAAAATTCAAGAGCAGGAGCAAATAATGAAACAATCTATATTCATGCAGCCGCCTTTCCAGCCTACTGCTGTAAGTACGGACTTACACCTAAGCGGGAGATGTGAATCCTACTGAAAGCTCCAGAGTATCACACTGGAAAACAAATGTTGATTTTGAACAAATTATCTGTTCATCGCTAAATCATTTTCTTTCATTATTAGTCTCCAAATTGGTTCTGCTCTGAAAGACAGAATTAGGTTCAAGAGCAGAGTGTCTTTTAAACGCTCACTTCAAATGAAAGCATTCAGTAAACATTACTCAAACCCCTAGAGCATAAACTCCTCAACTGCTTTCTCTGGCTTTGCATAGATTTTTCAGCTCTTGGTTTAAAGACAGGTCTCTCAGGAATTCATTCAGGATATCAGAAAATAATCAAATGAAATCCCTTACAATCATATGTCCCTCAAATGCCAAGGAAAATTTGATTAAGACCTTTCTGTCCTTGTTTACAGTAGCATAAACTAGTCCCATGCAAACAGTTACACCAATATCAAACAGGTGTAAGAGAGGGAAGAGTCAGACTCTAAACCCACGGCACATGGGCTGCACGCCCAAGTGTCTCATCGTTGGAAGAGCTACACTGTGCTGTTCTAGTACTTGTACTCACTTCCATAGTTTCAAGGTTCTAAAAAAAAAAACAACCTTGAGCTTCAAAATGATATTTTTAGCATTAAAGGGATGGGTTTTGGTTAATTCAGCATCTCAGCAAGACTGCAGCTCTCTGAGCTAGTGATTTAGGATGACAGAGTGGGGGTCAGCTCAGCTAGCTTTCAAAAGCACGGGTGGTACTGCAGGGAGTGGGGTGGGCTACGGAGCAGCAGCAGAGCCCCGGCGCTGGGTGCTTGTCCCACGTTACAGCAGGGACGATCGGGAGGTGCTCAAGAGGGTGATTTGTGCCTCTATGAGGCATGAAGCTCTGTAGAGCTTAAGATGTGTCTAATTGCGTGGATTTTCATCAGTCTTAGTCTTAGTCTTGCTGTTATCCTGCCTGTAGGTTTTTGTTGGGTAGAGGAGGGATAACAACTCAGTCGCTTTGTTAGACGTGAAAAGAGAATAAAACTTTGGGACAACGTTATCTAATAGAGTCCCAGGTACTTAATAGCTTGTTCAAAGCATGAATTTAACTCATGTCGGTCTTATGGGGACCTGTGTGCACAAGGGGAGATATGAAAGGAGAAGGTCCCTCTTAATCCCCCGCACTGTGGGAAGACCTTCACCAGTTTCCCAGCTCTCCTCACTCTGCAGTAAAGCACTGGTGTGGGACTGGGAGGCTGCTCCAGTACAGGGCAGGAATGGAGAGCTGCTGCTGCTGCTGCAAATGAGTACATTTGCACTGTGGTGTCTGGACGCCGTTTTGCGCTTACAAGATTTATTTCTCAGTGAGCAGAAGAGCTACAAGATTAACAGATGAACAAATATATTGAGACAGCCAAGACATCAAAGAAATTGAAGAGTCACTGAGGTGTCAGAGAGCTGAAGAGTGACCTGGCCATGGTTCTTAGGAATTATTTTATCCTCAGATTAGCCGAGCTGTCTTGGGGTTTGGACACATCCTCTGGTGAATTTAGCTACAGTGACTTAAGACATTACTGACCTCAGCAGTCTGCTTCTCCTCTGGAGGATCCTGCCTCCAGCAGAGGTGGCAGGAGGGAGCGTGTGCCTGCATCCCAGCCGCTGCAGCTCAGATCCTGGGAGCTTAGTGCAAGTACGACATCCTTCATTTTTCGGGGTAGACACCAGCATGTGAGCTGCACCGCTGAGGATGAGAGCATACTGTGTCCCTGGGCAGAAATCTCCAAGGAGAACATGGGGCAGGCAGCGTGTTAAGTCACCGTAATGAAAGCCACCAGAGTGCATGTGCCAGAGCCCTGGGGCTGTGCGCTGTGACTGTTGTTACCACAAAGAAATTCTAACAGATATTGGAAAGGCAGTTATTGCAATTGGAAGGGCAGAGGGAATCATATCCCAGGTAGCACTATTTAATGTCAATCACTCCTTGCAAGCTTTTTCTCCTCCATGTGATCTGCAATTCAATCGGACGGCGGGGGGGGGAAAGTGAGTAGCAGCAATCTTAACCTTCAGTTTCTCGTACAGGAACCAGCCAAGGGGTGATACCGGTGGAGGGATCAGAAGAAGGTTTATGTAAGATGTGGCTTCCCTGCAGAGAGCAAACAAAAAGCAGCTCAGAAAGATCGTGGGGAGGCTGCACACCGTGTGACCGCGCTCACTTCTTGGGCTCCGTATGCCTCAGTTCTTCCGTGGAACTTAGATTTAGTTGAGTCAGCTAGGAAATTACGGAGGATTTTTGGGTCCTGAGGGAAAGGTGTTCGAAAAGCAGCAATATGAGGACACCAGCAAGAGGGAAAGTCATAACTTGAGAAGTGTCACACAGAGGGAACCGTGCCTTTGCTTTATTGAACTGTTGGCTGCAATAAATGCAGCCAGATTCCCTCAGTCTCCCATAATGTTGTCTCAGTACCAGCAGGAGTCCATTTAAGAATACACTTACTTGCACAAATGGTTATGTGTGAAGAGCTGAAGAAACAGCTGAAATGCCACTGCAGCAATGCAAGCGAATCCTGAAAGCTGCCCAAGTAAGCTCGGTGGTTGTGTCCTGCCCTTCTGCTTCAGTTTTGTCAGTGCTGCCTGCCCAAAGCGGTCGAAGCAGAAGAGCTTCTGTTTCATCCTCCTGCCTGCTTCACCTGGGGAGATCATAATCTAGGTTTTGTGATGGTACAGTAAATAAACGGTGATAAAATCAACTAAGACGATATTCCCAAAGAAGGAGAACTGTTTGTTGTTATCATTTTCAATACAGAAAGTAATAAGAGACTGTATTGTAAAGAAGAGAAGAGACAAGTATAATACAAGAGGAATGAATCCTATGAATGGATAATCAGCAAGGAAGACTGAACCTTGTGCTTCGACATCTTACCGCATTAACTCCAATTGCCTGAACTAAAAGGTTTGGCTGTGTTAGCCAGTGCTATAACAGCGCTGTCAGATCCCTGTGTGGTGTATTCACAGTTCGGAGGAATCGAAGCACTGCAGAGGAGGGCCTGGCTGTGGGCTGCGTCCAGCTCTGGAGCCCCAAACATAAGAAGGACATGGATGTGTTGGAGCAGGTCCAGAGGAGGGCGACGAAGATGATCCGAGGGCTGGAGTACCTCTCCTGTGAGAACAGGCTAAAAGAGTTGGGGCTGTTCAGCCTGGAGAAGGAGGCTCTGGGGTGACCTTAGAGCAGCCTTCCAGTACCTGAAGGGGCCGACAGGAAGGATGGAGAGGGACTTTCCATAAGGGTGTGTAGTGACAGGACAAGGGGGAATGGCTCTAAACTAAGAGAGGGCAGATTTAGATTAGCTATTAGGAAGAAATTTTTCACCATGAGGGTGGTAAAACACTGGCACAGGTTGCCCAGAGAAGCTGTAGCTGCCCCCTCCCTGGCAGTGTTCAAGGCCAGGTTGGATGGAGCTCATAGCAACCTGGTCTGGTGGAAGACATCCCTGCTCATGGCAGGGGGGTTGGAACCAGATGATCTTTCAGGTCCCTTCCAAACCTTACCATTCTATGATTCTATGTGAGCATAAGACTGGAGACCAGGAATTTGGGGTCTTCAACTGGGTTATTGTCATTGATTTCCTCATGTCCTTAAACCCTTTCAAACCTCACGCTATACTGAGTCAAGAGAGCTGATTTTTTCCTGCTTGAACAGTGGTTTGAGGAAGAAAAGTGCTTGCACTCTCTGTGCAGGGATACTGCTTTGCCAATATGCCCCGTTAGCACTGATTAGTTAGAAATCTGAACATGCATATGAGCAAGCTGATCATGGGCGAAGCTTTGTTGCACCTTGCATCTCATCCCAGCATTTACAGCATAGCAAAATTAGCAGATTGAAACCGTGATGTGTTTTACCATGCTGAGCATAATTTCTTTCCACTGACTAAACCAAGCGTGGATCTGAACACCAGCAGGTGCTGAGGTGCCATGCAGTGGGCAGTCAGGCTGTGCAAGTCGGCAGCCTGAGATTAAGCGTGAATATTCAACCCGCCAAGCTCTGCAACTCCCCTTTCTGTTACAGACTGGAGTCACCTACGCGCGCACTGGTGATGGAGGCTCCGAAAGGCATCGAGATCAACGCCGAGGCCGGCAGCTTGAAAGCCACGTGCAGGACAGAGCTCAGGCTGGAATCCAAAGACGGAGAGGTAAGAAAAGGACATCAAGCCCTGCAGCAAAAACAAACCAAGGCGCAGATCTCCTGCAGATTTGTAGCCTTCTCAGTCGCTGAGCCGCCCCGTTTGAAATGCTGGTGTGAAGGCACTGGGGAAGCAGGCCTTCCTAGCTTAGTTTCTGCTGGCAGTGGTTGAACATATTGCATGCAAACAAGCCCCACTCTGTGGCAAAGGCTGATTCATTATTTTTAAAGCGCTTGGATAATAGCATCTGTTGTTCAAGCAGATTTATGCAGCTGTAAAATACACGGCGCTCCTAAATTCTTTGTTTCCTTGTCATTTTAAAACAAGATTTACTTGGCCAACATAATTAAATCTTTTATCATACATTTTTCTATAAGAGGAGCTTAATTCACTGTTATTGATCTGAAAAGCTTTTGTAGATGATGTTTTCATTTTGGAAAGAAAGGGAACATTAGGAGACACAGATTGTTGCACTGGGGAAACTTCCAAAGAGGAAAAGAGAATAACTAAAACTGATAACACGGAACAAAAGTAAAATAGGTGTTGAGTTAAGCCTCTTCTGGTGTCTCAAAAATACACAATCACACGCTTCTCATCCCCTCCTTCTGCCACAATGATGGAAGACACCAATGTGGCTGAGGAGCTCCCACTGGGGAACCCACCGAGAGCCTTGGCTGGAGGAGCTTCCCATTGGACGCAAACCTCCCAGCAATAGGGCTCCAAATAAGCTAAGGTTTTCCTACGTTAGTGTCAGGTGTAATAAACAGAATGGGATTTTTATTGTAATTGCTGTTATTTCTAAACACTTGTGTTTTAAGACATTCCAAATGCAGACCATGGATGTTAACAAAAAAAACCTCTCAAAAATACAACCCGCCACCACCACCTAACATACTACAATTGAAATCCAAGGCATTTCACTACTGCAAGCAGTTGCCTTAATGTTTTTAATGCTAAATTGCTTTTAAAATGCATATATTAACCTGTCTCTTTCAGGAGATTAGACGGTTGGATACTAAAACTGGAGACTCTTCCTATAATTGCCAGATAAGAGCAAGTACTGTCAGCCACCCTGTGATATTCTGGTGTGCAGGCTATCTGGCTGTGCTCTTCTTGGTGATGTTAGAGTACTCCCCTGTAGCTGCCATGTGTCTAAGAGCTGCCACATGTTCACTTTTGTGTTCTGTTTTGGAAGGAGAAATTCAGGTCTGTTGCAGGATTTAAGTTATTTTTAATATACATAAAATATACATAAAAGTCAGTGCTGTGAGCCTGCAAGCGTAACTGGTAACGGGCTCACAGTGCCAGAAGTTCCAGTGGAGGAGCAGAGTTGTCATGTGGAAGTGAACCATACACCCTCCCCACCTAGCAGCGGGGTACCCCTGGTTGGGTTCACCCAAACATGGAGCTGCTCTGGGACGCTACGAGCCAAGAAAACACGGTGGTTTCAGCAGAAACAAAGTGGAAGTCTTAGGTGGCTCATGGTAAAGGCAGATCATACGGTCACCCAGATTTGCATCAGGCTTTCCTGTCTTTATACCCTTGCCTACATAGTTTTTGTAGCAGCCGAGTTGTCCGAAGGAAGCTTCTTTAAACACAAGATCAAAAATAACAGCTCTCCACTAATTCTCTCTCTCTTTCTCTCTCTCCCCGCCTCTGACATCAGATAATGTTGAACTCTGCAAAAATCAAACTACCTAACTTGCCTCAAGGATCTTCCTCTTCTGCGGGGTCCAGGCAAAAAATCTACGAGCTCTGTGTGTGTCCCAATGGGAGGTTATTTCTGTCGCAGGCAGGCACTAGCTCGACCTGCCAGATAAATACAAGCGTCTGCCTTTGAGAGACAATTTGCGGTGGGGCATCGCAGGCAGCACAAAAGCCAGTTCTGGTCTCACAGGTTGCAGCTGCCAACTATTTTTACTAGAACACAGAAAGCCTATCAAAGACTTTTTTTGTGTGTGCGCGCGCGTGTGTGTGAATATATATATAAAAATATATATATAAAAATATATATATCCTCTGTGTAAAATGATGTTTCAGTACAAGGAATCCCAGGGTGACCCTGTTACATTTGTGTAGCATTTCTCTTTCCCACACCAAAATTTACTGGTGCAATCTGCCGAATTGGATTTGATGCTCCCCTGGACCCTTCTGTATTAATATGTTCTAATGATCACCCCTCGTTTTTGATCATGTTCTTAGGGCAATGGGATTGCTGACTGGGCAAGACCCTGGAACCAATGTAGACCCACCAACATACAAAGGGAAGAGAAGCATCTCTGATTATTTTTGCACCATTAAATCAGTGGCATGGAAAAAAAGAAAAAAAAAAACAACAAAAAAACCCGAAATAGCCAGATGTGCTGTACTGATCACCTAGAGTGATCCAAGATACCTGACATTTAATTACACTCTTAAATTTTCACCTGACGCATGGCTCCCTGTTGGGAGAGGTGGATTGTACTTGGCCAGCAGAACAGTCCAGATCTTCTTGCTGGAATAGTTGTGTATTATTCTGAAGGGGTTTGAGAGCTGGCTGTGCGTGGCCAAGGATGCCTTGTGCTATTCAGATGTGACGCATCAGCGCTAACCCTAACCTACTGTCATCTCTGCGCTAATAGAACTTGCGTTGCGTTTAGTGCTTGGAAGGAAAAAAATTGTGAATGTTGGACTAAATAGAAAAATCCTGAACCTCCTTCATTAACAGGTGTCCTGGATCACCCTACACACTCTCCATTAGCACCTTTAATTTTGAGGGGATTTGGTGTGAAGATTTAATATTTGGACATTGCCTATCTGTACTTACAGAAACAGAAAATTGCCTGCTCTACCCATAGAAACAGAGAAATTCATACAACTTCAGAGTGTAATGTAGATGCTATGCCAGAATTTTTGTCTTTTTTCCTTTCAGAATATATAGTCCAGGGTCACTTAGATTTAGTTAAGACTGCAAATATCAGAGATGTTGACAATGAAACAGATTTTTGTAAGGATTTATAAAGATTGTGACAAAGCCAGATTAGTGGAAAGTAAGGGCTTTGGATGCTGGTTCCTCTAGAACTTGAGCCCCAAAAACTCTGTGGCTGAACCTTTTCATGGCTGCATTTTTCCTTATTTCAAAGTCTAAGAGTCACTTACGGGCAGGATAAAACATGAAATCTGATCTGGTAACACTACTTCCATTTTGAAAAAATTTTGAAAAAATGCGAGAAGAACCCAGATCATTGAATTCGACCCGTAATTGCATCCACATGCATGTAAAAATCCTTGAAAAACAAGTATACTAATTACTGCAAAAGTGTCCAAGTCGCATTAAATCTCACGAGGACAGCAAGGTTTCTAAGCCACTGAGATGCTTTTGAAAATATTACCTCAAGTGCAAATATGACAGATCTGTGCCCATCCCTAGCGATACTTAGGCAAAGCTGGTGTTCTGCAGGCGATCTTCAAGATAAAATGCAGTTGACAGAAATCTTTAGAAATAATTTAGCCCATTCATTTTTTTTACAGACTTCCATGTGTTTTCTTGTGGTCTGGAGAGTACCAGGGTTTGATTTTATTTTTTCAAATGAACAATTCTGGCTTAATCCAAAACTGCCCGGACTCAAAGGAAAGATTCAAGGAAGTTTAGATTAGATGTGTTGCTGCCTAACAAAGCAGCAGTCCCATAAAATTTATTCCTGAAAGAGGATTGAATGATCCAGTTTTATTTCAGTTAATGTGTTCAGATTAATTACTGAAATCAACCTATTTGTTAATGAATGATTCCTGTAATTATTATGTCTTGAGTCAACGTTTGAATGCAAAGGGTCACCCAGGATAACAATTGTATTGGGACACAGGACTATACCATCTCTGTTCAAAGAGGGGAATTGTGCCTATGCCTTAAGTCAATGCACTCAGCAAGGAGAAGCACATCATATTTATCTTGTTATTAAAATTAGTTTATTTGGGGGGAGGGACAGGAGGGTGTCTTGGGAATCGGTTGTGCAACTTAAAACAGATATTAATGAAATGCATTAAGACTGTAGGGGCACTGAGAGTGATACAGACTTTTTTTTACCATGTTCAATTTAGCAAAAGACTGTGTACGTTACCTCTGGGACCACAACTGAAGTCCCATTCGTAGTCCTACTTTTACTGTAGAGTTTTTTTCCCTGTTTCATTTAATACTGATCCCAAACCTTATAGCAAGCATGGCCCAATTCATAAACAAATCCCGTGCGAGCAGTTGTGAAGACACATGCTGCAGGAACAGAAAACGAGTCACGTTAACTCCCTCGTCCCCGAGGGAATTAATGCTGGTGAGAAAGGCCGGGCTGAACGCAGGGACTGACCCAGCAGCGATGCTGCATCCTGACTTCCGTGCTCCACACCCGAGAGGCCGGTGGCTCAGTCCTCATCCCTGTGCACCCTCCAGCAGCTCTGCTGAGGATTTCCATCCCAACAAATTATGAGTGGCCAGTCTTCTCGGCTGGGCTCTTGGATGAGGTTGTTGCCTTCTCATATCACAAAGGCCGTGAAACTGCTTAAGGACAGTCAGCCATTTATTTTGGTGTGAATTGCTATGGGGGAGCTGTTAGGGAACGACCTTACACATCTGTGCCATTGCCGCCGATGCTTCTCTGAGGTCAACAAAGGGTACCTTAATTATGTCTACGCAAAGAAATTCTAGTTGCTTCAATGTATTTTACAATCTTGTTTCCATCCTAAAAGCATGAAATTACATGTTGTGTTGAAAGATGAGGAATTGTTGCCAGAAAGATTGAACCCGTGTAGAGACTTGTAAATCATTCGGGCCCCACTTGAGTTTTCAGACAGCGGTTTAGACGATGCTGCCGGCGTGTGTGTTGGCCACACGATGAGTCCAATGCTGTGCAGTAAGTGGCAAGCCGGAGCAGACAGGACTACGTGTCTGAGAACCCAGGGTAAAAAATGGGCATTTTGTTTAAAAAGCAGCTGGTAAACTCATCCAGCTCTCACACTTCACAGTTTGCTGTTGGGGGCTGTTGTGGAGTGACTTGCCCGTTGGACGAGGCCAATGCATGAGAGTCCCTTTTCCTCCTGCCTTGCCCAGAAATCCCACACAGTTGCTGGACCTGTATGGGTTGGTTTTCCCTGAGTCCATTTAAATTAGAGCCTCCTTGGCTGGAATTTCATCCATATGATCTACGTGCCATCGATAAAATGACAAAAACGAACAAGGGTTTGTGTATTTCTTTATGAATCAGGCCTGCACTGTAGTTCAATTGAGCATTTGCTATTTGGGGAGATGGCGTTTATCTCAAACCGGAGTTCAGTTCTACCTCCCAGCGCTAAGGCAAGCCTGGGATGAGTGGTGAATTTGTTTCCACTGAGCTGGAGGGAAGAGATGCCAATGACATTGTGGCCTGAGCTGAGACAGGGGCTGGATGGGTGACAACTGAGGGCACCAAGGGCAGTGGAAGCAGTGCCAGTCCTCGGGGCGGCTGCGGGACCGAGCCCTGGCTCAGCACTGTGCGCAGTCTGCATTGCAGCTGCCAGCACCAAAACCCCGCGGAAATGCCAGTGGGGGCTGTGAAGCTGATGTCAACATACCTTAGGCAGCCACAAATACTGCAGTTACAGGTAAATGCATTTCTGTATTGTAACTCTTAACTTCATGGGGCTTTGGGACCTTGCTGAAATTGCTTTCAATGCAAGACTTTAGTAAGCAGTTGGGAAAATGACCTGCAGTGCTTACCCATATACCTTATCCATATGTAGTGTACGACCCTGCTGCTGTCAGAGGTGAGTTAGGATAGTTTTCCTAAAGCAAAAAGGCTTTGCCGTTAGCTAAAGCAGAGATCTTAATACTGATTATACAACTGTATCCGTTCTCCAAGCTTCTTTGTCGTTTTTTTTTATTTGGTTTTTTTTTTTCAAAACTTCTTGAAGTATTTTACCCAGTAGTCAGTGAAATGGGTAGCTTAAGAGTACAAAGAAATGTTAACACTAAAGGAAGTCATCAAAAGGGGAAGACAGTAACTATTAAAATATGTATAAGGCCTCTCCTAAGTATACATTTTTTAAAAAACTAAGCATGCCGCAGAGAATGATTTACATTTGGTTCTGTCAAACAGCTGTATTTCGAGAGGGGGTTTTTCCTCCTTTAAACAGAAATATCACATATATGCACAAATAAAAAAGTTTAAGGCATAAACCTAAAAATACCATCTGCAATATACAGTATAGCAAAATGCTGCCTAAATAAAAAAAAACCCTCCCTAGAAATTTCTCCAAGCTTAAAGAGAGATCTCTGTGGAACTTATGAAGACGTCAGGTTAGTTCACATCGTACCTAATTTGCAAATACAGATGTTCTTAAAGGAAATTAGCTTTTGTTGTATGAAGATGCGCGCACACACACGCATATATATATATATACACACACACACACACACATGCTCACATAGACCTGTTTCCAACAAAAGCCAGTTTTCTTTATATGTGTTGTTATGGCTTTAAGCTTCACATTGCAAAAGAGAGTGAGACAAAGACCAAAGACTTACAGAAATTCATCCGCTTACTGGTTGCCCTTATGCCTGAAATGCATTAACTTTAATGGTGCTTTTTTGAACTGAGCAGGAAAAATACAAGTTTATCTTAAAGTGGCATTGGAGACAGTAAAGTGGCAGGAAGACTCTGACTTCGTTAACGGGGAGAAAAGGAAATAATGTGAAAAAGCTTTAGATGTGTGCAGAGGGCAAAGGTTATCTGAAATTTGAAATGTGAAGAAACCACCCAGAACACTAAAAGACATCATCCTGGGCTGAAAGTATAAATACACCGAGTAAGCGCTCCTGGCTGTTCGCCTGCATGCACTCCAGCGTTAGCAGAGCAGGAACTGCAGCACCTGCGCGGCGAAGAAGAGTAACTGTGCCGCAATGGTTTCATTGTGTAAAAACAAAACAAGTTAGTGTGCTCTTCTTTTCCTTTTTTTTTTTAATGGCTGACATTTTAGATTTTGAAATGTCATCATCCAGAGTTCACCCCAGCAAACGCAGTGCACGTTCTTGCGAAGCTTTGCCAAGCACTGGGTTGGTGCTTTTGGAAGGTGAAAATACCAGCCTTTTTATTGCTGTTGCTGTTGAGGAACACAGCCCCGGCAACATCGCCGTTTTCCCCATTTTAACCTTTTCTCTCAGTTCCGAGGTCGCTGTGTAATATTGTCCTGCCACAGATGGGATGCGTGCAGGTGACCAGCAGCCCCTGAACCCCCACCATGTTGCTTCTCGATCTCGCCTACCCCCAAAACCTGGGTGTAGCAGTGATGCTAAGGTGAAATCGAGGACTTCCAGGTTAATTCTGTGCTGCAATTGCAGCGTTTTCGCCACTGAGGTAGCTGAGTTTAGGGCTGTGAGTGGAGCAGAGTTAAACACCAATGTGGCACTGACGAGATTATTCAAGCAAGAGTGGAGTGCATTAAACAAGGCAGGTAGGAGGGAGAGGGAAGAAATGGCAAGAGACATCACCCTAATCACAGTAATGCAGCCAACTTCGCTGTCTGTTTACACTATTATACTTTAGATTAATAACATCCATTTTACTAAATATGGTAGCGATTATGCTTGATCTTTCATGGTGCACAGTGGAATTACTGTCACTGAAACCACTTACAGCTTGGGCTGTTCAGGATTGCTATGGTGGTGTTTCCGTCCACGATAACCACAGTGGCTTGGGGCTTGGATGGAAATTACAGTGAATTGCTTGTGTTTAAAAAGCTTTTAAGTCTGCTGTGGTTGAGAAGCCCATGGTTATGCACATACAGCCCTGAGGCTTTATCATTTCAGACTCTCTTGTCCTGCCATTTGAATTGTATTGTGCCCTTGTGAAAAGCGGCACACTTTCTTTGTAGAGGAAAAGATGAATATTTAAAGCTGCAGGATTTTTATCCGAAGTGAAGAAGAAAATACAGCGCACCACCGAGATTTCCCATCCGAGTCACTTTAAACTTCAAGTGCCAGTCCCTTAAAAGTTCATTGGCTACAAGTGTAATTCCCGCAGGAAAGTTAGCGCTGGTGGCACTCCCAGGAAACATCTCACCTCACTGCAGCTCGAAGCCACGCGGTGACAGGGACTTTCTGCCGCCGGTCGGTAGCGACGGGCTGCCTGTTCAGAGGAAGCCAGGCTTCCTTTGAGGCAACTCATCTCCGTGGATTGAGTTTTTGTTAGTTTTTAACCAGTAATAAAAACAAGGAAGGCCATGTCCACTGTGAAGCAATACGTAATTGTATGTTTGTCTCACATTTAGTTGGTTTATTCTTTCTGCCACCAAGAGAAAATATCAGAAGGAGAAATTTGTGTGAAAGCATTACATCCACATTGTGCTCTGCCACCAAATGCTGTAGATAAAGACATGCAGCTTCAGTTAAACAGTCTTTTCTTCTAGGATTAAAAAGGACTCTTTGGAGCTTTTCATCAGGTCCTACCCAAATGGAAAGTCTCACCATTTCTAACGTACTAGCCATTATAGGAATAGGCCCGTTGCAAGGCATAGGTCGTGTGCATCTTTGCACGTAACAGGATTTTAAAATTGCATTGTACTCTCACATTTTTGCCCCATTCAAAAGGCTTAACTGCCGATGAGAGATAAAGTGTTCTGAAGCCTGCCACTGCTAAATGCGTTATCACTTTCTAAAGCAATGCAGTTTCTTTGGTCTTTAAAGATTTCCTCATAACAGAGTTCTTGAAATGTCTTGAGGCAGGCTTACGCTGGAGAGAAAAAGAATAATTATTTGTGGGTAGTTCTATTTTTATCGAAGGCTGGATTGTAGTCGAAAAAATGTTGCTGTTAGAGTTTCTCCCACACTTACTTAGCTGCAAACACCACCACCCCCATGCTATGGCTAGGTTTCTGTAGGGTAGCTGCCTTAGAGCAGGGAGTTGGCTCCTCCGCCAAGCCAGAGCCTGATGATTTTGTTTTCATCTGGGTCCTCCTCTGGGCTTGTGCACCCGGTGTCGGTGTTGTTATTGATGTAGCGGATAATGAAACACTTCAGCAGTATTAATGATTTTACAGATGATATGTATCCGCAATCTAAGGGGTATAAATAATGCTGGTAGTTATTGGTTGCTGTTCTAAGAAGCCCTGGGCCACCTTGAAGGCATCAGCAGTACCTCCAGAAGGTGCACACTCTTAAAGCCACAGCTGCTTTGTCCTGATAACACCAGTACAGCACCCGAGGGGATGCCGTGGGGACGATACACAGGTACGCAGCCTCCACTCAGGAAGCCTGCGGGGGAGGGGGAGGAGGCTGGTGGGGGCTTTGCCCTTTCTCATTTATCTACACCCCATTGCCAGGTCCTCGGCACTAGAAATGGCAGCAAGGCATGATGCCTGCCATGGGAGACCGGGCTGGAGCAGTGCAACTTCTTCCAAGTAACTGGCGATAGGAAGAGAGGACATGGCGTCGAGTTGCATCAGGGGAGGTTTAGATTGGACATTAGGAAAAATTTCTTCCCTGAAAGAGTTGTGAAGCATTGGAACAGGCTGTGCAGGGCAGTGGTGGATTCCCCATCCCTGGAGGTGTTCAAATAATGTGTAGACGTGGCACTTTGGGATATGGTTTAGCAGGCATGGTGGTGTTGGGTTGACGGTTGGACTTGATGATCTTAGAGGTCTTTCCAACCTTAATAATTCTATGATTCTATAACGGGGCCATTGGCAGCGTGGGGACTTGACTCTAGCTGGTGTAAGTCAAGATTTGGCTCTTCTAACTCAGTGGTAGCCTACACTGCCTGAGGGTTTGGTCCTGAAGGTTTAGGAACTTTTGTGAAATCAACAGGAAGAGTTTTGCTGCCCTGCCTAAGTCACAGCCTGAGGGACACGCGAGACGTGGGGCTTCTTGTGCCTCTGGGGTTTCCCTGCCTCACAGGTACAACTAAAGAGCTGTGGCAAGTCTTCCCATCGCTGCCAGCTCCAGCTGCTGCCTGGAAATGGAAGCATGTTCATTAAGCTTTGTCCCTTGTCACTGCCACGAAGGGTGCTGGAGTTCAGCTGGTGGTTTGGTGGGTAGCGGTGACGCAGGAGGGCTGACTGGGCGGGCACCGGGCTTTGCTGGTCCCGCAGGTGGGGGGGCCGGGCTGCACTGCTCGCAGAGCGGCTCTCACACCTCTTGACCCCTTTTGTGGGTTATCAGAGCAAGCGGAGAAGTTAAGATGAACAAATCCTGCCCTTGCTCAGCAGAGTAAGAGCATGCCAGAAACCTCATAAAGAGCAGAGCTGAGCAATTGTCATATCCTCGGTTTCCTGAGGAAGGGCTGAGTTGACAGCGCTCATACCTGCGTTCCTCCCAAAGTCAGAGCTTTTCCTGAGCTGCGACCCAGATCTCGGTCTGGATCTGCGCTATGCAGTCGTTTGGGAGCAGGGAAGGGATTGATCTGCTGGGTCTGACTCAGATCCCTTTGGGTTTGGAGTTATATTTTTTTTGCCCGCTCCTTATTTGAATTAGTTTCCTTGTGCACGAATGCCGGTAGAGTTGTTGATATTAATGCAACAAATGCTCCCTGTAGGTAGACCCAACAGCAAAACAACATTCAGTGCGAGTCAAAGCAAACCCCATTCATCTGCAGCAGCCACATAAAAGGCATGACCCATATGCTAGAGCAGTTTTCATCTGTGATGGTAAAATACCTTGTCTGACCTCTACCCTGATAACCACCAATGACCTTGATCGTGTAAACAGGACAAAATGAATTTAAAGTCTTATCACAGTTCTCATGAAGAAATTCAGATTTCTTTGGCTTTTTTCTTTTTAATTTATGTATGTGTGTGGTTGTGTGGGAAAATATAAAGCTTTTTTGTATCAAATAACATCAATCCTTGCACACTCTATGCAAAATTTTGTAAGCATTGCAATAATGCTATGAATTACACAAGGAACTATTTTAACTTTATTACACTTTCTGTATAAAAAAAAATTTGTATTTAAATGATTTCAACTGCAATCTTGTAAAATATATTAATAAAATAATGATTGTTAAGAAGGAAAGAGATGTTGAGGGGTTTTGTTTGTTCGTTTGTTTGAGCATGGCAAACAGAAGTTAGACCTCAAACTTCCCTACGTCTGTAGGACACGGATCGGCTGCGGCTGTAGGCGATGGCTGTGTGTCTGTATGGCCATAGGGCATGCCAGACTGGATCCCACTAGCGATCCATTTCACAGCATCAAGCCCCTGGACGTGTTCATGCCAGAAATGCTGTGGAGGATGAAATGAGCATCTCTGCGGATGGCTATCGGAAGAAAACCTGTCATCAGCAAAGCAAAATAAATCTTCCCTTCGGGGAAAGTTGAGTTGCTGTCTTACAGTTCTGTTGCACTTCTCGCCCTTGCCCTAGCTTTAGAGTCTCTCAGCCAAGAAGTGTTGCAGGCACCGAGGCCTTGCCTGAGCTCCTCTCAGAGAGGATCACTTGCTGACGGAGGGGGTCTGGTATTGCTTGTGCTCCAAACCAGCAGGAATTTGGGGTTTTCCGGGGGGACACCAGAGCCGGGTGTATGTACGTGGGAAGGAGCACCCACCTGCACACAGTGTACAGAGCATGAGCTTAAGTCTGTCTGTGAAAAAATAATAATTAAAAAAAAAAAATCCCAGCAGCATGGACCAACTCGCAGAAGGCCTCTTGAAAACCTCTGGCTGCTTTAAGGATCCATCAGTTTTATTTTAATTGGTAACTAATCAGACGCTCAGGGGTGACTCTGCACATGCCAGACCCTCGTGAGGGCATTTTGCAGGAGCTGGGTTTTAAATATGAATTTGTTCGCCCTGGATTTTGTCCGTAAATGAGAGCATTGATTGAGGCTCATTATCTGAACGAATAGCAAGAATTCAATCCGGCTGAAAAGGCGTGCGTGCCTTCCAAGTGCACAGAGTGTGAGCCCAGTCCTCGCAGCAGAGACGCTGCCAAAATTCAGGCTGTAGGGATACGTGCTTACCAGTTTGTAGGGACCACTGTTTACCAGGCTCCAAAGAAGTTCACTCAGTACTGTGTGGTGAGCACGCACAGTCTTTCTGTCGCTCCCTGGGTTTTGGACTGTTTGCACTTTTTTTAAAAAGAAAAAGACATCTTTCAGCTGAATTTCAGCTGCAGTCCTTGGCCTGAATTTGGATTTTCTAGCAAACTGACAAGGAAATAATTCATGAATTAACCCCATTTGAGAAGCTTGTTGCCAGGAGCTGCACAGCACCCACTGGAGATGCAGCTCCGTGAAGCAGCATGGGCAGCACCCAGCACCGCCACAGCGGCAGCGGCCGGATCCCTCCCGGGTACCAGCAAACTCCTCGTCAGCTGCCTGCACAGGCGTTGTGATTTAAGCAGTGAGGAGTTGTGAAATTCAGCCTCAACAGCAGCAGATTTGCAGTGCCCTGATGCTAGAGGTGCTAAGTGCAGTACTCAGCAGCAACAATATGATAACTGGTTTTTAAAGCCTGGGAAGCTGTAGTTAAAAAAAGGACTTGTCTTTCAAAATCAACTCCTTGGAAAATTGTCAAAAAGTAATTTCTTCCCAGATATCTTGCCTTTCACTTTTTCATAAATACTTCCCAATTTTTGCTTTCGTTCCTTGCTACCCCTATAGCCCTATAGATAATTCCATTTTTTTTCCTAAATAGCAAACAGAAAAGATGAACCAAACAAAAAAGAGAATTACAAAAGCAGAAAAGAATCAGTGAGATTAAAGGAGTCCATTTCATACTCTGTAAAATGATAACAACTTCAACATTTTAAAGTTTTATATGAAGCCGGTTTTTTGTGTTTTTCATCTAAGTCTAGTACAGACAAGTGGCTGCTGCTGAAGTTCAGCTGTTAAACCAGGGTGATTATTTTTATTTTTATGAACAGTGTCCAGAATTCAGTGATGAGAAGTATCTGGTTTTAACAGTTTTTCTGCAGTGCTATGACCTTGATTCTTCTCTCCTTAAACCGAACAGAAAAACCCTTCTGAATTTAGAGATGAAGGTTCAGACCTAAATAGCTCCAGTGCCAAATGTATCCCAGAGGAAAATTATATGGCCTCATTTAATGGAGAAGCAGCAAGAAGTCTGGCCAGCAGCTAGAACTTGGCTCTCCTCTGCAGTCATTTCAGAATAAAAAGCAGAGTGTAGGTAGTATTTAAGCATTTTATTCATGCTATTGGGCTATTGTAATATACATTACTGATATGATCTGCACTTTTTAAACTTGAGATTTGTGAGTAGCCCTTCACATAATAGCTCTGCTTCAGGCCATCATACAACTAAGCTTGTGTAACATCAGCTGTGGTATTTTCCCTTTCATGCACATTTTTTTTTACCCTACTTCTAGGCTTTGCTTTCAGTCTTATAAGCAGCACAGCAACGCAGGCAGAAAACAAGCCCACTGCCTCCTCGCTGAGGAATGCATGTGACCATCTGCTTTGCTCCACTCAGTGGGTGCATGTAGGGAGGAGAAAAGCACAAAACACCTTTTAAGTCTCTGAAATAACCTCATTTGGCTCTGTTTTCTGCTCCCACCACTGCAGCACAGAGCTGCAGGGCAGGGTTGGTGGCAAACCTGGGGCTCCTGGTCCCACCTCTCCTTCCTCGACAGCCCTGTTCCCATGCCGCTGCCTGACTCAGACTGGGAGACAGAAATATTTTAGACAACAACATAACCTACAAGTAGGCGACAGTAAGACCTCAGTGCTACTGAGTGAGCATCTCTTTTCAAACAAAAAAATACGTCTGCATTACCTGGCCTAAACGCTACCTACAACTGGAGTTTAGCAGCTGAGAGCTCCAAGCCAGCCGAAGGATGCTGAACATGACTGAGATGGGATTTTACTACATGAATATGGGTCTTGCATCTGCTTTGCCAAATTGGGGAGATCTAGCAAAAAAAACAAACAAAAAAAGACAAGAAACAGTACCTGCACATGCCAAACTGTGCTGCTGTATCTCCGTATGGCTGTGACTCTCAGCCTGAGCCTCCCTCCTTTGTCCGGCCAACATGCTGCATCTCCTGCCCTGGGTGATGGGGTTTTGATGGAAGCTGCTGCAGTTGGGGTTGGCTGCACCATGCCCCGATGGCTGCAGACTGCCGTGTCCCCAGTGCGTTCAGAACAGGCGCAGGGTGATGGGGAGATGTCCTGCTTCTCCCAGCGCTGCAGGACACAGCCATGCAAGCACATGGGGTGCTCCATGGCAAGGCATTCCCTCCCCACGATCGCAAGAAGTCTGTCAGAAGGAACAAGAGACAGTTTTCACCCCAGTGTACCCCACATTAACTATTTATGTGGGCTTCAGTGCTTACAGGAACAAACTGAGGAGGCCCTGGGGCTGAAATAAGCAGTGTTAGAGCTGATATTGGTCCCAGAGGGCCACATTTATCTTAACGCCCCTGCAAATGCAACCTGCCTTTGCAAACCAGCTCTGCAGAGCAGCTGACTGCCAAATCTAGGGCGATGAAAAATTTCTCGTTGCTTTCCCGTATCAGCAGGCTTAGGAGAAATAACCAATTGGAAAGTATGAGAGTGTGCACGTGCGTGTGTGCGTACACACATGCGTGGGGATGGAGGAAGACACATTTCTGAATAATGTGTTATTTTTGTGTCAGTTGTAGCAACTCCCAAAAGTATTTGGGTATTTCAATAAAGCCCAATCTCCAAAGACAGTTTTTGTAACACGATCATCTTGAACCATAATAACCAAATTTGGAAAGAAGTATCATCTTCTATAAAGACATTAAAACATCTCCAGTGGAACCATCAGGCTTTGAATGTTAGGGGAGCTCTGCACACGTACACACACGCGCAATTAACTAAGCAAAAAGAAAGGAGAAAAGCACTGTCACTTCCAAGAAAACCCCCAACCCACCACCCACATGATGAACTTTTAAGCACAGAATGCAACATCCGATGAATTATTTATGAATTGATTTGCAATGAACAGTTTAGCAGTCAAAGGAAACCCCCACTGGCAGCGCAGCTGTGCCTGGGGTGACGGCAGGGGACCCAAGCGCGCTGCTCCTGTGGCAAGAAGACATTTAGCAGTATACGTGATGAGCTGCACACTCATAAAGACAAAAACCCAATTCCTAGCAGACACCAGCCTGACGTACTAGTATCCCAGCACACCCAGTGACCCCATTTGCAGGCTGCGCTGGCACACGTCACCACTCGGCCGGTGCCAGGTGACAGACACGAGCGCGGTTTGGTCTTCGGGCAGCTGCATTGGCTGCGGCTGCCCTGGCAGAGGAGTCACCCCCTGCCTCGCGCCTTCGCTCCACCACTCTGTTTTTAACCTAGGGTAAAACACAAGTACAGCGAGCTGCTGCTGAAAGGCTAATGACGGGAACAAAGAAATCAGAAGATACAAAGGCCACAGCCTGTTTTTAAATTAATTCTTTACAGCCAGGCTATAAAAGGGGCTGGCCCTGCTCAGCGCTGGAATGGGCTCTGCAGTGAGGGCTCCACACCAGCAATGGCCTTTAGCATGACATTAAATTAATGCTTTTGTGGGGGGGGTCTTTCTCCTCCTCAGCTGGGATCCTTGGTTTGACTGGGCGGCTGCAGCCAAGCCACGGTCCTGGTGCTGGCTGCACAGCTGGTGACATGCCGTCAGGCTAACTGGCTGCTGCGCGCCTTCTTTCTCTAATGCAAACAAGGATGATGGGCATAAATAAACCTGGCTGGATTCCTGGCAGAGCTGAGAATTGCATTCAGTAGTTCCTGGGGCAGGTGATGTGAGAGCTAGCAGGAGAACACAGGCAAGAGAGGCTTGGGAGAAGCCCAGGCTGTGGCCCAGACTGGGCTGTTCCAGACTTGCTGCGGCTCCTGCGGCATTGCCAGGCACAAGCCATGCTGTGTCACCTTTACGTGTGCAAACATGTCCCAACATAGCTCCTGGCTTCTGTAGTCTGATCCTAGTAAATAGAGTGAATAATTTATAAATGCTTTTGGATCTTTTTTTTTTTTAATTTATTTCAGGAGCAACACCAGAGTCCTGCCTGGTTCCAGCGGGGTGGCTGAGATTGCTGCCCCCCTTGAAGCACAGCACCACTGAGCTTGGTTTAGTTTCCCTCCCACAATGACTTTTATAATGGTCACTTTTTTAAGTGCATCTCAGCTGCCCTTAACTCTGGTTGTACCTCCATCCCCAAGCCCAGCGTGGCAGTGCACAGTCCTGTCAGCCACATGGGCCATGGGGTTTTCTGGCAGTGCTGCGATGGAAACCCTGTGTCCAGACAGCCAACGTTTCTCTGTGGGGAGAAGAGCAGCATTACATCCCCTGGTAAGTCTGACTTGCACCTGTGTAGGCTCTGAATGATAAGGTGAAGCCATGATATTTCCCAAAAGCAAGTGAGAAGCTGCCTTTTGTGTTGTTTTCTACCAGAAAGACTGAAGGTAAAATCAGAAGTTTGCATCATCTGACCTTAGGAACCAGCTGAAATATTTAAGACGCCTTCACAGTTCAGACTCTGCTCAGACTTCAGCTGTTGGGAGGATGGTCAGTGTTTCCCTCCCAAAGAGAGCAGACCAGGCAGAGCAGCTGAGAACAGCAGAGTCAGGAGATGATTTTTCCAGTTTTTCTGCTTTCTGCTTTCTCCATTGACTTCTGGACCTGACGCCTCTTCTGCATGGGTGTGCTGTCCATCAAATCAAATACGTGGGTGGGACAAAACTGATGAGCGCAATATGCCAAGGAGAGACCTGATTTTTGGCAGTTTTTCAGGACAAGAAGGTTGCACATACAACTTGTAGAAGAAAGAAAGGTAAGAGCACAGTGAGGCAGATGGAAGCTGGTGGGGCCCATGTGTCCCAAGGGTGAGCAAGGTAGGTAGACACAGCCACCAGCTTCCAGCAGTGACTGATGGATCTTACTTGTCGCTTTTTTCCTCTCTCACATGTGGCAGGGTAGGAGGGGATATCAGCCAAACTTATGCATCATCCATTTGCTGCGTAGTTTTCTCTTGCTGATTTGATTTTTGGATCTCTGCAGATGACCACTGTTGGGGGCTCAGTAGAGAAAAGACACCCTAATTCCCCACCCCCGATGTCACGTTAAGACATGCCCACTGCTTTGCTCTTTCCTTCTTCAAGAGGATGATGGGAGACAGCAAAAATGACAGCAGAAATATTGAAAAGCTCTGCAACCCTAGAGCAAGGCCAAGCAGTTCCCACTGAAATCAGCAGGCGCTCTGGCTACATATAGATTGTCACTCTTGAAGAGACAGAACAGCCAGCTTCAAGTGAAAGGGCCAAAGTTAGGTATGATGTGAGCAACAGTTTGGATCCAGATTCCTCTAAACCCTATGCGGATTTGGCTCAAGAGAGTTGATGTGGGCTACTCGCTTCCTGAGAAGTACAAGACTAAAGCATCCACCAGGGCCGAAACAGGAAAGCTCAGAAGTATATTTTCATCCCTGCTTTGCATGAGAACTGCAAGAAGGACTTTAAGATAAGCCTTAGAAGCTGCAGGAATGCAGATGACAGGCAAGTCAGGGTAAACAATTCATTCAATAAATTACAATGAATTATTTGCAATTTAAAAACATTTACAAGCTGCTAAATTCCATTAACATTGCATGGCCTGTATGAGTTGACCCCTAACTGCATATTAAAGAAGGAGCTGTCTTTTTATGTTTTAATCTCACCACATAAAAAATAATTAGGTGAGGAGCACATTGCCCAAATGTGCGGCCCATCATGCAGCTGGCAGCAGGCTGAAAGCTATGATGCGCATATTATAGCACTTCAGCCTGCAGCAGAAATCTGGATGCAACAGGAATGAGTGCGGCATGCTTGGGACCACTGAGAAACTGGGTTCCTCCATCAGGTGCGGAGCTGACCTCATGGCTTTGGTGTCATGTGCAGCAGAAGTCACTGCCAGGCAATTGTGAAGTTACATGGACTCCAGCAAATAACTGCGTCTGACCTGACTGCAATTATTCACTTAATTTATGAGAGCTGCTAGGACTTGGGGATGTTGTTATTTTACTGTAGACAGAATGGAAAGAACAAGCTTGATCACACATGCCTGACTCTTGCCTTAGGAGGACATAAAGTGAATTCAGAAATGTTAAATTCACCTCCTACCATCCCAAAGAAATGGAGAATTACCAGTGACGGACTCTGCATCACCCAAACACCCATCAGCCAACTACCAGCAAGCCACGTGGTGCTGCGTGGGAGCCCAAGGTACATGGGCATCTGCACCTGAACAGAATAGTTAAAAGCCATAATGACAATGCCTAGGCTGCAAATCCAGAAATGTTCTGCCAAATCTAGAAGCAATTGCTCTTTGGTCCAATCTAGAAAAGAATACATTCCCCAGAGGATATTGCGACAGAGTGACACTCGAACTGTCCTGGCACATTTGGGTTTGCTCTATGCTGAGATTAAGTCATACGTAATTTTCTTGTAAAATACACAGCTGCAGTTGGATAAATGGCCAGTCCTAAATGATCCTTGCTGAACTGCAAAATCGACTAGGCAGTGGTTTCCCACCTTGGATTTTTCTAGACCCCTCAAGATTTTTCACTATTGGAATTTGTCACATCCAGAAGCAATTAAACATGGCTGCATTGCTCTAGTGGCAATTTCTCTGGCTTCCCTCAGTCCCAGAAACCAAGTGGAGTCTCCTGGGGTATGGCTGGGAAAGACCTCTAAGAACATGAAGTCCAGCTGTTAACCCAACACCACCATGCCTACTAAACCATGTCCTGAATTGCCATACCTACATGCCCCGGCACTGTCCTGCCCCGGGCAGCGGCACCCGGCTCAGCACCTCTGCTGGATCACACCACGCAGGCATCCTTGCCCCGCACTGCTTCTCGCCGTGATTGACGAGAATGCAGAGCCAGAGTGGGGACTGCAAGTCTTTAATACAGCAACAGGCCAACTAACAGGCATTAGAAGCTTTTTGGGACAAGAAGAAGGCCTGCCTGCGTTAGGTTGCTAACAACTAGCTTTAGCCCGCATTGTCCAGGGAATATTGTTTCAGTTTAAGCTTTTTAGGAAGCTGTCGAGCAAAAAATCTCTTCAAACAGGAAGGCACAAGCAAAGAGATAGCTGAAAGGCTTAGCGATGAAAATATATTTCCTGATCCAGGAGTGCCAAAGCTAGGTCTGATTTCAGTGGGAACATTCACGTACCTGAAGAGAGGCATATGCTTCTGCGGCGGCCACTGGCAGGCTGCAAAGCAGCTCCCTCTCGGGGGTGGACGCGGCTGTGCCAGCATGAGCAGGATGGGTTTTCTGTTCTTCAGCAGGAGGCAGATTTGGAGGGGGATTTTTTACATGCTGCACGAAGAGGAATTTCCAAAGGAATTAAAGTTTTTTTGCTTCTGGCTCCAGAGCTGGTATTCAGGACTTCACCCAGCATTCAGATAGGCGATTGTTCTGCCTGGAGTGAGAGTTTAAAAGCTTCAGAAGAAAAAGAATGACTGTTCTACCATGTCAGCTATTTAAAAGCTCAGACACAAGGTGTACTGCAGGAGTAGGGAGAGCATATGCAGGTCAGAGGTGAGACTGGAAAAGCCCTTTCTTCCACTTTGGTTCTAGACCACACTAAAGTGCTTCAGTTATCGATTGGGGAAAGGCTGCACAAATCATAGAGGAGTTGCTGGCAGTTCGCTGATTTGAGCACCAGCTCTGCCAATGACATCATTTGGATGTTTAAAGCCCTTGGCTCTAATTGTAGCATGGCCATGCTTGAATAAACAGTGCTAGGATTACAGTCATTGTGGAAAATGGGATGGATTATGTCCCAGTCTGCCTGAGAGAGGAAGCCAGTTCAGTCTCAGCTGGGTGGGGGGAGCTGGCACAGAAAGCCCCCGAAATCCTGACTCCTCTCCACAACGATTTCCTTCAAGATGAGAGGGCTGATTAGGTGCAAAAGGAGAGGCTAAAACAGACTGAAACATCCCTTATACAAATGTTCCGTTTAAAGCCAACTGCATGCAGCCTAAGCTGACGGGCTTACACCCTCCTCAGCAGTCAGTTCTGCAGAGGGTGGGAAGTCAAGGGCATCTGCTGTCCCCCCAGAAGGAGCAAGACTCCTGGGGACCAGGATTAGTTCCCACTCCTGCAAAGAAGTCCAGCCCTCAGTCACATCCCAGGCTGGGAGTCTGGTGAGAGCAAGATTCTGCTGCCAAGACACTCGATTCTCACACAACTTCTCTCTCACCTTGTGGTATTGGTTGTCTTAAATAATGTGTTTAGTGAACCCCAGGTAGATGGCTGAATCCTGTAACAGGGAAAGCCATAGGCAGTGCTGGAAGGCCCAGCCCTCCAGGTCTTTGTAGATAAGCAAATTTTGAGTTTTTGGAAGAAGTGTTCTGACTACTGTTAATTATTGATTGCTGAAGCCAAGGTTCTATGCCCTGGACATCTGCTGGTGCATGGCAGATGTGAAGACAGAGTCAAAATGGGACAATGAAGTTAGAAGACAAGCAAATATCCCCATTTTAATGAGAACTGCTATTTTGCACAGCTACTCCATTTTCTTTCATGCACAGAAAGATCAATTGTATGGAATGCTGCCCTGGAAAGACAGTTCCTTCTCTTCCTCATTAATACTGAGAGCCAGAAGTTAAACACAGCAGACAAAACATATATAGGACTAACGCAATGCTGGAACAACATCAAACCAAAAGGGCCTCTATCTCTGTCTCTCATTCCTCTTCCTTTTCTGGCCAGACAGAGTATTCCCTCTGCCCATGTGTTGAGGAAAAGTGAGGAAGCAAGGGGCCTTCAACAACAGTACTATCCCAGAAATAACCGTTACTTCTCAAGAAACAGGAGAGCTGGAGGCCTCCAGCGTCCAGACTTGGCTTGTTCCAAAGGAAGGAAAATAACGCCATATCTGAGCAGTAGTAGGAAAAGCCAGCTATTTTTGGAATGGTTCTTGTGGGGAATTGAACACAAGTTTGAGTTCAGCTCCTATTCCCAAGAAACTTGGGAATTGCCCCAGAATAAAAACAACCTCAAGTGCTGAGTCCAAAATCATGGGTGTGGATGATGCTCCATCCAAGACTACTTTGTTCTGACTTTCTTTTTCAAATGCTACTGTACTACCTCTGGCTTCTCCCTGGTACACCTCCTGAGATGGTCCTCTCAGCCTGATGCTAAGCAATAAAGGCAGTTGTGAACTGCACACAAGGTAATGAGATGCCAAGCAGCACATGGAAAACCTGATAGGCAATGTTCTCAAGTTCTCTGTTAATTACCAGTGTTTGCTTAGCAAATAGTTGTTAAAACGTCTTCAGTGCACCAACTTTTCTGGGATCACTTTGTTTTTCCCAGATGTCCAGCTGGCAAAAGACTGACAGATGCCTTCCTCTGACTATTTTCCCTCTAACTGGCAGAAGTTTGGAAATGTTGATTTGACATTCCCTATAGTAGATTCTGCACACTACAGGTCAGACACCTCTGAGATGCAAAAAGTTTATTTCCAAAATGATAAAGGCAAGCAAGTATCTTGAATTTAATGTGGAAACAGCATTCTATCACCCCCTGGCTAGCCATGAAACCAGCATGAGTAGTAGCATAGAGTAATAACCTCTGGTTGTACGGAGACTAACCCTGAGGCTGGTCTGAGTGAGTTCACCTTGCTGTAGCCTAAGAATTTAGAGAGATCTGATTTACCCCCAAGGCGGAATTAACATTTGACACATAGTTAGGTAGGACAAAAGAGCTGAACTTCTTCATTCAGGGCCCTGAAACTTCTTGTTTATGCCAATACCTCACACTCTATCCGAACAGCCATTAGCTGGCACAGACTTGGAAACATCAGTATTCAGCAAAGTGCTGTTACTTCTGACTTCTAGCTGGCAAGTGAAACTGGGGCCAAATTTGTGAATTTTCAGTCTTATGATAAAATTAGACAAACTAGTTGAGGAAGATTGAGACTAATGCATGAGGCTAGAGTCCAGGAAACCTTGTGCTTCAACCAATTCCATATAAGCTATGTAGTATCTCTGTCTGCAGCTCTATTCTGGGATTAACACATTTCTTGGGAGATTCTTCTCTAACATGTAGGGAAATAATTAGCAAAAAGAAGCTTCAGATAATCTGAATACAGAAACCTTTCCTATTTCTACTCCAGTACCTATCATGTTAGGAGAAATGCACACTTACAGCCCTCTTGCAGCAGTTAACGCAGCCCCCTTCTATTTGCAACATTCCTGAGCATTATGTAATGCAGAAGCTTTTTGCCTAAATCAGACAAAATCATGGAAAAGTAGAAGCTGAGGAGGAGAAGTGACACCACTGGAAGATACATGTAGCAGTTATCTTTTGCTGAAGTTTTGTATTGAATGACCTTTTAGACACCTATGAAGAGACAATCTGCTTCCCACCATGTCTGATCTACAGGCTTTTGTATTGGAGTCTGGCTGAATCTTATAAAAGAAACCTATATTTACCCAGAACAATTATAAAAGGAATGATTCCTGATACCCCAGAAGTTGACCTTCTACTTTAAGCAGGAAAGCTGTCAGACCATATAATTTTCATAGTCAGCTACAACCCATCAAGCAGTGACTTTAACTTCCACATGCTGCTAAAAAGAAAAGGATAATCCCTCTTATAAAGCTGAACTTTGATTTCTAAAAATTCATGCTTGTTGCTTTTATGTGTAGGTCAAAGCTTCCATTTTCTGGATGAATATCCGTAATTCTGCACTGAATTAAGCTTTGATATACTATTCAGCTATATGAAGCCAAACTATTTCATTATATAGGAGACCCTACAGCAGCCTTCCAGTATCTGAAGGGGCCTGCAAGAAAGATGGAGAGGGACTTTTTACAAGGGCATGGAGTGATAGGACAAAGGGTAATGGCTTCAAGCTGGAAGAAGGTAGGTTTAGATTAGATATGAGGAAGAAATTCTTCACTCTGAGGATGGTGAGGCCCTGGCACATGTTGCCCAGAGAAGCTGTGGCTGCCCCCCTCCCTGACAGTGTTCAAGGCCAGGTTGGACAGGGCTTTGCACAATGTTGTCTAGTGGAAGGTGTCCCTGCCCATGGCAGGGGGGTTGGAGCAAGCTGATCTTTCAGGTCCCTTCCAACCCAAACCATTCTATGACTCTGTGATTATTTCCTCTGGAGCTTCCTAAACGAAAGTGATTGAATATCGTTACAATTCAACACACTTGTATTTCAGTGCAAGCAGTACATTAATGGCGGAACAGCTCAATTAGCACTTGCAAGTAATTGTAAGCAAATGCTCTCATAAGCATCAGTTTTGTAGACTCGACTCTATAAAGTAACCTGTCAGTGAAGGATGTGAAGGATGCAATACTTTGTCAAGGCATACGTCAGCCAGTGCACATCTAGTAAATACTAGATGGAAGATACCAGTTCTGAGAGTAGGAAGGAAGGGAGGAGGTGGAGAAGCTGTTGGAAGTTCCGTCTGAACATGAGGAAGAACTTCTTCCCTCTGAGGGTGACGAAGCACTGGAACAGGCTGCCCAGGGAGGTTGTGGAGTCTCCTTCTCTGGAGATATTCAAG